>SL_8KL_010_SEDDRAFT_10001001_pt1 | contig 24415 bp, 21 predicted proteins | sample SodLakKL_010_SED_4_FD_11160 | JGI IMG/M metagenome (IMG submission 11160) | reverse complement strand
CGGTCGGCAAGCGTGCTTTTCCCATGGTCGATGTGGGCAATAATGGAAAAGTTTCTGATGTTTTTCATAGCCTGCAAAAATACAACGAAAATCGGTAACTACGATCATTTTCGGGAGGTTTTCAAATCCCTTCCCTGCACATCCCATATTTTATTTATTTTTGACCTTCCGGTTCTTCACCAAAATAAATCATCTGCTTTGTCGTATCATGTAAGTGGAGTTAGTCTGATACCTAAGACCCTGTTCATATGAAGCATCTCCTTTCCCGCTGTTTGTCCTTACTGATGATTTTTTCCGTGGTGGGGATTGTAAGCCTTTTTGCCGTTAATGATGCCCGGAAGTCTCAGAATGATGAAGTTTTTTCCGGATGGGATGTATCGGGTGGGGCAGAAGTGGATTGTGACTCCCTGGTGGTGTCGATCGAAGCCCCTGACGGATTGATGCACTGCCCGGAAAATGTTGGGGAAGTTTCCTTTTCAGCCACTGCAGCCTATTTGCAGGATGAGGTGGATTATGATCCCGGCAACTTTTCATTTGTCTGGAATATCGGAGAGCAGGAGTACCATGGCAGCGAGGTCAGTCACGAGTTCAGTGAACCCGGGGCCTATGCCATAAGGCTGACGGTAACGGACACCGAAACAGGTTGTGTGGCCGATGCCCTGGAAGTTTTGATGGTGGGGACATATCCTACTTTTACAGGAACCTCCATTTCGGCAGACACCGTTTGCGCCGATGAAATGTTCACCCTTTACGGGGTGGCCAACCCCACTGTCTGGACTGGCTTCCCTACCCTTGTATCGGAAGACCCTCCTTTTTTTGTGGCAGGAGGAGACATGTATGAGTCCAGCCTGGAATTTGATGTGTTTGGCGAAGGGGTGGAAATACTATCAGCCGATGACTTTGACCGCATTTGTGTCAACGTTGAGCATGTGGATCAGTCACATTTGAGGTTTGAGCTGGAGTCACCCGATGGCCAGGTGATTGAACTGAAAGGTTATGGGGGAGTGACCGCCAATTTCGGAGAACCGGTGGTCTGGGAGGATGACATCCCGGGAAGTGGTTATCAGTATTGCTTTTCGCCTTCACCCCAGTTTGGGCGGATGGATGAAACCAGTCCGCAATATCATGAATATACCGACAATGCCGGCAACTATTATTTCAATGCAGCGCATCTGCCCGAAGGCACCTATACCCCCGATGAAAGTCTGGACAACCTGGCCGGCAGTTCACTGAACGGTACCTGGACCCTGCGGGTGGAAGACGGGACGCAAGGGGAAACCGGCCATGTTTTTGGCTGGAGCCTCTTCTTTGATGAAAGTTTTTACCCTGACTCCCTGATTTTTACCCCCGAAATTGTGGATTATCAGTGGTACAGGAACGGTTCACCAATTGAAGGAAATCCGGCAGGGGTATCATTGTCTGAACAGGGGGATCACCAATTTTTGCTTGAGGTAACCGATAATTTCGGGTGCACCTATGATACCACGGTTACGGTAAATGTGCTGCCACTGCCCGAAGCAGAGATTGTATCAGAACTTGAGATCCCTGTTTGTGAAGGGGATTCCACCCTGCTGACGGTTCAGCCGCTGAACAACGACGGCCTGGATTGGGTGTATCAATGGCAGCTGGGCGGGCAGGATATGCCCGACCGGACCTACGATACCCTGATGGTGAAAACCCCTGGAACCTATACGGTGATGGTCGAAGATACCGTTACCGGGTGCATTGCCTTTTTTGACAAAACGGTCAGCGAACAAAACTGTGACCTGACAATCCCCAATGTTTTTACCCCCAATGCAGACGGGGTCAACGATGAGTTTGAAATACTTAATCTTGAACATTACCCCGGTGCGCAGATCGTGATCTACAACCGATGGGGCGAAAAGGTGTTTGAGCATAACGATTATTACAACAACTGGTGGGACGGCAGAAATGCGCCGGACGGCGTTTACTTTTACGTGCTCAGGTACTCACGTATGGGTGAAACCCGGTATGCGGAAGGCTCGGTAACCATCATCCGCTGACAGGATATCCCTCCTTATTTTTCGTGATTAATTTTTGTGTTTTAAAGGAATACATTAATTTTGGGCCTTTTGGAAATTCAGAATAATTGCATTAATCTAATCCAACTAAACGTATGACAAAAGAAAAGGACTTTCAAGAGGGCGACCAGGAGCCCGGGAATGAGCCGGCTGCAAGCGCGCCTGATACCAGGATGCAACGTATCCTGAACAAGATTGAGGTTGTGGGGAACAAGCTGCCCCAGCCTGTTACCTTGTTTGCCATCCTGATCGGGGTGGTCCTGATTCTTTCTCTGATTTTCGGAACACTGGGCCTGAGTGCAGAACACCCGTCTCCGGATGTGGAGGAGCCGATTGAAGCAGTAAACCTGCTGAATGCAGAGGGCATCCAGAAGATCATGACCTCCATGGTGGAGGTATTTGCTTCTTTCCCCCCGCTCGGACTGGTTCTGGTGGTGATGCTGGGTATCGGTGTTGCTGAGCGCAGCGGGCTGATCGCCATTGCCTTGCGTGTTTTTGTGGCCAAGGTGCCCAACAGGCTGATCACTTTCTCGATTGTTGTTGCAGGTATGGTAAGTTCTGTAGCTGCCGATGCCGGGTATGTGGTGCTGATCCCCCTGGGAGCGGCAATCTTTAAAGGGATGGGGAGGCATCCGATGGCCGGACTTGCCGCAGCTTTTGCCGGGGTTTCCGGAGGTTTTGGTGCCAACTTCCTGCCAACCGGCCTGGACCCGATGATCGCTGCATTTACCCAGTCGGCTGCAACAATTATGGATCCGGAATACACCGTAAACCCGCTTTCCAATTACTACCTGATGGCTGCTTCGGTACCCCTGGTCGGACTGGCAGGGATGTGGGTGACCGAGAAAATTATCGTCCCGCGTCTTGGAACTTATGAAGGCACGGACGACGAGGAGTATAACAACGAGTTTACGCCGCTGGAGAAAAAAGGACTGAAGTGGGCAGGCTGGACGGTGATTGCCATACTGGCCCTGATCGCGGCAGCAATTATTCCATCCAATGGTGTACTGCGTGCAGCCGATGGAAGCCTGAATCCTTTTTATGATTCCATCGTACCGCTGATGTTTATTTTGTTCTTCCTGGCCGGTCTGGTTTACGGGATGAAGGCCCAGACAATCAAGGGCGACAAGGATGTATCAAAGATGACTTCCGAGGCCATGGGCACCATGGGCGGATATATCGTGCTGGCATTTGTGGCTGCCCACCTGGTGCAGTTCTTTATCTGGTCGAACCTGGGTTCCATATTGGCCATATCGGGAGCTTCAGGGCTTCAGAGTATCGGCTTTACCGGAATTCCACTTTTGGTGGCATTTATCCTTGTGTCTTCCTTTATTAATCTGATTATCGGCAGTGCCTCGGCCAAGTGGGCCATCCTGGCACCCATTTTTGTACCCATGCTTATGCTGATGGGTTATTCACCGGAAACAACGCAGGCGGCATACCGGATCGGTGACTCCTATTCCAATATTCTGACACCACTGCTGCCCTATTTCCCGCTTGTAATCGTGTTTGCACAGAAATATGCGAAAAACATTGGTATCGGAACGATCATTTCTGTGATGCTGCCCTATGCAATCGCTTTTATGATCGTCAGGATCCCCATGTTCATTGTCTGGCTGATGCTCAACATTCCGCTGGGTATTGAAGGACCGATCTATTATCCGTAATTTACCGCATTTGATGAACAGTTAAGCCCCGGCCCATGTCGGGGCTTTTTTTTATTTTTGTGTATGAGTCATGAGGATCAGCAGTTGCACTGGAGGTGGCGTAACGATGCGGTTGAAGCCATTGCCCGAAGATTGGACATGGCAGGTTTCGGCGTGAAGGCACTTTACCTGATTGGCAGTGTAAAGACCGGGCAGGCAGGCCCGTGCTCCGACATTGATCTGCTGGCGCATTGTGTGAGCGACCAGGGCAGGCAGGAATTACTGACAGCCTGGTGCAACGGGTGCGGGCATGCCCTTGCGGTGATCAATGAGAAAAAAACAGGCTATCCGGTTAAGGGCAGCCTGATTGACCTGCATATTATCACCGATGCAGATATCGCCAAAGGATCACCTTTTGCAGCCATGCTCGAATCGGTTGATAACCCGGCCAGATTGCTAAGAAAATGCGAGGGAAATGAATGATCTGTATTTTTTTGTCTCCGATATGCATGGCCATGTTTCCCGTTATGAAAAGCTTTTCGCTCAGATCGGGAGCAAGCGCCCCGGGGCAGTTTTTCTGGGGGGTGACCTGCTGCCTGCATCCCTGCAATACAAGGCCGGCAAAAATGCTGTTCCTGTTGATTTTGTGAATGGGTACCTGGCGCCTTCCTTTCAGGCTCTGAAGCAGCATCTTGGAAAAGATTATCCCGAGGTGTTTCTGATCCTGGGAAACGATGACCCGAGGAGTGAAGAGGGCTCTTTTCTGAAACACGAAGAGGATGGCCTCTGGCATTATATGCATATGAAGAAAAGGCCACTTCACGGTTTTACCGTATATGGCTATTCCATGGTTCCCCCCACGCCTTTCCTGCTGAAAGACTGGGAAAGATACGATGTGTCAGCTTATGTGGATCCCGGATGTGTGCATCCGTCAGAAGGATACAGGACGGTTCCTCCTGACTCAGACATTTCGTTTTCAACCATCAAAAAAGACCTGGAACTGCTTGCCGGTGACGATGACCTGTCTGATGCCTTGTTTTTATTTCACGCTCCGCCGTATGACTCACACCTTGACCGGGCCGGCCTTGACGGGGTAAAGGTGGATCACGTGCCTGTGGATGTTCACGTGGGCAGCATTGCCATCAAGGAGTTTATCATTGAGCGTAAACCCCTGATTACCATGCACGGGCACATTCATGAATCACACCGGATCACAGGTAACTGGAAACAAAATATTTCCGGAACGCTTGCCTGTTCAGCGGCCTTTGAAGGACCGGGCCTCGCACTTGTGGAATTTACCCGTAAGTGCAACTTGCGTGCAACACGAATCATTCTCTGAAAACGAAGATGTATGTCAAAAGATAAGATCATCCGGAACTATCTCAATACCTGCAAACTGATCCACCGGCACCGGCTGGCCGATGCAATCGTGCTGTTGCGTCAGCTGGCGGATGAAAGCGGGAAAGAATACATCAGGGAAGAACTGGAAGAGCTCACGGGTACTTATGCCCGCCTGCTTAAAAACGCGGTTTCCGGGGTCGGTGATCCGGAACGTGAACAGGTTTATCAATACCTGATGCGGACATTGCTTGAAATGGCCGACAGTTTACGGGAAATGCTCTTGCTGCGGGCCGGAACAGCCCACACCTACCAGATGAAAAAAGCCCTTGCCGGATCACAGCTCCCGGAAGGTCAGGAGGCCATGCACATCCTTGAAAGTGGTGGCTTTGACGGGGAACTGTCCTCCCTTCTTGAAGATACCCGGGTCGGGGAGTCCGGACACAGGGAGGAAAGGGAAAAAACCCTTGAGAATATTTTTCAGGTGATCTGGCTTGCAGATAAGTATAAAGATGAAGAGATCCGTTTGCTGCAATCCATCTGTGATTCCGAACTGCTTCCCTGGCATGACAAATCTTTGGTGGTCAGCGCCTTGTCTCTCAGCTTGCTGCGTTACTTTGACGTAAATAAATTTGTTTTGCTTTTTCGTTTTGTGGAAAAGCAGGAAGCTTTTGTGCGCGAAAGGGCAATGACGGGTTTATTTATCAACAGCCTGAAGTATAACGACAGGTTCCCCCTGTACCCTGTTTTGAGAGAAAAAATCCGGGAGCTGAAATCCCTGCCAATGATGGAGCAGCATCTGGAGGCCATTCTTGTGCAGTTCATTAAGTCACGTGAAACAGAAAAAGTCAGGAAAAAATGGGAAGAGGAGATCCTTCCTGAGATCATGAAAATGCGGCCCCGGATTGAAAAGAAGCTGGATCTGAACAATATTTTCTCTGAAAACCCGGAAGAGGAAAAAAATCCGGACTGGGAGACCATGTTCGAAGATGCCCCGGATTTGCTGGACAAGCTGCAGGAGCTGACGGAAATGCAGATGGACGGGATGGATGTATTTATCAGTGCTTTTTCGCGTCTGAAGCATTTTCCTTTTTTCAGGGGGGTGAGCAACTGGTTTGTGCCGTTTTACGCTGAGAATCCCGCTGTTCAACCCATGGTTAAGGATGCGGATAAGGGTTTTGACCTGACCCCCCTGCTCGAAAAGCTGGAGCAGACCTACTTCATGTGCAATTCCGATAAATACTCATTCTGTCTGAACCTGTCAATGGTGCCTGATCAGCAAAAAAGCATGATGATGAATATGCTGAACTCCGAAATGGAAAACATTTCAGAGTTGGAAAAGGATCAGGATATCCTTGACGGGATGGCCAGAAGCAAAAGTGTATATACCCAGTATTTTCAGGACTTATATCGCTTCCATAAACTGCATCCCTGGCGAAGGGAGTTTGACGATATTTTTGAGCTGGACATGGATCTGTATGAAAACCATTTCATAAGTGACCTGCTTGCTGATGCGAAAACCATCAGGAATATTGCTGAAGTTTTGTTTGACAAAGGGTTCTATGAGGATGCGCTGCGGGTGTTTTTGTCCATTCTTGAAAAAGACAAAAGCAACATTGAGCTTTTTGAGAAAATCGCATTCTGTTATGAAAAGACCGGTGATTTTGAGAAAGCGCTGGATTATTATCAGCGTGCAGATCTGATTGAATCCGGACGGCTCTGGATATTGAAAAAAATGGCTTTTTGCTGTAAATACCTGAATCGCTGGGAGGATGCACTGAACCATTACCGGCAGGCCGAAACGCTTGAACCGGAAAACCTGAAGCTGCAGGCCGATATCGGCCAGTGCCTGATACACCTTGAACAATACCAGGAAGCACTTGACTGCTATTTTAAGGTGGAAGTGCTGGCTCCGGAAAACCATAAAATCCGTCGCCCGCTGGCATGGTGTTCCTTCCTCCTCGGAAAGTTTGATACTGCGCGCGATTACCTGGAGCGATTGCTGTCAGGTGAGCAGGGTAACCATTACGATATGATGAACCTGGGGCATGTTTGCTGGTGCCAGGGAGACCCGGAGGCAGCCTTCCGGCATTACCTGAACAGCATCCTTACCTGGAAAAGCATCAGGGACTTTGAAATTTCATTCAACGAAGACCGGAAGCATTTATTGGCTCACGGCATGCAGGAGATGGAACTGAACCTGATGATGGATTACCTGAAGCTGGAAGTAAGGAGCCGCAAAAACCGGGGGAAATAATTTTTTTTATTTTTTTTGAACCTGACGCAGCGTTGGTCTCTTTTTTTTCGTCTTCCTATTAGAAGTCGCACCGAAAGATTGACTGCGATCTCGTTGCGTTCTTTTTTTATTGAATGAATACAATGCCATTAATCGCTTCCCGGGGGTTTTAACCGGGTGTTTTTCTCCTTTTTTTTATATATCGTTCTTTTTTTAGGTTTTGTATTATCGTTTCAGGGGATACGGAAGTGGTCGCTGCACGCCTCGAAAGCTTCACCATCGATCGAGGAAACCCAATCATCACCATTGACCAACAACAACTAACCAGGCGGCCACTTCCCTGAAACGTTTTTTTTCGGCTTGTTTCCCTATAAATACATGCAAAAAAAACTCCCGTTTGAGCGACATTAACCAGTCCTCAAACGGGTTGTTTTTTTTAGAAGGCCGGGTACAAAACTTAAAATCAGGAACCTGGAGGGTTTTGCAGGGTTTGATTAAAGACGGGATATTTTTTATCTTTGTTTTATAAAACACTCCAGGGTGGATGTATTGAAAAAAATATTAAAGGGGTGCCTGCAATCCCGGAAGGTGGATCAGTATCGTCTCTACGCCATGTATTCACGTAAGATGTACGGGATATGCCTGCGCTATGCGGCCAGTACCGACGAGGCGCAGGATATTTTGCAGGAGGGCTTTATCAAGGTATATAAACACCTGCCCTCCTACAGCGGCAAGGGAAGCCTGGAAGGCTGGATCAAAAGGATTTTTGTCAATACAGCCATTGAAAAATACAGAGAACGGGTTTACCATCTTTCTGTGGAGGAGGTTGTCGATGATGGCGAATTTGTTCATGAAAACAAGGGGGTTGAGGCGCTGAATGTCAGGGACATTCTGACGGTTGTGCAGCAACTGCCCGTTCAATACAGAATGGTGTTCAACCTGTATGCCCTTGAAGGCTACAGTCATAAGGAGATTGCCGAAGCGCTTGATATCTCCGAATCAACGGCCCGTTCAAATCTGGCCAGGGCACGACGGATTTTAAAATATAAACTGAATAAGGAATTTGAAGTAATTCTGCAGGCAATTTAGGCCATAAACAGTTATAAAGTGGATCAGCAATATATTGACAAAAAGTTTCGGGAAAAGCTGGAGGGGTTGGAAGTGAACCCCCCTGTAGAGGCATGGCTGGCCATTTCTGAGGCCATCTCCAAGCCTGCCCGCAGGGGTGTTGTTCCGGTTGTCTTTCGTATGGCCGCTGCCGTTGCTGTCCTTATTGTCAGTTTGTTCTCCCTGAATTTTCTATTGCTGAACAGGTCGGGTCAGGACACTGAGATTGCTGACTGGTCTGTGCAGGATACCCCATTGTTTGACTTACAGCCGGATCGCGTGGCTGCCTCCGGAGAACAAAGGGAGGAAGCACAGCCATCAACACTTGCCGGTTCCCCCGGTACAGACGTTCAGGCAGGGCAGTTTTCGCCTGCAAGGGCGTCATTCACCGATCCCGGAAGGATGACCCCGCGACAGGGTGTCTATCTTGACAGGGCCTCTTTGACCTTTTTCCCGTTCCCGGAGCGCAGCAGGGCCACCAGTGAAGGCAGTGTTTCTGACCCCGGAATCAATGCACTGACCGGAGGTTCTGACCTTATGACCCTTGCCGCCGGCACAGATGACGGAAGTGTGGGCAACAACATAAGCCTCGGGGCTCATTTTGCACCGCAATATAATTTCCGCCTTTTACGGGGAACCGATGGAATGTCTTTCAGTGACATTCCCTTTCAGTCGCTGGAGGAACAGATCCTGTCCTATTCTGTTGGGCTGAATGCGTATTTTGAGCTTTCTCCCCGCTGGACCCTTCAGGCAGGAATCAGCTATATGAATATGGGGCAGTATGTAAAGGATATCATGTCTTATCAGCATCCCTCGCGTTTGCCCCTTTTTGCCGGTCATGAAGGATCGGTCAATCATCCACAAACCATTATCACCTCACAGGGAAATATTCGTCTTTCAGATCCACATCTTTACTTCGCCGACCAGCAGTCTTACCGGGTACTGACCAACCGGCACGCCATGGAAGGCACCGATGTGCAATCCCTGTCTGAATCCCAGGAGGGGATCACCCAGGTGTTTCGTTTTGTAGAGATCCCAGTGGTATTCCGGTATGCCCTTTACGAAGGAGGAGATGTCGGGCTGCGGCTTAAAGGAGGTGTTTCAGCGAGTTATCTTCTTAATAACAATGTGTTCCTGGGGCATGACATGATGCAAAATCCCATCGGCAAAACGGACGGTCTGAGGAAATTCAACTTTTCAGCCATTGGTGGATTTGCCATGGACATTCCGCTTACCGGGAACCTGACCTTCCACCTCGAACCGACCGGGCAGCTTTTTATCAGCCCGATTGTACGTGAAGGGGTGATGACAGGATACGCTTACCCGTATGGCTTTTCACTGCAGACCGGTATTTCCTACGGTTTCTGATCCGTTCTCCTGATGGTTTCCTGATTGATCGGGTGGTTCAGGCTTTTCCTGTGCCGCCAAATCAAACTTCCCTTGCATGAACTGCAAACAACCTGGTGTGTCCATACGCGGTGCTGTGCACCTGCAGCGCTATTGTTTACCCACCGGCATCAGGTAAAGAACATTGTACTGATCTCCCAGTTGCAGAATGCCTTCTACCTCATCGTCATCGTAGGCTCCGATTACAACAGTGCCCAGGTCAAGGGCAGCTGCCTGCAGGTGGACATTCTGTGAAGCGTGACCTATTTCATTGTGCACATACCGGATGCCCCTGTCTCCATACCTTTCGGTGGTTCTTTCAAAGACTGCACCAAAAACCAGCACAATCCCCCCGTCAAGTATCATCGACTGGCTGAGACTTGCACGGTAAAGCGGTTCAGCGAGGTCGGCCTCCCGCATAAATTCCAGGTGATGCCCTTCCGGATGGTAATGGTAGAGGCCCTTTTCCAGGCCGTCCACATCATTGACCACCAGAAACATTTCCAGCGGGAAGGTTGCACCCGCCGAAGGAGCGGTGCGGAATCCCCGCTCATTGGTGATCCCCTGGGCTGACCAAAGCAGCTGAGAAACCTCCGAAAGAGTCAAAGGTTCTTCCGTGTAGGAGCGAACTGAGCGGCGAAGGGTCAGGGCTTCTTCCAGGCTCATATCTCCGTCAGTGACAGGCTGCGGGAGGTCGATGGTGCTTCCGGGCTGAACATTCATGGGTTCATTGAATTTAGCGGTTTCATTGCTTTGGGCTTCAGGTGTCAGACTTCTTGAGCCTATTGTGAACACAATGGCTGCAATACCCAACAAGGCGAAAATGACGACAAGGGTTGTGATTTTTTTCATGAGAACTGAATTTGGTTTTTGGTTTCATGTTCCTCAGGACTGTTCGCGTGCCCGAACGCGTGCCCGAAATATACAAAAAATCCGTTACCTTTGCCACCGGAAATCGGAGGCGGATCAGGTGCCGGGTATTGAAAGGCGGCATTGCATATCATGATGTGTTTGTTAACTTGTTTGCTCTATGGATAAAATCAATAAGCACCCCATACTGGATGTAAAAGATCAGGAAAAAGTTTACTTTCAATATAAAGGCCGCACCGTAGAAGGTGAAAAAGGATATACCATTGCAGCTGCCCTACACCGGGCGGGATATCCGGTGCACAGCCACAGCGTAAAAAACCGCGACAGGAGCCTGGAATGCGGCATCGGCAAATGCGGTGCATGTGAAATGCTTGTTGACGGTGAGGTAAAACGAATCTGCATTACACTCGCTGATAAAGTGCAAACGGTGGCAGAAATTCCCCGTGATTATGTGCCTGCGCCTTCTGTTTTCGTGAAAGCCGACGGCATCAGGGTTTACAAGACACAAGTGGTGATCGTTGGTGCCGGACCTGCCGGTTTGGCCACCAGGGAGCTTCTCAGCGAGCATGGCGTCAGCAATATTGTTGTGGACAACAATGCAGAGATTGGCGGGCAGTTCAACATGCAGACCCACCAGTTCTTCTTTTTTGAGAAAGAAAAAAAGTACGGCGGAATGCGTGGGTTTGAGATATCCAAAACCCTCGCAGGCGACAGCCATGAAGGCATCTTGCTGGACTGTACGGTATGGGATATTTTTGAACCGCACCGGGTGGCTGTAAAAAACCTGAAAACCCAGGAGATTTTTTACATTGACTGCGAGCATTTTGTGGTTGCTACCGGAGCTGTGCCGTTCCTGCCCACATTTCATAATGACGACATCCCTGGGGTTTATACAGCTGCGGTCGTCCAGAAGATGATGAACACGGAACTGACTCTGCTGGGAAAAAATATCCTGACGGTGGGTGCAGGAAATATTGGTTACCTGGTCAGTTATCAGCTTACCCAGGCAGGGGCACGAGTGAAAGCAATCGTTGAGGGGATGCCCCATGAGGGAGGTTTCCCGGTTCAGGCCAACAGGGTACGCAGACTGGGGATCCCGGTTATGCTTTCGCATATGATACTGGAAGCCCTTCCCAACCCGAAAGGAGACGGGGTGGCTGGTGCCGTTGTGGCGGAATCAGAGAATTTTAAACCGATACCCGGCACAGAGAAGGTGATCCGCGGCATTGATGCCATCAATATTTGTACCGGCCTGATCCCCGATGACACATTGCTGGAAAAAGGCAGGGAGATGTTTGGACGTAAGTGCTATGGTGCAGGTGATGCCATCCGGATCGGTGAAGGAACCAGTGCGGTACTGCGTGGCAAGCAGGTGGCCTATGAAATCCTGGAAAACATGAAGCAACGCTTCAGCTATGATGACTACCTGCTTGTGTCCAAAGAATATATTGACTCCCAGCAGCATCCGATACAGGTGCTTGATGAGCCTTTCATGCCGGATGAAGCAAGGATGGAGAAGCCTTTCGTGGTCATAGACTGCCTGCATGGCTTTGCCTGCAACCCCTGCGCTTTTGCCTGCAAATACGGCGCCATCACAAAATCATCCACCAGCACAGTGCCGCATATTGACTTTGAAAAATGTGTGGGGTGCATGGATTGCGTTTACCAATGCCCGGGTCTGGCCATTTTTGGCTATAACCTGAAGAAAGGGATCTTTTTCCTCCCCATTGAGTTTGACAAGGAAGAAGGGGAGGAAGTTTACCTTGTGGACAACAATGCCAATATTCTTGGTGAAGGGGTCATCCAGAAGGTGTTGCGCAAAAAGAACCTGACCCATATTGCCCGGGTAAAAGCCGGGGAAATGACAAGGGAGCAGCAGCTCAGGGTAAGGGGGTTTGTGGCAAAAAATGAATACCCGGAACCGTTGGAAATTCAGCCGCACAAGGGAGATCTGACCGGAGATATATACATGTGCCATTGCGATGATGTGGTTCTGGACGATGTGCTCAAGGTGATCGGTGACCGCAAATTTATTTCTGTGGATGAGGTTAAACATACCACCCACCTCGGAATGGGGCCCTGCCGTGGCAAGCGATGCCTGCTGCGCCTGCGGCAAAACCTCAGACCGATGGGAATAGAACTGGTCGGCGGATCTACCCCCAGGGCACCCATGTCGAATCAGGTAACCATCGGAGAGTTGTATCCTTCGCCGGTTCATGACAAGATAGAAACCAATACCGTGCACAAACCCCGCCGGGTCATTGAAGTACCGGCCCTGGTTGCCGGGGGCGGAATCGGTGGAAGTGCCCTTTTCCGTTTCCTGGCAGAAGAAGAGTATGAGCCCGTGCTTCTGAATTATGGGTTCGGATCCTCCTGGAGGAATATTGCCGGTGGCCGGCCTGCTTTCAGTTTGCCTGAACTGACTGACATTGCCAGGCATAACCTGGAGTTGTTCAAAGAGCTGGAAGAAAAGGGGGATACCGACTTCCGGCAGATCAACTACATCACGTTTGCCCATGACGAGGCCATGTACAAGGCTCTTGAAGACTCCATGAGCTGGCAGGATGCCCGCATGATCAGCCCGAAGGACTTTAAAAAAGAGATTTCTCCTTATTTCAATGATTCGAACAATAAGTACCTGGCCGCTCTTAAAACCAGTGAATGCTGGCAGGCCACTCCCGGTAAGGTGATTGAAACGCTTCGTCAGCTCGGGATCAACCGTGGCGGAAAGGTGATGGAAAATTCCGAGCTGATCGATGTACTGCGCGACGGGGATACCTATAAAGCCGTGGTGCGCACCCATGAAGAAGAGTTTGTTGAATACCACACCCCGCTGTTTATCAATGCCCTCGGTGACAAGGGAGATCACTTTGCCCGGAAGATGGGGATTGAAACAGGCCTGTATCCTGTGAAGCACCAGGCATTTATAACCCGCCGGCTGCCAATGCTGGGAATTGACGGAAACCCCATGAATATGCTGATCGACCGGCGTCGCTACAAGGGATTTACAGCAGTATACGGGCAGCAGCTTGCAGATACCGGGCAGGTCATTGGCTGTGCTTCACCTGAAATTGAGCCCAATGAAACGGATAAAGATGTAAAGACCAACTCAAGAGATTTTTCGGAAATTGTATCGGAGGTTTTTGTGGACTGGATTCCGGAAATATCTTCCGTCGGGTTTCAGGCCCTTTGGGCAGGTTACTATATTGAACCCAAAATGATCATCGATGTGGAGAAAGGTCTTTTCCTTGGTTTGCGCGGACAAGGCTTCATGCTTGGCCAATACCTGGCCAGGCTTTATGTGGATGCCCTGACAGGCAAAGAAGTACCTTCATACTTCAGGCGCCTGAAACTCGAAGGGGACGGACTGCTTGAGAAAGCATTCAAGTAATCAGGACAAAAGCTTTTTTTTTCCGGACATTCGTTTTATCTTTGCAAACTTTATCAAACAGGACAGGCTGTTGGAAGAACTGAAGCCATACAATATTGGGTTTGCGGGGCTATCGCAGGGAACTCACCGGTTTTCTTACGAGATCGGGGATGATTTTTTTGCCTGCTTTGAGCAGTCGGAAATTGTCCGTGGCCGGATATCACTCGACCTGATCATGGAAAAGGAAAGCGATATGCTGGTCATTGACTATGTGTTTAAAGGCTGGGTGGAGCTTGATTGTGATATTTGCCTGAAACCATACCGTCAGCCTGTTGAGGACGAACACCGGATGTACGTAAAATTCGGTGATGGTTTTACAGAGCAGTCTGAAGATGTGGTTGTGATTCCTTTTGAGACCGGCCATTTCGATATTTCACATTATGTGTATGAGTACATCCACCTGGATCTTCCCATCAAGCGTGCCCATTCCGGCGACGGACAGGAGGATTCAGGATGTGACAAAGAGATGCTGGACAAGGTTGCCAGGCATTCTGTCGATCTCAAGACCGGCAACACCGTTGAATCCCTGGCTGCATCCTCACAGGAAGCCCTGAAAAAGCTTCGTTTTGACAAGAATAATTAGTTCACTGATTTAATATTTCATTGCTATGGCACATCCAAAGAGTAAAATTTCCAAAACCCGCAGGGATAAAAGGCGTACACATTATAAAGCCGTTGAACCCTCACTGACTACCTGTTCCAATTGCGGAGCATCCAGGCTGATGCACAGGGTTTGTCCTGAATGCGGATTCTACAGAGGTCAGATGGCCGTTGAAAAAACAACTGCTGTATAAGCGGATCAGAAACCAATTGCTGACCACCAACACCAATTGTAATGAAGATTGGCTTTGATGTGATGGGGGGTGACTACGCACCCCGGGCGACCATTTCGGGTGCGGTACTTGCCAGGAAAGAGCTTTCGGATACTGATCGTATCGTACTGATCGGAGACCGGACAGCCATTCTTGAAGGTTTGACGCAACTGAAAGAAGAGCCTGAAAACTTCGATATTGTTCATGCGGATGATGTCATTGAAATGGGTGAATCTCCCACAAGGTCTTTATCACAGAAGCCTGATTCCAGCATTGCCCTTGGCTTTAAGCTCCTTAAAACCGGGCAGATTGATGCTTTTTCAAGTGCCGGAAACACCGGGGCCATGCTGGTCGGATCCATTTACAGTGTCAATGCGGTGCAGGGAGTCATCCGCCCTGCCACAACAACGATCATCCCCAAGGAAAATGGTGGAGTGGGTGTGTTGATTGATGTGGGCACCAACCCCGATACAAAGGCTGATGTATTGTACCAGTTTGGCCTGCTTGGGTCAATCTATGCAAAGCATGTGTACGGGATTGACAAGCCAAAGGTTGGTCTGCTGAATATCGGAGAGGAAGAAGACAAGGGAAACCTCCTGGCCCAGTCTGCCTTTCGCCTGATGAAGGGAACAACTGATTATCATTTTTCCGGTAATGTGGAAGGCCGGGACTTTTTCCGCGATAAAGCTGATGTGATTGTCTGTGACGGATTTACAGGGAATGTGGTTTTGAAAAGCATGGAGGCCATGTACAGCTTGATTGTCAAGCGCGGACTCAATGATGCCTTCTTTGACCGTTTTAATTACGAGCAATATGGAGGGACGCCCATTCTTGGGGTGAATGCCACGGTGCTGATCGGGCATGGGATTTCCAATGATGTGGCCATCAAGAATATGATTTTGCATTCCCGCGATGTTTATCAGGCGGGTGTGACCGAACATATCCGTTCGGCCATGGATCAATACATTCAGGGTGGTGTTTTTTCCGGAGATAAGTCTTAGTTGTATTTAAATATTGTTGTAACATGACAGGAGTTAAAGCAGCCATCACAGCTGTTCACGGATATCTGCCTGATTATGTGCTCACCAATCAGGAATTGGAACAAATGGTGGACACGTCCGATGAATGGATTTCCACGCGGACCGGTATTAAAGAAAGAAGAATCCTGAAAGGAGAAGGCCTTGCCACTTCCGATATGGCTGCTGAGGCCGTAAAGGGCCTTTTGGAAAAACGCGGAATAGCTCCTGATGAGGTGGATCTGGTGATCTGTTCAACGGTCACTCCTGACATGAAGTTCCCTGCCACCGCCAATCTTGTGAGCCATAAAGCTGGCATCAAAAACGCCTTCAGCTATGATCTGAATGCAGCCTGTTCAGGGTTTATTTACGCCCTTACCACTGCTGCAGGTTTTGTGGAAACAGGAAAATATAAGAAAGTTGTTGTGGTTGGAGCTGACAAGATGTCATCCATCGTTGACTACACCGACCGGCAAACCTGTGTGATTTTTGGCGATGCGGCTTCTGCTGTGATGCTTGAGCCCACTGAAGGAGAGGAGGGGATCCTGGATCATGCCTTTGGCACCGACGGGGCCGGGCATATTCACCTGCACATGAAAGCGGGTGGATCGCTCAAGCCTCCTTCCCATGAAACCGTGGATGCACGTGAGCATTATGTATACCAGGAGGGCCAGCCTGTTTTTAAATTTGCCGTGACAAAAATGGCAGGGATCTCCCAGGAACTGATGGAGAAAAACAACCTGAATGGAGACGACGTATCATGGCTTGTGCCCCACCAGGCCAATATGCGGATCATTGAAGCCACCGGCAGGCGACTGGGGGTACCGTCAGAAAAAGTGATGGTGAACATCCAGCATTACGGCAATACCACAAATGCCACCATTCCGCTTTGTCTCTGGGATTATGAGAAACAGCTGAATAAGGGCGACAACCTGATTCTTACTGCTTTCGGAGGCGGTTTTACCTGGGGCGCTGTCTGGGTAAAGTGGGCGTATTAAAAACTCCGGTCATTCTTTGTTTTTACTGTCAATCATGATTGTCACCGGGCCGTCGTTGGTCAGTGATACCTGCATGTAAGCCCCGAATTCCCCGGAGCAGGTTCTGCAACCAGTTTCCTCTTCCAGGGCCTTGATAAAAGCCTCATACATGGGAACAGCGTGATCCGGCTTTGCTGCCCTGATGTAAGACGGCCGATTTCCTTTCTTTGTACTTGCATGTAAGGTAAACTGGCTGATCACCATAATTTCTCCGCCCACATCCTGTACCGACTTGTTCATGACCCCGTTTTCATCATTGAATATTCTCAAACGGCTGATTTTTCCAGCCAGCCAGTCAATATCCTCACGGGTATCGGCATCTTCTATCCCCAACAGAACCAGCATGCCCTTTCCGATGGCATCCTTTTCTTCATTGTCAATTGTTACCGAAGCCTTTGCTGTTTTCTGAATGATCACTCTCATATAACGGTTATTTCAGGATTTTTTTCGTGTTTCTCCCCCCAGAAGCATATTCAGATAATTTTCGTATCGTGATATGCTGATCTCTCCAGCATTTACTGCTTCCTTTACGCGGCATCCCGGCTCGTTCAGATGGGTGCAGTTGTCGAAACGGCATTGGTTGAACAGGTTTCGCATCTCAGGAAAGTAATGGCAAAGCTCCCAGGCTTCAAAGTCCACCAGTCCGAATTCCTTGATCCCCGGGGTGTCAATGATTGCCCCTTGGTTGGAAAGGTGAAACATTTCTGCAAAAGTGGTTGTATGTTTCCCTTTTTTATGGGCCTTTGAAACAGCCTGTACTTTCAGGTTGAGCCCGGGTTCGATGGCGTTGATCAGTGCGGACTTGCCCACGCCTGAGTGCCCCGACAGCAATGAAATCCTGTGCCGGAGCAATTCACTGAACAGATCCAGGTTGATGCCTTCGGTGGCCGACGTATGGAGGCAACGGTACCCGGCCGCTTCATAGATCTTTGTTAAATCATCCAGCTTGTCGCGGGAGGAAGTGCCGGCAATCAGGTCATATTTGTTGAATACAATTACAGCCGGAATGCTGTAGGCCTCACAGGTTACCAGAAAGCGGTCAATGAAGCCGGTGGAGGTTCTGGGATAGGCCAGGGTGGCAATGATCACAGCCTGATCGATGTTTGCTGCAATGATGTGGGTTTGCCGGGAGAGTTTGGTGGCTTTTCGGATGATGTAATTTTTCCTGTCCAGGATTTCTTCGATTACACCGCCTCCCTCCTCAGCATGCAGTCTTACCCTGTCTCCGACAGCCAGGGGGTTGGTTGCCTTGGAACCGGCGAGTTTGATGCGGCCTCTGAGCCGGCAGTCTATCCGCTGACCCTCTTCCGTCAATACCTTATACCAGCTTCCCGTTGATTTGATTACAATGCCTTCCACGAAGTTCTTTTTCCTTAATGCTTTGCTGTTGCCGGATGGTTGATTATGTGATAAAATTACTAATTTCGTGTAAATACACAATGTGATATGTCTTTACAGGCGGCCAATGTTACGAAGTTTTACGGGCAACAAAAGGCCCTGGATGATGTAAGTTTTCAGATCAGCCAGGGAGAAGTGGTGGCGCTGCTTGGCCCCAACGGGGCAGGGAAATCTACCATGATGAAGATCATTTCCTGTTATTTGCCGCAGTCGGCAGGTCAGGTCAGGGTCTGTGGTTTTGATGTGGCAGAAGATCCCCGCAGTGTCAAAAAAAGAGTCGGGTATTTGCCTGAAAACAATCCGCTGTATAATGATATGTATGTGAAAGAATACCTGATGTTTGCCGCCGGGGTTCATCAGCTTGGGCGTAAGGGTAAACAACGGGTGGATGAAATGATCGGGCTGACCGGGCTTGAGGCCGAATACAAAAAAACCATCGGGACCCTGTCTAAAGGATACAGGCAAAGGGTCGGCCTGGCCCAGGCGCTGATTCACGACCCGGAAGTGCTTATCCTGGATGAACCCACCTCGGGGCTTGACCCCAATCAGCTGGCGGAGATCAGGGAGTTGATCCGGGAAACGGGGAAATCAAAAACAGTGATTCTTTCCACACACATTATGCAGGAGGTGGAGGCGGTATGTAACCGGGTCATGATCATTCACAAAGGGCGCATCATTGCCGATGCACCCACCTCCGAAGTACGGATGCTCAATAAAGCAAGCCGCATTATCCGCGCTGAATTTGACAGGGAGGTGAATGTGGAGCAGCTGAAAGAAATTTCCGGTGTGATGGATGTGATCAAAGAGCCAGGGTCGGTTTACCGCATTCTTACAGGAACAGGGGGTGACCTGCGTGCGGATATTTTCCGGTTTGCCGTAAACAATGGCCTTGTCCTGTTGTCGATGGAGCAACAGGACCAGTCACTGGAGGAGATCTTCAGGGAGATGACCATATAGCAGGGGATGAGCTGCCTGGTCTTTCAATAGTCTGCCCGGTTGCCCTCCCGGGTTGCAGGCAGCCACGGTTACACCCTGCCCGGGGTTTTGTAATATTTCTTTTCCCGTATGTACTCAAGAACCTTGTCAGGCAGAAGGTAACGGGTATCCCTCCCTTCCGCAAGGTCTTTCCTGATGCCGGAGGATGAAATCTCAATGCGGGGGGCTTCAATTAGTTTCACATTGGGCAGGTCGAAAAAAGGCGAGGTGGGTTTGTCAGACCGCGGGTAAACATAAATGGTCAGCAGGGAAAGAATCTCCCTGTAGTTTTTCCATTGGTCAAATGCGTCCAGGTTGTCGGATCCGATAAGTAAAATAAAATCTCTTTCCGGATAAAGGGCCTTTAACTCCTTCAGCGTATTGATGGTGAAGGAAGGCTTATTCATGGACAGCTCAATGTCGCAGGCCCGGAATGCAGGATTGTCTTCCACTGCCAGACGCAACAAGCTCAGCCGGTCTTCCTCGCTGAGCATTTTTTCTCCGGTTTTGAAAGGATTTTGCGGGGACAGCACAAACCATACGTCGCGGATCGCTGTGTGCTGCACAAAATGTTGTGCAATGATCATATGGCCGGTGTGCACCGGGTTGAATGATCCGAACAGCAGGCCCGTGATTGGTTTGTTCATGACGCCGGTGGGTAATTGTTGCTACTGATAAATGCACGAACCAGGGAATCAGCCTCTCTGACGGCATCCTCCAGTTTGTCGTTTACCACCACCTGGTCAAAATCCCCGGCAAATGACAACTCATGCCTGGCTTTCCCCAGTCTCTTTTCCAGGCTTTCCGGTGTTTCTGTGTTTCTGTTTACCAACCTGTTTCTCAGTTCCTCCATTGAAGGGGGTTTGATGAAAATGGCCAGTGTTCTGTCCGGAAATTGTTTCTTAATGGTTATTCCGCCGGCAACGTCCACATCAAAAACCACATGCTTCCCTTTGTCCCATAACCTTTCCACTTCGCTGAGCAATGTGCCGTAGTAACTTCCCGGGTATACCTCTTCCCATTCGAGGAAAGCACCCTCATTGATCCTGGAGCGAAACTCTTCCGGCGACAGGAAGTAATAATCCTTTCCGTCTGTTTCCCCTGGTCGCTTGGGCCGGCTGCAGGCAGAAACGGAAAAGGCAAGCTGGGGCGTATTTTTCAGGATCTCCCTTACAATACTTGTCTTGCCGGCCCCCGAGGGTGCAGAAAAAACAATCAGTTTTCCTTGTGCGGCCATTACAGGATATTCATTAGTTGTTCCTTGATCTTTTCCAGTTCATCCTTCATCCGGACAACATGCTGCTGAATGGCCGCATCGTTGGCCTTGCTGCCGATGGTGTTGATCTCTCTGCCAATTTCCTGGGTGATGAAGCCCAGTTTTTTGCCGGCTGAGGTGCTTTCTGCCATGGTGTCCGAAAAATAATCCAGGTGCTGCTCCAAACGTACCATCTCCTCGGTAATATCAAATTTTTCGAGATAATAGATCAGTTCCTGTTCAAAGCGATTGGGGTCCGGGGTGGCCACATCCTTCAGTTCCTCCAGGGCAGCAGACAGCCTTTTCCGGATGTCTTCCCTGCGCTGCTTTTCCAGGGGCGGGATCTGAGTCAGCAAAGATTTCAGCTTGCCGATACGCTCGCGCAAGTCTTTTTCCAGATGCCGCCCTTCCGATTGTCTGTACCTGATGGTGTCTTCCAGGGCTTCTTCCACTGCCTTGTGCAATTGACCCCACTCTTCCTGGTCAAGGGTTTCCGTTTCCTGGGTATATACCTCCGGAAGCCGCAGAATGGCAGGTAACAGGCTGTCCGTTACAGGGATATCATACTCGCGGCTGAATGCAGTAAGTTCGAGATAATACTTTTTCATCAGCGAGGTGTTCAGCGAGTAAGCGGCACTCTCGTCCTTGCTTTCTATCGCGATGAGTAACTCCACCTTACCCCTTGACAATTTTTTGCCGAGCAATGACCTGAGTTCCTGTTCCTTGCTTTTATAAATGTAAGGAAGTTTCAGGTTCACATCCAGGGTTTTGCTGTTCAGGGAGCGAATCTCGACAGTGAGGGTTTTGTGATTGTGCTGGCAGGTTGACTTGCCGTAGCCCGTCATGGATTGTATCATACGGATTTTTTTACAAATATAGCAATTGCGCAAAGTACTGAAGCGGAGAATCATCTCTTTTGCCATTAATTTGCGTAAATTTGACATTATGGGGGAGCTGGTCAGAATAGTTTTTTTGGTTTTTTTGCTGGCAGGGCCGGCAATTGGGTTATCTGCCCAGGATTTTCGCGGAGGCTTCCGGGCAGGCCTTACTGCCAGTGAAGTATCAGGTGATGATGCCGGGGGACCGGACAGGCTTGGCTGGTTTGCTGCTGTTTTTACCAATCGGGATGTGGGTGAACATTCCCGCATGCAGCTGGAAGTCATGTATACCCAAAAAGGGAGCCGTGTAATCCGTGACCCCCATAACGACAACAACGGGCAGGAAGTAACAGCCTTGTTTCGTGTAGCAGGTGACAATGGTGTGCCTGAGCCTCCTGTCGATGAATATCGTGATTACCGGCTTAACCTGCATTATGTGGAGGTGCCCCTGTTGTTCAAGTTTGACTTTTCCCCCATGATCTCTCTTCCTTACGCTGACCGGCTGACCGGTGAAATCGGGCTTTCAGGGTCCACAGTGGTGGGGCATTACGAAGAAAACCGCGGGAAAGACATCACTGACCTCATGGCCGACAGACAACCTTTTTACGCTGCAGAACTGAACTTAATTGCCGGGCTGTATTATCCCCTGCGTGAGGGGCTGGATTTTCAGCTCAGGTTCACCCAGGGGGTCACCCCGTTTCGTCCGCATCAGGGTGGATCCACGACCTGGTACAACCGAGGACAGTATAATACAGTATGGAGTTTCGGTTTGTCCTACACTTTTTTCGCCCGTTAAACAGCTGCCATATTATCTTAACACTTTCTTTGCTGTATTCTTGCTGGAAATTTGCCAGATTGGATTATTTTTGCACCGCAATCAAATCTTATATTTTTCTAAACCAATCCGACAAATGAAACAAAAAGTTCGCATCTTTTCTTTGTTTGCTTTTTTGCTGATGACAATCAGTACTTTGACCCTTTCAGGACAGGCGCCTGTGGGGGCAAGCTTCAACGGTGTGGTTCGTGATGCCGAAGGCGTTACCCTTCCGGGTGCCACCGTGGTTGCGGTGCATGAGCCCTCCGGCACTGAATACGGAACCATTACAAGAAGCGACGGCCGTTTTAACCTGCGAAACGTTCGTGTGGGCGGGCCTTACACCGTCAGGGTGTCTTTCGTAGGCTACCGTTCGGCCGAAGAGGAGGCCATCCACCTGGAACTTGGCCAGGAATACACCATCAACTTTGAACTGGTGGATGAAGCCGTTCAGTTGGGAGAGGTGGCTGTGTACGCCCAGCGTGACGCCCTGATCTCCGGCAACCGTACAGGTGCCCGGTCGAGGGTGAGCCGCGAGCAGCTTGATGCCATGCCCTCCATTAACCGGAGTATTCAGGATTATACCCGGCTCAGCCCGCAGGTAAGCGGCAACAATATTGCCGGAAGAAGCGGCAGAAGGAATGCCATTCATATTGATGGGGTGACCTTTGACGACCGTTTTGGCCTGGGCTCCGATGCCATCCCCACCATCGGAAACCCCATTTCACTGGATGCAATTGAAGAATTCCAGGTAGCCATTGCCCCTTATGATGTGCGGCAGGGCAACTTTACCGGTGGAGCCATCAATGCGGTAACCCGCAGTGGTACCAACCGGCTGGAAGGCTCTGCCTATTTCTATGGACGGAACCAGGACTTTATCAGCGGTGACCTGATGGGGGAGGAGAGTCCCATTGAAGATTTCTCTGAATACCAGACTGGTCTGCGACTTGGAGGTCCCATTGTGGAAGACAACCTGTTCTTTTTTGTCAATGCAGAGATCAAAAGGGAGAGCAGCCCTTTATTTGATTTTGAAGAATCCCAGTTCCGCGGAACCACTACTGACCTTGATGAAATCATGTCAATAGCCCGGGATGTATATGGTTACGATCCCGGCGATTATGACCGCATGACACAAAACACAGACGACTGGAAAATCTTTACGAAGCTTGACTGGAATATTTCCAACGTTCATCGCCTGACCTATCAGCAAAACCTGGTTAACGGATATGATGACAGAGGTATTTCCCGTGGTTTCAATGCATTTTCCCTTTCAAACCGGCAATACCGTCAACGGGGCAACCAGAGCAATTTCTCCCTGCAGTTGAACAGTGCATGGTCGGAGAATTTTATTTCAGAAGCCAAGGTGGCCTACACCAGGCTGAGGCAGGAAGCCGATTACGGAGACGACCCTTTCCCTTCTGTGCGGGTGGAAACACCTGACGGTTACAATGTGGACTTCGGCGTTGAGCGTTTCCGCCATGCCAACCAGCTGGATCAGGACTATTTTGAAATTACCGCCAACATGACCTATTTTACCGGCGACCATAGCATTACCTTCGGTACCAACAACTACCTGAACAACTTCAGGAACCTGTTTATTCAGGATGCACTGGGTGAATATACCTTCTCCAATGTGTTTGATGCTGACGGCAACCTGGTTCAGAGCGGGATTGATCGTTTCCGGGAAGGTGCACCAAACAGGTACCGGTTCAGCTACTCAACCGACGAAGATCAGTTCGGCCGGCTTCCGGAAGCCAACTGGGGTTACAATACCTTTGCAGTTTATGCCCAGGACGAATGGCGGGTTACCGACAATTTCAACCTGACCATCGGACTGCGTGCCGACTTGACGGTATTTACCGATGATCCGCCCAGCAATCCGACTTTTTCCCAGGATTTCCCGCAATACGACACCGGCAATGTGCCGGATCCGACCCTGCAATTGAACCCCCGTCTCGGATTCAACTGGAATGACGGAGAAACGCAGATCCGCGGTGGTCTGGGACTCTTCTCCGGCGGTGAACCAGGGGTATGGCTCTCGAATCAGTACAGCAACACAGGTGTGGATTTGGCCAGACTGGATGTGCGCCGCACATTCGACCCCGGATTCTTTACGCCTGACGTATACAATCAGCCGCGCCCCGGTACGGCGGATGGCCTGGATCCAATCCAGAC
>SL_8KL_010_SEDDRAFT_10001000_pt1 | contig 24415 bp, 42 predicted proteins | sample SodLakKL_010_SED_4_FD_11160 | JGI IMG/M metagenome (IMG submission 11160) | reverse complement strand
TCTTTAACGAACGCTCTGTTCTCGCTACCATGAAGATCATATGTCATCCCGTCTTGTCGTGCGGAGTTGATATCAGAGACTATTTCTCCGATTCGCTCGTAACCGGAACCGATATGAGTCACTTCACAATTGCTCGCCAGTATAACAGGGTCACCGTTTCCAAGGTCAATCTCTCTTTCCTCATCCCAAGATTTCCACGTGACTTCAAGGAGAGGTATATCTCGTATATCTTCGACGGTCTTCTTTGCCGGGCTGACCACACTATCGAAAGCCCATTCACCAACTGCCCGGAAACCGCACACCCCTCTATTCTGGCATTCTTTTGCACTGTAAGCGAATGGCGTACCGGCGCTCTGACTGATCGGGTCGGTGACATATACTTTTCCAGAACAGTCAGGACACTGATGAAGTTCGTCTTCGAATTCTCTCTCTCCACCATCCTCAGTTGTCTTATTGTGGGTCCAACGGCCATATCCTCGAAAGTCGCATGCTGGATTTCCGCACTTGACAGGATTCATGGCAACGTTTTTCTTTTCGATGCTTTTGATTTCCGGATCAGATATCATTTCTGAACCGCACTCAGGACAGTTTTTCAATTCATCTATTTCGTTTCCCATACATCTCAACCTCGCATTTCATATCGAGGGCAGAGAAGAGGAGTGTTGAGTTGGAACGTTCAACGTCCCTTGAACACTTCCATTTCGCTGGGTTTCAACACCCACGTCTCATCTATATGCTTAGCCTCGATGGTTGCATCCACGATATCATCCCCATTTATAGTCACTTTAACAACGGTGCCCTCTCTTCTTTTTCCCTTATGCAACACGGTTTGTCCAACGAGAGGATGTTTTTCAGTGACACGTGGTCCATAGAGTTTTTCGATTGCTTCATCGGGCACATGTTCTGAGAGTGGTACTTTCTTAATCTTGTATTCTGTCACGAACGTAAAGTCTTCAGGTAAGTTTTCTTCCTTTTCCCGTCTCACATATTCGGCGATTTATCGGTTAAAGAAGATCTCAAGGAATTGCTTGCTAGAACCACCGCCAAAGCCAGCACTTGTTATGTACTCGTACAGGATATATGCGGGGTTTTCCATAGAATTCTTTTTTTCCATAAACCTTTCAGGTTCTTCGACTATCGCGCCAAGTATATTTTCCTTATCTAATACATTTTCAGCACACATATTTTCACCTTTCAAAGAAGATATCACATCTCAACCGGGAAGGATGCGATTGATTGTCGTTAGGAGAGAATGATAAAATAACGGTCGTTAATTTGTGATAGCACCTCACACACATAAAGATTAACGGGTGTTTCTTTGCATTGGCGGGATCAGGAAGCGCTCTCAGAATCTATGCATTCTTTCCGCACCCATTCCCTCAAATGATCGATCAGGTCCTCATCTATCTCGTCATAGGAGTTGATCCGTTTCACTATGTGGTTTGGATACACATGATCTGCATCTTCAGGCGGATGGACTATGTATTTATCACCACTCCTCGAATGTTCATACACACTCATTTGACAGTAAGGAAGCAATTCTTCCAATCTTTCAGACTCTGAATGCAGATCTTTGAGATCAGAATGTTTTCCTTCCTTCTCGGTGTTATCTAGAATAAACTTCCTCAAAGAGCCCAAGCCCTTGTAGTTGCCCCCGCACCCAACGCTCATACATTCTTCTTGTACGTCGTTTTGGAGGTCAAACCCCTTGATCAGATCCATGACTTTGTGTTCGGCTTCCGAATATACTTCATAAATCCCATCACCACCCTCTTCACTCTTTCTGATCGAAAGGATGTTTTTCAGGTGTCCTTTACTGAGATTGTACTCGTCTATCCATTTTTTCATGTGTTCCGGTGATCTCACCCCTAGTTTAATACATGAATACGTCGCTTCCTCCATGATCTTAGAGCCCATATCTTTTGCCTTTTCCATCAAAGATTCATGATGATCGGGATCTCGGCACCACACTCTGACGTTCATTTCGGCAGACGTCGGGGGTCCACGATCAGGGGAGCCAATCCGGATATTTGTTTCTGTGGACAAGTTTTTAAGGTGGTCCTCAAACTCGCCTATTACGTCGGTTGGCATGATCGCTTCGAACGCGTGTTTATTATACAACTTCTCAACCATTTCACACATATTTTTGACCTCTCATGTCACATGAGGTCAAAAAGATAGTGACTTTTGAGGGGGTGAGATGGATGAACTCTACCTTGTCACGGCGTTATAAAAAAACGAGCGAAAGTGAAGTGTGTTAACCGGTGTTACGTAAACACCGCGTGTGAGAAAACTTCCTGGAAGGAAATTACGGTTCTAAAATAGAAGAAGCAGGAAATGTCGTGGAGCACGAAGAAAAAGGTGTTCTCACGGCATACTACAAAACACGCTTTGTAGTGCCGAAGGAAGTCATTCCTGTAGGTTTCCTGCTTCTTGTTTTAGCACAAATGTGTCGTTTATATATGGCTTCCGACTTCCAATATTCATAGCGTTTCTTCATCTTCAAGGTTCAAAAATTCGACCATCTCTTCAAATTCCTCGATATCCATATCTAATTCACTGCTGATTGCACGGAACCTTTCTTTGTTCTCTGAGGCGTTTGATTGTGAAAACAACCCAACGAACTCTTTCACCGATAAATCTGTTTTTTGACTTTCCTCATATAATCGCTCGACGATATCGGCCAGTTGCTCCATCTCATCCTCACTAATTCTTTTAACCACACCCCAAAAGCAGTTGCCGAGGTCATGAAAGAGAACCTTTTCGCCCGTTTCGAACTCGATTAACCACTTTCTCCAAAAGTAACCAAGTCGGGTGTGAAGAGCTGGCTCGAGTGGATGATAATCTTTGTCCACATCATCATAAGATTCGGTATCGATGTCGGTCATCTTTAATATCTCTGTCGTGAACCTTTTAGGTAGGCTGGTATCGAGTCGGAACTCTTTCAAATCCATATCTCCGTTCAGGTGTTTTAACTCTTCGTCCGTAACGCCATCTTTACTTTCAATTTCATTCATCATATCAAACCTCTCATTTCATATGAGGTTTATAAAAAAAAGAAAGGGTTTTAGTCGGCTAACTGACGACCACGGTTCCCGGGTCTACTTGCAGTGTTGTTCTGTACGGCTTCCCATTCACCCTCAAGGATAATCGGTGCGTGTTCTGGATGTTTGATTACCCACTTATCATCAACCCGCTCAGCTTCGTGCTCAGTATCTTCTAACTCGCTCATGTTGCTTGTTCTTGCACGCTCGATAAAGAATATATCGCCCTGTCTGTCAACATCAAGTCCGTTTTCTTCAGCTTTTTTCACTTTTGCAGGTTTCATATAATCCAATGCTTCCTCGACACCATCCACGGTAAGAGGCACTTGATGGTACCATGCTTGACCGTCTTCTTTCCCTAGTAGGAACTGCCGTGCTTGTGAGCCCCATATGGTGCCAAGCCAGTAAGCCTTGAAACCAGCGACCACAAGGAGATGTTCGTCGGTAGCGTCCATCCTATCGAGCCACTGCATTTCAATGGTGGAGCCAGTTGTGTAGTTTCTTGGCTCGGGAAATCTAACTCTGTCTCCCGAACGTGTAGTGCTTGGTTCAAGGAGTTCATTTCTCCTATGTCTCACATCGTCCACGAACTCTATCAACTCTTCAGTACGTTCTTCGATGATATCTCTCTTTTCTTCAGGCACATTTACATATTTTTCCTTGTATTTGTCCACGTCGAGTTCAAATCGATTGAGAACGATATCGTTTTTCCTCTCTGCTGATTTCTTGGGGTATGGTTTGTAGTATTTGTTATCGAACTCGATGGCGCCGTGGTATGGGTGAACAACCATAGTGCGTCCATTTTCCACCTTATACTCGTAATCAGTGTTTTCAAAATCCTCTTCGGAAAGTTGCCTCTGTTTCATCTCAACGAACCAGTAATCGGCGTATTCAATAACGTCACGCCCATTAGCTTCAGCCTGTTTTACTTCGTACCGCTTGGTATACTCTATTGCTTCTTCAACAGTATCTATAGTGTTTGGAACTTGGGTACAGGTGACTTTTCCGTCTACTCTTTTGACAAGGAAGGTTCTATCGAGCCACTTACGGGGGTCGCCGAAAAAGTACTGCCTGATGCCCGTCTGTATCAGAACGCTTTCAGATTCAAAATCAATTTGTTTTCTAACAAGACCACTGTCTTTATTGAAATCCTGGGCATTTTTCACAAAGGAGTACGGTGAAATCTTATCCCAATTCGGCCCCCTACTGTCGGGATAGCCTCTTCGCATTTCCAGTCCCTCGTTTCCCTCGGCCAATCCAACGACTCCGACTTTATTCTCTTCCTCGTTTATCGTGGGCTTCAAACATTCGGCGTCCGTCTCATCAAACCGTGGTTTTCTCACTTCTGAAGAAATCAGCTCAGCGACGAATTCTTGTCTTTCCTCTTTCATGTTTTGCGCGCCTTTTTCCTCGAGCCGACTGATAATCTTTTCGTCCCTCTGCTCATTATACTCATCGATGAGTTTGTCTCGGAGCTTTTCTCTTCGACGTATCAACTCTTCATTTTCATGGAATTTCTGTTTGTATTTATCGCTCATTTCATCTACAACCCCATCCTCTATCTCGTCGACCTTATCAGCTTCTCTACTAGCTTCCATTCCCTGTATGATGTATTCAAGGAGTTTTTCCGGTTCATCAATAGAAACTTTCTCACCACCGTTTGGATGTTTGGTTTCGACGTAGAGTTTGGACTCTGTAAAATCATCACTAAACTCCGCACGGACACAGTCTCGTTTGATGATGTTGATGTCGGTTCTGTCCAGCTTTCCTAACTCCTTGACCATTTCGTCGGTCATTTCTTCCACGACTTCCTTGATTTCCTCTTCCAAGAAGTCAAGATTCATAGTTTCGCTGACACTGAGATACAGAGATTCATCATCTCGCACTGGGTCGTATTCGGAGCCCGAAAGTTGTATGGATGTTTTAGGAAGCAAATCTGCCACCACGTTACCAAGGGTGTGAATGATAGACTGCCCAATTGTTGAACGGAATGAAACCTGTCGGCCACGAAGGGTGCAAAATCTTCTTGTATAGTATCCCTTTCTGATGTCATAAACGTCTTGGCTTGCCTGTTCACTCCTCAGGAACTGAACGTCGTCATCATCTCTGTAATCGAATATATCCGTTTTTCGCACAACCTCGCTGAGCAAATCCGATAACCACTCTCCACGGTCTATTGCTCCATCTTTCACGAGCTCTAACATATCCTCTCTCAAATGCTCTATATCTTCTTTTTCAATCATTCATATCAAGCCTCGCGTCTCACGAGAGGCTTGAGCGCAAACACGTTTAATGAGAGGGGGTGATAATATGCCACTGCTGTGTACTCGGGTACCAAAAAAGCAAGCGACAGCGCAGCGTGTTAACCCGACTTGAGGGAGGCGTTCTTGTCCCTATCTGACACATGAACAGATCACCAAAAAAAATTGTAAGGGGTTAGGCCTGAAATTGAAAGACATCGTGGATATCAGGCCCACTCCAAAGTCCTACAAACACCTTGCCCTCAACGGGCAGCTCAGGGGAAGACAGATCTTCAAAGACAAGCATAGAGTCGTATTTACCCATGATCCGGCTGGCTGACGTTTGCGTTTCTTTCTCTAAAAATTCGCGCACTGCGTTTTTCTCTTCTTCAGTGGGATCGCGGGAGGGGCGATCTATGTCTTTTAGGGCCCTTTCATACTCCTCTTCATATACCATATCCATTTTTTCAATTTTCATATTTATAAACCTCTCGGTTCACCAGAGGTGATAAAGAAAGGAAAAGTCAAAAATGAGAAAGTAGGAAATGCCGCGAAAAACTTGCGGCATCCTGAAAACCCATTTTCAGGACCGAGGGAGGAAAGAAAACTCAAAAACACCTCCCATTGGTTTCCTACTTTCGATCCTTTGATCACAAAAAAAAAGATGGAAAGGGGTTCAAGAAGAAGTTCTAATCAACCGGTCCTACCATTTCTTCTATTTCGTCCCTCGTATTCACAAAAATATGATACATGCCTCGGTTAGAAAGTTCCCGCAAACACAGATCATACTCATCGTCAAGATCCTGATCGGGCCCTCCCTCGTCTATTTCTAATGATATCAACCATTGTTTGTAGACTCTTCTTGTGTGCTCCATGAGTTCATCATCACCCGTATCAGAAAAATACTCTTCTGCTTTCTCAGCAGTCTTCTTCAAATCATCAAGATGTTCCTCATATTCTTCCAATAGTCCTCTCTCCTCCAGTTCATCAAGACAAAGCTCCCGTCTTGACATATCAGAAAGTCCGAAGTTCCTCATATCACGTATAAGGACGTCTATTGCCTTCGTGCGCTCGACCAGTTCTTCATCATCCATTTTTTTAACAACTTCTTCAAACGTCGTCCTCTCAACCTTTTCATCCATACTTTCAACCTCTCGTCTCACGAGAGGTGAAAGGAGCGCGTTGCTAAGACTCAGCCCGCATCAATTATCGACGAGCCCTCGCTCGTCTATCTCAGCCACGTAGTCCCAAAAGATGTCCCTTCTTGTTATCTCCTGAAAGTGCACCTCTATCATATCTTTTCCTTCCTTCTTTCGTGGCCACTGCTCTTCGTGAGAGTTGATATCCGCATCAATTTCTATAAGGTCAACCGTTCTCAGGATAACCTCTTCGTCGTCAAGGTGACCGAGTCTTTCCTTACCGATTTGTTTTATTTCTTCCACACGGGTTTTGAACTCCTTGAATTTGTCAAAGATATCACGTTCTTGCATTTCAAGCTGGTAAAGCTCTGCTACTTGCAGGTCATACAGACTGACCTGTCCTGCAACGTTTAACGTGAACCAACTGCCTTTCGCAGCATCTAAGAGTTCGTCATCACCCATATCCTCTATCCATTCCACAGTTTCTCCATCGGTTCTGGCGAGCGAGATGGTTTTTCCATCATCCGTCTCAAAACTTGGGCGTCCATAACGATTACAAACCTTCACAGCCTCATCTTTATCCATCTTATTAACCTCTCGAGTCAGTCGAGGTTATAAAAAAAGGAAAGGGTTTTTTACGAGAAAGCGTCTCGAACTATGCCCACTTGGTAAGCGAAATCTTTAGAGCGACCAAAGGTATATCTTCGTCTTTCTCCTTTGAATCTTTCAGGTATTTTTTGAGCACCTGTTTTTCCAAGTCCAACCACTCGAGGCCGGTCGAGACAAGATCCAATTTCATGTCATGAATTTGTTTATCGTTCCACTCCGTATCACTCCAGTCAATTTCTAACTTGATATCTCGAGTATACTTTCTATCAGGGAACTCATCTATCTTCTTCAACCTTGTTTCAGGTGGTAAACGCTCGAGGAAACTGATGACTATTCCCTTATCGGAAACCACATCAACGACTATACAATTTCCATTTTTTGATTCTTCCGTCACGTTGGCCGTAGCCCTGTAACGATTGAAGAAGAAGTTTCTCACACGTTCTTCCATCACATCTCTCGTTCCAAAAGTTTCGAAAAGTCGTTCGGCAAATGATTCACTCACCCAGTTGTGGGGATTTTCATCCGGTTTAGTATCCATCTTTTCAACCTCTCAGGCCACATGAGGTTGGAGTGGGTTAAGCGTTTAGTCTTCCTTGAGATAGTGATATTCACTTTCTTGTTCTGTAAGTTTCCCATCGACGTAGACAAATACTCGGTAGAGATAGGGCGCACCGAAAAGGGCAAAGATCACGTTTCCCGTGTATTCACTGTGTGTAGAAGAAAAACTTTCAACCACAGCAAAGTCGTACAGGTCGACGACTTCCAGCGCACGCTCTTCTGAACATCCTTCGGATTTGAAAAATTCAACAAGATCCACCAACTCATCCTCATTCGGTGTTCGGACACTCGTTTCAACCTTCTGAATAAGATTTTCCGGTGACATACAATATCCTCTCGTTTCACGTGAGGATAACAAAAAAAAACCAAGGGAAAGGGTTTTACTGGTCAGATTCAAGTTTCGAGCGAGCGGATTCAAGTTTTGAAGCGAGTACCTCCTCTCGCTCACTTTCCTGCCTAACCAACTGGCCATCCTCATAGACATAGACTTCGAACAATCCAGGATGTCCATAGACAGCAAACACGATTTTCCCAGCATATCCAGGACAATCAGACGTGAAATCATCGATGACACCGAAATAATAACATTCAAGCAGAGCCCGGGCGTCTTCACGAGTTTGACCCTTCCTCACAAAGTAATCGACGAGATCTTCTTTTTCTTCTTCGTTTGGTTCTCGCATTTCAGCCATAATTATCAAACCTCTCGACTCATCAGAGGTTTGAAAAAAAAATTGAGTGAGGTTCAAAGATGTAACTCGTTCTCATTGTCTTTTGGTGTTAACTCATATATGTCCTCGCTCTCACCAAATCTTTGGACATCGAAGTGGAAACCATTTTCTTCTGCATATTTTTCCACAGCTCTATACCCCACAGATTGAGTGCCGTTATCGCCATTGTGAATTACCTTGACCGAAGGTGATCCTTCACCAGTGGAGAAAATCGAACCCTCAAGACCCTCAAACATTCCTTCCATCCCCATAACCACGGATGTCTTTTTGCTCCAAGTCATATCAAAAACCTCTCACCACACCAGAGGTTTAAAGCTAACAGGACAGTGAACAAACACTCTCTCGACTCTGATCTGCTTTTGCAAGGACATCTTCTTTATCAATAGCATCAGACTTTTCGTGTCGGCCATCAACGATCATCAGTTCGCCATCGGTGTTTCTAATTCGGGTAAACCACCCTTCACCCTCAACCTTCGCATTTTCGTAGTAATCGTTAGTACTGTAGTTTCCACCAAAGTCCAGCTCGACAGCTTTCTCTTTGATATTGTCCCACACACGAAATATACCTTGCTCTCTCACCTGAAATCGACCTTCCACTACACCAATAGGGGTCGAAAAGAAAAAAAGCTTTACGGTCAGGAATGCGGTGAAGATAACACAAAGGTTATAGAGTTCGCAATCTTTTCCGCAACACGATGTTTTGCCTCTCGTCTCAACTCTTTCATCTCCTCTTCGCTGACATCTTGATAGCAAGTATGGCAAAGATACTGGTCCTGAAAAAGCTGATGGGATTGCGTGGGTTTTCCGCACGAAACACAATCATTCATATCCATTACACCTCGACAAACCTATAAATTTGACCTTCTGACTCAAATTAGGTCAATCAAAGGCACGAGAATTACTGCTTATCACTTGAGAGTTTGATTTGACCAGACGGTACAAAAATTGTGAATTCGTCCACAGCTCGCAGTTCATCAACAATGTTGGGATCGATCTCCAACACATTTGCGCCTCTCCGTGCAAGTGATATCTTTCTCACAAGGTCATTGTAGTTGTGAAACCCACTTCCCAAAAAGATGGGATCTTGTGACACCGAAGTGTGTGGATAGAGAATGATTGGATCGCCGTCGGAGATGCTTTCAATATCTTCGTTTCCGTAAAGAGTTAGGTCCTCGACTCGCTTAGGGGTCATCTCATCTGATACACACATTCTTTTTACCTCTCATCGCATTAGAGGTGAAAAAAAGTGGGAAGGGTGTTTACTCGTCGGCGTGCGCCTTTTTCATCTCTATATATCTCTTGATGGTGGACAGGGCACGGATTTCGCAGTCGCCACCCCGCTGTTCTTGATAGTGGTTGCTGTGCTGGCATCTGTCAGGGCACTTGACCATCCCCATCACATCGGTTGTGAGAGGAGAATCGTCTTCGTGGTATGTCACTAATTCGTGCCTTCCACACCGAAGACATAGGGTTGTCGAGACCCTCACAACTTCTTTCTTTTCCATCTCTTGCTCAACCTGGTTCAACACATTTTCGATTCTTTCAAGATCCTTATTCAACTCTTCTAACATTTTTAACCTCTCGTTTCAGCAGAGGTTACAAAGAAAGGAGTATAAAAAAGAGAGGGAAAGGTGTTTATTTCTCTGCTTCTTTCCGAGCGATGACTTTCCAGGCTATATAGTCGCCTTCACCGTGCTGTCTCTTGAACTCGTCTAACAACATATCGTAAAGCTCGGGTGGTATATCATCGATATCCAGCCTGACATCGTCTTTACCGACCATAATCGGTTTACCGAGTTCTACTTCAACCCACTCGTTGAAGAAGAAGTCGACTTTTCCGTTTTCCAGTAGTTCATCGACCAGTTCATCGGTCATCCCCACTTTCTCCTTTAGCTCTTCCCTCAACTCTTCCTCACTATCAAACACCAAGTGTTTCGAGCCTAGCGGGTTGGTTTCGGTCAAAATGCTGACTGCATATTCATCTCGTTCTTCTTTCTGAGTCCATAACATTCTTTCAAGCCTCTCGCTACACAGTGAGGCTTAAGAGTTGACAAAAAAAATATGGAAAGGTTTTTGGTTTAGTCGTTGCTGGGTGGGTCGTAATGGGTCTTGAGTGCGTTCATAAGGCCTTCTCCAGTATCCATAGATTCGTAGGAATCGAGAACAACGGATTCGAGATATCCTTCTAACTTTTCTCTCTCCTCAGCCGTAAGATACCCACCGATGGATAACTCATTTTTGACATCGGTCTGATCTTTCGTGCTGTTGATTAGGTCCTTCCCTATAGAAAGCACCTTATCTCTCACAGTCTCCTTCGAATCGTCAAAAGTCAGTGGACCTTCTATGAACTCTTTTTTCATCTTGTCAAGCAAGCTTTCAAGTAGCTTGCGCTCGAGGACTTTTTCTTTCGCTTCTTCGAAGCCGTGCTTTCTCAAGTCTTCCCACTGGAATGTTATACCGTCGATGTATACATCTTTTTCATCGGCTCTGTAATAGTGGGAAGGTGGGGAACCAAAACTACCCCTAATAATCCACTGGTAGGGTTCAGCAGGTGCAGGTGCATTATCTTCGAGAACGATGGCCAAGGCCTCATCAAGAGTCAATCCATCCTCTCGGTATTTCTCGATTTCATCCTGGAAAGGAATGATGATATCATTTAGCACTCTTTCAGGATCGCCGTCGTGATCGACGCACAGTTCTTTACCGTAGAAGTTTATATTAGCATTGGTAGACATATTTTGCCTCCGATTCATCGAGGCAAAAAGAAGATCGTTTAATCATCTTTTTCTTTCATCTCTCTTGCCTTAGTATACCCGAGTTCCATCAGCTCAGATATCGTAAATTGAGTTCCATCAATGCAAACAGTCCTTTTTTCAGGGGGTGAAAGGGTCTCACTGTCAGCGTGTGGTGAAAGCACCGTGCTTCGAACGACCGCGAAAGCGGACATAATCTCTCCGACAGTGACCTCCTGACCGTTTTCGAACTTGTAAGGGTGGTCAGGCCCAAGGATTTCAACATCGGACTTGAGATTTTTCGCCAAATATTCCCGTAACAGCAAAAGGGCTGTATCCTCATCGATACCATCATCAAGATTTACCTTTATACTCATATCTATCGCCTCGCATCAAAAAAAGAGGCGATGGAAAGGTTTTTGGGTTGACATCACTCCTCTTCGTCTTCTCCAGTGTGCTTTTCAGAAAGGTAGTGATGGAACAAATCACGTCTGTAAATTTCCTGCATAAGGTATTCAAGCAGTTTACACCCATCGCTTGTTTCTTCTTCGTCATCGTTCTCATCGATGACGTTATAGAGTTTTTCAAGATCGATGGTTCTCTCGATCAATTCTTCATTGCTCAAATATTCGAGCTCTTTTTCCGTGATATTTCTCATCTTTTCTTCCCTCTCAAAGTGCGCTTCAAGCTCATCCATCATTTCCCTCTCTTCTAATTCAAGATAGTATAGCTGTTCTCTTTGAAGGTCGGATATACTGATTACTCCAACATCGTTTAGCATAAAGATGCATCCTTTAGTTCGCCTGAGTAGTTCATCATCACTCAGACCTTCTATCTCTTCCACTGTCTTCTTATCAGTTCTTGCGAGGGTAGCAACCACGTTTCCCTCATCATCCTTGATGTGAGGGTGGCCATACGAGTTACAGACATCCTTAGCTCTTTCTCTATCCATATTTTTAACCTCTCGACTCTCCAGAGGTTAAAAAGAAAGTTGTGTCCGAACAAGATCTATTAGTAGTCAGTTGTCAGAAGATTAAGCATTTTAATATGATCCTGGACGATCTCTTCGGGGAAATGGTATTCGTTCTGGTCCACCTCAACGCCCAGCTTGGAAATCAGCCAATGTATGTCTTCGTGAACGACAGCCCGCAAGGTTCGGAGATGATAGATCATATCTCTTGAAATAAAAGAATCGCTTTTTTCGATTTGGAATCGCTCTGGTATAGATATGGCTATATCATAGTCTTTTGGGTTGTATTTTGAAACCCCTTTGAGCTCGCCGTTCTCGTCAACCTGTTCATCTTTTTTCAATACCCTAATTGTGGGATATTCAAAGCTTTGTGCAACCATCAAGACACCGATTCACTCGCCGTCTTGTGGGAGCTTCCACGCCTCACTCATAATGTTTTGCGAAGCAGAAACTACAAAGCTTTTTATCGATGTTTTCATTTTCCCCGACGGTGCTGTTCACAGCACCACAGTTTTCACATACCATTTCCAGTTCTTCGCACATCTTTTTTACGATGAAACGGAGATTATCTTCGTTGACATCCAACCGAGCAACTATGTTCAGTTCGGGCTCGGGTTTGACATCATACTCTTCGCTATACACCCGTGCGTTTCCCTCTATATCTATCCCGATAAATCCCATATTATTCTTCCTCCACTTCGTCATTTCTTTCTGATACCATACCGAAAGAGTAGAATTCTTCCCAATCTATGTTTAGATTTTCGACGAGCTCATCCTTGATTTTGTTGCCTTGATCTACGTAGAAGCCGAAACCGTCACATCTCTTATGAGTGTCCCTGGCGTGGCGCAGAGCCTCTTTAACTTCGTCTTCATCTGTCAAGTCATACTTCGTGCCACAGATAAAGCAAAATATTTCAGAATCACTACTGTTGATGATATCATCTATCGTTTCAAACGGTTCGAAGCAACCGATCGAATCCTTTTGCTCAAGCTCTTCAGGGCAAGGGATTTCTAGCACCCTTCTAGTACGCTCATCGTCTGTCATCGCTTGACTGCACTTGCCAGAAATACCAGACAGGGATTCGAGTGAATTGCTAGCAGGTATGTCTTCATCTATATCATCAAGGCGTTTACACAGTCCACAAACCTGGTAGGTCTCTATTTCATCTTCGTTTTCGTATAGAATGTGAGCTAGGTAGTATGCTTTGATCTTTCTTGATTGAGCAGTCGTTTCGTCGTCTACAACACAATCCTTTTCAGATACGCCATCCACATTTTCCATAATTCAAACCTCTCATTTCAAAAAAAGAGGTTGAAGAAAAGATTTTTTCAAGTTTGGTTCCTTTCATAATTTTTTTCGATTTCGTGTTTAACTCTTTACCCTAGAAGTCACCTTCCTAATTCTTTGATTTAGGTGGGTGATGAATTGGAGTAGTTTTATATACTCGAAGATAGATGTATTGGATACGAAACGGGATGTCGGAAAGCCTCTAGTTCTCCAATCTGGTGGAGAGCGTCAGGGCAGGGGAGAATAAATAACTCCTCTGAACGAAGAAAGCCTCTTCTGACATCAGGAGTACCGTGACCGTACTCGAAGCCACTACCGTTGACCTGACCTCTGTATATCAAGTCGGTGAGGTAGGTGGCAACCGTCAAAAAGGTGGACGTTCCACCCTATCAGGACGTTCCTGATAGATTCCCTCGGTAGTCCGAAAACCAGATGATACAGACGAATGGAGGGAAGCACCTTCCAAATCGTCAGATTTGGAAGGTGAGGAGGTCACACATTTGTAACACCTTTTTGAGAAAGAGATTAATACATTTTTGTTAAAAAAAGTTATCCTTCCAAAACATAAAAAAAAAAGTAAGAAAAGGGTTTTACATTTGTTCTGGGTCGCAGAGGAGCTCAGCTCGTAAGAAGTTGTATTGGCCGTCAAGGAACTTCTCAGAAGCCCAGTCAGGTATTTCGTAGCGCTGACCGCGTGTATTGAACTCTTTGCCATCAGGGAATATAAGGACAACCTTTTCATCGTTCTCATCGTGCACGAGCTTACCTGCTTCTTTCCAAGTATCGTCTTGAAGGGCGTTGAGTTGGCTCACATTTTTTCCACCGTTCAATAGGTCATCGAACTGGTCTCTTCTGATGATGAACGTTTCACCGTTAACTTTGACTCTCAGATTGCCACCATTTGTCTCTTCGAGGTATTCATAGATATCATCTTCGACTTCTTCCTCATCAAGGTCGATGTAGGGATGATAAACCATATCAGCGCGGATATACTCGTAATCTCCTTCGAGGTATTTCTTGGCAATCCACTCTGGGAACGCAAACTTTTCACCCCTTGTTGAGTATCGTATATTCTGTCTACCGTCGGGTAGCTCGATGATGAATCGATTGTTGGCATCGTCGAACTTCAGTTTACCCACATTTTTCCAATCGCCGTTTTGAAGGCAACCGATTGTTCCAGCTTTAGATTGTCCATTGAGCTGTTCCTGAATCTGTTTCCTTGTGACGATAAATGTTTCGCCTTTTACGTGCATCCTCAGGTTATTGCTCTTTGTTGTGCTTAGCCAGGCACAGTGGTCATCTTCGTCATCTTCTGCTTTCGAAGTGTCAAGCAATTCGAGTTCGTCTTCCCACAGGAGAGATTGGTCAACTGTAGAGGGCGCACCTGGTTCAACATCTTGACCTTCTATTTCACGTATCTTTTCAACGGCATCTTCATAACCGACTAATGTTCCAAGAACAGGGAGACGGCTTCTATTGTATTTCCGTCGTGGGTTGAGATCTTCCTCCTCGTCGTCCTCATCGTCATCAGAACTGAGAATTTTTTGGTGTCTCTCCCTGATTTCGTCTCTTTGTTCGAGTTGTTTTTCAGACCTCAGAGGGCTTTCTTTGTCTCCTACTCTCCTCGTCGCTTCTTTCACCTTCATATTTATGTGAGGGTTATCTGACTTGAGTTGTTCTTCCAATGTAAATCCTTCATCGAACTCAATCTCTTCCTCTTCCTCTTCCTGTATGTCCTCTCCTTCGAACTTCTCAGACATCACAGATTCACACTCTTCTACGCCACTGGTATCAAGTAGATGTTTTCGATGATTGACTGCTTCTCGCCCGTGATTCTTCAAGACATTCAACACGCTGTTCGGCTCTGCTTCCATCTGGTACCTATCATCATGTCTTACATTACTCATATTACGCACCAGCTCACTGTGTGCGTAATGAGAAAAGAAGCAAAAAAAGAGGGTATTGGCGAATGGTTTGACCCATCCACCATATCCCAGATGGAGGAGAGGAGAGAGGTTATCGTAAAGATAATATTAAAACAACGTACAGACAACGTTTTTTGATCTTACCTTTCACTCCGATCCAGGCTCGAGTGAAAGGTGAACTCAGGTTTTTTCCTCCCTATCACTTGGTTTGATGTTGTTGAGAACATGCAACCGAAAGTAGAACGATACTTTAACTTCGTCACTATTTTCACAGCTGAAGAACCCGTGTAGCTCACCGATCCCACCAGGCATCCTATCGAAGGCTTCGTGTTGAGGTCTTTTCCTCGCCAACCCATAAAAGTGATAGTGAGGACCTTCACCGCAGAAAGGGCATTCGAAATCCCAACGGTTGCCGTATTTGAGTCGACCACAGAGGTCACCGAAAAACATCTTGATCTCATCTTCCCTTTTATTTCGCGGGAGCAAAGTTTTCCCTGGCTGGAAGAAGAGTTTGATAAGTTTCATAAAATCTCGCGTTTCGTCGGCTTCAGTACTATTTTTATTGTTCATGTTTAAATCATTCCTCCTTGAGGGGTAAGTAAGCGGTCTTTCTGATGTTTTCGAAGGTTTTCTTGGGCAAGGCTATCTCGAGATCAACTTTTTCCTCGTTAATCCACAAACTACCTTCGCGATCTGCCTGCAGGACATTTTCTTTAGGTTTTGTTTCGTTGATAGGAATATTTTTAGTGGGCACCTTTTTCTCGAGGAACTTCAAAAAGCGATAACATTTCTTACCCACCATCACATATTCGCCTTCAGGAACATCTTCATCAGGATCTGTCATTGAAACCCCTCACTTCATAGAGGGGGTAAAAAGAGGGAAAAATAACGGGCGTTAATTGAGAGAACACACATACAAATTAACGGGCGTTAAATGGATGTCACGGGTAGCCCCCATAGCACTTAACGGGAAACAAAAAAGACCGTAAAAGGGATTTGTACATACGCAGCAAAATTGATTCTCACCATCTCCAGTGCTTATATCGTCTTATTCCTCTTATGGGACGATATTCGGATCTTTATACAACCCATTGTGGTCCAGTTCTCTTTCAAATGCTTTGATATTCGTTCACTGAGGTTGTATTTGGAAGATTTAGGAGTTTGAAGGTCTAAATTTTCGGGAATTACGGTTTTTATGGTAGTTCTCCGTGGAGAGATATTGGTTAAAAGTCCAGGAAGCGTTTCTCCAAGTCGTCTTAGTGTCTTGTTGAAGGCGTTTTGTAGCCTATGACAGGATAGTCGTATGTTTTTCATCGTATACCCTCTTGTCATCGGTCTGTATTCAACCACTAAGCATTTTTTTTGGTTTTTCCGTCTTCTCATCGGGAAGGCTCTTCATCTTTTTCACGGTCACTTTTTCCTTTTCGGATGATTTTTGGTCTTTTTCTCGTTCATACGCGTCTTGGAGTATATCAAAACTGTTCGGACTTATATAACCTCTCATATCCATCGCACCTCGGTTCATAGAGGTGCGAATGAGATTATTCGGAGTTGTTCGTTAGGATGTTGCGTGTTTTTTCCCACTCATCGATGAAAAGTCTTTCTCGAGTGATTCTTCTCTCCGTAAAGTGTTGGGACAGAGCGTCCACGGCGTGACGCACACTGTAGATGGTAAAAAGAATAGCGATGATGCTGAGGATTGCTACGAGCCAATAGTTCGGCGTGCGGAAGGTGTTTAGTATATAAGGGTTGTAAAGAGACTGGGCTCCTGGATGATGTGGCCCGATGGCGAGGGCCTCAAGCAGGGAATAAGAGAACTGATAAGTCATGACGAACATAAATGGGAACTTTGAACCATTGTAATCCAGCCTGCGTCGCAACGCCAAGTAAAGCAGGAAAATTGCCGCACCAGAAAAGAGACCGCCCATGAACAGGATGATGAAAAGATGATTGATTGAAGAGGGATAACCATTTAGAAAAACAGCGGGGGAGCCCGCGGCGATGCCGAATTCTGGCAAAGCATCGAAGATATAAGCTGGTATAAAATGTCCGATTTCGTGCAGAATTACCGAGAGAGGGAAGATTACCGCTGTTTGAAAGGCGGTGATGAGGAATCTCTTTTTTGGGCTCCAACAACTCGACGGCTCTTTCAATTTCATAAACATAGGTCTCACTTCACTGAGGCCTATCAAAGACTATCGAATACTTCAAGGCCCGATCAACCTAAGGACGGGACGTTTTTAAGTATGTTACGGACGCGGTAGGATAGATCTTCTGCAGAAAGGTCTCGCACTTTTTCATTATTATCAAAAAGGATGAAAGTGTCGTCGTGATGTTCTACAGAAGTAAACTTCAATTCTTCGACCTTCCCATCGTCTTTGAAGATATGGACAACATACTTTCCCTCTCCGTCCCTTCCGATGCGCATATCCTTCCGTTCCGCCATCTGAGTCGCCTCACTTCATAGAGGTGAAGTAAAGAAAAAGTCACTTCCGACCGGCTGGTGCGGCGCTGTGTGCTTCAAACGGAAGGATTTGAAGACACAGCGGGGGAGGAGGAGGTTTAACCGTAAGAGATCAATCATCAGTGTTCAATTCGAGCTTTTCATCAATTTGCGAGAAATCATATCGTCCTTCTGTAGTTACGATGGTCGGGTCATCTTCCCAAGCATCTTGAACTTCTTTAACCACAGCAGTTTTTTCGTTCACTTTGATGAAGGTGCCCGGTTCCAGCTCTTCACTCACTGTTTTCACACCGAGGAAGCCGTGTAGAGTGACCCATTCACCATTTTGTTCTGCTAGTCCACGTAGAATATCCCACGTGGTCTCTGTTTTTTCCTTGACTTCCCATAATTCGCCGAGCAGTAAGAGGTATAAAAGAAGAACTATAAAAACCCCGAACCCGATGACAGTACTGATAACATCCATACTTCCACCACAATGAAAAGTTATTCGGCGACCGTGAAGGGGTTAACATAAAAACCTCTATCGATGAATGTGAGTTTGCCGTCCCCGTTGTGTTCGGTTATCGCGAAAGTGTTGGAATACATTCTGAAGAAATTTCTTTTTCTCCACTTGCAGATTTGGCATTCACAGGCATCCATATGCATACCTTTATCACTTGTAGGGCACATATCAACAGTGTTCAACCCACAATCCTCCGCATCTATAGTTTCAGACATTTTTGACACCAACTCACCATGTGTCAAAAAAGATTGGTCGTGTATGGAACTGTTCAAAAAAAGTTCAAAGTAACCTATCGGGGATGCATCCTTCACTGAAAGGTTCAAGACTACATACATCTTCAGGGTGTATAAAATCGGTATAGCAGATGTCTTCCTCGCCCACTTTATTTCCGTCCACGTACACGTCAAATTCAAGCCTGTTTTCTACCTTTTCGATATTACGCACTTCTACGTTACTCATTATGAACGACCTCTCGTGTCAGAAGAGGTCGTTGAAGAAAGAGATGGTTCCTAAAAAGGGATCAAGACATCCTTGATGGCAGAACGTATGTCGTCTTTGACCGATTCAGCCACCAGTTCAAATTTTTTTTGTCTAGCTTCATCTGGATCCATTTCAATGAAGGTTTTACTTTGGGAAACAGATTTGCCGTTCATGTTATCTAGTGAAAACATACAAGGCATCGGTATTTATTTGTTTGGGTGAAAACGGCAAACCCCGTGAATATTTGATCATCCAGGGCAGTTTTGAGAATGAACACTCTTCTTTTCGCCATTTTCATCCGTGATGTCTCGAAATGGTTCACCTGGAAGGATAGCTCTCCCGCAATCATGGCACCGCTTCGGAACTTGATTTATCTCCACTGCTTTTTGCCAATCTTTGACATACATTTTATCGCTCCAATCCACGCTCAGCGATAAGGAAAGGATGTTTTCCCCCGATTCATCACGCTACGATCGGGAAGGAAAAAAATTAATTTTCTTCGGCCTGACCTTCATCATCGTTCTCTTCTCGACCTTTAAGCCAATCATTACCTCGATACGGCATTCTACACATACTTCGACCTCTCACTTCATGAAGTGGTCGGAAAGTATTTAAGCTCTCTGTTTTGGTTCGACATAATCAAGATCACATTCGCAAGAGAGCAGCTGCCCACCACACACAGGACACCTCTCGATATCGCAGTGAATGTGATGATATCCACCTTCTGAAACCCCGCAGTCTCCGCAAGGTTCTGAAGCCCTTTCTCTTTCGACCAACCCATTTTCACCTTTAACGTCGACGTGTGAGAAATCACATCCTTTTGCTTCTAACATTTCTTTCTTGCAACCTTTACATTTAGCCATATATATCCCTCATGTTTCAAACAACTATATTAATCCTTTCTCAAATCGTCCGTGATGCTTGTTGGAACGCCCAAAAACTCGTCCCAGCATTCGTCAGTACATATTCCCGTGATGTATTGCTCAGCGCCTATACTATCGTTGTGCTGTTTTGCTTCTTGTTTCGAATCGTATTTTGGTTCGTACCATTCTTTGCAGTTTGGACAGAAATGTTTTTCTGCACCTATGCTTTTGTGAGCTATCTCTTTTGGGGTAGCATCTTCAGAAACTCTTTCTAAAACATCTTCTTTTGAAGGTTTTTCATCGCTCATAATTAGCACCTCAATTCACATGGTGCGAGAGGAAAGGTTTTTTGAGTATAAGTGTCCCGCAGAATCGGATGCTGGGGGACTCAAGCTCGATGGAATCAGGTACATCGCGTACCACTTAATTTATGTGTTTTGGTCCCGAAGTACCATTCGCACTTTATTATACGTCTACCAGATATTAGACTATACCATCTCGTCAGTTCCAGCATCCGATCCTGATTCGGGCTGATAATACAACGGACATTTATCATCATCGACGTCACATTCTTCTTGCCCGCCGTAATATTCGCATCCAGCTTCCAAACATGAATTCACATTATCACTTCAACTCATACTAGTGATAAAAGAATCAGTCTGGAAAGAACGGATTTAGTTCCCGTCGTTTCTTCTCAAGCTTTTCTGCCATTTTCCTTCTTGCCTGCATAGTTTCGAGCGTGTTAACTAAGTTGCTTATCTCATCGAGCTTATGTTCTCGTTCCTTTTCCTGGATTTTCTCTTTATGCTCTTCGTCCGTATAGCAGGTGTGACAGACATATAGACCCTTCCCGATATCATGGCTCCGCGTGGGCTTTCCACATATCCAACAACTTCGATCACTCATATTATACACCTATATATCATTCCAAGTCATACCGATGATAAAAAAAAAGGTGTCTACTGCTCAAAATTTGGCCCGTCCCCACCGAAAAGGGTGTACTCAATATCGGCCAATGTTACCTTGATAACCTCGCCGTCAGAGCAACCTAAACGGACAGTCTTATCTCTTCCTTCCCGATGAATTTCACCAATCAACCTGGATTCCACATATCTCCTCAAGACTTCCCCTGGCTTTTCATCGGCCCATTTAGATAGTGGGAGTATTGAATCGCTGAGTTTATCAAGGAATTTTAATGGAGGCATTTCCAGCGATTCTCCATCAGAGGTTGCGAATTCAATACTTCCTTCCTCGCTTTCAGGAACATTCTCGACTCTGATGAATTTCTGGCCCTCTTCCTTATAAAAGAACTTATCTCCTACTCGGATATGTTCCTGAATATCGTCGCAAAGACCTCTCTTCTCGGTCATTTCACACATATTTTTGCACCTCGCCTCGTGAAGGGGCAAAAAGGGTATGAAGTGGTGATCGCCACACGGCTGGTGCGGCGCTGAAAGCTCCGTTCACGAGCTTCAGCGGGGAGAGGCGGAGGATCACCACGATCTACAACACACGTAAGCACCCGAAAAGCGATGTAGCATAAAAAAATGAAGAGGGTTTAAGGAAGTCGTCCTCTACGGGACTCGAACTCATAGCCGCACTCAGGGCACCTGAAGTCAACGCCACTATCTTCAGCTGGTTTAGTGATCGTGCTGCATCGGTTACACGATGGAAAAAACTGAGGTGGACAAGGCAAGTCATCATCACAATGTTCGAAGGCAGCTGCGGCGTCTTTTCGAGCTATTTTTCCAGTTTCATCAACCATCTTCATTACCTCGCACTTCATCCAGAGGTGATAAAAAAGAAAAAGGTTTCATCCAGGATTACCAATTCTTCTTGGAAAAAGGAACACCACCATTGACCTCAGGCGGTTCTGGTCGATGATCAGGAGAGTCATCCACAGGATGATCGTAGTCATCTTCATCGGCCAGGGATTTTTCTATCTCCTCATCGTGCTGATACATTTTGGCCAGCTTCTCTTCGTCAAGTGCATTCCACAAAGCATGCATGAAACTGAAAATTTGCCCCTCATAATTCCTCTTCATTATAGTATCTTCAGGGCAAGACCCATCTTCACCAGGAATCTTATTTTCTTCTTCGTATCTTTCGAGAAGCTCGTCGAAATTGTTCGCAAACTTCTCAAGATCAAACCTGTCCTTATCTGGAAGTTCCCCACGAAGTCTGAAGTGTTCGAACACGTCTGCAAAATCAAGCTTTTCTTCTGCCATATTTATTACCTCTCGGTTCACAGAGAGGTATAAAAAAAGGAAGTAAAAGAGTTTATCGCTCCATGCTCGCCATCTGCGCTCGATCGGCTTCGAGTTCCATCTTTGCTTCAGCTATAACATCTTCGGCCATTTCTTTATCACACCTTTCACAAATCAATATCAATGGATAGAGAGGATGGTATCAAAATAACATCTTCGGCCATTTCTTTATCACACCTTTCACACTTGTAAACAGGCATTCCATCGGTCTCGCCTATTTCATCCATCGATTTTCCACAGTACGGACACCATGTATGTGGTTGTGAGTCTTTGAGTTCTTTGAGCCTTACTTCAGTAGAACCGATCGATTTGAGTAAGTTTTCCAAGAGCTTATTGAGCTCTTCTTTTTGGTCGCTATCTCTAGGGTCTTTAGCATCGTAATACTCATATTCTTTCATAAGGTGTTTCTTCTGTTCCAGCAATTCCTGCTTTTCATTCTTCATGATTATCATCTCATCCCATTGGATGATAACAAAAAAATAAAAACAGGAAAGGGGTTTATTCGTCGTATTGCCGAGCTTTTTCTTCGATAGAATTGACGAAACAATCTTCGTCAAGCTCCTCCTGGAGCACCCAATTGATGCTCTGAAGGGTTACCAGATTCACTGTTTGCCTGGCAAAAACTGCGTCGAATGATTCTGACCTCTCCATGGCATATGGAACTGCCAAATCAACGAACTCTTCAGGGAGCGAAATCTCCATCCTGTTGCCACGATACCTCGATAGTCCTCTGATGTTGCCAGATTCATCTAGCTGTGCTTCCCTTGGCAATATACCAACCGATGGGAAATTTTCGTCCATATATTTCACTCGTTTCAGCAAGTGAAATAAAAAAAAAGTTCAATCACTGATTTCTCTGAGCCTCTCGGTTCTTAATTGGATGAGCTGGTCGTGGATTTCCTTTCCCTCTAAGTGAGAATGGTTGTTCAACACGACTTCTCCGTCAATCTCCTTGATGACAGATCTGACTTCTTCGACGCGTTCATCGAAGGTGTCCATATCTATCAACTTGCCTTTTGTTGCACGCGTATCGGCTATCAACAAATCTCTAACCAGTTCCAGCATATCTTTTTTGTCCATCTGTTCAACGAACTTCACTTGGCTATTCGCGTTCATCTCCAGGAATTTAGCAACTCTCATATGTTGTCTGATGGCCGTCTTGATAGCACGCTCGTGGCGGTTAGTAAAGGTATGTCTTTCCGCAATATCTTCAAACAACTCAACTCCTCTCTTGGTATGCTTGTGATGCTTGGGCAATTTTTCTTCGGGAGTCTCCGTTTTTCCGATATCGTGAAAGAACGCACAGAGTAGTGCTACATCGTCGTTTCCGCGTAGTTTGAACATCTCGTCGACTGTGATCATCGTGTGTTCGAACACTGAGTTAGTGCCGTGGAACTCTTGAGGTCCAGCGGGAACCTCAGTCATATCTGATAATTCTGGAAATATGATCTTCAATCCATCAGTTCCTTCGAGGACTTCGAAGAACTTTTTAGGATTGTCCGCTTGTTTCATAGACTTTTCGAGCTCGGCGAACACTCTTTCGACGGGTATCTCAGTCAGCTCTGGCGCCACTTTCTTAGCCAATTTGACCGTTTCTTCTGCAGGTTCAAAGTTAAATCTTGCCGTAAACCTTGCAAGCCTCATGACTCGCAGGGGATCTTCGCTGAAAGCTTCGCTAACGTGTCTGACTATCCCTTTTTCGATATCTTCCCGTCCATCGAATGGGTCATAGATGTTTCCGTTTTCATCCATAGCCATAGCGTTCATCGTGAAGTCACGTCTCTTGAGGTCGTCTTCAAGCGTGATGTCACGTCCAGTGAAAGTTTTGAATCCTTTGTATCCTTCGCCGACTTTCTGTTCGGTTCTGGCAAGGGCAAATTCATCACCTTCATCGTCGAGGAAGACAGGAAAACCAGCTTCGACACGCCTGAAACCACGTTCGTCCATATCAGCGGGACTGAGACCGACGACCACGAAGTCGTGATCTTCAGGTTCTCTCCCCATCACTTTGTCACGGACAGCTCCGCCGACAAGATAAGTGCTGTAAGGGATGTCTTGGCTTACTCGGGCACGTTTCTCTTCTATAGCATTCATAGGTATCACCTCATTTCATAGGGTGATAAAAAAATAAGGGTGTTGATGACCGAAAAATCAATCGTGAAGTTCTTCTTTGAGTTCGACTCCTTCGAGTATGTCCAGGACTGCCTGAATGCGTTCTGGTATGCGTGAAGCGTCTATACTTTTCTCAAGGTTGCGCCCGAGATTTCTAACATCCTCGTCATCCAGTTCAAAAACGAAAAGGTCAGAAGTGGGTCGTTTAACCTTTTTGAATTCTATTTCTTCATCGATTTCGTTGTTCTTATCGCGTATGATAAGTTTATGTGTGACGCCCGAATCTGGGTCTTTTTCCTCTTTAAGAGACACGTTCCCAGACTGGACTTTACGGTCACGGATAAACCAGGCGAAGAGTTCACGCCTCTGCCTCTCAGCTTTAAGTCGCTCTTTCGTCTTTCCGAACATATTTATCATCTCGCTTCATCGGATGATAAAGTCAAGATAACGCCCGTTAAGTTGAAAATAACACCCGTTAAATTTGGTAAAAAAAA
>SL_8KL_010_SEDDRAFT_10000999_pt1 | contig 24424 bp, 13 predicted proteins | sample SodLakKL_010_SED_4_FD_11160 | JGI IMG/M metagenome (IMG submission 11160) | reverse complement strand
GTGTTATATTGCCAGTGAGAAAAAGAGAGGTAAAAAAGAGTGAAAGTGGAGTGATACGCCCTAACCTCCGCCTAAATTATGAGGAATTGAAATTCCTCTCATGACGAGGAAGCGCAGCTTCCTCAGAAAGACGGAGGTATGCGGGCTTAATTTTTATCATATCACCTCGAGCGGTAGGCTTTTAAGCTACGGATAAGTATCAAAGATATGCGGCTGCTCCACCTTCCAAGGAAAGCAGTGACCGGTCATTCTAAAGATGAGATCAAAGACCTGGAAGAATATCTAAAACCGGAGATAACTCTCACTTCTGGGTTCGGAAGAAGTAGGAGAAGGATGCTGGACAAGATCATCTCATACGAGGCCATACATTTGGAAGAGGTGGAGGACTACGAACTAAGAAATCTAGATGACGTATCGATCCTGATATTGAGGGACCAAAGTTGTGTTGAAGAATTAAAAGAACGGTCAAAAATTTTGAACGATCAAAAGCCCGTGGTACTGACAGACCTCATCAAAGAAGAGATAGACGAATCTAACTTTGAATACAGGTTGAAGAACACCGCGATCCTGGACCATCTTTCCTCCTTTTTGGATGATTACAAGATAATTTCGACCAAGATGGAGACCGGGAAAAAGCAGCATTACAAGCACAGATCCATCCACGGTCTAGGACCGTGCTTCGACAGGAACGGGGTTAAGATCCCTTTTATTCACGGAAGCAAAACTATAAAGATCAGATCCTTTCCCGCAGAAAGAGTCGGTCTATCCGCAGTTCCCGGATTGGGAGAGAAATTCTCTACTGTATTGGAAAATAGAGGGATCCAAGATAGGAGAGCACTGAAAGATATGGATCCAAAAAATCTCATGAAAGAAGACGGTATAGGCCCCTACAGATGCACAAAATGGATTTCTGCCGCAGAAGCTATAGAAGAAGAAGACGTCTTCAGGATTCAAAAGAACGACCTGATAGATAAACATCGTATATATCTTGATATCGAGACAGACTCACTGAGACCATCGATCGTTTGGCATATAGGTATATACGACGATGATAAGGAGGAGTATTTTTCCTTCCTTGAGAAAGACCCTGAAAGAAACGGTAGGATCATCAGGAAGTTCGGAAAGTACTTGAAAGAAAATAGAAGGGAAAAGACCGTCCTTCTCGCCTGGTACGGATCGGGATTCGATTTTAAAGTCCTAAATAAATTCTTTGAGAGATACGGCCAGAGATTTTTGAACGCTTGGAATGGAACGGAAAAAGTCGACCTGATGAAGTGGGTGAATAAAAAAGCTGTCACATACTGCAGGACCTCCAAACTTGAAGACGTAGCAGAGTGCTTAGGCTACAAACGGGAGGGAAAAAGCATGGAACTGGACGGAGAAGAAGTTGCAAAGATGTATGTAGAATACATGACTGGTGAGAGTAAAAAACCAGATTGGGATATTTTGAGATCATATGCTAAAGACGATGTGTTATCTTTGAAACACATCTATAAAAAGATCAGCGAGGCGCCGTTGAAGTACGATCTTGACGAGATGAAGAAAAAATATAGAAATCATCGTTTTTGAGCTACGCCCTAAAGAATCCAGGTGATCTTGTCTCCTGGAGATGTATAATGAAATATCTCCGTTTCAGCACTCCAACCCTTTTCTACCATCTCGTCGATGGACTCTTCTGAACCGAAAGTATGTATGGGTACAAAATATCTAGGCTTGACTCCTTCGATGAATTCTATCGGGCCGGCCCAACTGGACAGTCTTGGGTCCATGTTGGAGAAAGCTATGTCCAAGTCCTTCTTCCTCAAACTTTCTACGATTTCATCGAAAACTTTCACGTGCTCTCTCCTCTTTTTCACACTCCACTCCGGCCAGTCCCATTTTGCAAGATCTCCTCCAAAATACACCTGGATCTTTTCTTTCAAAGTTATAAGAAAGGCCACTCCCTCGTCGTTGCTCTTGTATGTCTCGATCTTGATATCTTCAAGCCTATAAGATGAATCGGGCTCCGTTTCTATAACACCGTTCACTTCATCAAGATCCATCCTGGAAGTGCTGACATCACTAGAAGCGATAAGTACAGTCCTTTCCGCATACTTGGAAAATTTAGTGACATCAGGAGAAAAATGATCTCCGTGGCCGTGAGAGATCAGTAAATAGAGATCTTTTCCTTCGATCTGTTCTGTGAATTCCTCTTCAGCTTTTTTGCTTACTTGACCTCCGGGGTAGTCGAACAGGAAGAGCTTATCCTCTGTTGACAGTGAAAAACAGCTGTGGTAGAGGTAGGTGATCGTCACTTCCATCATTACACAGCTTGTTATATGACAAAAGATGACTTAAAAGGTTCGGTATCCGGATCATCCTTCAAGGCTGATAATGTAGTTGTAGTCCTTTTTCTCCATCCCTTCCAATCTTTTAAGAGAAAGGTCTTTAGAGGAATGGTCGGCAGCGATCTTTAGATGGCTAAGGCAGATACCGGCATCGATACGGTTCAATCTTTCAAGGTTGACGAATTTGTTCAATGTGCTCTTCAAAAGACCCTGCTTCTCAGCGATGTAAAGATGAAGGAGTCCGTCCTCTTTTTCGAAACGCCAGGGCTGACTGTTCACTGCCGAAGGTGCGTAGCGTCCAGCGTCGAGTATCTTCTTCCATTTTTTCGAGAGAGGATCGGTCTCGTCGAGCAATAATTTCGAGAGTTCTTTTCTCCCAGCATTCTTTCGATTATCCCGCCACGGACTTTTGTTTTCAGCTGTTCGACCGAAGGCGATCAGTACGATAGGTTCTAACTCTTCATTTAGGCCGGCTTTTTTTCGAACCTTCTCTTTGTCAAAATTCGCGCCTAACCAGCAACTTCCGATCTTCCAACGCGTCAGGTCTAGGACTACAGGCTCAACGCTGAATCCAACGTTCTCCGCACACCTTTTCTTTTTCTCGGTGCCGACCACCATGTAGTATGGAGAGTCTACTTTACCATAATCGAAGATGAAGCCGGAAACTGCCGATTTTAAAGCATCTCTTTTCAATATCTTGATGTCCATGTCGATGTCATCATACAGTTTTTTTATTTTATCCACAGACTTCCTTATCTTCTTCATTATACCTTTACTGAGCTGTTCATCAGAATACTCTCGGGTAGATTTACGCCTGTAGATGGCTCTATACCTGTTCATATTATACACATCTTTAAGCTGTCCTGTGACAGTTTTACCTAAAAACTATGGCAAGGTATAAATAATTTTGAGATATTACCGGAAACATGGTAGGAGGAAAATGGCGAAAGTTAGATCCTAATGTTAAGAAGGTCTGGTTCATCAAGGGATTCCTAGTGATCCTTCTTATTTCAACAATACTGGGAATCACACTTTACTTCGGAGTAGAGTTAACAAGAACTGATTCATTAGTTGCGGCTTTTGGATTCGCAGCTGCCGCTATTGCCGTATTGGCTACTTGGGTAGTATTGTTCTATGAGCGCTACAGGTTCATGATACAGGAAGACGGTATAGAGATAAAGAGAGGTATACTTTGGAAAAAGGACATAACGATCCCGTATGATCGGGTCCAAAATGTGGATATAGACAGAGGACCGATCGAACAATTGATCGGTGTCTACGACTTGAATATATTCACCGCTGGAACTTCATCAGAGACTCAGGCTATCTTTGGAGCTGAAGGTTATCTTCCAGGTGTATTGAGACCAGAAAAGGTTAGAAATACAATCTTGAACCGTGTCCAAGAGTCTGAGGAAGACGGATTCGGGATAACAAGAAAGGAAACGAAGATAGATGCAAAAACCCAGGTCCTGGAAGAAATACTAGACGAACTAAAGAAGATCAGGGAAAAACTGGATTGAAATATAGAAGCTTTAAAAAAGTTTTATAGCAATCCTCCGGACCTATCTCTTTATTCCTTCTATCCTCTGACCTTGATTCAGCTTTTCTTTTTTCTATATTTCGCCCAAGCAATGACTATGACCACTCCAAGTAGTATAAGAGTTGGCGTTAATATAGATATCATTCTATTCCGATCTATTGTCTCCTCTTCATCCTCGGAAACTCCTAAAAATGTCACCCGGCCTTCTTCCATCTCTAAGTCGATGCCGTGCAATTCAATGACAAATTTATACTCGCCTCTTAATGGATCTGGATCTTCAAGCCAATCTTCTAGTGCCTCTCCGAATATCATTTCGGCCGGATTGATATCTTCTACGCCGGGATCAGTGAAATTGCCATGTCCATATTCTGCTCTTAGATATGACCTGATCGGAGAATAGATATTTTCTCTTACTGTACTAGTTATGATCGTAGGTATGGTCTCTTCAAATTCACCTATCTTACCATCATCAAAGAGATGATGCGATAATCCTAATCTTCCATCATGTTCAAATCCACTTCTACCTTCCAACTCATCAGAGTCGGGTCGTTTTACCATGATCTCTTTGAGCCGATATAGATCAGAGTTGCCACTGAATTCAAATGATATGTCCCTTGGCACCATTTCTTCTTCCATGTCATAAGTGAAAGTATGCTCATATCTAGTGATCGTACCGGTTCGTGGAACGAGGACTTTCCGCTCAAGTTTGTCATCGATATAAAGGGAGACATTTTGCGAATCTTCTATCGAATTTTCGAGCTTTACTTCGATCGTTGCCGTTTCTCCTACAACACCCTTTTCTGGTGCATGGAATCCGACGACCTGTATCCCTCTTTTTTCCTTTGATGTATAGATATCATCGGATTCTTCAATTTTTTGAATGGTATCTCCTTCTTTTTCCACTTGAACTACATGTTCATCGATAATGTCATTTTCATGTCTTATATCAATAGTGATCTCATCGGTCTCTTCGAAGGTTATCTCTTGAGTGAAGGATTTTCGTCCCTCTTTATAGAAGAGCTCTCGGGAGGCTGTTTCCCAGTCCTCTACCACCGTTTTATCTACTTCATCTTCTCCTCCAAGGGCATATAGATTGTTTTCGGAGACCAAATATATAGTACCGTCTTCCCCTATAGCAGGGGACGATCCAGCTAGATAAAATTTCCATTTGTCCATGCCCGGTTGTTCTTCAGTTCTTTCTGAATGGACCGCGTGAAGAGACCCACCTGAACTAATGTATATCGTTCCTTCCCCTCCTATGGTTATAGTCGAAATTTGACTGTCACCTATAGTGGTATTCCATTTTTCCGTGCCTGGTTGTCCTTCTGTATGTTCAGAGTGTAGTGCATGTAAAGATCGGCCAGAACCCACGTATATAGTTCCGCACGAACCAATCGCCGGAGAAGATCTAACACCAACCTCTGTAGAGTTCCATTTTTCCGTTCCATCAGGATTTATTGCATATAGTTGAGCCCTTGAGCCCATATATATCGTTCCGTCTTCTCCAACAGCCGGTGGGTGTAGCACGTTCCCTTCCGTCGAAAAGCGCCATTTTTCCGTGCCATTTCGATTCAATGCAAGTAGCTGGTGGTAATCTGCAGGAAATAATGGAGAAATACCGACGTATATAGTTCCGTCTTCTCCTATTGTAGGCAGAGATCTCACCGAGGCACCTACATGCCAACTCCACTTTTCAGTTCCATCAGGATTTATTGCATGAATATGCCTACTAGTGTGAACAATTATTGTACCGTCTTCAGCGATGGTAGGAGAAGAACCCATTCCTACATCAAAGGTCCATTTTTCCTCTCCCTCTGGATTTACTGCAGATATGTTTCTACCGGCAGAAAAATAAATCGTACCGTCTTCAGCCAGAGTCGGTGAGGAACGAATGCGCACATTCGTTTCATGAGTCCACTTTTCAGTTCCATCGGGATCAATAGCATAAAGATTATTTCCGGAACCCAAGTATATCGTACCTTCTTCACAGATAACAGGTGATGAAACATCATCACTAGATAAATCAAAACGCCACTTTTCCGATCCATCTACGTGGCTTGTATAGTAAGGGCTTTGTCCGGTCCGCCGGTTATTCTGACCATAAGTGGGCCAAGGCGGACCATCTGAACTTTTCAATTCGACTTCTTCTTTTACACTCCCCTCAACTTCTTCAGCTACCTCAACTTTGACAGCCACCATCATAAGGCTAAGCAATAGTGAAAGAGTGACAGCGATTACGAATATTTTTGTCTTCATCCGATCCTCCACCATAACTATCTTGAGTTGTTGATAATATATTTTTTGCTTTATCTTCACATTCGGGAAGCTACCCAAAAAACCTTTTATCTGCCAAAGTCGAATCATCTTTTCAGTTATATCCACAAATAAAATTATAGGGCCGTGGTCGAATTCTGTCAGGAATATTCTCTTCGCTCATATTCCTAACGCTCGTTTGTTTTCAAAAAAAAACTCGTGAAACAAATCCCTCCTATTGAAAGGGCCGTGGTCGGGATTTGAACCCGAGCCAAGGGATCCACAGTCCCACATGCTGCCAGACTACACCACCACGGCCATAACGAGTTCTCAACGTAAAGAAAATGTTTTGGTATAATACTTTTTCCATCAAATAAACTATTTCATAGTTCGATCTACTTTTTAAGGAGATGAGATATCATTCGAAGAACAATCTCGTTCCGAAGATTATGCTGAACTGCATTATGGGGATCGAACCTATGATCTCATATATAGCGTAACCACTCGGTGACAGCGGCCCATAGACCAGACCTGCTGCGATAAGAGCGAAACCAAGATTAGACCAGATGAGCACTCCCCAAACTTGTTCAAATTCCAAAAATTGATCCAGTCCATATATGATCATACCTCCTATCGAAAGAGAGTAAAATAAGAGGACCAAAATTGTGTGGGGAGCGGTCTCTTGAGTGAATATTCCAACCAGCACAAGGCATATCCCTCCAGCCAGTAGACCGATCAAGCCGATCATGCCGATCTCACTCTCTCTCATCTCGAACAACGAGATCATGAACAAGATGAACATCAGACCTCCGATTATTATACCGAAATTGAATATGTTGTTGTACGGTGCCCCCGCTGCTCCAAGATCACTCAATGAACTTCCAGCAAAAGTAAAATCAGGGTTGATCAAGATGGAGATAGCTATCAAGCCATATGCCACAAATGGAGCCAATATACCACAAAATCCGCCTATGGTTTCAGGTACTAAATCTTCTATATCTATCATCATTGGGCCTGCCTTTAGCAATTCCATAATACTTCTCTTCGATAAAAAGTTTATTAATTATCCTCCGATTTAAGATATAGAGAGTGACGCATGATTAAAGAAGTGAAGAGCCCGGACACAGAAAGAGAGAGTAGGGTCCCACCTAACCAAAATTTGGTTGAAGAGATACCAGTACTCCAAAAGGGTGATATCCCAAATATCCAAAAAGATGATTGGAAGTTGAAGATATCAGGATCGGTAGAGGAAAAAGAAGAGTTGACTTATGAGGAATTTAAAGAATTACCAAGGGTGAAAGTTCATGCGGACATCCACTGCGTCACGGGTTGGACAAAATTGAACGTGGAATGGGAGGGAGTGAGTACCGAAGTGCTGAATAACATTGTAAAGATCAAACCAAAGGCAGAACATGTGATGATACATTCGATCGATGACTATACCACAAACCTACGCTTGGAAGATTTCTTCGCCGAGGATGTACTTTTAGCGGACACACTAAACAATGAAGAATTGAAACCTCAACACGGCTATCCAGTAAGATTAGTTTTACCGAGACTTTATCTTTGGAAGAGCGCTAAGTGGATAAGCGAGGTAGAATTCATGCCCAAAGACAGGCCGGGTTTCTGGGAGAAAAGAGGATATCACAATCGAGGAGATCCTTGGAAAGAAGAAAGGTACAGTGGAGAGTGATCAGGATGCTGTCGTTTATAATTGAGATATGTGGAAGTTTCGCATTGATAGTAATAGGATTCGTCTTCCTGATAAAAGCAATCGTAGAAAGAAGAGTAGGGAAGATACTCTGGGACCTCTATGGGAGCGTCTCATCTAAGACGAAACTCGATACAAAGGAAAGTTTGAACATATTTTCTGACTGGCCGGATCTTCAGGGTGAGATAGGTGGGAGGAAAGCGTACGTACATCCCCACAAGGGTAGCAAGAGGAAGAAAAGACCCTCGAAAACTATATTCGGCATAGAAACGGACGTAGAAATAGAGGGAGATATCATCATCACTAAACCTTCCAACAAGCTATCACCCGATGCCTATGAATATGAACTGGAAGTTCCAAATCTGAACAAGCATAAGTATAACGTGTACAGCCAGAGTAAATTGAGCGATGAGATTAAGGATCGCCTCTTTTCTAAAGAAGTTTCAGCAAAGATAAACCGACTGATCGAAGAAAATCAGGAGGATTTTAGAGGACTGATAATCGAATCTGGATTGATGATGTTCAGTATTTACGGTCTCGAATTGGAAGATGAATTAATCAGCAGAAACTTACGAGGACTGGTCAAGATCGCGAGAACTCAAGAAAAAAACGTAGAAAAGGAGGCTTTGAACGAAAACTTTGTCAATCCCAGAATACAAAGATTGGGTGAAAAGAGCAGAACTACACTGATCAAGACGATCGTTTCACTGCTCCTTTTGGGTGCCTCTCCGTATCTATTTTACCTGACGATACAGGATTTTTCACTATTTTTTCTGGTAGGAGGTATCTTCTCAGCTGTTATAGCTATCGCTAACCTTTTCATACTGTCTGAAATTAAATTCAAGTACGATTGATCGCTAGTATCGCTAGTAATCCATGTAAGTCTCTTTCTCCCAATCGGTTACTGCCTTTTTGAACTCTTCGACCTCTTCCCTTTTAAGCCTATTATAATGTTTGTAGGAATCCCCCAGAGAATTCTTGACGACGTCGTCTTTCTCCAGCTCATCCAGTGCTTCACCTAGATCAGAAGGTAATACCTCTATACCTTTCTCTTCGATCTCTTCTTCACTCAACTGGAATAGGTCGTCTCTGATCTCTTCACCAGGATCCATCGATTTATCCATCCCATCCATCCCGGCACGTATCAGGGAATTCAACATCAAATAGATATTAGCGGTGGCGTCTCCTGCGCGGTATTCGATCCTACCCTTTTTCTGTTCTTCTGTACCGTAAGCGGGGATCCTAACCAGAACGCTCCTGTTCTCGCCGCCCCAAGAGATGTACACTGGTGCCTCATACCCCGGGATCAGCCTCTTGTACGAATTTACAGTAGGAGATACGATCGCAGATAGAGCTTTAGCGTGTGAGAGTAAGCCGCCTAAGAACCCGGCAGCTTCTTCATTTAGTTCATCAGGCGAGAAAAGGTATTCTGAATCCTTGAAAAGCGACATATGTACATGAAAGCCGTTGCCTGCATCTTTTGCCACTGGTTTTGGCATGAATGTGGCATAGGCGTCATTTTCCCTTACCTTCCTTTTGATTACGTCCTTTATCAGGATGAATTCATCTGCGGCCTTGATAGGATCATCATAAGGAAGGGGTTCGATCTCATACTGTCCTGAAGCTGCCTCATGATGGATCTTTTCCACGTTCAGATCATATCTTTCCACGAGCTGTGTCAACTCGCCAACCATATCGGTGTATCCTACCCTTCCATCTATGTATTTTCCATCATCGAATGGTTCTTTCGTCTCCTTATCCAAGATGTGAAATTCGTATTCAGGTTTTACCCTGATCTCGATACCTTGTTGGGCTATTTCTTCCATCGTCTTTCTCAACAGATATCTAGGATCACCTTCAAACCTCGTGCCATCTGGCCACTGGGTCTCACAGACGAAAGCTGCCACTTTTTCATTACCCTTATCGATTATCCTCATGGTAGAGGGGTCCGGTACCGCTACCATATCACTTTCTGAAACGTCCGCAAAGCCAACATTGGATGAGTCGAAGCTCATCCCTTCCTCTTTTACAACATCCCACGTCTTTACAGGAACTCTAATCTCTCTAGCTTTGCCATTCAAGTCTAAAAATTTAAGTGCTATCGACGAGACGCCTTCCGGTATATCTATATCCTCTTTCATGGTATTCCACCTTTCTAAGGGAGTAAGTGAAATCAGGATAAGTATAAAAATTCATCGCTTTTTTTCTCTAAAAGAATCAGTAAAAGGAGGCGAATTGACCAAAATAATAAAGTGAGTTGAGCTGTTATGATCTGTAGTGAAATAGATGGATATAGTAAAAGGAGTGGACGGGATCGAGAAAGAAAGACTGGAAAAATTGAATGAAAAAGATATCAGAGAAGGAGATCACGTACTATATTGGATGCAGCGCTCTCAAAGGGCAGATCACAACCACGCCTTGGAATTTTCCATATCAAAAGCCAACGAGATGAACGTTCCACTGCTGGTCCTCTTTTGCCTCATTAAAGATTTTGAAAATGCAAATATCAGGCACTATCAGTTCATGTTGGAGGGTTTAGAGGAAACGAAAAAAAGATTAGAGAAAAGAGGTATCCAGTTATCGATCCGTCACGGGGACCCTGAAACAGTGGTCCCTGAAGAAACTCAAAAGGCTAGCATGGTGGTCACTGACAAAGCGTACCTGGATTTTCTGAAGGATTGGAGAAAGAAGATCTCCAGGTCCATCGATATCGGAATGGTAGAGGTCGAGTCTGATGTGATAGTTCCCGTTGAAACCGCTTCTTCTAAGGAAGAATACGCAGCTAGAACGATAAGACCGAAGATCCATGATAAATTGAAAGAATTTCTAGTTCCTCTTAAAAAAAGGGAAGTCAAAATATCATCTTTAGAAACCGATCTCGATAGTTCAAGTTGTGATATAAGCAGCCTACTAACTAAAATCGATATCGATAGCGGTGTAGCCCCTGTAGAAAAGTACAGAGGAGGTACTAGTGAAGCTGAAAAACACTTGAAAATATTTTTAGATAGAAAATTGGAAGGATACTCTAAGAACAGTAATGATCCGTCAAAAGATCACCTTTCTGACTTGAGTCCGTACCTTCATTTCGGCCAGATATCGCCATCATATGTGGCTTTAGAGACTAAAAAGAAAAAGTACGAGGAAAACGAAGAAGATGTGGAAGCCTTTTTGGAGCAGTTGATAATCAGACGGGAATTAGCATTCAATTTCGTTCATTATAACGACGATTACGATTCTATAGAATGTTTGCCGGAATGGAGTAAAGAAACGCTGGAGAAACATAAAGAAGATGAGCGGGAGTACGTTTATTCCATAGACCAATTCGAAAAGGCCGAAACACACGATGAATATTGGAACGCGGCCCAAAAAGAGATGGTTAAGACCGGTAAGATGCATGGTTATATGCGTATGTACTGGGGAAAGAAGATACTAGAGTGGAGTGAGACACCAGAGAGGGCTTATGAGATAGCATTGTACCTGAACAATAAATACGAGTTGGACGGGAGGGATCCAAATGGATACGCTGGAGTAGCGTGGTGCTTCGGTAAACACGATCAAGGATGGAAGGAGAGAGATGTCTACGGAAAAGTGAGGTATATGAGTTCAGGAGGCTTGGAAAGAAAATTCAACATAGAAGAATATGTGGATAAAATAGAAAAGATAGAGGTTTAAGGGTGTTTATCCGTTTGCAACTATCCTTCCTCAGAATCCTCAATAGCTTCCTCTTTTAATACCTCTTCCAATTCATCGTCGAAATCCTCTTCCATATCTTCCTCTAGGTCCTCTTCTACTTCATGATCGGTCACAGTATTACCGCAGCTCGTACAGAAGCCGGAGCCATCTTCGTAAACTTCCAAGGATTCCTCTCCACAATCCGGACATTCAGTCGTGATTTGATCCTCTTCAATTTCTTCCATTTCTTCCTCTAAATCCTCTTCTCCCTCACCAGCGGGTTCTACAGGAGTCTTTTCTTCGAAGAGGTCATCCGTCCATTCTTCTTCCTCTTCTTCATCCTCCTCTTCTCTTCTTTTCCAGAATATGAGGAAGATTATTATGGCTATCAAGATGATTATCAACAGTACTATCCACCACCACCAGCAGATCTCATCATCCTCTTCGTCAACGCTAAGTTCGTCGGTATCTGCCGTCTCTTCAGAGGGATCATAGGTCACTGTCACCGACTCCCCGTCGTGGTCATCTATAGATAACTCTTCTCCATCATCTGGGTCGGCTTCCAAATCATGATCTTCAAAATCCTCGTACGGGATGTCTTCTTCAGTAGAATCATCAGTATAATGCTTGGTCACTTGCAGATCAGATAAGTCTAGTTCATCCCCATCATCGTATTCCAATTCAGGTTGACTCACTACTTCGATACTTTCAACAAAAGGTTCAACGCTAAGCTCGTAAGTCTCTGCCGTCTCTCCTGAGGGGTCGTGGGTTACTGTCACAGCTTCCCCATCATGATCATCCGCAGTCAATTCATCTCCATCATCTGGTTCAGATTCTAAATCATGATCTTCAAAATCCTCGTACGGGATGTCTTCTTCAGTAGAATCATCAGTATAATACTTGGTCACTTGCAGATCAGATAAGTCTAGTTCATCCCCATCCTCGTATTCTAATTCAGGTTGACTCACTACTTCGATATTTTCAACAAAAGGTTCAACGCTAAGCTCGTCAGTTTCTGCCTCTTCGCCTGTTGGGGTATGGGTCACTGTCACCGTCTCCCCGTCGTGGTATTCTATCGATAACTCTTCACCGTCATCTAGGTCAGCTTCCAAACCATGATCTTCAAATTCTTCATATGGAACTATCACATCGTCTTCTTCCACATAGAATTTTCTAATCTCTAAATCACTTAAATCTAGCGTATCTCCTTCATCATAATCTGTTTGTGGTTGGTTTTCTATATCAATACTCCTTACTCCTTCAACGATAACTGTCGAAGTATCCGTTATCTCATCGTTCTCTGCAGAAAATTTTACATCATATCTCCCAACTTCCTCCTCTAGGAAATCGAATATCACTTCTCCTTTCTCATCAGTTACAAGAGAGTCACTAACATCAATACCGCCAAGATCATCATCGTTCTCATCTACGGATATGATTTCATTCTCGACTTCATTTCCATATTCATCAAAGGCCGTCACCAAAATACTATCCTCTTCTTGCACGTCCACAGTTACATCTTCGGCTTGTATTTCCTCAACATCGCCAGGTTCAACCCTGACTATAGTAGACTCAGAAGACTCCCCGTCATATGTCGCTTTGACCTCATACTCCCCTGCAGTGGTTTCATCAAAGAGACCGTCGTCGGCGTTCTCCCAAGTGAAATCCGATTCATCCTCGGTTATCAAATTATAATAGGCATCAAAGGCCTCGGCCTCGAAATCTATCTCCGTCCCTGCCGTTATAGTTTGATGTCCCTCAGGATCTATCTCTACTAAATCCACGACAGCAGGGTCTACTCCCAAATATCTACTATCTCCTGTAACATCATCCGCATCCGCAGTTAGCTCCTGTTCGTCATCTGCCGTGGTGATGACATCTTCTCCTATCTCCGCCGTGTATCTCCCTTCTTCATCCAAAGTGATGGTCTCTTCAGTATAGACTTCTCCGTCTTCCTCCGTATTTATCCTGAAGTTATTCAATACATGCTCCTCTGCTGGATTCCCATAATAATCACTCGCAAAAACGGTCAAGTCCAAAGGATCGCCTGCACTGAAATCTATATCTTCAAGTGTAGTTTCTGGTACAACAACATCATCGATCTCCAAGGAATCTGCATCACCAGGTGAAACAGTTATTGTTTCGTTATCGGATTCGACTTCATCTGCATCCGCAGTTAGCTCCTGTTTGTCAACTGCCGTGGTGACTACACCATCATCTATTTGAGCAGTATACTCCCCTTCTGAATCTAACTCTATATCGTTCGGACCATAAACCACATCGTCTTCATCAATAGTGATCTCAAAATTCTCCAATTCTTGATCCCGGGCTAGATTGTCGTACTCATCCGTAGCATTGATAGTGACTTCGAAAGCATCACCTGCTGTGATCTCTTCGGGAGAGTCGATTATCTCTAAAGTATCGGGTTCGCCTGCCTCTATCGTCACTTCAGCAGTATCTGTAATATCTTCCTCCTCGGCCGAAAATACTACATTGTATACTCCTGCTTCTGTCTCCTCAAAATCAAACACCGCTTTTCCGTCTTCATCTGTAGTTTCCATATCACCAATATCTATGCCCTCTAAATCATCGTCATCCTCTACAGTTATCTCTTCTTCCGGTTTTTCCTCATTATCAGCCTCATAGGCAGTCACGGTTATTTCGTCTTCTACCCCAGCAGTAGCGGTTGCATCATCTGCTTCGATGTAATATTCAGTCACGGTAACAGTAACGGTATCTGAATCGACTTCATCGTATGTAGCCATCACCTCATAAGCTCCAGGTTCTTGCTCTCGGAAAACGCCCTTAGGTGCATTCAGCCAGCTGATCTCCTCGTGAGCAGGATCATCCGTTATGAGGTTACCCCACTCGTCCTCAACATCTACATCGAAGAGCAACTGCTCGTCAGGGTCTACTACTTGATCTTCATCAGGATAAATCGTTACATCATCGACTGGCCCGTGTTCTACTTCAAGATCAACTGTATCCTCTAAGTATTCTCCATCATAGGTGTAAGTACCTGTTACAGTCCATTCACCTGCTGAGTATGGAGTGAGTTCATTATCATCCCATTCGGATTCTTCCACATCATCTGACCAATCCGTTTCTCCTGTTACATCTTGGATCTCGTTGTGGAATTCGTCGTAGGAAGTCGCGGTATAGGTCTGAGTTGCACCGGCTTCAATTGTCGAATCTTCGGGCTCTACAACTATATAATCAGGATCTGCAGGTTCAACCGTTACTGTTGTCTCATTGGACTCACCTTCGTAAGTCGCGACAACATCGTATTCATCAACATCTTCTTCATAGAACACGCCGTTCTCGACGTTCTGCCAGTCGAAATCTTCAGGATCGTCAGTTATCACTCCGTCGTTTTCATCGTAAGCTGCCGCATCGAACAGTTCTTCCTGACCTGCTTGAGTGGTGAAATCATCTTCTGGTTCCAAGATGACATAGGCAACTTCTTCATCCATAACTCCATTATTTGCTCCAGTAGTCAAGCTAAAGGGCGAAATTAAGAGTAAAAGTATCAAACACAAAGATATTACAACATTCTTAGTAGCCATATTTTATATCTCCATTAAATTTAGTATCAAAATTTTCTGATGATTTTGGAACATGAGAAGTGATTTTATATTTAAAACATAGGGAGTATATACTAAAGACTCCTTCCAAAAATTCATTTGTGGTCCCTTGCTCTTTCTTTTCTCTCAGCTCTTCGTTTTTCTTGACTTCTTTATCCATCGTTTTCATCCTTCTTTGGTAGTAAGTAATAGGTTTTGTGTAATCGGTTTTGACCGGAAGAAATAATGTAAAGAAAGGGGTTTTGTTTGGATTTGATCCTATCTGTCTTTCACTTATTTGAACTATTCGTCACTTATGTCGATCACTGATTTTTCAGTCATTCCTTCACCTTCAGTTAGCGTATCATCGGATTCCGTACCATCCTCTTCAACATTCACTGTTATGACATTTGATTCGACTCCGTCCAACTCAGCGTGTATGTCGTATTCTCCTTCTTCAGTTTCATCAAAGACTCCTCTAACTACCGGATCTTCCCAGTCAACACCAGTAGTTGAGTCGGTTATCTCGTTGCCATATTCGTCTACGGCTTCAACTTCGAAGAAGACCTTTTCACCAGGTTCGATTGTGATCTCATCTTCGCCCTCGTCGTCTTCTATCCATATGTCTATTTCATCAGCATCGGCTGGTTCAACTGTCAATTCTGCTTCACCCGTTGCATCTTCATACTCTGCCGTAACTGTCCATTCTCCAGCGGTGTAAGCTGTTATGTCGTTCTCTTCCCAACTTGCGTCATCGATGTCATCGTCCCAATCGACATCATCTGTAACATCTCCTATCTCGTATTGGTTCTCGTCATAAGCTGTCGCTGTGTAAGTTTCAGTTTCGCCTGCATCTATCGTCGATTCCTCCGGCTCTATGACAAGATAATCAGCTTCATCAGGTTCTACTGTCACGGTGGTAGCTTCAGATGTCTCACCTTCATAAGTGGCTGTAACGTCGTAATCTCCAGGTGTAGTTTGATAGAACACACCTCTTGTACTCTCGGCCCAATCGAAGTCGGTTGAACTTTCCGTTATCAGATTGTCATACTCATCGAGGGCTTCTGCAGAGAAGACATGTTTTTCTCCTGTGGTGATGGTGACGTCTTCTTCAGGATCTATGTTTACTTGGTCAACCGGGGCCGGTTCGACTGTAACTGTAGTCTCGTCTGAATATACACCTTCGTATCTAGCGGAAACTTCGTACTCTCCTGCAGTGGTATCTTCAAACACACCTTCACCTGTTATGTCACCGTCTTCTTCAGCGAACCATGTGAACTCTTCATCGTCGTCTTCTACAAGCTCACCTTCTCCATCAAAAGCTTCTGCATAGAAGTCTATCGTCTCTCCAGCTTCTATCTCAAGAGGATCATCAGTCTCGATGATCACCTCGTCTACTTCCGTATCCAACACTGTAAGGTCTGCTGTTTCCGTGATTGGATCCACATCTTCAGGATCGTATTCTCCTGTTATCGTCCAATCTCCTGCTTCTTCCACCGTTATCTCGTTTTCAACCCACTCTGAAGCATCTTCAGGTTCAACATCATCTGACCAGTCAGTTTCATCAGTAACTTCGTCTATTTCGTTGTCGTACTCATCAAAAGCCGTAGAGGTATATTCCACTCCTTCACCTATCGCTATCTCTTCTTCTTCTGGCTCGATCTCTATGTAATCAGGATCGCCTGGTTCTACAGTCACTACCGTCGTCGGCGAAGTCTCACCTTCGTAATCAGCGGTCACGTCGTACTCTTCTGGATCCTCTTCATAGAATACCGCCACATTGTCCTCTTCATCTATTTCATCGATATTCTCCCAGTCAAATTCTGTTACATCGTCAGTTATTTCGTTGTCCCACTCATCATAAGCCTCAGCAGTGAACTCTAGTTCTTCACCAGCTTCGACAGTCTGGTCTTCATCCGGGTCTATCTCAACGTAGTCAACTTCTGCGGGTTCCACTGTCACTACAGTCACATCCGATTCTTCACCTTCATAGGTCGCTGTAACTTCGTAATCTCCGACTTCTTGCTCTCGGAACACACCGGAGGGAGCGTTCTCCCAGTCGAACTTATCCTCTTCTTCTTCTACGAGATTTTCGTGCTCATCGTAGGCCGACGCATCGAAGACCAACTGTTCATCGGCATCTACTGTTTGGTCTTCATCAGGATCGATCACGACTTCATCAGTCTCACCTACTTCGACCTCGAGGTCCACTGTATCCTCTAGATCTTCATATTCGCCTGTTACAGTCCAATCGCCAGCAGTGGATGCAGTGAGTTCATTATCGTCCCATTCGGATACTTCCACATCATCTGACCAATCCGTTTCTCCTGTTACATCTTCGATCTCGTTGTGGAATTCGTCGTATGATGTCGCTGTGTACTCAACGGAGTCTCCTGCAGTGATTGTTTCCTCTTCGGGTTCTACGTTTATGTAATCAAGCTCAGCGGGTTCAACCGTTACAGTGGTCGGTTCAGAACTAACGTCATAGGTTGCAACAACGTCGTATTCGCCGACATCTTCCTCATAAAACACGCCGTTCAGTGCGTTCTCCCACTCAAATTCTTCCGGATCGTCTTGTACTAGTTCACCATCTTCATCGTAAGCCTCGGCCTCAAATGTTAATTCCTCTCCAGCTTCAACTGTCTGATCTCCTTCAGGGTCTATCAAAACTTCATCTATCTCAGTTTCTTCCACTGAAACTGTTGTAGGCTCAGAAGTCTCATCGTCATAACTTGCGGTAACGTCATAATCTCCGGTTTCTTCTTCTTCGAACACTCCAGAGTCATCTATATATCCATCCTCAGCGTCCCAATCGAATTCTTCATCCTGATCCTCAACTATGTTCTCAAATTCATCCTCTGCCTCTGCTTCGAAGTCTATCGTTTCTCCAGTAGCCACTGTTTGATCTTCATCAGGATCTATAGAAACTTCTACGGTATCGGCTGGTTCTATCGTCACTGTTCCGGTATCAGTGATATCTTCGTCTTCAGCAGAGAACAACACTTCATACTCTTCGGCCGTTTCTTCTTCAAATGTGAAGGAAGCTTCTCCTTCCTCATCGGTGTCTTCCGTTTCTCCTTCCTCGATACCTCCTAGATCATCATCGTCATCGATAGATATCTCCTCACCTTCGACCGGTTCTTCGTCTTCATCATAAGCGGTCACTGTTATATCTCCTTCAACACCCGCAGTTTCTGTTACATCTTCTTCAATGACTATTTCGTCTACTTCTACTACATCATCATCTGTCTCCACTGTTACCGATGGACCTGCGCGCTGTGTTGTGTAGTAATCATCCATCTCTTCTTCATCGTAGTGTCCAGTGAAATGGTCGCCAAAATCGAACTGCGGTCGGACTTCTATATCATAGCTTTCTCCGGCATCTAAACCATCGATGGTAAATTCGTGCCAACCGGTGGTTATATCTTCCAGGTCAACTGCGGTAGGATCCATAAAGTCTGGTTCTACTGGGTCATCTGGACCATCTTCCTTGAATTCTGTAATTCCCTCATATTCACCGTCCACAAATACAGCGTAGTTCTCGAATAGATCGTATGTACCACCGTCCTCTTGTGGTTCGTCCGCTCCCGCTACCGTAAATGCGGGTTTTTCCACTTCTATCTCTATGTAATCTTCTCCGGTGTCTACTTCTGCGGAACAATTTATCGGCTCGTACTGTCCGAACATGTCGCCCGCCGGATCAGCTACAGTGGCTGTATCAGGCACTCTATAAGTTGCCCAGATATAGCCGTCGTCCGTCTGACCCTCTAGCGCCTCTGAGATGAAGTACACGTCTTCTCCTTGGTCGGGTTCATCAGGTTGCCAACCAAGTGTTCCATGCGTAGCGTCCCAGTCAAACGTCTCTACATCATCTGGATCATCTAGGAAAATCTCGTCACCATCGTCTTCTCCGGCGGTGGGGTGGTCATTGTCCTCATCGTCGGCTAATACGTCTATCCTCGTTTCGCCTGCGATTGCGTTAGCCTCCTCGTCAGGGCTGATTAGAGTGTAGCCTTCTATTGCTTCATCTACCGTTTCAAGGCCCAAATTTCCTACAGCGGGCATCACTAAAGATGCCAGCAATACTATCGCTACTGCAGTCGCCAAAATCGTCTTCAATCTGCTATTTCCATACATGATTCTACCTCTTTTCATTTAATATATACTTTCGTTTTATATTCACGAATATCTACCTCTAAATCGGTCTATAAATTTCGTCTCACTCTCCATATTGGGCATGATGGAGTAAGCTTGATATTCCAAGCCATCACCATCAATCTGCTCGAACTGTAAAATCATCTCGTCATCGTTTTCAGACTGAGGTTCATCTCCTTCTTCGGCGATCAGATCGGGCTCCCAGTCGAAGTCGGCGTCATCTTGCACCATTATGCCGATACCGTCGCCGGGCTCTATCTCGAAGTCTTCCTCTCCACCTACTTCAGGCCACTCGTCGAAGACATGATCGTAGCTGTAAGTCGTCGGATCATATCCTCCTTCAGAATAATCCCACTTCACCACGTTGTCGATGTACTCGGCCTCAACATCTACACTACCTTCTATGGAGCTTACAACGTCACTCGCCCTGAGGACACCGTCGCCTTCAAAGTCTTTGAGGGTATAGGGTATTGATGTATAATGAAGACTGTAATCGGGGTCGTCTTCGAAATGCATCCCCACTTCAGCATCGTAACCCGTGACGTGCCAGCTGAAGTCGGCGTCATCCTGAACCATTATGCCGATGCCATCGCCGGGCTCGATTTCGAAGTCTTCCTCTCCACCTACTTCAGGCCACTCGCCGAAGACATCATCGTAATCGTAAGTCGTCGGATCATATCCTCCTTCAGAATAATCCCACTTCACCACGTTGTCAATGTACTCGGCCTCAACATCTACACTACCTTCAATGGACTTCACAATATCGCTCGCACGCAGCTCCTCTTCTTCATCAGGATCATGATTTTCTAGACCGACAGGCACACGGGTGTAATGGAGGCTATAATCTGGATCGTCTTCATACTGGGCTTCCACGCTGAACACGATTCTAGACATTCCGCTCTCTTCTTCGCCATCAGTAGCGGTCACGTAATAGTAGTTTTCTCCGCCTAATTCGTCCTCATCTACGAAGGTAGTCTCGCTAGTAGTTCCGATCAGGTCCCATTCGCCCAGATCATCGTATTGATTCTCAGAATAGTACACGTTGTATTCTGGCGCTTCGACATCATCCCAATCTAGCTCGATGTCTCCGTCATCTTCATCCTTTTCAACTTCAAGACCCGTCGGTGGTTCTAACTCTGGAGGATCATCGTCTTCCGTCACCGCAACTAGCACTCCACCAGACTGCCAAGTCGTGTAAGCATCATCGTAACCACCTTCGTGACCGCCTTCTAATCCTTCACCAAGATTCATCCTGACCTTTAACTCGTACTCTACTCCAGGATCCAAACCGTCAGCGGTGAACTCATTCATCCCAGTAGTCGCGTCTTCCGGATTGGGATTATCGTCATCCCAAGGAACTATTGGATCATCGTATTCACCGTCATATTCTTCTTCCGATATCTCTTCTGTCTCGCCCATATGGCTCCAGTCTTCTTCTCCTTCATCTCTCATGAAAACTGAATAGCTCACGAATTCATCGTAGGTACCCATGCCCGGAGAGACTTCTTCATCATTGTCCCAATCGGTGTAAGCTGGTGATTCCAACTCTATCTCAATAGTATCTTCACCAACGGTTCTCTCTTCAGGAGTTGGTATCGGTTCGAATTGACCCATCATGGACTCCTGTGGGTTAGCCACATAATCATGATCCACATCTCTTACAGTAGCCCACAGATAACCTGCATCACCTTCAACATCCTCTTCAGGGATCTCATTTATGAAGTAGATATCGTTATCGAGTGCAGGCGGACCTTCACTCCATGCATTGTCTCCAGAGTCTGCTACCCAAGAGAATCCTCCATGAGGATCTACCCATGAAGAACCGTCAGTACCGTCGCAGATGGCCATGTTGGCAGGATCTTGATACTCTACCACGCTTATATTACCATAATGTTCATCTCCATCGTAATATCTAGCTTCTCCGTCGTAGCTCTCATGGAAGTTACCCATCAATTCATGTGCTCCGGTCTCGTCCTCTACCGTAGTTGTAAATGACCACTCATCGGATTGTGCTGTTTCACCATCGTCATCTTCCGCTACTGCATACCAATCATATTCTGTTTCATAATCCAAGTCAGTCCACGTAACTTCAGCACGCGTTTCGCTGTCTACATCTCCATCAGTGCCTAGCGAACTGTCGTCATAGGCATCGAAGAATTCTACATCCATGGACTCTCCTTCTTCGTGTTCGACAAAAACGCTCAGATCCGCATCGGTATTTACTCCCGAGGCGCCGTCTTCCGGCTCTGGATCTTCAGGAGGTAATGGTCCCGGCTCTACTTCAGCGTCGGGTTCTGGTTCTGACTCTTCGTTTCCTTCTTCCTGACCTTCTTCTCCTACTGCTCTTACCACGTACCAGTTATAAGGTTCTCCAGCTGCATCGTAATCTACATATTCATATTCAGCTGAACCGTCAGCTCCTACATCACCTATTGGATCATCCCATGGTCCGAACTCGTCTTCGGTTCTGTAGATGTTATAGTGATCTACGGTTTCGGGATCGTCCGGACTCGCGTCCCAGGTCAATAGATTGTGATCCTCGTCACCAGCATCGGGGAGTTCTGCTGTCAATTCGATGTCATCTATACGCCATCCTTCGCCGTAGAAACCATCCCATGCTTCTGTTCCAGCGTTCCATCTTAGCTGGATAGTGCTTCCATCTATATCTTCACCGAGTTCCTCTGTCAGATCGAAGGTCGCGGTTTCCCAACCATGTTCTTCACCCCATCCCGATTCTCCTTCGAGTGGATTTCCGAATCCATCGTCTATCGTTCCATCATAACCTTCTTCCGGCTCGACTAATTCGAAATCTCCATCGTCTACTGAGATCCTTAGATTGCCTCCGTCATATAAATCCGTATCTCCAAAGTCTCGCCAATGTTCAAAAGTGAATTCGACTTCATCAGCATCGTCCGGGATCTCGATCTCCGGTGAAATCAACCTGCTCTCAAATCCCTGGTCTTCATCTTTGTTGATTTCGCCGTCGCCCCAGTCCCATGATTCGTCTCCTACAGCTGAACCGTGATCTCGTATATCCCATTCGCTGGCTCCGTCTTCGTTGACCCATGTTTCGTATCCTTTATCTTCCGAAACATCGTCCTCAAATATCGTAACGGTATCTTCACCGGTATATTCTACCTCTAGGTTCTCGGGTGGAGCTGGAGGCTCTCCGAGCAGAGTGAATTGTGGACTTATATCGGCATCGCTGAGATCATTATCATCGTACACAGTTCCTCTAACTCTAACTTCATCCGAAGTTTCGTCAGGTATCTGCCATGTATAGCTCCCGTCGTCGTCCGTACCTTCGATTATCTCTTCCCATGTATCACCGTCATCAACAGAATATTCTAGATCTACTTCTTCTATATTACCGTCTCCTGGTGTGGTTGTCCACTCTATCTCTTCTTCATCTCCTGCGTTCCATTCTTCACCACCCGAAGGAGTCGTGATCTCTATCTCAGGGGGTTCTGTACCCTCTATCGTGAACTGTCCACTGATATCCGTTCCTGTCATCTGGTTATCGTCGTGTACTGTGCCTCGAATCCGAGCTTCATCGGTGGCCTCGTCGGGAACTTCCCATGTGTAACTTCCAACATCATCTATACCTTCTGCGACAGTATTCCAAGAATCTCCATCATCTGTAGAGTATTCTAAATCCACTTCGGTTATCTCACCGTCACCAGAGGTCGTACTCCATTCTATATCTTCGTTATCTCCGGCATTCCAAATTTCTCCGCCTTCCGGTCTTGTAATTTCCATATCTGGAGATTCTTCATCCTGTACGTTGTATTTCACCAAAGAGAAGTCCTGACCATCATCCACAACTGGCTCGGGTACCTCTTCTGCACTGACAGTAACGGTGTAAGTTCCGCTTTCTAGATCTTCAGAAGGAATGAAAACGTTCTGAACATTGTTCCTATCGTCCCAACCGTCTTCGTTTCCATCAAAATCTTCCATTACTTCCGCATCGGGATGTGTGTAACCGTCGTCACTTTCTCCATCATCAGATAAGTCGAATGCATTTCCTCTTATGACCTCTCCTGCGGGAGTCTCTACCTCAAGATTCAGATCGTTTTGTAGTGTTGGATCATCTCCTGGTTCTGCGGGTGCATCCGTCCAAACAGTAGATATTTTCAAAGGTTCATCCTCATCCTGATACTGTATCTCGTACTCCTCTTCTTCGTCAGTCTCCAGAACTGTTTCTTCGTCCTCCAACATGAAATCTACAGGAGCATCCATAATGGAAACTAAATCCACGACACCCCAACCTTCGTCTTCATTGGGTATATGTCCTGTATAATAATCACCATCTTGTGGTTCCATCTCGTGAGCTGTATTTATCATGAGTGCCCTTACCATGGAAGGATTAGGTTTCTCGCCGAATTGATCTTCATACCATTCGGTGACGAGTGCAGCTCCACCTGCTACAGCTGGGGCTGACATCGAGGTCCCACCCAAACCTGCATAACTCCAATCGTCTGGATCGTCTTCGTCAATATAGGTAGAGAAAGTAAACATTCCTGGAGCCATGACATCGGGTTTGACTCTTCCGTCCTCAGTCCAACCACGGGAGCTGAATTCGGCAGTCCTTTCTGGATCACCTTCATAACCATCTTGATCCTCAGCTAAACCAGGGTAGAAAGCCTCTGAAGCTCCTACCGTGATAACGTTCTTCGCATTACCAGGACTGCCTGTCGATTCGTAGTCGGGTCCTTCACCTTCGTTTCCTGCGGAGACGGAAATGATCATCGGATCTCCATCACCAGCGTCTCTAACACCGGCATCATAATCGCTACAGGCGTCTTCATAAGCCCCTCTTGCATCGGAACCCCATGAATTCTGATGGATATATGCGTCACTTTCTTCTCTAGCATCGTATATTATATCAGTATATGGATCAGTAGGACCAACAAACTCACCTGCGTTATTGAAAATTTTTTGGCCAAATAACTCCGATTCTGGAGCCATACCCTGAGCAATTAGATAATCCTCAACGTCAGTGTCAAAGTGTTCATCGACAGTGTCACCTGTACCAGCATATGTATCAGCCCCGACAGAACCGGCAACATGAGTTCCATGACCTTCTTCATCTTCGTACCATTCCTCACCAGGTTCATAGCTCATCCCATCACCAGCTCTATCCTCAAAGTCAGGATGGTGATCAAGAATTCCGGTATCTCCAACAGCCACCTCTATTCCATCA
>SL_8KL_010_SEDDRAFT_10000996_pt1 | contig 24464 bp, 22 predicted proteins | sample SodLakKL_010_SED_4_FD_11160 | JGI IMG/M metagenome (IMG submission 11160) | reverse complement strand
CGCGGGGCACTCGACGTCGGGATGCAGTGCCGCGGGATGCCGCTCCGGGTTGTCGCCACGCATCTCGGGCTGGCCAGGGCGGAACGCGGGAGACAGATCAGGCAGTTGATGGATCACCTGGCCCCCGCAGACCTGACGCCGACGGTGTTGATGGGCGACATGAACGAATGGATCCTCTGGAGCAAGCCGCTGAGGCAATTGCACCAGTGGTTCGGCAGGACAGGGGCACCCGCCACGTTCCCGGCGCGTTTCCCACTCTTCGCCCTGGATCGGCTCTGGATCCGGCCCGGAAGCCGCCTGGTCCGTCTGTATCGGCACGCGACTCCGCTCGCCCGAATCGCCTCGGATCACCTGCCGCTGATCGCCGAGATCGATCTTTCCCATCAATGATCGGCCCGCACGGACGGGGTCACGGACGGGGTCAGGTCTCACATTCAGGCACCTGACCTCGTTTCCCGTTCGGGTATTTTTCGCTCCGCTCGCTTTCCGGAATTGGGGGAATGTACCTAGGCATCCGCACCACTGTATGCCCTCCGGGGAACCCCATAGGCTTTGGATACATGGAATAAGGCTGGGACGGGCGTCGTTGGCCTGGTTCCCGGTACGAACATCGTTATCCACGACCACAGGAGGGCCACATGCAACACTGGAAGACGTTGGTACTGAGCGCGTTCTTGTTTCCGGCGATGGCGTTAGCGCAGCAGGCCGAAGAAGAAGGCGCACCGCAGGAGCAGTTTCTGACTTCGCTCGATGATGAGCAGGTCATGGCCGGTAATCTGCTGGGCAGTTCGGTGCATGCTGAGATCACCGGTGTACACGAGGAGGAAATGGGCGCCCCCGCTGAACCCGGTGTGGCTGTCGGAGAGGAAATAGCCGGTACAGTCGATGAGATCATCCTGGGTCTTGATGGCGAGATCGTTGGCGTCGTTGTCGGTGTGGGCGGATTTCTGGGCATCGGCGAACGGGATGTGGCCATCAAATGGGAAGCCATTGATGTTCACCCGGATCCCGAAGTTCCGGGCGCTTATATCGTGAGGACATATAAGGATCGGCAGGCACTCGAGGATGCGCCGGAGTTCCGCCACGATCGTGATGGCATCTTTTAGTCGCCCTACGTCATAGGGCCGGCCTGAGCCGTGCCCTATGACGCTTTGAGGCACTCCTGCCGGAAGGTGAGACCTGACCCCCGAGGTCCCTCCCGGCTGGGACTGCCCCAGGCCGACGGCAGTCGGTTCCGCATCAAGGCCCCCCGGACCCGGATCTTTGCAGCCGGGCATCAAGCTGCCAGAAAAGCAGGGCCCAGGCTAAGCCGAATGCCCAGCCGGCGAGTACGTCGGTGGGCCAGTGCACGCCCAGATAAACCCGGCTGACGCCTACCAGCAAAGCAAGCGACGCCGCGAAACCGTACGCGAGGTGCTGTGTCGCCGGGGTGGCCTGTCCCCGGAGCAACACCATGGCGAGCGTGAGGTAGACGATCGTGGAGAGCATCGCGTGCCCGCTCGGGAAGCTCGCCGTGTAGACGGTAGTCAGATGCTCCACGACATCGGGCCGCGGCCGCGCCAGCGCCAGTTTCAGCAGGTGATTCGCCACGATGCCGCTGCCGTACGCCAGGGCGAGCACCATGGCCTGGCGGCGCCGGTGCGTCAGCAGGAGAAACACGGTGGCCGCGAACACCAGCGTGACGAGCACGCCGTGGCTGCCCAGCGCGGTAAAATCACGCACCGTCTCTTCCAGCCAGCCGGGTCCAAGCGGCTCAGCGGGTCTTTCGGGGCTGCGAAAGGCCAGGAGCCACTGTGCCTCAAGGGCTGCTGTTTCCACTCGCCGGACGATCCACGCCAGAATCACAAAGAGGAAGAATGCGAAGATCGTCGTGATCCATGCCGCTTTGACACTGATGCCAGTCTGACCGGGCTCCCGGGACGCCGACTCCGGCGGTCTTGACGGAGGTTTCGGATCTTCGATCATGGCTGCACTGTAAGATACCCGGGTCTCTGATGCGCAGCTGACGAGACCTGACCCCTTTCTCTTGGGGTAAATCAATGTCATGGAGCACGCGATGCACATCTGGGTGGATGCCGATGCCTGTCCGGCGGTGATCAGGGACATCCTGTTTCGGGCGGCGGAGCGCGTGTCGGTGCCGGTTACGTTGGTGGCAAACCAACCCCTGCGGATTCCGCGTTCCCGCCATGTTCGCATGCTGCAGGTTGACCGGGGATTTGACGTGGCGGACAACGAAATTGTGGCGCGTCTGCACTCGGGTGATCTGGTGATTACCGCCGACATTCCGTTGGCAGCCGAGGTCATCGCGCGCGGCGCGCATGCCCTCAACCCGCGGGGCGAGCTCTACAATGCCGATACCATTCGATCACGTCTGGACGTGCGGGACTTCATGGAAGCCCTGCGCGCATCCGGTGTGGATACCGGCGGACCCTCCACGCTGCATCCGCGCGACCGGCAGGCCTTCGCGAATCAGCTGGATCGCTTTCTGCAGCGCCAGCTGAGGGCAAGGTCATCTCCGCCCGGCGACACTCTCTGATGCTGATGGCAACGTCGTCAGCTTGCAAGCTGTGAAAGGGGTCAGGTCGCACATTCCAACAGCCTTCGTCATTTTTCGAAATGGGAGGATAGCCGGAAACGGTTCGGGAACGATCGGCCATCCCAACACCTCTGGACGTGCTGGACTGTGAGACCTGATCCCCCCGGTTATGGCCCCCTGGTTACTGGGTGCCCAGGCAGCAAGTCAGCTTTTCCTCCAGGGAATGGGGCGTGATTCCGAGATCGGTGAAGGTGCCGACACCGTTACCGACGACGTTATCCTCCTGCATCATCAGTACCTGGTCCCGCGTCAAGGGTGGATTGGGCAGGGGCGTTGCCAGCAGCGCCAGGGTCCGCCACAGAACGAAGGGAACGGGGACCAGCGGTCGATGGCGTCCGAGATGCGCGAGCACGCGCTCGACGAGCTCGCGATAGCGGTAGATCCGGGCGCCGCCGAGTTCGAACAGCGATCGCCCCGAACCCATGTCGCCGATCCGCTTGGCGACCGCCTGCGCCACGTCGTCGACCAGCACCGGTTGAAGACGGGTTTCGCCGCGCCCGAACAGGGGGATCATCGGCAGGCGCGAGAGGCGTGCCAGGTTGGCGATCAAGGCATCCCGTGGCCCGAACATCACGCTCGGACGCATGATGATCGCATCCCGGAAAACTGCCCGCACGCTCTCCTCGCCACGAGCCCGTGCACGCACATAGGCGGACGGCGAGGAAGCGCTGGCGCCGATGCCAGAGATCAATACCAGCTGCCGGATTCCGGCCGCGTGCGACAGCCGGGCCACCCGCCCGGCACCCTTCACATGGACGGCTTCGAAGCTATTCTTGCCGCCGGATTCCACGTACAGGCTCACAGCATTCACGACGCTGGTGGCATCCGCCAGTGCCCGTTTGACGCCGCCCTCATCGTGGATGTCGGCGTTGGTCAGTTCGATGACGTCGCCGTCGCTCGCCCAGTCAGGGCGAATCGGGTGGCGAGCGGCGATGCGCACCCTTCTACCCGAAGTCGCGAGCGCCCGGACGATTCGGCTGCCCAGAAATCCCGTGCCGCCGAAGACTGTGGTGATGTCGTGGCTCATCGTTGGGCCCCTGTACGGTGGATTCTGACGGCCGCGCCGGGTCCCTGTGGGCTTTTACGCAGCCTGTGCGGAGCGGGCAACCGCGCTGAGAGTCACACGCGCGTGCTGAAGTTTCCGTGCCGCACCTCGCCAAGCAGGGAGCGGAAGGCCTCGCCGCTCAGGCGCACAAGGGACTGGTGGTCGCCACCCTCGATGAAGACCTCATCCTGGTCGGCGAGGCTGTCGTCAACGAGCATTTCAATGCCGTACGCGGTTCCCAGGGCAGGGACGGCACCGCGCTCGCAGTCGGGGAAGAGGTCCCGCGTTTCGTCCTCGGTGGAGAGACCGACATGTTCGCCCAGTTCATGGTGCAGACGTCCGAGCTGCAGCCGGCGCGTCGCGGGCAGCGCTGCCAGCATGTACCGACTGTGATCTTTCAGTACCACGGCCTTTGCAAACTGGTCGCCCGGCACGTGGGCCGCTTCAGCGCTGCGGCTCGCCGATGGGGTAGTGGGGTGCCTAACCACTTCATACGGAACACTGCGTTCGTCCAGGAAGGACTTCAGTGTGGTTGCAATGGTCATGATGGTATCTCCACGAGGGCGATCTCGCCCTGCCAATGCGCGTGAGCTTTCCTGATCAACGCCGCCGACGGAGATCGATAATCGCCACCACTTCACCTTTGCGCCCCGAGCAGAACGGGTTTCGGAGCTAAAGGAGCTCCTCAACCCCGAAAACGCCAGTGAGAACCGAGCGTGATGGTTTGGGGTTCAGGGGGTTGCGGTGGTCCGACCCGACGATTCGGCACGATTCGCTGCACAGGACCCTGGCCTACATGCCGACCAGTTCGGCTTGGATGCCGCTCTCGGTGACCGTTTCCAGGATTGCGTCCGTGTCGATGGCATCTGGATCGTATCCCACCACCAACAGGTGAGGGGTCTCGTCCTGGCTTGATACGGCCACCACACCCTGCAGACCGCGCAGCTTGTCCTCAATTTCCTCGCGATTCTCGGCATTGAGGGATTCATCGAGATGGATCGTTACGTCCACGACTTTGTCGGTCATTGTCGCCTCCTTGAGGTTGCCTGGTGTCAGGCAAGATACGGGTGTATCGGGCGCCGCAGTTTCCTTTGCCTGTTCTGACCAACGGGCTCTGCTGCCGTTCACACGCGGATGGGGTCACACACGGATGGGGTCAGGTCTCACATTCCAGTATCTGCGCGGGGCCGCGGGTTGGAGGTTGCCTGCCCGGCGTTTCTCGATGTCGATTTTCTGCTGGCGCAGTTCGGGCCGACGCGGACGGCTGCCCTGGCGGGTTACCGGCGTGANGCAGGNGATTGCCGACCATTTCGGNGTGCACTACATGACGGTGAGCCGTGCCGTACGACGCTTCGAGGCCATTCGGCTGGAATGTGAGCCTTGCCCCCCACCTAAAGTGGGACCCTTCGCTGCAAATGTGATTTGCAGATTTTTTCAGAATCAACCACCTACGGTGGTGCATTCTGGCGGCACTTCCGTGTGCCGCAGGGAAACGCCGATAAATCAGCGTTTCCCTAGAGATATCCCTCCGGTGCCAGGCTGGTGGCGAGCATCACGCTGTTGATGTCGAGATGTTCATGCCAGGTCGCGGCCTGCTGGTTGGCGGGGTCGAGCCAAAAGTCCCGGATCGAGTTGGCCAGGGGTGAAAGGCCCTGCAGTGCATCCAGTGACGCCGGAGATATATGCCTGTCCCGCGCGCCGTCTGCGACCCTTGTCTCAACGATCCGCTCGACAGCGTGCAGCCCAATCCCCAGCCCGAGTTCCCGGAAAGGCAGCCGTCGATTCGCAGGACCTGAAAGCTGACGCTGTCGCATGAGCCGGTCCAGTCCCTGACGGCCGTCTTCCAGCAGGTGGTTGACCTCCGTCGGTGCAATTTCACCGGCAACAGCGACGATCTGCTCCATGCGCCACGCATCTACCAGGAGACCACCGATGCCCAGCGCATCGTCGGTTACCCAGCTGCGAGTCAGGCACATGGACCGGAAATCGGCGGCCTGGGATGCCAGCCGGCCGTGGTCATCGCCAAGCGGGGACCATTGCAGCTGCAAGGTGGTGATCCAGCCGTCGAGCGGGTCGTGGTGGCCCATCGAAGCAACTTGCGGGCGGTCGAGTTCCACGTTCATTTTCCACCACATGCCGAGTTTTCCATCCCGTTCATCGCGGTACACGAAGGCCTGATGCGCGGTCTCGCACAGCTCGACCGCCCAGCGATGGTAGCGAGAATCTCCCGTGACGCGGCCGATCTGCTCCAGGGCATGCATCCAGCGGGTCAGGTAGTGGAAGTACTGGCCTTCGCGCGCCCATTCGAGCCGTTCATCGGCGGACTCGTCGCTCGCCCTTTCGGGGAGTTCCTTTCCGATACGCAGACCGGCGCGCGTCGGGTGCCGCCGTTGCGTTTCGTCGTCCAGGCCGCTGATCCAGCCGACCCGACTGTCATCCGGGTGATGCCGCCCGAGCACCTCGTGGACCTGCTCGATGAGTCCGAGCGCGAGTTCCAGAAAATGCGGTTGCCGTAGAGTGCGGTACAGCCCCAGAAGGTTGCAGACCGCAAATGCATCTGTCCAAAGATACCGGCGCGGCGGCTCGCCGCCGCGGATACCGGTACGTGTCGCGAAGCGGTCCATCAGCTTGACGGCCTGCGCGTGCTTGTCCATGGCTGGGTCCTCCGGGTTCCGGTTGCTCCGCCCTGGGCTGGCGCAGAATCTCCATGTACGCGGGGGCCGCGCCTCGCCGCCCGGGTGGAGTGCGTCCAATCGTCAGAGCCGGCTGCAGGTGTATTGATCGCCCAACGGGTCCTCGAGCCAGAGCTGGGTCGGGGTTTCCGCGAGAATGCGCGTGGTCCGCGTATAAGGCAGTTCGGGCAGCAGTGAGGCGAGCTGCTGGGCCACCTGGCGCTGCAGTTCAGCGCCGAAGGCCGATCCTGGCGACAGCTCCAGTGCCTCCACGATGATGGTGACGTTCTGCTCTTCGCGCAGCCACCGCCCATGGCTCGTGGCCGCCAGTGTCAGCGGCAACCTTCCCAGGCGCACGATGGCGTCGCCCTCGCTATGGTAACGACCGTCGGGCTCCAGATCAGTGCGGGTGTTCACCTCCACAGTCAGCTCAGCCTGACCGACCGCCGTCACCTGCAGCGTGGTGGGGCAGGACCAGGAGCCAGCAAGCCCCGAACTGGCAGCCTCGGTCGCAAATCCGCCTGCGACGAGGAGGAACAGAGCACAACGGCGCCACGATCGCTTCATTCCGGTTTTGTCTCCTTGATGGTCCTTTCTGGGTATCGCGAACGCAACCTTGGGGTCAAACGAACCTTGGGGTCAGGTCTCACATTCCAGCTTTTCCCGCGGGGGTTGGCCGGACTGCAGTTTTCCTGCGGGGGCGTCACCAGTTCCTTCCCGGGGTTCCCACGGCGATAGCCGCAGGAATGTGAGACCCGACCTCGTTCCCGTCTTTGACCCCGTTTCGGGCTTAAGGTGTTTGGCAGCCGCCGGTCGTTCGGCCGGGACTGCGATTGTGCCGGAATGTCCTGACCGGTGGGCACGTCATAATTGCGATGCCCCTACCGGAGTTCCGCGATGCATGCCGCCGTGTCCTTTCGCCGTTTGCCGACCGCTCGCCGCGGTCGTCGTATCAGCCTGGTATTCGGCTTTGCAGTGCTGATCCTGGCTGCATTTCTGCTCGCTTCCGCCGATGCGCGCGAGCGTCTGGAGTATCCGGACTGGTTCGCACAGACCTTTTATGATCTGCCAGGGGACCTGGATGATGCGGTTGCGCGCGGGAAACGGGGTATCGCACTGTTCTTCAGCGCCGAGACCTGCCTGCACTGCGTGGCAATGGCCCGCAGCACCTTCCAGGATCCGGAGATCGTTCGGCGCCTCTCGGGGCAGTTCGATGTGATCGCGGTCGATGTCTTCAGCGACGTTGAGATGATCGGGTTCGACGGGGAGATGCACCGGGCCCGGGAGTTGTCCGAGCACGAGCGGGCGACCTTCACGCCCACCCTGCTGTTCGTGGATGCGTCCGGCGAGCGTATGCTGCGCTTCGTCGGCTTTGCCGATCCCGAGCGGATGACCGTGATCCTCGACTATCTCGAGTCGGGGGCCTGGCGAAACGAGTCGCTGCGCGACTACGCAGCCGGCCTGCAGGATCCGGACGCGGTCGCGGCATCGGTGCCAACGGGTGATGCGGCTGATCATGTCACCGGCTTTCAGCAGCCGCCTGCGGACCTCGCCGCCCAGCGGACTGCAAACCCGCGTCCCTCGCTGGTGCTGTTCGAACGCGACGGCTGCGAGGAGTGCCAGCGCCTGCGCGAACAGATCCTCGAACATCCGGCCGTGCAGGATGAACTGGCCGGGTTCCACGCGTTGCAGTTGAACACCGACCACCGTGGCGTCGTCGTGCTCCCGGATGGCCGGCACGGTACTGCGGAGGCGCTGGCGGCCGAGCTGGACCTGGCGCATCGACCCGGCCTCGTTTTCTTTGCCGAGGACGGAGAGGAGGCCTTCCGCATGGACAGCACCTGGCTGATCGATCACTCCGGTCAGCTGCCCGATGCCACGCGCCAGGACCTGCTCGCCGCGTTCCTCGCGAGGCTTGACTATGTCGCCAGCGGTGCCTTCCGCGACTGGCCGCAATACCAGCGCTGGCGCGCGCAGCGAGACCGTGCGGAGGGGTCGGAGGGGTAGGATCGGCGCCGCTTCATCCGCCATGCGGCGGTCGCAATGTCCCGGAGCACGCGGCAACGCCGGTGCCGCATGGCCCAAGCGTTCGCATTTCGTTATACAGTATTCAGGGGTCAGCAGGATCGCTCCGGATCGGTCGGAGGCAAGTCACAAGACCTGACCCCGGCCATGGGGGCAGATGGGCATGCGAGGGTCGGGGGAGGCCACGGGGCGCGGCGACGAAGAGGCCAGCGGGCTTCGGATCGAGATCGAGGGTCGCGGCCGCATCGCGGACATCAGCGCGAGCGCGCGCCACGTCCCGTGGTTGCTGAACGCCCTGCAGATTCTCTGGGTGGCGGGTCCCGCCACCTTCATCGCGATGCAGGGCGGTTACTGGCTCGGCTTCGGCGAGTTCGCGCCGGCGCGCAACGTGATCTACTTCGTCTTCTTTACGCTGTTTCTGGGCCTGATCGGTCTGGGCAGCAAGCTCGCCTCGGTTGCGGTGATCGAGCGGCGCGAGCAGGAGGCGGCGCAGAAGCTGCGCCGCACAATCGACCTGTTGCCGGATCTGCTCTTCGCAATTCGGGATACCGACCTTGCTGCGGAATCCATGGAACGCCGGCGACGCCTCGCCGCTGGGGTGCTGCTGCAAGAACTCGATCTGGGACCCGAGACCGTCGCTCTGGCAGTACGGGAACTCTCCGGCGATTCGGGGCTTGCGCAGCTTGCGCAGCAGATCGAAGTGTACCGAAGGCTCGGTCTGCACTCGCGGGTGCGCGACCTCGTGGACGCGTCGGCCGAGGCACGTCTGGCGGCCCTGGAACGGGTACACGCCGAGGCGCCGGAGCTGGCCGATGCACTGCGCGAGCGGCTGCAGGGAAACGCGCCGAGCCAGGACGACGGCATACCGCGGCGTGATGGCTTCCTGCAGCGGCTGCTCGCTGCCGCGGGCCAGGATGACCCCGTGGACCTGCCCGTCTCGGATGTTCAGGAGCTGATCGTGCTGGCCTTCGAGCTGCTGAGCGGCCGGGAGATCCGTTACCTGCATTTCACCTGGAAGGGCCGCTGGGGCGTTGCGCGTGCGCTGGATACGGTCGAGACCACCCGGGCCCGCTATCGCCTCGCCCAGGCCCGCGTGGACGGTCGACTGCGCTCGCTTGGTCTGAGTCTGGTCGGGTTGCCGGGAAGCCAGATTGAACGGGTGGACATCCGCCGCGACCCGATGGTCCTGGCGCAGAAGGTTCTCGACGCCCTGGAGCGGCTGATTGCCAGCCGACCACCCCGCGGCACCCGGGCGGCGCGGCGTCTGGGCCGGGTTCTGAAGGGCGTACGCCTTTTGCGCGACGAGCACAACCAGTGGCTGGAAGCCAGCCGGGCTCTCGACGCGGCGATGCAGGACTGGGAGGCGCTCCAGCAGAAGATCTATCCCGCACGCCGGCGCTGGTGGCAGCGACGCCCGTCGGCGCAAAGACTGCATATCCAGGAAGACGTCATCGCGCTGACGGACGACGCAAAGCTCGCCTTCGCGCGCGGGGTCTGCAATCTCGTCGACGATCTCGAACTTCAGGTCGACGAACGCGGGCTCTACTTTGCCGACCAGCGGCTCGACCGGGACGAGATCCGGCGCCTGGGGCTGCAGCTGCTGACGCTGTTGCAGGATTCCCTGGACCTCACGGACCTGGCCATACAGCGTGCGATCCAGGCATCGCCGGCGGCCTGGCTGGGCGGGATGCAGGCGGACTTGAGCGCGGAAGCACGCGCGGGTCTGGGGGCTGCGGTGGTCAAGGAGGTGCGTCAGGATCTCGGACGGATGGCGGAGCGGCTGGCGGCCCAGCTGGCCACGTTCTACCACCTGCCGCTCGACGCCGCGCTGCGGCAGCAGCTTGTGGACCGGTACGGCGCAAATCCCGAGCGGCTCGAGATGCTGGCGAGCCGCGTCGGGGAAGGCGGGGCCCCGCAGCCGATCCGGCGGGTGCAAAGCCCTGAGCGTGAGCAGATCATGCGTGATCCCCGCTGGGCCCTGCTGCTCAAGCTCGGCGAGCGCTACGTCGGCTGACCCTGTCCCTCAGAACACTTCGGCTTCAGAACATCTCGCTTTCCACCTCCAGGAAGACGGCGTAGGCGTTGCGTCTGTGCGTCTCCTCGAAGGCGGTGACGTCTTCGTATTCTGACCAGTCCGCCTGGGCGTAGGCCTCGTCGAAGGACAGGAATTCCTCGACGGCGCGGGCCATGTGGTCGCGCAGATCCTGGAGGTAGCCGCGGGTGAAGGAGACGGCGCGGGCGGCCTCGCGAGTGGCCCCGCCGTGGCCGGGGATCAGGAAGGAGGGTTTCAGTTCCTGGACCATGTCCAGCCGGTCGATCCAGTTGCGGGTGTTCACGTCGTCGTCGCCGACGAACGGAAGGCGGCCGTCGAAGACGATGTCGCCGGCGAACACGACCCCGGTCTCCTCGACCACCATGATCACGTCATCCAGGGAGTGCGCGGGCCCCGCGTGAAGCAGCCGGAAGGTCTTGTCACCGAGCCGGATGCTGTGTTCGGCATCAAAGAACTCGTGCGGGCGGATGACCCGGGTGTCCGCGTCGATCCACGGGAAAAGCGCGTCACGGCGTTGCGCCAGTCGCTGGCGCGCTGTCTCGCTGCCGATGTAGGCCTGGGCCCGACTCTGCCCGATGATGTGCGCGTCCGTATGATCCTTGAAGGCCTGCAGCCCGTAGATGTGATCGGCATGGTAGTGTCCGGCAATTACGTAGCGGATCGGCTCGTCCGTCACCTCGCGGATGCGGCGGATCAGTTCGAACCCGAGGGCCGGCGTCCCCAGTGCATCGTAAACGACGACGCCCTCTCCGGTGGTGACGAACCCGGCATTCGAGGTGTGCCCCTGGTTGTCGGCGCTCGGGATCCCGGACAGTCCGATCATGTACCAGGTGTCCGCCCCCTCCACCGGCTGTGCGGTGGTGTCGACGGTGACGGCCGGATAGGGGTTCTCGGGTATGGCCATGGTGTCCTCCTCCGGTTGAGAATGAACAAACACTGCATGCGCGCCCCCGTCTGAACTTAGCCGGCGACCTGCCGTTCTTCAAGGCTTTGCGGTCGCGCGGCATGCAGTCCCCGCCGGCGTGGACGCTGCCCGAAAGACGGCGATATTGGTGGGGAGCATTGCCCGCGTTCGGGTTCTGATGCAAGCTGAGCGCCTTCTTCGGCCCCTGCGACGACGGGGTCGTTTTGCCGTGTGGGTCCACGGGCTCGCGCTGCTGATTATCGGGAGTCTGGAGCATGCGTCTGGGATTCAGCACTGTCGTACAGGTGCTGTTCATCACGATGATGATCATCACCGTAACCCTGGTTGCGGCCACCGGTTACCACCAGGCGCGTTCCGGGGTGGTGGATGCCGGCACGCAGGTGATCGACGGCGCCCTCGAGAAGACCCGCGAGCGTTTCAGCGAGCGTTACACGGAGACCGGCGATCGCCTCGCGTTACTGGCTTCAGCACTCACGGGGCTGGATCCGGTCGAGCAGTCTGACGACGTGCTCAGGAGCCTGTGGGAACTGACGCGACAGTCACCGCTGCACCAGTCGAGCTTCATGGCCGGCAGCGACGGACTGCTGCTGGAGGCGCGGAGTCTGCCCAACCTCGCCACGCGTTTCATCGCCCCCGGGGAGCCGGAGGCACGCGAGGAATGGGTCTACCGGGATGCCGATTTCGGCGTGATGACACGCCTGAAGAAGCCGCGGACCGAATACCCCCGCGCAGCCGAGCGGCTCGCTGACGACACGGTCCCGGAGGGCATCCGTTTCAGCAATGTCCATCCGCTGAGTCTCACCGGTGAGCCGGGGATCACGGTGTCCCGTCCGGTTTTCGCCAGGGACGGCGCATTCACCGGAATCGTTGGCATCGAGGTACCGCTTGCACGGCTTGATTCCCTGCTGCGCGCCGGCATGCTTGGCGACGAGTCGGTGCTGCTGATCATCTCGGACGCGGACAAGCTCATCGCGCACCCCCTTGGGCCGGCACCGGGGGAGGCTGGACGGGATCCCGGCGAGCTGCTGCAGGTCACGGAGCTGCGGCAGCACTGGATCGGAGAGGCCTGGATGCGCCTGCGCGAGGGCGCACGACGCGGTAATTCGGAGGTCACGCTGCTCGATCTGGACGTCGGAAACTACTTCGTGCAGACGAAGCGGCTCACCGAACACCTCGATCATGACTGGCACCTCTTCCTGATGGTCCCGGATCACGCGGTGCTGGCGGGCGTGAACCGCGGCCTCCACACCTCCGTGACGCTCGCGCTGATCATGATGATCGTCGCCGGCTACGTGATCTTCGTGACCGCAGGCCAGCTGACCCGCCCGCTGCGCCAGATGGTCGATAATGCCCGGCTTCTCGAACAACTGCGTTTTGGCGAACTCAAGCCGGTCCACGCCGAGTTCAACGAGTTCCGGGCCCTGGATCGGTCGCTGCGCCAGATGGCCTCCAGTCTGATGGCCTTCAACCGGTACGTGCCGACCTCCCTGCTGCGACGGCTGTTGTCCGAGAAGCACGAAGCCGACCTCGGTGCGGAATCCCGGCCGCTGGTTTTGCTGAACACGGGGATCAACCAGTTCAACAAGGTCGGTGCGCTGATGGAGGCGGAAGAGCAGGCGGAGTACCTCACGCGCTACCAGCGTGAGGTCTTCGAGTCCGTGCATCGCAACGGCGGTTCCATCGACAAGTTCATCGACGACCGGGTGATCGCGTTCTGGGGGGCTCCGGACGCGGCCGAGAACGACACCTATCACGCCTGCACGGCCGCGCTCGAGTGCCAGGCCGCGATCCAGCAGCTCAGTCAGGCCCTGCGCTGGGAGAACCACCCGGCGATCGCTGTGCGCATCGGTTTGCACCGGGATGTCTGCATGGTGGGCAACTTCGGCTCCGAGGATCGGATGTTCTACTCGGTGGTGGGCAGTGCGGTCTCGGTGAACGAGTGGCTGGGCAACCTGAACCGGCGCTACGGCACCACCATACTGGCGAGCGAGGCGATCCGCGAGGAAACCGCGGGAGACTTCGTGTGGCGATGGATCGATCGGGCCGATCAGCCGGGCCAGGAGGATGGCTTCGATGTCTACGAGCTGTACGGTCACGGAGCGGATCCCAACCTGGCCCAGCGCCGTGACTACATCGCACGCTACGAGGCCGCGCTTTCCCTCAGGGTGCAAGGGGATCTGGACGGGGCACTGGATCAATTTTACGCGCTGCATGAGCAGTACCCCGGTGATACCGCGGTTGCCTGGCAGGTCAAGCGCATCCGCGCAATGGTGGAGAACGACAAGGCATGAGTTACTTCGACCAGGACAAGATGGTCGAGACGGCGCTCGAGCGTTTCGATCACATCCACGCCCTGCACGTCCAGGGCTCGGCCGCGCTGGCGCAACGTCTGAATTTTCTCTACCGCGTCACCTTCCTGGGTCTGGCGCTGGTGCTGGGTGCGCTTTTCTTCCTCGTGATCGTGATCTCGGCGCAGATGAACAACATGAACCGGGTGATCTCGGTGCTGAACGACCACGTGGGCGAGATCAATCAGGACATGAACCGGATGCTGGCGACCGTGTCTCGCCTGGACCGGAACATGGAGGGCATGTCCGGGATCGTGCTTCGGATGAACGACATCAATGGTAGCGTCGAGACCATCTCGGCGGACATGGTCGACGTCAACCGGCATATGGCGGCGCTGGACCGCGATGTCGAACACTTGTCAGCCCATGTCGGGGACATGCGTCAGTCATTTCAAGCGGTTGACGGCAACATGGGCCTGCTGGCCAATGACATGCAGCACATGTCGCAACCGATGCGCCTGTTCAACCAGTTCAATCCCTTCTGGTAGCCATGATGACCGGACCCGCCAAGAACCTCGAGAAGGTCGTTCGCCGCCTGGAACAGGTCGAGGACGACATTCGCCAGAACCAGCTGGAAGATGCCGCGCACGTGCGCCGCACCAACCGTTTCACGCAGACCATGGTGGCGGCGCTGGCGGCGGTGGCATTGCTGAACCTCTATTTCGTCGGCGAGCTGGCACACGAGATCGGAGTCCTGGTCCGCAACATGGATCGCAGCGTGGTGCATCTCGAGGAAATGGGGGCGCGCATGAACGGGATGCAGCTGCACTTCGAACGGATCGGAGAGAGTGCCGGCAGGCTGCCCGTCGTGGTCGACCAGATGGTATCCATCAGCGCCAGCATGCAGGATATCGAGCGGGACCTCGGCGGCGTTCGCGGGCGGATGCAGCACATGAGTGATCACGTGGCCGAAATGGACGCAGACGTCGGGAACATGACCCGCTCGTTCCGCGAGGTGAACGGCAAGCTGGTGCATATTCGCCACAACGTCGCGCAGATGTCGAGGGTTGTGCCCTGACGGAAACCGGCGACGGACCGGCGCGTACGTTCAGTCCTTGCGGCGCGGAAGCCGCATCACCTCGACCTTCACGGGAACGAGACCGCGGTCGAGCATGTCCAGCCGGCTGGCGGCCGTGCGCGAAAGGTCGATGACGCGTCCCGCGCGGAAGGGCCCGCGGTCGTTGATGCGTACCTTGACGCTCTTCCCGGTATCGGTGCGGGTCACACGCACCGTCGTGCCGAAAGGCAACGTCCGGTGGGCGGCAGTCAGAGCTGTCTGGTCGAACCGTTCGCCGCTGGCGGTTGTCCGTCCGTGGAAGCGGTCGTGGTAGTAGGAGGCGATGCCCGCCTCGATGTGCCCGGGTGCGACGGTGGCCTGTACTGCGGAAGAGGCGGGAAGCAGGGCGAGGAGTGTCAGCAGCGCTGCCGCAGTGGTCCGGGTCATGATCGGGTCCATTGGATGGCGCGCCGGCGGCAAGCCGATGCGCCGTTCAAACGAAAACGGGGGCGTCTTCTGACGCCCCCGCTCGATTCGTGCATTGCCATTTTTGACCCGGTCAGCGTTGCGGACGCTCGCGCGGATCGACCGCCGGCTCGCCGTCACGACTCAGGGTCGTAAGCGCCGGTACTTCTTCGATTTCTTCCGTCAGCATCTGGTCACCGTCCATCCACGGCGGGGGGCTATCCGGCCGCCACTCGAGGATGTGCGCCGGCGACGGCAGATCGATTTCGCTGATCAGCTGCGACGCCGAGTCCATTGCAGCCGGATTCTGTAGGGTCATCACCAGACCGGTCGCGAGCACCAGCAGACTGAGCTGGAACTGCGGATTCCGGGAGGTCGACTTGGATCGGAGCATGAAGCGCATCGGTTCTGCCTCTTCGTGGATCAGCACCCCAAAGATACGGGTGGCGAAGGATCAGGTTCAAGCCCCCGCACACCGTCTCCGGTTGATCATGGCGGGTCGCCCGATTCAAAGCAAGGACGCGACGTATTGCGTCGGCTCCTGAATCTGACCGTCATCAGCGTGAAAGTTTCCCCCGGAGACTCCCTGACGCCGCGCGTCGCGGCCTTCGTACCCTGCCGCGCAAGGCCACGGAACATTTCGAGGATGCGGGTCCGTGCGTCCCGGGGACAGATCTGCAAACCTGTACCCGGAGCTTGGGCCGATGCTTTGCCGTTTCCCGGCCGCCCGCATTCTGCTTGGCGTGAAAATATAGCCACGGATGGACACGGATGGACACCGCTCTTTTTTGAATGAAGCCCGATCCGTGTTGATCCGTGTGTATCCGTGGCTGGACCTGTCATTGCTCGGGGTGGCCAGGAGCCATGCCAGTTTGGCTGAATGTTGAGGGTAAGGAAGTCTCCGATGGCGACGGTTTGGTTCAGCAGAGTGGGGGGATTGATGCTCGCGGGCGTGCTGACGGCTTCGCTGGCGTCTGCGGAGGCGACGCGGGATCCAGCGCCGCGGCAGCTTTATGCGGAGCCTTCGCCGCTGGCTCGCGTGATCACCGGCATGGACCGAGCATCGGAAACGGCGCGCCTGGACCTCGCGGTCCTGATCGTCGAGGCCCTGGTATCCGCATACGAGTCCGAGATGGACCGGGCCCTGCTCGAACTGAGGCGGGACCCGGGCGATCGGCGCAGGTTGAGTCGCTGGCAACAATCCGTGGCGCCGGTTCTCTCCGAACTTCGTGTTGCACGCGCCGCACTGTATGCCGCGCACGCGGTGGAGTTGTCCGCTGACCGTCATGGGCAGATCAGGCTGCTCGTCGACGGTCGGCCATTGTGGATCGCCTGGCCGCGGGTCACTGCGCAGAATCGGCTGGAGCGAGAGATTGTGGCGGAATTCTGCAGTCGTCACGCGTGCCCTTCGGGGGATGCGGCCGTTGCCACGCGGCCGCCGGCAGTGGAAGGCGGCTGGGTCCTGTCGCAAGGGCGCCCCGCCGGCTGGGAGACCGCGGACGGCGTCCGCTGCGAGTTCCCGGACCTCTCCTCCCGCAGCGAGCGGGAGGCCACCTGCCGGGCCCTGGCGACTGACCTCTACGCGTTGGCGCCGGCGCTGCGCGAGGCCGTGCGGCGCGGTGAACGCATCGAGTGGCGGCACCTGGCCCTCGAAGGCGCGCCGGCCGGAGCGCGGCAACGGATTGTTGTGACCGAGGGCGGGGATTACCTCTCCGTTGCCGTACCCGCGCTGGCGGGCAACCCCGTCGATTGGACCGAGGTACGGCGTTGGTTGCGAGCACGTACCGAAGGGCGCAGCGTCACGGCGACGGTATTGCGGGCACCGGAGGCGAGGTGAAGCGGCGGGCCGAAGCAGGGGGCAACCCCCGGTCCGACAAGCTGCTAGCATGCGCATTTTCGTCACCCGCCGGGCCGTGCAGGCAGCTGCGCGACCGATCGTCGTGGTGACCCCTGCTTCAGGCGACCTGCAAGCGATGTTTACCTCACCCAGCAACATCGAAGAACTGATACGCGGCTTCCACCTGGAAGATTCGATGCTGCGCTACAGCAGCTTCGTGCCTCGCCTTTACAACTACTGCCGCAGCCTTGGCTTCGAGCCGGGACGGATCCTGCCGTCGCGCGCCTTCTGTTCGGACGAGAGCCAGGGTTATCCGACCATCCTGATCGCGAAGCATTTCGGGACCTTTCCTTTCAATCACGGACGGGGTGGAGCCATCGTCGCGACCCAGCGCCACGCCCCGTTCGCAGAGCATGGACAGGATCTGGTCATCGTGCAGGCCAGTCATGTCGGGTACGATCCGGAAACCAGGGCTTTCGGCCGGTACCGCCGGATCCATGCGCAGCACGCGGGACATTCGACCAGTTGCGGAAAAATTGCCGGCGTGATCGCGCGCTACCAGCGCGAATACGAATTCGCTCAGGCGGGCGTTCTGCTGGAATCCTGCGGCGGCTCGCTCTGTGTCTGCATCGACAATGGTCTGCTGCGCGGAAACCGGAGTGAGGGGCTGTTCCTGAACCTGCCGCGCCTGGCGGCGCCGGACACGAATGGCGAGTTCACGCCGGTGCGTGCCTACAGTACGTCGAAGAGCTTCCCCGCCAGCGGGGCGTTGCAACGCGACCTCTCCGACCTGCACCTGCGGGAGGGCGAGCGCGTCCCGATCGGTACCCGTCTTCAGCCGGCAATGTTCTTCTTCCGCCGGAATCTGGATGAGACGCCGGAGGGGCGGGACCAGCAGGAGCTGGGCCTGATCAGTGCGATGCCCTGGATCGTGACCTCGCCGCATCCGCTGCTGACGGCTGCGCAGATCAACACGCAGGTCGAATTCGACCGTGCCTTTCGGACCGCTGCCCAGGCCCCGAGCTTCCAGGGCAAGCGCCTGCTGTATGTGTCGGGCCTGAACATCGACATCTCGCCGCAGTCGGGCGAAAACTTCCCAACGACCCACTTCGTGCCATGGGCCGCCTACCTGCAGGATCGCGATGGCCGGGCTCGCATCCTTGAACAGCCGGAGCTGCTGATGGCCTTGCTGGCGCAGAGCGACGACAATCCCGACGCGGTGGATCTGGAGGCGGCCATTACCGTGATGGCCGAAAGCGACATGGTGCGCGTGGGGCCGTCCGGGCAGCCAGAATCGGCCACCCCCGCCGAATGATTCCGCAGCAAGTGCCAGATCCCCCGTGAACCGCAGTGGTCGTTGGGAAGGCCCGGGCCGCTTCGCGCAGCGCTTTTCTGACGGGCCCCGTCGGGATTCGGACGGGCAGGATTGCTTTTCACTTCAGACGCAAACTCCATGGCATTTCTTTGAAGATGGGCTAAACTCCTGAATAGATGACTGAACGCAGACTTATGCCTCGATTTCCTTTTCGCTGGCCCGTGGAAGTCCGCGGTCCGCGTGGCGAGCGCTTCTTTGCCCATAGTTCGGAGATCTCCGGGCGCGGAATCGGGATGGTGGTCGATCACCCCACGGCGGTGGGCCTCGCGCCCGGTGGAACCGTTCTCGGGCCGCACACGCCGCTGATCGGCGTGCAGCTCCAGATTCCCGGTGAGGATTCCGCAGGCGATGTCCGGATCGAGGGCCGTGTACGCCACATCCGTCGCCTCTCCCAGCAGGAGTACCTGATCGGCGTGAACTTCGTCGACCCGGATGCCGCAGTGCAGCTGGTTCAGCGGGTCAGGGCCTCGGGTCCGTTACCCCAGTTGGCCGGCGTTTCCGCCAAGGCGGGATCCTGAGTATTTCCCGGACTTGTGCCGTCTCCGGCCCCGGCCCTCACTCCCGGCTCCGTTACTCCGGGCATCCTGCCCTCCGCCCTTCGGGCCCGCCTGCGGCGATTCGAATCCGCTCCCGGCCCTTGGACACCTTGTCCCCTAGCGGGAGCGGGGAGGATGCGTCACTTCCAGGGGTTTTTTTCGTGCTCGGGCGGGCGGCAGGTCGTTTTTCCTTGCCTTCCGCGCCATGCTGGACTAAGCGAAGCGTATAGTGGACCCTGATCGACTGGCGCGGGGGCGACGCTGATTTGTCGGCGTTTCCCTGTGGTGCGCGAAGGAACGCAGTGTGAGCCGGGAAAGTCGGGTCGGCTTTCCCGGCGCTTCATAAGGCGTGTCGGAAGCGACGGGCCGGCGGGCGAAAGGCGATCTTCATGCAGGCAGAACAGTTTCCCAGGCACACGGCCGCGATATCGGCATCGGACCCGGAGGTTCCGGCCCCGGCGCCGCATCGGCCGCGCATTGTTGCAGTCACCAGCGGCAAGGGGGGTGTCGGGAAGTCCAGCATCGCGGTGAATCTGGGCCTGACGCTCGCGCGCTACGGGCGGCGGGTATGCATCCTCGATGCCGATACCGGGCTGGCCAACGTGAACATCCTGCTCGGCCTGCGTCCGGGCAGGAGCCTGGAGCACGTGCTGGCCGGCGAGTGCCCGATCGAGGATATCCTGCTCGAGGCCCCATATGGTCTGACGGTCATTCCGGGCGCGAACGGCATCAGCGAGTGCGTGAACCTGGACCCGGAGCGGCAGCAGCGCCTGGTCACCGAGCTCAGCCGAATCGAGGGCGATTTCGACTACCTGCTGCTGGATACCGCGGCGGGGATCAGCGAGACGACGCTGGATTTCGTCAGTGCTGCGCATCAGGTGCTGCTGGTGATCACACCTGAACCGACCTCGCTGACCGATGCCTTCTCGCTGCTCAAGCTCGCGTTGCGCAGGCACGCGGTTGCCTGCGAGGTGGTGGTGAACATGGCTGCCAGCTTCAACGAGGCGCGGAACGTGTTCCAGCGCTTCCATGGTGCCGTTGGCAAGTATCTCGACACAGACGTGCACTTCCTCGGTTTCGTGCAGCGCGACGAGAGTATGCGCACCGCCGTGTCCCTGCAGCACCCGGTGTCGCTGTTCCCGGAGACCGACCCCTCGAGCCGTCCCTTCCAGCGGCTTGCCGAGGCCCTCGAGGAGGACGCGCCCCAGGGTCAGGGCGCAGAGAGCTTCAGCCGGTTCTGGTTCCGGCGTTTCCTGGAGCCGGCCGGCATTCCGGCACCCCCGGCGAAACCGCAGCCGCAGGCGCAGGAGGCCGTCGAAACCGCATCGCCCCATCCGTCTCCGGCCCCGGCGACGACCGGGACGGAACCGGTGCCGGCGCCGGATCGTCTCGCGGCCCTGCGCAGCGAGTGCTGGCAGCTCCTGGAGGAGATGGACGATGCCCGACTGCTCGCGCAGTGGCTCGAGGGGTTGCACGCGAGATACTGGGATCGCTTCGGGCAGCCGGGCATCGATCTGCCGCGTTTTCTCGCGCGCCTGGAAAGCGATCCCGAGGCCCACGCGCAGGCGCTGGCGATGCTGCGCGAGCGCTTTGGAGGCGGTGATGCAGACGTCGCGCCGGAGGCGCCGCCCGAGCCGGAGAGCGGTATCATTCCGGAGGAACCGCGCTCCGGGAGTGTCGACCAGGCCGCCCCTGCGACGGAACCGGTCCCGGCCACCGCCAGCGGTGACGGCGAGGCCGTGCCACTGCGCGCGGAGCCGCGTCCGGATTTCGGTCTCGAAGCAGCCGGCACCGTTGCGCCGCCCGCGCCCGCCGCCAGGGGCCGGCAGGTCGATCCGGCACGGTTTCATGCCTACGATCCGGGGCGTTTCGGAGCGCAGCGTGAACTGGCCGACAGACTGCGGCAGATGGGGCCCGATGACGGAACCCTGCTGGATCTGATCCGCCGGTTGTGATGACGCCGCTCCCGAACCCGGGGTGGCGATTTTGCGGGCCTGCCGGCGGAACAGTATAGTCGGAAGGCAAACAGGGGAATTGGGCACATCGGTCTGTTTTCATTCCGGAAACGGACCTTCCGAACCGCAAGCGGGGGACACGTCCATGGCTGAAAGAGCGGTGTCGGCCGCCGGGCACCCGGGCACGGCGACGGGTCTGGAGCGCTAGGAATGGCCGAGGCCCACCAGGCGCGCGACTCGCTGCCCAGTTTGCCGCAGGTGCTCGTGCGGATCCTCGATGCGATCTACGAAGACCAGGCGGACCTGCACAAGCTAAGCGCGATCATCCTCCAGGACGCTGCGATGACCGCCCGCGTCATTGCGGTGGCCAACTCGAGCTTTTATTACCGGGGCCGGCGTCAGAAATCCCTCGACCGGGCGGTACTGCATCTGGGGACCGACGCGGTGAAGACCCTGGTGATGACCGCGTCGATGCGGCAGCTATTCTCGCGGTTCGGCGGGCGGAGTCCGCGCCTGCTGAAGCGCGTGTGGCGCAACGCCCTCGTCACGGCCAGCCTGAGCCAGGTGCTCGCGGTGCTGACCAGCTATCCCCGGCCGGAGGAGGCCTATCTGAGCGGGCTGATGGTGGACATCGGCCGGCTGATGCGCCTGGGCGAGGATCCGGAGCGCTACCGGGTGATGATCAGGGACGCGGGGGATGACCAGACCCTGCTGCGAACCGAGCGCGAGATCTTCGGGACCACGCACTGCGAGGTGGCGGCCGATCTGATGGAAGCATGGGGGCTGAGCCCTTTCATGGCGGATGCGGTGCGCTATCACCTGGAGCCCGCCATCCGGGTCCGGGATGCCCACCACCTGGTCAAGATCGTGAACCTCGCCTATTCGATGGGCCGGCCCGGTGCGGTCGGTCACGACACGCTGGTTGCCGGGGACACGCTCTTCGGTCTGAACGAGGGGCTGACTACCGAACTGCGCGGGCGCGTGTCGGACGATGTCACCGGGATCGCGCGTTCCCTGGAGATCGACATCGAGGCCGAGGACGACGCGTCGGACGAGCTGGCGCGGCAGTCCCTGGGGGAACGGCTCGAGGGGTTGAACCAGTTGGCGCGCCTCCAGGGCGAGCTCTCCCGGACCGCGACCCTGCATCGCCACGTGGCGGTCCAGCGCGCGCTGCTGCTGACCTTCGGCGTGCAGCGCAGCCTGGTGTTTCTCGGTGACGGCGAGGGCGGGTTCCTCCGTGCCTGGATCGACGAGGACCCCGAGCCGGCCTTTTTGCTGCCGCTGGAGCGCGGACGCAGCGTGATTGTCGACGCGGCACTGGACGAGCGTCCGATCCAGGTCACCGCGGCGGATGCGGAACAACTGTCGGTGGTGGATCGCCAGATCCTGGGTGCCAGCGCTGCCGGATCGATGTGGGTGCAGCCTTTCCCGCCCGATATCGGCGTTCCCGGGGCGCTGGTGCTCGGTTTGAACGACGACCAGCTCGTGCAGCTTGCGGAGCGTCGCAGTCTGGTCGCAGCGATGGGGCGCGAGATTGCGGTGGCCCTCGCCACCCCCCACGAGGCGCCGGGGCGTCCGGACTCGGAGGCGCTGGAGCGGCACATCCGCGAGATGGTGCACGAGGCGGGCAATCCGTTGAGCATCATCCAGAACTACCTGGCAATGCTGCGCGTGAAACTGGGTGAGGAGCACGACGCCCAGCTCGAGATCGGCGTGATCCGCGACGAGATCGAGCGGGTCGGACGCATCCTGATGCGCATGCGCGAGGCCCCTCGCGAGGCGGAGGCGGCCGCGGTCTCCCTGAACCGGGAGGTGCAGCAGATCACCGACATCTTCGCGGCCTCGGTCTGCAGTGCCCGCGGTATCGAGCTGCAGGTGGACCTCGATCCCGGGGATCCTCCGCTGGCGCAATCGCCGGATCACCTGCGGCAGATCCTGACCAATCTGCTGAAAAATGCAACGGAGGCCGTCGATGAAAATGGCGGAATCCAGGTGAAGACCCGAGACCCGGTGAGCCTGGGTGGGCGCCGGTACACGGAGATTACCGTTCAGGACGACGGGCCGGGGCTTCCGCAGGAGGTGATGGCGAAGCTCTTTTCGCCGGTCGAGTCGACCAAGGGCGACGGCCACTCCGGCCTTGGTCTGAGTATCGTCAAGCGCCTGGTGGATGAGATGGACGGGATCATCCTCTGTTCCAGCGATACCGGGGGCACCCGCTTCCAGTTGCTGCTGCCCCGGTCGGAGGGCAGCTGAAACCCCCGCCCGATGGGTCGGGCGGGTACCTCGAGGTCAGGCGCTGTCCGTTGCCTCCGCACCCGCGGTTGTCGCGGCCGACCGTCGTCGCGCGCGCACCGCCTCGGCCAGCTCTTCGAGCAGGGCCACCGAGTCGTCCCAGCCGATGCAGGGGTCGGTGAGGCTCTGACCGTAGGTCAGCGGCTGGTCGGCCTGCAGGTCCTGACGACCCTCGACCAGGTGGGATTCGGCGGAGACGCCGAAGATCCGCTGCTCGCCGGCCGCGATCTGTTCGGCCACGGCAGATCCGGACTTCAGCTGGTGCTGGAAGCCCCCGGGCGTGTTCCCGTGCGAGAGATCGACCATCAGACGGCCGGGCAGATCGAAGCGCGCGAGGTCCGCACAGGCGTCATTGACGCTGGCGGGGTCGTAGTTGGGCTTCATGCCGCCGCGCAGGATGATGTGGCAGTCCGCGTTCCCGAGGGTATCGACGATCGCGACCTGCCCGGACTTGTGCACCGAGAGGAAGTGATGCCGCTGACGCGCCGCGAGGATCGCGGCGGCCGCGATCTTCACGTTGCCGTCGGTACCGTTCTTGAAACCGACCGCGGAGGACAGGCCCGAGGCGAGTTCCCGATGCACCTGGGACTCGGTGGTGCGCGCACCGATCGCCCCCCAGGAGACCAGGTCGCCGATGTACTGCGGCGAGATCACGTCGAGGAACTCGCAGCCGGCCGGGACGCCCGCCTGATTGATGCGCACCAGCAAGTCGCGCGCGATGCGCAGGCCCTCGTTGATGCGGAAGCTGCCGTTCAGGTAGGGATCGTTGATCAGACCCTTCCAGCCGACCGTGGTCCGCGGTTTCTCGAAATAGACCCGCATCACGATCTCGAGATCGGCCGAGAGACGATCCCGCTGCGCCTTCAGCCGGGATGCATATTCCAGCGCCGACACCGGGTCGTGGATGGAGCAGGGGCCGATCACTACCAGCAGGCGGTCGGATTGGCCGTGCAGGATGTCGCGGATGTTCCTGCGGGTGTTGGCGATGAAACGCTCCGCCGGCGTGTCCTTGATCGGGAAGAACTGGATCAGGTGGGCCGGAGGCGGCAGGGGCAGAATGTTCTCGATGCGCTGATCGTCGGTTGCCGACGTGCGGTCGATGGAGGGTGGGGCCAGCATGTCGCCCTGGATTTCGGTCATGGTCGGATGTCCATCGCGTGGGGATTGGGTCTGGGCGGAGCGTTGCGCTTACCGCCGTCGGGGAGCCTGTCGGAGAGCCGGTGGCCGGACAGCCGCGTTGGGGGGCGAGTCGGCCATGCGGAAAGTTCGCTAACCGATCGCTTCGCCAGAAGCGCCGGCGCTGCGTTGGGCAAGTTTGCAACAGGGTGGCTATTCCGGCACTT
>SL_8KL_010_SEDDRAFT_10000995_pt1 | contig 24477 bp, 9 predicted proteins | sample SodLakKL_010_SED_4_FD_11160 | JGI IMG/M metagenome (IMG submission 11160) | reverse complement strand
GGTAGAAACTGGAGACGTAAGCGTAGTAGAGATAGACCCTGATACGGCTCAAGAGATATCGGCGGGAGAATCAATCGAGTTTGAAGCATCAGCTTACGATCAGTACGGTAATCTGATAACTAACGATTCTGAAGAGTTCACATGGAGTGGTGCGGACGACGGCTTCTTCGATGAAACAGAAGCTGGAGTATATGAAGTCAACGCGTCCTACGGAGGTGTTAGTTCACAGACTATCATCGTGACCGTAGTTCCTGCAGAGGCAGATTATATCGTTATCATGCCGGAAGATGTTTCAATCGATGCAGGGGATACAGAGGAGTATGAGGCAGTAGCGTTTGATGGATACGGTAACGAGTTCGATGTTACCGACGAAGTAACTTGGTCGATAGAAGAGGGGGCAGGCGGCACCTGGATAGGCAATGTTTACGTCTCAGAATTTGCCGGTGAATGGACCGTAGATGCAGAATATGGGGAATTGACCAACACTACGACGCTCACGGTAGAAACTGGAGACGTAAGCGTAGTAGAGATAGACCCTGATACGGCTCAAGAGATATCGGCGGGAGAATCGATCGAGTTCGAAGCATCAGCTTACGATCAGTACGGTAATCTGATAACTAACGATTCTGAAGAGTTCACATGGAGTGGTGCGGACCACGGCTTCTTCGATGAAACAAAAGCAGGGGAATATGAAGTCAACGCGTCCTACGGAGGTGTTAGTTCACAGACTATCATCGTGACCGTAGTTCCTGCAGAACTTGAAGGGCTCGAAGTAACCCCCGAAGATGCTTCGATCAAGGCAGGAGATACACAGGAGTATCAGGCAGTAGCGTATGATGGCTACGATAACGAGTTCGACGTTACCGACGAAGTAACTTGGTCGATAGAAGAGGGGGCAGGCGGCACCTGGATAGGCAATGTTTACATCTCAGAATATGCCGATGAATGGATAGTAGAGGCAGAATATAATGGAATGACCGACACTACGACACTCACGGTAGAAACTGGAGACGTAAGCGTAGTAGAGATAGACCCTGATACGGCTCAAGAGATATCGGCGGGAGATTCAATCGAGTTCGAAGCATCAGCATACGATAAACACGGTAATCTGATAGAGGATGATGATACGGAGTTCACGTGGAATAATGTCACAGAAGAAGGTCTTTTTGAGAAAGAGACAGTCGGAAGATACGAGGTGACCGCTGAATACCAAGGGATCACTTCAGATTTTACACTCGTTGTTGTCGAACCAGGGGAAGTAGAGTCGGTTGAGATCGAACCAGGGACAGATCAAACGATAGATGCCGGTGAAACGAAACAATTCAGTGCGAAGGCATATGATGGATCAGGTAATCTGATCACCGACTACGACACTGATTTCTATTGGAAGAACGCAAACGGAACTGGACTTTTCAACGAAGAGAAAGCCGGAGAATACGAAGTGACCGCAACTTACCGAGGATTTACATCTGCTCCTACCAACGTTACGGTATCACCAGGGGAAGTAGAGTCTATAGATATCTCCCCTGATACATCTAAAACCATCACAGCAGGAGAGACAATAAACTTCTCGGCAGAGGCTTTCGATGAATATGAGAATTTGATAACAGATATAGACTTCAATTGGACTAATACCGATGAGTACGGTTTATTCAACGAAACTACCACAGGTATCTATGAAATTAGAACTTCTTATAACGATATCTCCTCTAAAAATGTGACTGTGAGGGTTGAATCCGCCGATGTAGCATCTTTTGAGATCACAGTAGAAAACGTTACTTCTGACGAAGAGATCGTTATAGATATCACGGACGCTAAAGACGGATACGAAAATGAGTGTGAAGGGATTTATCATGTACATATCATCATAAAAGATAGTGAAGGAGTCGTTATTTATGACGAAGAAATAGAACTCGAATTTATAGTAGGTAGAGCCGAACATATACCTGGGAACTTACCTCCAAATGCAGGTGAATACATCTTTGAGGTTTATATAGACGGGATAGCTGAAACCAGCAGTTCTATCATAGATCCATCTTATCCTTACTATATCAATATAACACCAGAAGTATCAGAGATAAAAGCAGGAGAGACTATAGACTTCTCTGCAGAGGTATATGATAGATACGATAACCAGATCGAGTATGATGATGCAGAGTTTGAGTGGAGTAACACAGACGAGAATGGTCTATTCTACGAAGAGAATGTTGGAAAATATGAGATCACAGCTGAATACCAGGGTATAACTTCAGAGGCTATTACCGTAACTGTTGAACCGGCAGCCGTGTATCAAGTAGTTATATCTCCTGGGGAAACGGAGATAGTAAGGGCTGGAACCGAACTAGAGTTCTCCGCTGAAGCCTATGACGAGTATGATAATTTAATAACAGACTATGACACCGAGTTCTATTGGAGGAACGCAGACGGACTTGGATTCTTCAACGAAGAGAAAACCGGTGAATACGAAGTAACAGCAACATATAGAGACGTTACCTCTGAACCTACTACAGTTACTGTACGACCACTCGAAGTACACTCGGTCACTATCTCCCCTGACACGCCCCAAACTATCAAAGCCGGAGAGACTATAGACTTTTCAGCGAGCGTATATGATGAATATGGTAATCTGATAGAGGATGACGATACGGAGTTTACCTGGGTGAATGCTGATAGAAACGGTCTTTTTGATGAAAAGGAGGTTGGAAGATACGAGATCGTTGCGGCTTATCAAGGACTTGCTTCAGCTCCTACAACGGTAAATGTAGAACCAGGAGAGGCCGACCGCTTAGTTATAACTCCTGATAGTTCCAACATCACTGCAGGAGATATACGGACTTACACCGCCATGGCTTACGATCAGTACGGTAATGAAAAAGGAGAAGTCACAGGAGAAACAGAATGGTCTATAGATACAGGAGCTGGAGGCAGTTGGGTAAACAACGCTTATTATTCGTCGGAATTTGTTGGAAATTGGAACATAACCGGTACATACGAAGGGCTTATGGATACAGTAACACTCACAGTTGAGTCAGGAGATGTAGCTCAGATCGAGATAACATCTTCTGATTCTGCCATGGATGCGGGCAGCACGAAGAATTACACCGCCACCGCTTATGATCGTTTTGGTAATGAGATAGGCGAAGTCACCAAAAGGACAGAATGGTCAATAGATGAAGGAGCGGGTGGCAGTTGGGACAATAATAGATACACATCAGAATTTCAAGGGACCTGGACCGTGACAGGAGAGTATGCTGGGTTGATGAAAACGGTAACACTCACCGTTGAGCCAGGAGATGCAGATCATGTCCTGATATCCCCTGAAGATACGATCACTGTTTCAAAGGAAGATACATTACAATTCACTGCGCAGGTATACGATTATCATGGTAATTTGATAACCGATGATGTCAGCGACTTCAGTTGGAATAATGCCGATGAAGGGCTGTTCCATAAAACAGAAGTAGGAGAATACGGAGTGACCGCTGCTTTTAATGGCGTCACTTCAAGTTCAACAGATGTAATCGTTGGTGAAGCTTCTTTTGAGATCGAGATCACCGATCATGATAAAAAGATAGATGCCGGCGATAGAGTCGTGATAGAATATAAGGTATCGAATACCGGTGACGTAGAAGGCGCCCAGGATATAGTGTTAACTGTGGATGGGGAAGAAAAAAAGGTTCGCGAGGTCATTTTGGGTGCCGACGAAGTCTTTTATGGTGTATTCACTTTGAGGATAAACGAGGTAGGAGAATCCGAGGTAGAGGTCGCTAGTGGACAATTTACCGACACAGCGTATTTAGACATAGAAGAAGACGAGTCAAGGACTTGGAGACCAGGAATGTTTGTAGTGATATCTGTGTTGTTGGCTTTACTGATCATCTTGGTTGCGATATGGTTGTTCAGGGATAGTGAAAAAGAGGATCAAGAAAAAGAGGATCTGACAGAGTTGGACAGCGCTACTGAAACAAATAACGAGGAAGAAAAATATATGTCTACTTTAGAACGCAGAGCCGAGTTAGAGTCCCTTAAAGAGGACCTCGAGAACTTAAACTCCGAGGCAAAGGAGATGATAGAGGAGGATCGAAGAGTATTTCGATCCACTCAAAAGTCTAACAAGAAAGGTTAAATAATGAAAAGAAGTTTTCGTAGGTAGGAGTTAGCCATGGAAAAAATAGCCCTATTTGTTATTGTTTTTTTACTGATAGCCCCTATAGGAATCAATCAGGGACATTCTTCTAACACCGTATCTGACGAAGCAACACTTGGAACTGGTGGATCGACATCCACCTTTGAAGAGTATAGGCGGGATGGATCAGAAAACCGAATTGATATACCTACTTGGATGATAGATACAACTTGGACCTATCACGAAGATTTTTGGGTAAATGAAACACCAGGCACTGGTCCTCTGAAAAATATGACCATGGAAAAGCAGTTGACGTATACAGTATCGTCTATAGAATATGTAGACATATCGGGTGTAGATACACCAGTATACAACGTTACCTTTGAAGGTGAAATACCCAAAGGGGAAGGTACTTTTGAACCGGAAATGATCGACGAACCGGTCAATTTTACAGTGGAAAGAGGCAACACTACTGGATACATCCTTCAGAGGATGGACGATCTTGGGGTCGTTGCAGAATTCGAACACATGTTTTATGAATTGAACATAACAGATATTGAAGGTTTTCCGCCTATTTTAATCGACAACATCAACAATTATGTCCACGAACCAGTGGTAGAATACTATGATTTTCCGTTGACTCCTGAAAGACAATTTTGGGCAAATAATACGATAAATACAGGTGGATATGACGAGATCTATGTTGAGGGAGAAGAGGGGGATATAAGAAATCACAGTTATGAAGAAGATTATAATCGATCCGTCGAAGTGTCTGAAGAAGCTTTTACTGTAGAAGTCCCTTCGGGATCATATGAAACATCTCTTATACATGAAACTTTTGAAGTCGATGTAACAGGGGAGGAAGAGGATAGTGATGGTGAATGGGAAGAGCAGTCTTGGGAGGATGGTGGCTTCCGTAAGAGATATTACAACAGGGAAGTGCAGAACTATGTGAAGCAGGTGTATAACACTAGTGAGGAAGCACCCTGCGTGGATTGGATCAGAGTTTTAGAAGGTTATGAAGTACCAGATAATCCAAATTCTTTATCTATAGAACCATCTCACGCTGCGGTCGGAGAGACCGTTACTATCGTTGGTAATTTTCCGGAGCATGAAGACGAAGATTTTACATTGAAAATACCGATGGGAGATGTCGATATATCAACACAAGCGGATTCCTCAGGATATTTTTCGGAGGAATTTGAGGTGCCGCTCATCGAAGATAATACGCCCTCACCTGGAAGTTTTGGTAGTGTAGGCGTGATCGCACAGATGGACGATGCGCCGGAAAGTGTTTACCACGTAGCAACATTATCTATTATCGAGGGTCCTATCAGACCGTTGGATCCTGTACCAGAGGACGGAGCTAAAGATATTGATACCGAGTTGGACTTGAGTGTTGAAGTAGATCATCACGAAGAAGGATCATTGGATGTGAAATTCTATGATGCGGCCGATGACAGTTTGATAGGATCGGATAGCGTGGAGGCGGGCACCCGTGCTTATACCTCATGGGATGAACTTGAACAGGGCACTACCTACGGATGGTACGCGGAAGCCGACGATGGAGAATTCATCAGTAAGTCCGAAGTGTGGAAATTTACTACTTTCTCGGAGAACACACTAACTATAAATATCGAAGGCGAGGGCTCTACGGATCCCCCTGAAGGCACTCATCCTTATGATGAAGGAGAAGAGGTGGTAGTGACCGCTACACCGGCCGATGGATGGTATTTTGAAGAGTGGACGGGGGATCATGAAGGTACAGATGAAGAGATAACAATAATCATGGACGAAGACAAAGAGATAACGGCCAATTTTGAGTCTCACTTCTATACTCTTACCATCGATGCCGTTGGAAACGGCTCGGTTGAAGTCGATGGTATGGAAGTAGATACTCCATACGAAGAAGAATATGAACATGGAACGGAAGTTGAGATCGAGGCAGTTCCAGATGATGGTTGGTACTTCGATATATGGACCGGTGATCATGAAGAGATAGACAAAGAGATAACCATTACTATGGATGGTGAAAAGGATCTCACCGCTAAATTCGGAGAACTCTTAGATCATTTGCTCACCATAGACATAGAAGGTGAAGGTACTACGGTTCCTCGAAGGGGTCGTCATCCTTATAACGACGGTGAAGATGTTACGATAGCAGCGACGCCAGATCAAGGATGGTTCTTCAGTAACTGGACCGGGGATCACCCCGAGGGTGAAGAGGAAAACAAGACCATCAATATCACCATGGACGATAACAAAACGGTAACGGCTCACTTTGGGATACATAGGTACGAACTCATAATAGATATTCAAGGCGAAGGAAACACTGATCCCGAGGAAGGCGTCCATACCTATGAATATGGAACAGAGATCGATATAACAGCTATTCCTGAAGTAGGATGGTTCTTCAACTATTGGTCTGGTGACACTAGTAATATTACAGAAGGTGCTGTGACCAATCCTGAGATAATCGTTACTGTTACAGGAGACATGGAACTAACAGCGCACTTCGAGGAAGGCCCCTTTCCACCGGTAGATCCATATCCTGAAGATGAGAGTGTAGATGTAAGTGTGGCACCGAGATTGAGTGTTTATGTGGAACACGAGCTTGAAGAAGACATAGATGTTACTTTTTACGATGCTTCCAACGATAGAATTTTAGGTACGGAGGAAAATATAGAAAGTGGAAGTCATGCCGAGATCATCTGGGATGGTCTTGATCACGGTAAAGTTTACCAATGGTATGCGCGCTCCCGCGATGGAAGATATACTGCCACTTCAGAAACCTGGAATTTTACTACAACTGGATTACATAATTTGACCATAGATGTAGAAGGTGAAGGCAGCACAGTTCCCTCTAGAGGTACACATCGTTATGTGCCCGGAGAAAATGTATCTATAGAAGCTATACCTGATATAGGGTGGTACTTCTCTGGATGGACAGGCGATCATGAGAGTACAGAGGACGAGATAAACATAACCATGGACCAAGACAAATACATAACGGCTAACTTCGAAGAGTATGTAACTTTGACCGTGACTGGAGATGGAGAAGGATCTATCGAAGTCGATGGTGAGGAAAAAGCGCTTCCTTATTTTGAAAGATATCGACAGGGTTCAGTGATAACGATAGAAGCCATCTCTGAAGATAGTTGGTACTTCTCTGGATGGACAGGCGATCATGAGGGTACAGAGGACGAGATAAACATGACCATGGACGCCGACAAGAGTGTGCAGGCGAACTTTGAAGAGTATTTTACACTGGAAGTACGGGAAATAACTGGTGAAGGAACAGTTGATGTGGACGGTGAAATGATAGAAGTGCCGTTCGAGAGAAAATATGTCCGAGGAGAAGAAGTTGAGTTACAAGCCGTCCCAGAAGAAGGCTGGGCCTTTGTTGATTGGGACGGAATCGATGCTGAGGATAACGAGACGGAGCTGGAGATGAGTGAGGACATCATGGTAAAGAACGTTCTGTTCAAAGAGTATTTTACTTTAGAAATTCAGGAGATATCGGGGGAAGGAACAGTGTATATGGATGGTGAAATGATAGAAGTGCCGTTCGAGAGAAAATATATCCAAGGAGAAGAAGTTGAGTTACAAGCCGTCCCAGAAGAAGGCTGGACCTTTGTTGAATGGGATGGAGATCATCCTTTATCGGCGGAAGTGATCACTATAACCATGGACGACGATAAGACTTTGCAGGCCTTCTTTGAAATTATAGAGGACGACTATGTGCTTAATTTAAATATAGAAGGAGAGGGTAGTGTTTCCATTTCGGAAGGCACTCACACCTTCGAACCTGGAGAGCAAGTTATTCTCATAGCTAAAGCGGAAGATGGTTGGGAATTTACTAGGTGGACCGGAGATCACTTTGGAATCGAACACGAGATCACCATAACAATGTACGATGATAAAGATATTACGGCACATTTCCAAGAGATGGAGAAAGAGCCGGCACATTTTGAAATCGAAGTGACCCACTACAATGGAGAGGTCAAAGAAGGTGAAAAGGTGGTAGTACATTATACTGTAAAAAATACAGGTGAAGTTGGAGATACTCAATATATAAGGCTCAAAGCGGATGGAGAAACCGTCGGTATTTATAGAGGATTAGATCTAGATCCAAACGAATCATACAATGGTACCTTGGAGTGGGAAACAGATAGAGCAGGAGAATACGAGATCACCCTAGATAGTGCGGATTCGTCGATCAGGATCGGCACGGTGACAGTCGAAGAACAAAAAATTCTTCCTGTGCCATTATGGTCGATACTTCTAATATTGATGATAGTAGCCGTGGCCCTTGTGATCATGGTTAAGAAAGGTATGATCTTAAAGGATGAAGATTTCAAAACGTCATTAAAGGATTTCGAAGAAGAGGAAAACATCAATGATGAGGATGCTGAGAGTGTAGACGTATTAAATGAGAAAATTTCCAAATATGAAAAATATTTGGAGAGGTCAGAATCCCTCGAAGAAGAAAAAGAATTATTGAAAAGTAAGTTGAGAGATGGTGAAGTAGACCAGGAGTCCTATGATGAATCCATCCGATCCATAAGGTCTGAAAAGACTGAGGTCCAAGAGAAACTAGATGAGCTTACAGATGAGATCAGCTATGAGAAATACGAGAGGTCGTTTTGATCGATCGGATAAAAACGCTTTTTTGTAGGTAATCATAACAAGCCCTAATAGGGAGAATTTTTTTATAGTCCAAGCGTTTCCTATTGACTCGATAGTCATGAGCAAATTTGTTTATTCTTTTGATGAAGGAAATGCAGACATGAAAGAAGTATTAGGAGGCAAAGGCTCAAATCTTGCCGAGATGACCTCCATAGGATTGAACGTACCCCCAGGCTTCACGGTAACTACTGAAGCTTGTTTGGAATTTTTGGAAAAGAAGGTATTGCCCGACGAAGTAAATGAACAGATGAAAGAATACATGAAAATATTGGAAGAGAAGATGGGGCAGAATTTCGGCGATCCAGATGATCCTCTGCTCGTCTCTGTTAGGTCCGGTGCAGCAGTATCGATGCCCGGTATGATGGATACTATACTGAACCTAGGATTGAACGAAAAAACACTCCAGGGTTTAATTAAAAAAACGGATGAAAGGTTTGCTTATGACAGTTATAGACGTTTCATAAATATGTTCGGTGAAGTGGTTAGAGGCATACCTCACAGTGAATTTGAAAAGATGATGAATCAAGTGAAAGATAAACGGAACGCTGAAAAAGACGTAGATCTAGATGCCGAAGGCCTCAAAGAAGTTACTGAAAAGTATAAAAAATTAGTCGGTGACATACCTTCCGATCCCTGGGATCAACTCATCGAGGCGACTAAAGCGGTATTTGCATCTTGGGATAACAGAAGGGCTATCCGATACCGTGAGCTAAACGATCTTTCACACGACATGGGTACTGCAGTCAATGTGCAGACCATGGTATATGGAAACACAGGAGATGATTCGGGAAGCGGTGTTGCTTTCACTAGAGATCCGTCTACGGGTGAGAACCAACTTTATGGCGAATTTCTACGTAACGCTCAGGGTGAAGACGTCGTAGCAGGTATAAGAACGCCTCTCGACATATCTGAGCTGAATGAATTGTGGCCTGATATATATGAGGAATTAGAAGATGTTTGTAAGATCCTCGAACAAAAATATAAGGATATGCAAGATCTTGAATTCACAATCGAAGAAAGAGAACTATATATACTTCAAACACGGACTGGTAAAAGAACTCCTAACGCAGCCGTAAAGATAGCCCATGATATGCATGATGAAGGGATAATAAGTAAGAAAGAAGCCATCATGAGGATTGAAGGAGATCAGGTCGAAAAGATCCTTCATAAAAGGATAGATCCTGACGCGGAAATAGATAAATTAACTCAAGGCTTAAATGCTTCACCAGGTGCGGCTTCCGGAAAAGTCGTTTTTGACTCAGATGAGGCGGAGAAAAGAGGAGCTGAGGATGAAGCGGTCATACTTGTCAGGCCGGAAACCACCCCTGACGATATTCATGGATTAGCTGCGGCTCAGGGCGTTCTTACCAGCAGAGGAGGTATGACCAGTCACGCCGCCGTGGTCGCGAGAGGCATGGGTGAACCTTGTGTAGCCGGTGCCGAAGAGATAGATATAGATCTACAAAATGAGTCCTTTGAAGTGAACGGAAGAAAGGTTCAAAAGAACGATTTGATCACCATAGACGGAACCACAGGAAATGTTATTTTGGGAGAAGCACCGTTGATCGATCCCGAATTCTCTAAAGAATTCGAAAAACTTTTAGGATGGGCGGACGAAATAAGAAAGATGGGTGTCTGGACCAACGCCGATACCCCTAAAGATGCAGAACAGATACCCCTAAAGATGCAGAAAAGGCACTAGAATTCGGTGCCGAAGGCATCGGCCTTTGCAGGACGGAACACATGTTTTTTGAACCCGGAAGATTAGAAGTGGTCCATGAGATGATAATCGCTGAAAAAGATGAGCAAAGAAAAAAAGCTCTAGATGAACTACTGCCGATGCAGAAAAAAGACTTCAAAGAATTGTTCAGAGTAATGGCCGGTCTGCCGCTAACTATAAGATTACTAGACCCACCTCTGCACGAGTTCGCTCCTACAGATAGGAGATCTCAGAAAGAACTTGCAAAGAAGATGGATACGGATATCGAAACCATCAAAAAGAGAGTTGGCCGTTTGAAGGAGGCGAATCCCATGTTAGGACACCGTGGCTGTCGTCTTGGTATCACATATCCTGAGATATACCAGATGCAGGTCAAAGCTATACTCGAAGCGGCTTTAGAAGTTAAAAAGGAAGGCAAAGAAGTCATTCCCAATATAATGATACCCCTTGCAGGTGATGTCAACGAAGTCAAAAACATAAAAGAAAAGGTAGTGAAACCTGTGCACGATGAAGTCTTTGCGGATAATGAAGAACTAGACTATAAAGTGGGGACGATGATCGAGATACCTAGAGCATCGCTGACAGCAGATAAGATCGCTGAAGAAGCCGAATTCTTCTCTTTTGGAACAAACGACCTGACTCAGATGGCCCTGGGATTCAGTAGGGATGACGTAGGTACTTTTGTTCCCAACTATTTGGACGAAGGTGTGTTGGACGAAGACCCATTCCAAGTCTTGGACCAAGAAGGTATAGGAGAATTGGTTGAGATGGGAACGAAGAGGGGAAGAAAAACAAAAAAGGATCTCTCAGTGGGTATATGTGGTGAGCACGGTGGAGAACCTTCTTCGGTAAAGTTCTGTTATAAGTCAGATCTGGACTATGTGAGTTGCTCCCCATTTCGTGTCCCAGTCGCAAAGATCGCTGCGGCTCAAGCGGTGATAGAAGAAGAGATGTAATCGAACAAAAATTTAGTCGCTGGGTTTAGCGTCTGAATTTTCTTTGGCGGGTTTTTTAAAACGCTTATGGGTTTGTCGGAAACCCATTTTTTTATAGAATTTTTCTATACCTGGATTGTCTATATTCAGATGTACACTAACACCTGATTTATCAGGGATTATTTTTTCAGTCAATTTCTTTCCGATACCTAGGCCCCGGAATTTTTGTTGACTGCGATATGACCTATATGGAATTTATCGAAAAAAGGTGTGTAGGTTCCAACCACTGTGCCTATCAATTCATCCTCATGGTAAGCACCTATCACTCTTCCTTTTTCAAAACAATATATTATATCGTCCTTCAAGGCGTCTTCTGAGATGAAAGTCTGCAGGTGATCATAAAGTAGCTGTAAAACCTCATCGAGTTGGTCTTTTTCTTCTTCTAAATGGACATATCTTATATCGATATCCTTTTTTTGAGATATTTTATTCATCATCAATTTCCTTCTGCATAAATTTGTCTTCTATCTCATCAGCGGTTTTTTTTGGCCTTTCTACAAGAGCATCTTCTACGGGGAGGTCGTACTTTTCTTCGTACTTTTTTATCCATCGCTCGATGTCGATACCACCTTCATGATTTATTCCCATCGCTATAACTGAATCAGGATAGAAAAATTCTATGGTCTCTTTCTCCTCGTCGATATCCGGTGGACCAAAATCATCGGGTAATCCATCTCTTTTTTTCCTACCAGGAGCATGTATCAATACTATCCCATGAGGATGTACGCCTTTCATAAGTGCTAAAGGATTTCCTCCCTGAGGATGGGCTATACAGGCTTGACCCTCGATTATGAGCACATCGTGTTCGTTTTCGGTTGAAATTTTCCATGTCACATGTTCAGCTTCACCACTCAAAAAGTCCCCTCTTATTCCGTCCAGAGGAAAACCATATTTTGCACCTTGGATCAAACCCGTCTGCCCGGTGGCTATGAACCCAGGATCATAACCTCTTTCTTCCAATTCTTTGTACAACTCTAAGCAGAAAGTCCTTTTTCCTATGGCACAATCAGTCCCTGAAACGAGTATCCGTGGGGGTGTGTTGATCTTTCTCAATTTTCCTGAAAAATAGTGCGGATCATCTGGTTCTTTTCTTACGTCCCATATATCTACATCGTTTTCTTCAGCTTTTCTTTTGAATTCCTCAAGTTGGGATATATGGTGGTGGCAGCCGTGCACGATGTCCATCCCATTATCCATTGCTTCAAAGAAAACATCTTTGTATTCATAGGGGAAGCCCCCGCCGTCTCTAGCGATGCCGTTGATAAAAGCCTTCGGCTCAACATCGAGTTTTTCTAAGGCGTTTCCAAGATCGTCGAAGATAGGTATACTTTTATCGACATCGTCTATTACTTCATCGACGTGATCATCCTCATTTGTACTATCGAGGACACCTACAATTTCATACTTTTCAGAAAACCTCACCAGCCCATTGGCTGTTTTACCATCTATCTTTCCAAATTCTCCTTCCGCAAATATTAGGGCGGGTATCTTTTCATCATGCCATTTCATTTTTAACACCAGATGTTAGTACTATTACATGCGTACCTGATTTATCTTTTTTTTGTTTCGTAAATCTTTCTAAAACCCCAAGGGCGCAAGCCGACGCAGGAAGACACTCTATTTTTTCCTTTTCTTTTATGATATTCTGGTATCGGAGTAATTCTTCGTCGGTGAAACCGATCGCCATACCCCTTGTGTCATATATCGCGTTTACTGCCTCTTGTCCATCGAGAGAACGCCAATTCAACAGAGGCTCGTTTACTTCAGTCTCGTTTATATCTCCTGGAGCCAATTCCACCATCTCTTTTTTATTCCTTTGAAGTGTTTCTATGATAGCGTTATTTCCAAGACTAGATGCACCCAACATCTTTGGTATGTGTTCAGCCCTATTTTTTCTCCACAGCAGTCTAAAACCGAGATGGATGCCCGCTAGGGTTGTGCCATTACCCACAGCTACAGAGATGGATTCAGGAGGCTTCTTTAACTCATCTTGTATCTCTTCTGAAATATCAACATAAGCTATCAATGAGATGGGCGTGTTTTTACCACCTGGGTTCGCGTTATACCAACCATTTTTTGAAGCCTTTTTTCTACTAACTTCAACGGCCTCCTCATAACCTCCTTTTACTCTAAAAACTTCGGCTCCGTATCCTTTGATCTGTTCGATTTTGTCTCCAGTGTATTTCCTGGGTACGAATACCTTGCAGTCGAGTTTTGATTTGTTAGCCACAAAGCTCATGGCTACACCATAGTTTCCGCAGGAACCTATTGTTATAGTTTCAAAGTTGCGTATTATAGCGTCATCAACGTGCTGGATCGCGAGTCTGTCTTTGTGAGTTCCTGTGGGATTTTCACCTTCTAGTTTTAAGTAGATTGTATCGATATCAAAGAACTTTTCTAACTTTTTAGCTCTCACCAATGAAGTGTTTCCTATGCCGTAAGTCATGGAATAGCCTTATCAAAATAGTACTGATAAAAAACTTTCTATGATTTTAGAGTCTACATTCAGAAAAATCAAAGTCAAGTAAATTTATTTGTACCTTGACAGATGTTACAGTACCATCTTTTTTCTTCCTCAATGTAGCTCATATGATCTCCGCAAGTCGGGCATGGTTTTCCCTGTCGTGCAGGAGGTTGTGGCGGTGGAGGGATCCTATGATGTTGTGTCTCTTTGTCCCTGGGTTGAAGTCTGTCCATCTCAGTTTTTTCAAAGGCATCTTTCGAGGTTCCAACGATCAAGACTCCAGCCAAACAGATGATAGAGCCCCAGCAAAACCCCACGGCTCCTAAAATCCCTAGGATACCGCCTGCCATGGAGAATGCATAACTCTTTCTCATGATGGCCATGAAACCTGCGATGACTCCGATCGTGCTGAAGATCAGTGGAATATAGCAGAGTGAACCAAGTCCAACTCCTCCTAAAATCATACAGGTTCCAATCAAAGAAGAAAAAAGGCTGAATAGAATACCTAAGCTTGAGCCAGCTACGATAAGGGCACCTCCTATTTTAGCAAGAAGGTAGCAAGAACCCTACGTGGCTTTCTACAGGAAAATAAGATTTTCCTTCGATTAGAGGAACATGTTCCTCTATCATTAGAATTTCTTGAAGAAATTCTGATACTCGCTGGAACGAGTTCTAGTCAATAGCCCGTAGATGAATTGCGTTGATTCAACTTTCACTGACCCCTCCCTTGTTGAGTAATATATAGGGGTGGGGGTTATATGAAGACGATGAAAGCTCAGAAAACTATCAAAGTACCTGTTCATCACAGGACAACTGGTAAAAAACTATCCTATGTTGACAACTTGACAGCGAGATTGACGTATGCTGTTCAAGTCTTTTGTAAGATATTGAATGAAAACGATAGAGTTCCTAAATACAGGTCGGATGTAAGAGAATTTTCCGATCACGTGAAAGAAGAAACGGGTCTTTCTGCCGGTTTCATTCAACAGGCTGAAGATAAAGTCCTTTGGATCTTAGGGATTACATCCCATGATCCTCAGACAGAGTCTTGCGGATGTACAAGCAGTACAAAAGGAATCACGAAAAGTGGGAGTGGGCGATGAGCAATGCGAGAGAAGGTACGAGATGGTACAGGAAATTGAAGGAAAGAGAACCGTCAGTACCAGACCCGAAGAAAACTTTGAAGAAAATACCCACACCATTTGATTACCGTACTGGGGAGTTACAAAAGACGGAGGAACTCGATCTGACAGAGTGGATAGTACATATATCTACACTTAAAAAAGGAGAAACTATCGATGTACTGCTCAATCCGTCTGATTGGCATGAGGAACAACTAGAAGAGGCTAAAGAGATAAAGACTTTTGAGATAGTTCATCATCCTGAAAGAGGATGTGAATATATGGTCCATATTTCATGTGAATTTGAAACTCAAACCGCTCAGACCAGATCTGTATGTGGCGTAGACTTGGGGATCAAGCGAGACCTATCGGCCGTGCTGATAGATGATGACGGTATAAAACAGTTCAGAGTCCTACAAACAGGTAAATCTGAGCGGTTGAAAGAACTCGACGATAGGGTAGCGCATCTACGCCTAACAGGAAAAAGTTCTTTTTCCTGTGGTACAGAGGAATTTGTTTCAAATTCCTCGAATAGAGAAGAGAAGTATAAAGCTTTGAAGAGACTGCGCAACAAGCGTGAAAGAGTCGCTGAAGACTATGATAGAAAACTGGCGAAAGAGTTTGCTGGATCAGTACCAGACGGTACTACTGTTTTTTTCGGCATATTTGAGGAATCAAATTCCTCATATCGATGGAATTCCAAGGAATTCCAGTAGAATCCTAGAGACATACGATACAACAAGTACAGAGGTAATGGCGACAAGGTCGGTAGAAAACTGCTACAGCACTGGTCATTCTCTAGAATAATCGACCAGTGCATACTCAAACTGAAGGAAACAGGTAAGAGTGGTGAAAGGACCAATGAATGGAATTCTTCAAGGTTACACTATAGATGCAACAAGCAGGTAGAAAGACCGTATGATAACTCTTTCCAACGTATCAAATGCTCTACGTGTGATGATGAACTGGACGCGGAATTCAATGCGTCGATCAACATTGCTGTGAAGGGTATATCCCAGTACAGCGACAAGCCCATTGAGCCGGAATCATTCTGGCAAAACATGGCGGGGGCTATAGATGAACTAGTCCGAACTATGGATGATTCTGAGGTAGAACCTCGGATGAGCATAGAAGCTCCCGGCTTCAGCCGGGGGTAGTTCACGTACTGGTTGGATTTTAAAAAACAAAAAAGAGAAAAAGGTGTTCTGACTTATCTTTTGTCGACTGAACATTTTGGCGCGACTCTAGATATACCGATATCCCTATGTAGGTCGTTTCGTGGTCCTGTAGGATCCTCTGATTTTAAAACCTCGTCGGCAGTATATGTGTCAAAATCCTCCGTGATATCTCTTACCGATGTCATCTTGTGTGACTCTCCCGTAGGAAGATATGCAAAGGGCGAATCCGTACTCCATGTAGCACCATGGATATGTCCGTGGTTTCTATTACCAGAATAGTCGTAGGCGAGATCACCGCTTCCTTCGTTCATGGGCCAATATCCAACGAGTCCATCTTCCAATGGCTGTCCGCCGTAAAGACTTCCTATCTCGCTCTGAGATAGCGCCCTATCATATATGCGGACGTCGTCTATGTTTCCGAGATAGCTGTTCGTGTATCCGTCACCTATCAGCATCTCGTTATCCGATGGTGAGGCTTCGTCATAATCAGCTCCGGTCGATCTATCTAGTCCTCCATTTATCCACCACTGTAACTGCATGTTATCTAGATCTCTGACCAAAGTGACGTGATACCATTTTCCCGTATCGATGTCATCTATCTGTCTGTTGGTCCCGAATCCCTGATAGGGGTTGGAATCTCCACCTGCCGTACCGTAATAGTAGCTCAACCAGTTACCGCCTTCGGTCTCTTCAGTTATGGCACCTTCACCACCATAAGACTTGTACCATGGATTCCTTCTCGTACCATCCACGGAATCCGGCCTGAGCCACATCGAAACTGTTTTGCTGCCAGTTATCTGCAGGTTCTGCGAATCGCCCACATTCACATGATCGTTCACTCCATCGAAGGATAACGAGTGAGGTTCTTGTCCTATGGCCATATCGGCTTCAGTCACCCAGACGTCGTCAAGGAAGATCGCTCTAGGAACGTTCGTATCCGAGTAAGTTTCGGTAGTATTCGTGAACACCCTAAAGCGCAGTATTATCCTCTCTCCTCTCCATCCTGAGAGATCGGATTCCAATCTCACCAGAGAATCGCTATTCACCCAACCGTATCCGTCTTCTTCGCTCTCGCCGGAGTATTCTCCATGTTCGGTGNCCGTGCCGCTTGCNCCCCAGCCGGTTCTCACACCGTAAGTGAGTGGATCCCATGTTCTTCCATCGTCCTCGGAAACTTCCACTCTGAACCCGTCAGGAGGCATTCCTGCGCTTTCATCGATGTTGAACTTCATATGTGACGTTAAGATCGGTTCGTCCGCCGTATCTAGGTATATAGGACGTGTGTAAAGGCTTGAATCTATGCCTTGAGGCAACCTGTCTTGGCCGCCCTGCTCCGTGGTGAAAATCCAGTAGTGACCGTCTTCGTCGCCGCGGGTGTGATCGTGGTAATCTTCGTTATCCTCATTTATAGATATGCCCATCTCGTCGAGTTGAGAAGCGCTGGTCAAGTTCCAATAGCTCGGTCCGTCTCTGTTCCATTCGGAAGAGGCCGTGACTGTCACATCGTCGAGCCACCATCCTCCTCTTTCTGGAGGGAAACCATAGTGCGTGTAATAAAAACCGACTCTTACATCCTCTAAAGCGGATTCGGGTATGTTATGAGCTTCTTCTTCCATTATATTGTCTACCTTACGTCTCAGATCTAAAGAGGAATACTCCCAATCTAATCTGCCTTGGGCACTCTTTCGATTCCATACCCACATTATCTCGTTATCGTAGTCGTCCTGCGGCATCTCGTCCTGCAGGAAAATATTTCCGTTGTAGGAACCTTCAGTGGGTTCAACATAATGCCAGTTATAAACACCGTCGTCGTCCTGGAATCCGATCTGGAGGAATGCACCGTTGACTCCTTCTAGAAGGTTATAGCGATGCCAGAACGTAAGTTCTGCGGAAGTTGCGTCGGTCAGATCTATTCCTGGTGTTACCGCCCTTGCCTCATAATCGCTGAACGTTTCCTGTGTTATGGACTCATCGGACCCTTCTGAGAGTGGCTGCGGTGCCTCTACACTTCTCAATTCTCCCGGGTCGGTGATGAGATCAGCTATCTCATCGAAGATGTCTTCGAGGTCTCCTGGATCGGGTGCATAGAAGTACAACGCATCCGATGTATCCGCAATACGCCATAAGTTGTACTCCATGGTACCGGCTTCCCATGTTCTTTCGTCGTTCGGATCCGCTTCTATCAAGTAATTATCGTCACCTGCGGAAGCAAAATCAGAAGCAGGGTTCCAGTCTGGATCTTCGGGATCTTCGTCTACGTCAGGATTATGCTCTAGACCCATACCTATGGTGAATATAGGGAACGAGGAGTTGAGAAGACCTCTTCTAGTTCCAGGATCATGTGCATGATGAGGAGGTACTGCTTCCCATTCACCTGGTTCATAAGGGTCCGGATCTTCTCTGTAGTCAAATCTGTATTTGCCCATATGACTGTCATCATAATCTACTATGGGCGTGCCGTCTTCATTTTCCATTTTGTGCCAGGGTGCCCAATCTTCGCTACCCTGCTCAAAATCATCAGGATTTGCAGCATTATCCGCCGCGTGTTTATCCGCTCCATCCGTCAACGTGACCACAGCAGGGAACAGTTCAGGATGTTGATCCCTAAGATCATTCACATCGGTGTATGCACCTCCTACAGAATCCCAAACAGGTGCCTGAGGATTAGACTCTATACCATCGATGTAATCGATTATATCATCTCGATGATTTTCAAGACGAAGAGGTTCGGTTATCTGATTAGGATTTGTCCCCTGATAATTCCAGAGACCCACCATGGACTCGTCCGACAGATCTTCGACCAAGAATTTTGCCGCTTCTTTTGCATGCCATAACCATGTTTCCCCTTGATACATCCGATCGCCCATGGAGAACGAATTGTCGATCACCATACTAACCAATGCATTTGCTTCTACATCGCCGTCCTCTTCTATAAAGTAGCTGTACGGAGGAGTTCTGGAATGTTCGTCCTGTTTTATCACTCCGTCGGTCATCTCCTGGTCCCAATCACCTTCTACGTGAGTATCTACATCCCTTCTTCCTATGAAGTCTAGTGGTGAAACACCGTCTATATTCATCAGCGTAGAGTCGTGCTCCCATTTATGGTCGCCGCTCTCCATATCGTCGTAGAAGTAGTAAACAGGATGTGTAACGACTGCCTGATTGTTGAACTCCATGATCTTCTCTTCGGTTCCTTCCTCACCATAAGGCTCTATTTCATCTACAAGACGGAGCGGATCCACCTTGATCCTTAAGGGTCTCTCTCCCGCGAAGATCGGGTCCCATGTGAACTCCGCGGTGACTCTGCCGGGTTCCACTTCAAAGTATGATGATCCATCGACCGACTCTCTACGAGAAGATTCCACAAAGACCGTTCGTGTACCTACATGATCTTCGCCTTCTTTGACCCTGACCATGGTCGAAGCTCCTTTGTAACCCACGTTCTCGATCTCGACGGTCACTTCGTAAGAGCGTCCGGTCTCAGGATGATCTGTGGATAATTCGATATCATAATCAGTAACGCGAAGGTCGGTTCTTTCATCTCTCATTCCAAAGTACCATAAGGCGTTATAGATGAACTCATCTCTTACATTTTCATGGGAAACGTCGACCTCTCCTCCAGGCCAATTTTCGAAATCTTCACCGGTCAAAAGGGGTCCACGGAAGTTATGGGGGTTCACACCCATGTAAACGTTCCTCATCGCTCCATCGTCATACACCGAGGCTATGTTGTCCTTCCCGTCGGTGAAAAGAACTTCTCCGTACATCGAGGGTTGTGAGAACTTGTCTATGTCCTGCGTATCTTCAAGCTGGTATCTAAGATTGCGTCCGAAGGTGCTGTCTTCTTCACCTATAAGATGTGTAGGAGATAAGTCGTTTCCATCTATGTCACTGTAAGGATCTACACCCATATATCGGACAAGGGCCCTAGCGTCAGCCGGATCGATCTCATCCATGGTTCCTTCTATATTGGAATGAAGGTAATCTAAGATGTTTTCACCGATGAACATCACATTACCGTGATTCTCCACTCCAAAATAATCGAGGAGACGATCAGCATCTTCTTCAGTCAAGACTATGTTCTGTCCTGCTGCATCGCCCCTCTCTCCAGTTATCCAAAATATCGCGTTGTACCTCAGCATCTTATCGACGGATGGACCATGCTCATCCGGACCTTCGACCATGTAGTAATCGTAAGTTTCACCTCTGACTTGGCCTAATCTATCTAGGGAATCTGTTACGTGTTCCGTTACATTCTCATAATTTTCGTATTCTGCCACATCGGCATCTACGACCAGGGTCGAGTACTGCACGTTGACTTCTACCTCGTCTTCGGTTATATCAAGATCCTTGTAAGTTATGTCGTTGTTCTCTAGAGTGACCTCGTCTATCTCGTCATAGTAATCCGCGACCACATGGAATTCGTGAATACCTAGTTCGTCCGCCAGCCATCTGAATTCGACCTCGGCGGTCCCGCCGCCTCTTGGTACTTGAAGCCATGGTTCATCCATCACGGGCTCTAAAACCTCTTCGCCTCGGTTTCTAACAGCTCTGACCGTTACGTTCAGATCTTCAGGACCGTTATTTCTCAATGTTGCGCTTATGGTCACGTTATCCATGAACATGGGAGCTGTAGGCTCTATAGACTGAGAAGATACGGAGACGTCCGTACCGCTACGTTCAGTGATATCGCTAAGCCATTTGATAACCTCTTGAGCCATGTTGCTTCTTGAGGCAGGATCAGAGACGGAGTCAAATAGGAAAGAGTTCAAAGCCGTCCTTTCCCCTTGGTTCCTTTCATAACCTACGCCCACCACTTCTTCTCCATCATGTTCCAAAGTGTTCTTTTGTTCCACATCAGTTTCTAGATCGAGTTCAAGGGCCTTTGAACCAGGGTAAACGGGATACGTGAAATCGCCATAAGTTCCTTCCTCGTCCGCTTCAGGATTACTCAGATCGCCGTCCAACAAGATTTCGTTACCTGATCCCATAGGCGTCGATATCCCTAGAAGATCGATGAAGTCAGATTGAAAATCGACTTCTTCCAAGTTCGATCCCATGAGCCATAACTTACCTTCATCCTCTTCGATGTATTCTATCAGGAGGTCCTGTTGTGTAGGAGGCAAAGGTTCGAGTTCGTCGTCATCTTCTTCTAGTAGATCTCCGGTGAGCCAGATACATAAGCTGTATTCACTCAGGAACTCTCTATCAGGATAAGTACCACCTGGTTCTACAGTATATGTGGTGTGATCAAAATTTAGATCTGTGAGTGAGTTCTCCATAAGGCCGAGTTCGTCGCTTTCAGAAGCTGTATCATCTCTCACGATAAGGACGTTCGGATCTACATATACGTCGAAACTTTCATAGTTGTTGTCCGGTTCAACATCTTCTCTCTCGTTACCGTCCTCGTCCACCAAGGTGGTGTCCACTATCACTTCTATCTTGTGTAGATCTACACCCATTATGTCATATTCAGCCACCACTACCGTAGGGTCGGGACCGGCCAAAAATTTTGTAGTATCTTCATATTTGAGATCGCCGTTATCCGTAAGATTCCAATCGGCCGTGTAATTTACAGCGCCGCGGTTGAAAACCTCGATCTCTACAGTGAACCTTTCGTTATGGGTTGGTGATCCCGGTCTATATTCGATATCGCCGATCAACAGGTCCGCTCGGTAGCGTCTTGCCGCCGGTTTACCCACGTGGAGTGAGATGTATTCAGGCGTGGCTTCAAGGTCTTCGTATTCCGCTGTTATCTTTATACTATGACTTGCATAATCAGCGTCATCGTCAACACTCACGTTAACGCTCCTAAATTCACCGTTGTGATAATGCTCGAGTTCTACCTCTTCTACCCCTTCGTCTTCATCATCGTCATAGAGCACACCCTGCTCTATGGCACTCGCGGTTACGTCAAGTTCTGAAGGGTCGAATTCGTCTCGACGGAGGAATATAGGAGCTACAACGTCCGCTCTGATAGTGATCTCTTCGCCTGGCTCTGCATGGTTCCTCCAGATGAATTTGTAGTCTATACGTGCGTTCCTTATGTCTAAAAGTTCACGGCCCTCTTCCAGCAGAACAGTTTGGTATATTATCCGAACATTGCTCTCCTGTCTGACCATGAGTTCCATCCTTGAATCCGGACCTATGTCCAATTCACCTTCTTCTATCTCGATACGGACTTCTTCACCTATATGTAGTCTAGAACCGTCTCCAGTGGTGGTTACGCCGTCGTCGTCTATACTGAAAGAGATGGAATCTGAACCGTCTTCATCATCCACCACGACTATGAACGTATGATCGTGCAGATCTAAACTCTTTCCGCCTATATGGGTTATGTTGATATAGTCCATCTCGAGAGTGTGTTCGTATTCCACTTCGAATTCAAGATGAGGCTGCTCATCAGGACCTTCCAACTGCGTTACGGCGGCGAAAACACTGGTGAATATCACCACGGTGATAACCAACGTCAGTATGTTTCCAACGACTTCAGCGACACCTTCCTCGTCTCGGGACAGGTCTCTATTCACGTTTCTTCTCCTGAGTCTCTCGATCCCTTTCTTTCTCTGACTATCTTTTCTTTTCATATCTTTTCCCTCCTTTTCAAACTAGTTGAGAATGTATTGATACTCGTATCTCCTGTTCCTACGTAGCTCTCAAACCGGGTGTGATGGGTTACCATGACCCCAGGGTTCCTTTTGTGCCTGATCTCTATCCGAGATTCGAAGAGGTCCACGTTCGTGTTGATATCACGGTCTTCAAAAGCCTGGTTTCGAACTTCTTCTTCAAAAGGGCCTTCCTGAAGTTCCTTTTCATCTTCTGTAAGGTCAGCTGTTTTTGTTATGGAATTCAACGTATCCATGCCTTCCTCTCTCACGAAGACGTCGTCTATGAAGACGGCTTTGGGATAATTTACGTCTTCATAGGTGTCCGAGGTATTAGTAAAGACTCTAAACCGGATTATAACGTTCTCACCTCTATAACCAGAGAGATCGCCGTTGATCCTGATCAGTGTCGTGGTATCGACCCATCCGTAGTCTTCGTCGGATTCACCGGAATAGCCGCCGTGGTTGTCGTCTCCACTGACTCCCCATCCGCTCCTTATACCGTAGGATATGGAGTCCCACGATCTTCCGTCGTCTTGAGAGATCTCCAAACGCAGTCCGTCGGGCGGAACTCCAGATCTGTTGTCCATATTGAACTTGAGATTGGCGGAGAATTCTGGATTTTCAGCGTTGGTGAGGTCTATCGGGGTGGTATAAAGGCTCGAATCCACTCCAGTGGGTAAAGCCGGTTCTCCGTCGTCGTTCCTTGCGAACATCCAGTAATGACCGTCTCCGTCTTCACCTGGTGTGTTGTCGTCGTAGTATCCGTCGTTCAAGTGACCAGAAGGTATATTATCGAAGCCTATGTCGTCAAGATCGTCTCTACTGACCCGCATCCAGTATCCGTCACCGTCTTGAGGTACTTCGTCTTCGAACTCTCTAGTGACTTGAAGCCTGATATCGTCTATATACCAGCCCATCTCCGGCTGCCATCCAGTATCTGGCATGACTCCACCCAATTGGGCCAGCACGAACACTACCCTGATATCATCGTAGTCTTCCATGAACTCTTCGTATTGTGAGAGATCCACACTCGTGTAGCGCCAGTCGAACGTTCCGTCTCCGCTCCTTCCGTTGAACGCCCAATACGGCAGTTCGTTTTCTCTATCTATCAGACCGTTATCGTTCATAGGTCCTCCTTCGTGGGAATGATTATCTACTTCGTCAAAATGAAGGTTGCCGGTGTAAGACTGGTCCGGCCTTATGTACCGCCTTGTATCCTGTTCCCAACTCCAGTCGCCGCCGTCGTTGCCCCATAGGTACATTATACCTCCGTTGGTACCCTGTGTCATCTTGAACCTGTTCCGGAAGGTCAGTCTCTCCGCGGTAGTCTCTCCTGTTTGGATCTCCGGAGTGGTTAAAAATCTGAAATAGGAAGGAGATTCGATCTCTATAACTTCATCGTAGTCTTCAGTTGACGTTATCTTTTCATCCCTCGATCGGGTTTCATCGGTAGGCACATTTCTGAGCCCTCCTTGATCGCCTGTAGAGATTTCTTTTATGATATCCTGTATCACTTCAAAGACAATTTGTACGTCTTCTGCTTCTTCAGCGAAATAATAACGGCCTGTATACGGGT
>SL_8KL_010_SEDDRAFT_10000994_pt1 | contig 24538 bp, 24 predicted proteins | sample SodLakKL_010_SED_4_FD_11160 | JGI IMG/M metagenome (IMG submission 11160) | reverse complement strand
TCTCCTCCCTGCTCGGAAAGAAAAGCCCGGAGGTCTTTTTGCAGGTTTTCTGCTCTATCAGCGTTGGTCCCAAAAACAAATAATTCTGTAACCTCGTCCTCCAGCCAGAGCATGTCCCGGGCAGTTTCAATGGGCAGGTAAAAAAAGTTGTCGTCCAGGGCTGCTACACCAGTATCTTTTATCCCCACAATAGAAAATGTTCTGCCCCGCAGGGACTGGTGGACATCGGAAAACATCAGGGTAACCCGGCCTTCAATATCTGCTCCCAGCTCTTCAAGTAAACCTTTGCCAACAAGGATTTCATTCCCTTCTTCAGGCATCCTGCCCCGGGAAACATTTCCCGGTAAACTCCCGTGGCTTCTTTCTCTCAGGATATCAACGCCAACACCTACCATTCTAACCAGGTGATCATCCCTGCTGGCCAGGGCGCCGAACCTGATCCGGGGTAATATTGATTCCACGGAATCTATTTCTTCAATTCCCCTGATCATGTCCTCTGCTCCCCGGCCATTAAAGCCATCTACAGTATATTCAAGGGGCAAAAGAGCCTCCCTGATTTCATACTCCTCGTCAGTTATTCGAACATGCCCGAAGAAATTATCGATATACATCCGGAAAGAGGAGTCGGAAAAACCCACCATCAGCCCTCGAGAAAAAACAACAATGGCCACAACAGTTGCAATTGCCAGGACAGCGATAAATGTCCTTACTTTATTCCTATTTAAATTTCGCCAGGCTATTCTTGCCAGGTCCATTTTTTCACCTCCCCTTTCTACCTGTCCCTGATAGCCACAACGGGATCTTTTCGGGCAGCCCAGTATGAAGGAATCAGGCTGGCTACCATGGATAAAATTATTACAAAAACAAAAATCAGGAAAAAAGAAATCGGGTTCCAGGCTCCATAGATTTTGCCAACCATGGGAACTCCAAATTCACTCAGGTCAAAAAAAGCCTCCATATCTATTCCATAGGTTTTCATAAAAAATATGACAATTGCTCCTAAAATACACCCCAGAAGTCCACCAACAGCACCGATGCCCCCTGCTTCCAGAATAAAAATCCTGACTATCTCACTTTCCTTTAAGCCCATGGCCTTCATCATGCCAATTTCTTTTACCCTCTCTATTGCAGCCAGGACAACAACGCTGATAATACCTATTGCTCCCACCAGCAAAAACAGAGCCAGGATAAAATAGGTTTCAATAAAGCCCCAGGTTTCCAGGTGAACCAGGATCTCCGCACCTTCCCGGTAGGAGCGAACTGCTAAATCGCCGTTGCCCAGTACTCCTGAAAGGTTTTTAGCTTCATCCCGGCCAATATCCCGGTTTTCCATGCGAACCATGACCTGGCTAATTTTGCCTTCCTCGAGCCCCAGGGCTGCCTGGGCCTGGTCTCTGGCAACAAAAACTGTTCCCAGGTTCATTTCCGGGTGAGGAANATTGACAATTCCTTTTACCTCTCCCTGCATTGTATTAAAAGACCCTCCTGTATCCTGAAAACGCAGGGTATAAAAATCTCCAACTTCCAGGTTAAAAAAACGGGCCAGCTCCCTGCCGATTACTATTCCCGGATCTCCAGTTTCCACAAAATCACCGCTCGTAAGATATTCCTGGTTCCGAAAAACCTCCCCAAAACTCTGAGGTTCAATGGACCTGACTCTTACGGGGAACTGGTGTCTTCCCGCGATAAAATCAGCGGAAAATTCCAGGATAGGAGTCAGGGCAACAAAACCATCTCTTGCTTCTAGCTCTTCCAAAAGCTCTTCCCCGGGAGTGAAGGTTTCTGCCAGAGGTAATTCTCTACCCTTTTGGGCTTCCTCGAAAAAACCTTCCCGTGCCACTTCGATATGAGGGGTTTCAAAATCAATGATATTTCCGAAAGAAACATCCATGAATCCGATCATAAAGGACTCGAGCCAGAGGAAAAGAAAGACCGCCAGGGTTAGAATACCGGCTATTAAAAAAGTCCTGCCCTTACGGCGAAATAAATTCCTTAAAGCAATCCTGACCAGGTACATCCTATTCCCTCCTTTCGTCCCGGGTTATCCTCCCGTCACGTATTTCCAGGAGACGCCTGGCATATTCCATTACCATGGGGTCGTGGGTGGAGAAAATGAAAGTGGTATTGAGTTCTTTGTTCATCCTGACCATAATTTCTAAAATCCCCCTGGCCGTGTCAGAATCCAGGTTTGCAGTTGGTTCGTCTGCCAGGATCAATTTTGGTTCTTTTACCAGGGCCCGGGCAATTGCCACTCTTTGCTTCTGGCCTCCGGATAATTCCCTGGGGCGGCGGTGCAGCTTATCGGCAAGGCCTACCATTTCCAGGATACCCCGAGCTTTTTCCCCTGTAGGAGATCCGTTTTTTGAGGCTATCTTGAGAGCGAACTCAACGTTTTCAAAAGCAGTTAAAACCGGGATCAGNTTAAAATCCTGGAAGATGAAACCTATATTTTCCCTGCGGAGCATCGCCAGCTTATTCTTATTCATCTCCCCAATATTTGCCCCATTTAGCCGAACCCAACCTTCAGTTGGTTTATCCAGGGCACCGATCAGGTTTAGCAGGGTAGTTTTGCCCGAACCTGAAGGACCAAAAAGGGTCGAAAATTCTCCCACCCCTATTTCCAGGTCAACTCCCCGCAGGGCTTCAACTTTAATCTCGCCCTGGCCGTAGACTTTTTTCACTCCTTCCAGTTCCAATAAGGACATTTCAATCACTCTCCTTAAAATTAATCATCCTCACTAAATTTAAACTCCTTCCTCTCCCCTTATTAAAATATCTACCAAATACTCCAGGGTTTCTTCAGCAATTTGTTCTATATCCAGATCTCCTTTTTCCAGTCCCAGCAGACTTTCCAACATTTCCCGGAGAAAAGAATATTTTCTCTTTATCCTTTTTAGCTCTGCTTCAAATTTTTCCCGTTTCTTCTCCTTTACTATCCTGGAAAAGGCTTCTGCAACTTTCCGCTGGTGAATTATAAATAAACGGACAAAAACTTCGGCAGCTTCCTCGGGATAGTCCGTTTTAAACTCTCCTTCCTCAATCCCCTGTTCAATTATCTCCTGCATCAGGGGAGCAATATATTCCTGCCCATAATCAAATATTAAATTTTCCAACCTCCTGTTTTTGCCCCCAGAGTACATCTCCGAAATTAAGGCATAAACCTCAAGAGGGTTTTCTTTTTTAATAGCATTGATTTCCCACATGTATTTATTGGTTTTTTCCAAGGCAGAAAGGTTGTTCTGTTTAGAAATTTTCTGGATAATAAAAAAGCTTCTTTCGATAAACATTTGGGCAATGTCTTCCAGCAACTGTTCTTTGGAATCGTAATGGTGGTAAAACCCTCCCTTGGAGATTCCTGCTTCATCGATTATATTGCTCACAGTTGTCTGCTCATATCCTTTTTCCCGGAAAAGCTTTAAAGAAGCCTGAATTATTTGTTGTTTTCTCTGCTCCGGGGAAAGCTTCTTCCTCATCCAATCATCTCCCTCAAAGCCATTTATTGCCAAACCGACCGCCGGTTTTTGTTTATTTTATATTATCAGATAACAGGTAAGCCTGTCAATTATAAAATCGAAAAAAATAAGGCCACTGATTTCCCAGTAGCCCTTTATTTAGGCACAAGTGCGTTTCAGCTATTTAATTTTTGGGTTTACTTTATAGCCTCTTCGGTTTCTCTGTCAAATAAATGAATTTTTTCCGTATTGCAGGCCAGCTTGATCTTATCTCCTACCCTGGCCTTGCTGTCAGCATCAACTCGTGCAATACCACTAATATCACCGATTTTAAAATACAGAGAAATTTCCGAACCCAGGGGTTCAACTACTTCCACGTCTGCGGTGAAAGAATTATCATCGCTAACCTGGAATTCTTTTTCCACCTGGGCATCACCGAGGTCCTCCGGTCGAATTCCCATTATAACGTCCTGGTTTGCATATTCTTTAATCCCCGGGCGTTTATCCAGCAGCGCAGAGGACAGTTTCAGGTTAAGGTCTGCCCCATCAACGAAAAAATCTTCATCCTCCCGGCGCAGTTTTACCTTAATAAAGTTCATGGCCGGGCTGCCTATAAACCCTGCTACAAACATGTTTTCCGGTTCGTTGTACAAAGTCAGAGGAGGTGCAACCTGTTGAATTACTCCCTCATTTTGCACCACTATTTTATCGCCCATGGTCATGGCTTCCGTCTGGTCATGAGTTACATAAATTATGGTGGTCTTCAAACGATCGTGGAGTTTGCTGAGCTCTGCTCTCATCTGGACCCTCAGCTTGGCATCGAGGTTGGAAAGAGGTTCATCCATCAGAAAAACCTGGGGGTTGCGGACAATTGCCCTGCCCAGGGCCACCCTTTGTCTCTGACCCCCGGACAGCTGAGCTGGCTTTCGGTCAAGGAGGTTTTCGATTCCCAAAAGTTTTGCAGCCTCTTTTACCCTTTTTGTAATTTCATCACGGGGAATTTTCCTTAGCTTCAATCCAAAACCCATATTGTTAAAAACGTTCATATGAGGGTACAGAGCGTAATTTTGAAAAACCATTGCAATATCCCTATCTTTAGGGGGAAGGTCATTAACCACCTTTTCCCCTATTTTTATTTTCCCCTCGGTAATATCCTCAAGTCCGGCAACCATCCGCAGGGTTGTTGTCTTTCCACATCCTGAAGGGCCAACAAGAACCAAAAAATCCTGGTCGGGGACCTCTAAGGTTGCCTCTTTTACGGCGACTACATCACCGAACCTTTTTGTCACATTTTCAAGAGTTACTCCGGCCAAAAGGTTTCACTCCCTCCATTTAGACTCCCTGATTATATTATTACTTAGTCCTTTCAATTTCCTCTTTTAATTTTCTTGTTATTTTCAGGTTGATTCTCTAAGTAAAAGTTTTGTTTCCAGTAAAATTCCTTTGTTCTTCCCTTCCCCGTTATTTATTATCGAGGTAATTATTTCGGCACAGTTCTTGCCCAGGTCTTTAATCGGCAGCTGAACCGTACTTAAAGGTGGCTCAACATGACCGGAAAGGAAAGTTCCGTCAAAACCCATAACAGCAATATCTTTGGGGATTGATAGGCCTCTTTCTTTGATGGCCTTCATTGCCCCAAGGGCCATAAAGTCGTTGGCGGCAAAAAGGGCTGTAAATTTCTGCCCCTTCTCCAGTAAACTCTTAACTGCATTATAGCCGCCCTGCTCCTGGAAGTCGGCAAAAACAATCAGGTCATCACTAATTTCGATACCAGCTGTTTTAAGGGCTTTTTTATATCCCTCCAGGCGCAGTACCCCTGCGACCAGATTGTCATTCCCGGCAATTGTGGCAATTTCCCGGTGGCCTTTTTCGATCAAATGAAATACTGCTTTAAAGGCAGCCTTTTCATTATCCGCATCCACCCAGGCCAGATCCCCTTCAACCAGAGGATTTCCAGAAAAAACAAATGGAATGTTTTCTGATTTTAGGTAGGAAATTCTTTTGTCCCTGATTTCAGGTTCGGTTAGAATCAGGCCGTCCACATTATTCTGGGAGAAAAACTCTTTAAATTCCCTTTCATCTCCCCGTTCAAAAATAGGAAGCATCAGGCTGAAACCTTTCCTGCTGGTTTCTGCACCGATCCCACCTAGAAATTCAAGGAAAAAGGGATCTGAAACGGAACGAGGGGTTTTGGGAATCATTATCCCGATAATATTGGTTCGTTTTTTGGCCAGGGCCCGGGCCATCTTGTGGGGGCGGTAATCCATTTCCCGGGCGATTTTCAAAATTCTCCCCCTTGTTTTGGCGTTTATCCTGGGATCATTATTCAGAGCCCGGGAAACTGTTGATTTAGATACCCCGGCTTTCCGGGCAATATCTTTCATTGTTTGGGGCAATTCAACCACCTCGATTTTAGGATTTAACCGATCCAGCAAGAATCCCCCTGACAAAATATTTCTGCAGGCCAATGAAAACTACCACGGGAACCACAATTGAGATGAAGGCCGCGGCCGTTAACAGGTGCCAGTCCTGCCCGTAAGAACCGACAAGGCTGGCCAGCCTGACTGTAAGGGGGGCAACATCCCGGGTTCCCCCGAGGTAAATCAGGGAGACCAGCAGGTCATTCCAGACCCAGAGGAACTGGAAAATAATTAAGGACGCAAGGGCAGGAACCGATAGGGGTAAGGCAATCCGGAAGAAAACGCTTAACAAGGATGCTCCGTCAATGTATGCTGCTTCAAATAGGTCCCGGGGAAGGGCGCTAAAGAAATTGTGCAGCATGAATACTGCAAAAGGTAAACCGTATGCAGTGTGAGCAAGCCACACTCCAAGAAAGGTACCCGAAAGCCCCACCTGATGGTAAACTCTTAGTACGGGAATAAAAGTCATCTGCAGGGGCACAACGATAAGGCCGATTATTATTCCAAACAAAAACCTTTTGCCCCAGAAATTCAGGCGGGAAAACCCAAAAGCAGCAAAGGCCGCAGTTGTAACCGGGAGGAGAGTTCCGACTGAAGCAATAATAACTGAATTGCGGAAAGCAGTCCCCATTCCGGCTCTTTCGATAATAGATTCATAATTTTCCACGGTAAACTGGGTTACTTCCAGGGGGCTTTTAAAAACCGTCCACCACCCGGTATTTAAAACATCACTTGCAGGGCGGATGGAACTAATTAATATCCCCAGGGTAGGAACAACCCAGATTAAAACCATAATAATTATTACCGCATGCATTAACATCCTCATGAAAAGGTTTCTTGATTCCATAATCTAGGCCCCCTCTTCCTTCATTCTTCTTACATTGAAAATTATTACCGGGACAATGAGCAGGAAGAGAACCGTAGCAATAGCACTGGCCCGTCCGAAGTTTGTAAAAGCAAACATTTCTTTATACATCCGGTTGGCTATTACCTCGGTCCCGAACTGGCCGTTGGTCATAACATAGACTATATCAAATATTTTTAAGACGTTAACCACCATGGTTACCGCTACCACAATAATTGTGGGCTTCATCGAGGGCAGGACAACGTGCCGAAATTTCTGCCACTCTGTAGCTCCGTCCACTTTAGCAGCTTCGATGATTTCCTGGGGAATCCCCCGGTAGGCAGCAGAAAGAATAACCATGCAGAACCCGGTCCAGATCCAGATCCCTACCACAATCAGGGCCAGGTTATTTACCCAGGGCCTTTCAATAAGCCAGCCTATGGGCTCCCCCCCCAACCAGATTACAACCTGATTCAAAATTCCAAGCTGATCCACCATTGGGGGCCTGTAGGCGTAAATAAACTTCCAGATGACCCCTGCTCCAACAAAGGAAATGGCCATGGGCATGAAAATCATGGTCTTGGCAATTTTTTCATACCGGACCCGGTCCAGGAGAATGGCAAATAAAAGGCCCAGGCTTACCGTAAAAAAGGTAAAAACAACCAGCCAGAGCACATTATTTCGGAAAGCAGTGAGCATGGTCTGGGAAGTAAAAACATAGATAAAATTCTGGAGTCCTACAAAGTTTTCAGAGTACCTGTCCATAAAACTCAAGCCGATGGTATTAATTGTGGGATACAACAGGTAGGCCGCTGTAAAAAAAAGGGCAGGGCCCACAAAGAGCACTGCCCATATATTTTGTCGTCCTTTTATCATATCTTTATCCTCCCCCTGCTATCAGTAGGTTTCCTGAGCTACAGATTCGATATATTCGAGAACCTGGTCCAGATCATCTCCACCAACATAGTTGAGGATTCCTTCCCAGAAAGCACCGGAACCAACAGCAGCAGGCATGGAGTCAGAAGCGTCAAAGCGGAATTCGGGAGCATCGTGCAGGGTTGCAGCCATTCTGCGGGTTAAATCATCAGGATAAGCGGCAGGGTCAATTTCAGTGTTAACTCCCAGTTTACCCAGCTTGCCAACCCAAATTTCCTGTGCTTCAGCGCTGGCAAGGTACTCAATCAAGGCCCTTGCTTCAGGGGTATCATTGGTCATGGTCATCATGTCCGCAGCACCCATCATCGGGTTCCCGTGTTCCGGATTAATTGGGGGGAAGGGGAAGAAGTCAAAGTCTTCTCCAGGAACAAGGTCAGGATGTCTATCTTCGATAAAACTGGTGATAAAGCTTGCCTGGCGGTGCATGAATGCCCGGGGAGGATCAGTAAAGAGAGGATCTGCAGCATCACCAAAGTCCATTGTCAGGACCGCAACAGGCCCCCCGTAAACATAGTTGGGATCCCTGGCAATCTGCCCGAACAGTTCAAAGGCTTCCCTGATTTCAGGAGCGGTCCAGGGAATCTCATGGAAAATCCACTGGTCATATACCTCGGGACCGGCGGTCCTCAAGAGGATGTCTTCGATCCAGTCAGTTCCGGGCCAGCCGCTTGCAGCACCGGATTCCAGGCCGATGGACCAGGGGCGACCACCGTCGGCGACCATCTGGTCACTAAGTTCCATCAATTCGTCCCAGGTTTCGGGCACTTCATAACCGTACTCTTCAAAACGAGGCGGACTGTACCAGATTAAACTCTTGAGGTCAGCGGAAATAAATACCCCGTAAATCCCGTCGTCATCTCCTCTGGCCAGGTCCAGCCAGGTTTCATCATATTCTGCTGTAAAGGTATCCATATCTAATACATCCCGAAGGTCAACTGCTGCATCTCTGCGAAGGAGATCCATCAAAAGGCCCGGCCCGGTTAGGTGGACAATATCCGGGGGATTTCCGGCTTCAATTCTGGTTGTAAGTACTGTTGGGAGATCCCGGGTTCCTTCGTAAAGGACTTCAATGCCAGTTTCCTCTTCAAATGGTCTGATCATTTCTATGAACGCTTCTTCCTCAGAACCGCCCCAAACTCCCAGGACGGTTACCTGTCCCTGTGCACTGGCAACATCGATATTAAGGAAAGAACTTGCCACTACAAAAAACAACCCAACTAAAACAATTAAAGATTTTTTCACGTTCTCCCCTCCTTTTTAAATAATGCAACCGGTTCCAAATTAATTATATAATAACCTCAAATCGAAATCAAGAAGAGCAATATTTCCATTTTATAAAGCGGGTTTTCTATTTTTTGACTTGGCCTTACATTCTCTTTTAACCTCTGGTTTTTTTAACATTAAAGGTTCGTTTCTATGGTATATTCTTATGGGCTTCCCTTTTACCAGGCGGTAACAAACATCTCCGTCAACCATTATTTCAATAACTCTACCCTGAAACTTTATTTTTAACCGGAATCCTTCCCAGCCATCAGGCAAGTAGGGATCAAAATGAAGATTCCCATCATAGTTTCGCATTCCCAAAAAACCCATAACTACTGTCATCCAGGAGCTTCCCATACATGCTGCGTGGATACCCTGGTAAGCGTTTTCATTATAATCATCAAGATCAAGCCTGACGGTCTGGGTAAAATAATTGTAGGCATAATCATACTCCTCGATTTCCGAAGCAAGAATACTGTAGATAGCAGGGGAAAGGGAGGAATCGTGAATGGTTTTGGGTTCATAAAAATAAAAATTCGCCTTTTTTTCTTCTTTGGTGAATTCATTTCCCAAAAGAACCAAAAGCAGGATAACATCGGCCTGCTTGATAATCTGGTACCTCCAGATTGTGAGGGGGTGCCAGTATTTTACCAGGGGGATCTCCTCCAGGGAAATGGAATCAACATCAATCTCTCCTTTACAAAGAAAAGAATCATCCTGGGGATGGATCCCCAATTTTTCGTCAAAAGGAAGTTCAATACAGTTTGCTACTTTTTTCCAATGGGTTACTTCTTCATCAGTTAACCCAATGCTCCGTTTTAGTTCTGCAAGTTTTGCAGGATTTTCTCGGGAAAGCTCCTCGGCAACCTGAACCCCATAGAGCAGGTTGAAACAGGCCATATAGTTTGTAAAACAATTGTTGTTTACACCCGGTTTGTATTCGTCGGGGCCACAAACCTCGGTAATACAGAAAACTGAGTCCTGGAAAGGCCTGAAGTTCCCCCGGTCACACCAGAAACGGGCAGTTTCAAATACAATTTCGGCTCCATAATTATGTAGAAACTGGCGGTCACCGGATGCTTCCAGGTACTGTTTAATGGCAAAGACAATATCCGCGTTAATATGGCACTGGACGCTGGAGCCCATGAAATAGCCGGAGGCTTCCTTTCCGTTTATGGTCCTCCAGGCAAATAACCCTCCTTTGTTTTTAAATCTCCGGGCATTTTCCCTGGCTTCCTCTAAAACAGAATAACGGTACATCAAAAGCCGCCTGGCATAAGAAGGCTTGTTAAAAATAAAAAAGGGCAGGATATACATGTCAACGTCCCAGAAATAATGGCCCTCATAGTGCTCCCCCGTAATTCCCTTTGCAGCAATACTTGTCCTCCCGTCTACAGGACAGGACTGGATCAGGTGAAACATATTAAACCTTATACCCTGCTGGATGGCAGGAGCACCTTTGATTTCAATATCCACATCATTCCAAAATTCCTGCATAAATTTTTCCTGGGATTTAAGGTAATAAGGAAAACCTTTTTCAGCGGTCTGCCCAACTCCACTTAGAGCAGCAGAACGTGCCTTCCCGCGGGATAGCTCTCTGCTGGAATAACCGTTAACTATTTTATCAAAAACAATTTTTTTTCCTTCCTCCAGCTTAACCCTGTAAGAAAATCCAACCATTTCTTCCATGTCGGTTTGTTCCTTTGCAAAAACTTCTCCCTTAATTTTGTGAGTTGCAGCCCAGGCGTTTTTTAAATGAGTTGTTCTGGTCTTTTGTAAAAGAAAAAGGGTATCATCCTCCCACCCTTTATCAACCAAAACCATCCTTTTTTTCAACCGAAAATTGTGAATGTTTTCAACACTGCCCACTAATTCGGATACAACCTTGATTTCCCCGGAAAAATTTAAGGGTGTTGCTTCCCAGCGAATCATTGCAGCGTGCCGGTTAACAAAAGATACCAGCCGGGTAATTTTTAACTGCAGTATCTTCCCGCCTGATGTTTTCCACTTGAATTCCCTCTCCAGAACCCCCCTTTTCATGTCAAGGGTTCTCCTGTAATCGTAAATTTCACTTTTCAAAATATCCAGCTTTTCCCCGTCAATTTCAGCCTTAATTACGGTCCAGTCAGGTAGGTTGACAATAGTCTGGGTATATTCCGGGTCTCCGGGAACCTCTTCCCCGTAAATAAATTCTTCGGAATCATAAAAGCCATTAATGAAAACTCCAGGGGAAGAGGTTTCAGGCGGCCCGCTATAACCTTCTTCCAGGATACCCCTTACTCCCATGTAACCGTTGCCCAGGGCAAAAATAGTTTCATTATGGTGGTTTTCCTCAATGGAAAATTTTTCTTCAATAATTTTCCAGGGATCGGTGGGATACCTTGGATCCTGTCCAAGTTTTTTCTGATGATGAATGCGCATTTGTGATCATCCCCTTTAAATGGATCAGAAAAATTTTTGGAACCGGTTGCAAAATTATTTTAATACAAATTGATGCCAAAATCAATTACCTCCCCAAAAACAAAGGTATTCCCGGAGCAATTTTTTCAACAAAGCCCATGAATAAAAAAACCCCCGAAAACGGAGGTTAAAACCTGGCAAAAATTTCATCCAAATTAATTTTTCCAATCTCGGGAAAATGGATATGGCTTTTTCCGACTCTCTCCCATGGCCCTATTCCCACTACAAACATCCCTGCCGTTAAAGCGGCTTCAATTCCCGCTTCGGCATCCTCAACCACAACACAGTTTTCGGGAACAACACCTAATTTTTCTGCGGCGAACAGAAAAATATCCGGAGCTGGCTTTGCCTTTTCTACACTGTTTCCATCAGCAATGGCTTCAAAAAAATCCTTAACACCCAATCCTTCAATTACCGGACGGGCATTTTTACTTGAAGAACCAAGGGCGAGCTTAATTCCCTTTCCCTTTAATTCCTCCAGAACCTTTTCAACACCTGGAAACAGATCTTTTTTTGATATATTTTTTATAGATTCCCGATAATAATTATTTTTTCTTTCCAGCATTTCGGAAAATTTCCCCGGGCTTACCTTTTGATCCCCAAGGATTATTTCCAGAGATTTCCTTCTGGAAACTCCCCGAAGTTTTTCATTTATTTTTCGGTCAAAAGGAATTCCCTGCTCCTTGCAGAGAAGTTTCCAGGACTGGTAATGGTACTCTGCAGTGTCGGTAAGTACCCCGTCAAGATCAAAAATAAAGGCCTCGATTTTTCTTCGCATTTCTTCGGCCTCCCAAAATCATTTTCTCCTTTAACTCATGATGAAGCTCATCGCATAATTTTTTTGCTTTTAATTCTTTATTCTGGGCGTGGAAGAAAACCCCTTTTAATCAGCTACTCTTCTTAAGCCTTGAAAACATCGTGACCTCCTTTCCGGGATTTACATTCGGAAGGAGGTCACTTTTTGCTATAGCGAAGTAGGTTCTCCATGGTTCTCCTTTGTTTTGAGTTTTTTAAAAATACAAATGGTGAATCTCGGTATTACATTTGGGGCAGACAAGTCTTTTTTTAGCATCCATATCTCCACGAGCTGCCAATGCTTGTTCTCTTTTTTGGGCTTCTCTCTGGCTTTTGTCCTCCGCTACATGATCAACAACGTGCTTGGAATGGCACTCGGGGCAATAATCTGTTCCACAGCCTTTACAATGGGACCATTCCTTCCAGTTATCAGTTACCTTCCCACAAACCGAACATGTTTTGTTATCCATTTTTTTTCCTCCTCTGATTTTTCCCGCCAAAAAAGGGGTTTTTTAAACTTTATCAAGGAACTTTTTGGCGTGGTAATCATACTCCCTGGCCTCAACATCAACCAGGGTCAAACCGTTGTCCTTGCAGGCTGTAACCTGGACATAGCCTCCCCCGCCTTCTGAAAGCAGGCAATTTTTCCCGAGGTTTTTTACCTCCAGGCCAACACCTTCTTTGCCGAAATATTCTCTGGCCATGTCAATTACTTTTTGCGGGTCTTTTTTGGTTTCTTTTCTCAGGCTGATCATTTTATTTACCCCCCTTCCGGGTTGCAAATAATTCCTATTATCATTATATTCGGATATTGTGAAAAAATCAATATCTATTATCCCCGTATTTCATTTCTTTTTTTCTCACTGGTTAGTAAAATGAAGCTGGTATCTTTTAGTTGCTTTAAAGCTGATAAATTGGGGACCTTTAATCCTAAACAGGGTTTTTTATGGTAAATTACCTAAAGCATTATAGAATTATTTGCCCGTTTTATTCCCATTTCCCCTTCCCTACAGGTCGGGTGAAAAATAGCGGGACCCCCCCGACCTGCATTGAGGACAGATAGCCTCTTTCCTGTTCTCAATGCTTCCTTTTTCTGCCCTAATCCGGCGGTTTTTCTGGGTTTGTCGGTCTTTTCTGGCTTCAGCAGCATGGTTAACACCGCAGGCAGGGCAATAATGGGTTCCACAGTTACGGCAAAAGAACCAGTCTTTCAAAGAAGTTGTCCTTGTTCCACACCCACCACATTTTTTTTCTTTCATTTTTTCTCCTCCTTTCCCATAGACGTATTGTCAAAAATTTTAGCCTTAAAATGCCCTTAACCCAATAATAAAGCCGTTTTTCTTATGAGGATTTGCCACCCCCCCTGAATTTAGGATATATTTAGTTTATCACCAAACCAAAACATCCCAAAACAGAGGAAGGTGGCAAGACTATGACCAAAATTGTTAACTATCTTCTTGCCTGCATTAAATTTCAGGAGAAAATTATTACCCTGCTTCTTGTTCTCCTTACCATTAAAAACATCTTTCCTAAATCCGATGCTCCTATCCGCAAAAAGTATCGCGCTCTACAGATTGATGCTCTACCCATTATTGAGGTTTTGAAAAAATTTGAATACAAAATTCTCCTTGAGCAATACCAGCACCTAAACGGGAAAATACTTAAGCCCATTAAACGCCGCTCAGACTCCTTGCCCGATCCTTCCCTGGCCTGTCCTCGTTGTTCAGCTCCCAGTAACTATATCTATGACAACACTGGAAGCCGAGGACAGTACCTTTGTAAAATCTGCCGGCTTCACTTTAATCACAAAAACAGGTTCTCTAAAGAAGCTATCCTTAAATGCCCTCACTGCAATAAAACCATGGATAAAATTAAACAACGACGAAACTTCACTATCCTTTTTGTCGCTTACTTTAACCTCCTACGGCATCATTCTGCCTTAAAAGATAAGGTGCCTGCTGTCATTCCAGAGCTGGATAATCTGCCCAATATGCCGGCAAAATGGATTAAATTAATTGCTCTGGCCCAGGAAAAACAATCTCAAACTGCTGTAGTATTTATTTTTCCTTTCCAACATTTCTGCAAAGTTCTCTCCACTGATCTTCTTATTGCCGAGAATAATTTCCAGGGATTTTTTCCTAGAAACTCCCCTTAATTTTTCCTTTATCTCCCGGTTGAAGGAAATATCTTCTTCTTCACAGAGACGCTTCCAGGAGGGAAAGTAGTGTTCTGAAGTATCTGTAAGCACTCAATCCAGGTCGCAGATAAAAGCCTCAATTTTTTCCATCTACCCGAAAACCCGTTTTCTTTTTTTTCCTCTTTCTTAACCAGCTCCCCTTCTTCCTTCCTTTTTTGCGGCAATCACTTTTTTTTTCAATCACTTTTGCAGATTATAACCAGGAAAAAAAGTGACCCCCTTCAAACCGCCAGTAACGGGAAAGAGGTCACATCCTTGTTTTTTAGATTCAACTGTTTGTCCGGTGAGGTTAAAAATACATCTGGGTAAGGTGGGTTTCGCACTGGGGACAGAGAGCCCTCTTTTTGGTGTCAAAGTCTCCCTTTTCCATTGCAATCTGTCTTTTTTTCTGAGCTTCTCTTTCCCCTTTTTCTTCTGCAACGTGATCTACAAGGTGCTTGGAATAGCAATCAGGGCAATAATGTGTCCCGCAACCCTTGCAATGGTACCATTCTTTCCAGTCATTTGTTACACTTTTACAGGCCGAACAAGTTTTTTCTTCCATTTTTATCCTCCCCTTAATTCTCCCTTTAAGGATTTATTTCCGTGCTGTTAAATTTTATCCAGGAATTTTTTGGCGTGGAAATCATATTCTCTTGTTTCGACATCAACCTGGGTAGTCCCGTTATCCCTACAGGCGGTAATCTGAACATATCCACCCCCGCCTTCTGAAAGGATACAGTTCTTACCAAGGTTTTTAACTTCCAATCCAAGGCCTTCTTTGCCAAAATATTCTCTGGCCAGGTCAATTACTTTTTGAGGTTCTTTTTTTGTTTCTTTCCGCAGGCTTAACATCTTATTTACCCCCTTCCGGGATGCAAATAATAATAGTTCTCATTCTTAATATTATTATATTCGGATAATACGGATAAAGCAAACATCTTTTTGGACTGAATAACTCTATTATTCTACCTCTGTGGCAAATTACCTGTTTGAGGTTACCAGAGCCCCTATTTGGTTTTTTTTGCAACGCCCATCTGTCTTCAGCAAAAATATATGGAGAAGAGAAGTTCCTATCTTCACCCGATTAAAGGAATGCCCGGTATTTTCCATACCGGGCATTTTAAAGCAGTTTCATTTTATAGGTCGGGAGAATAAAATCTGGAAAGAGCAGAATCACACTGAGGACAGATTGCTCTTTTCCGATTTTCAATACTCCCCTTCTCTGCACCTACTCTCCGTCTTTTCTGCTCCTGATGAACTTCTTTGGTATGGGCGACATGGTCAACTGCACAGTCTGGACAATAATGCGTTCCACAACCCCGACAATTAAACCAGTCCTTAAAAGAAGTGGTTGTTTTCCCACATGCTGCACATGTTTTCCCTTTCATTTTATGTTCCCCCCCTCTCTCTGAAATTCATCCCAATTGAGTTTATAACAATTTGTCTTGAGGAAATATTTCTCTGGGTTGCTTAGGACAATAACAAGAATTTCTTCTTTTAAAATTTAAGCTATTCTATTTCTATATCAGTCTAATAACATATTATATTAGATGATTTATTTAAAATCAAACTCTATTTATCTCGTTATTGTTATTTAATCCGACTTAGAGTAAGGGGATAAGCGTTTATTGTAAAAAAACAAAACCGAGGAAAAAATATTTCCCTTAAATACCCTTTAAACAGAATTATAAAAAAAACCGGTTTAGCCTTTTTTCCGGATTTGCAGAAAAAACCCGGCGGAGAAATGTCGGGTTTTAAACAAAACTTTTTTTACAAATCTGGGGAATAACGCTGATTTAAGAAAGAATCGCATTTGGGACAGAGTGCTCTTTTCTTTTTTTCCAGATCCCCGTATCCCATTTTTTTCATACGGCTTTTTTTCATTTCCCTATCTTCTTCTTCCTGGACCAGATGATCTCCGTAGCAATCCGGGCAGTAGTCAGTTCCACAATGCCTGCAATAAAACCATTCCTTCCAGGAATTTGTAGCCTTACCGCACCCACCGCACTTTTTTTCCTGCATTTTTCACCCTCCTCATTGAAAAAAAATTTTAAAGTTTTCCCATCTCCTTCTTTCTGAAATAACTGGGATAATATCAGTTTTTTGAAAACCTGACCTTTGCTTTCTATGTTCCTGTAATTGTTTCTGGGGTATGTTTACTCCTTTAGAGAAGTTTTTTCTTTGGGAATCCTTACTTATATTTTATTAAAGGTTGTTCTGTAACTCAAATAATAAAATTCCCCGAATTTCTCTTCCCTCTAGGTTTAAAGCCCCAGAAAACCTTAAAACAAATATAGCCGAAAGATTGCAACCCTAAAATATTAATTAGAAAGACCCGCTGCTAAACCTCTTTAATAATCGCGGAAGCATTGCTAAAACAGGTCCATTTCCAGAAATGTTTTTGAAATCATTAAATCTGCTTTTCAGAAGAGGATGAATTCCCTATAAAACCCCGTCCTTTTGGTCCAACTGGTTTTAAAACTTTCTTCATTCAACCAATTTCATGAGGGTAAACCCTTCTTGAACCTCAACTCTTTGCTGTACTTCGAAGTAATTTTTCCCAGGTTTTTCTGAAAAGAAGTTTTAAAAATAACCTCAATTATTAAGCTTTTTCTTTTTCCTCCTTATAACTCTTCTTTGGCTTTTCCAAAAAACCTTCGTTTTCTCCCTTAAAGGGAGCAGGAATTCCCAGCAAAAGGTAGAAGGACAAAAAAACTATGTAAAAAGGAGTTAACTATGACCAATTATCTTGCAAAAATTCATCCCCGCTCCCTTGCTCACCTCAGTCGCCACCTGCAGGCCCTGATAAAAGGAAAACTCTGGGTGAAAATTTTAATTGGAATGGGCCTGGGTTTGATTGTAGGTCTCATAATCAGTCCCGATACAGGCCTCTTTAAGCGGGAAACTGCTCAAATAATTGGCAGCTGGCTGGCCATGCCGGGAAATATTTTCCTGGGCCTGATCCAGATGGTAGTAATGCCCCTTGTTTTCGCCTCGGTAATCCGGGGTATAGCCTCCGGGGAAGATGTTGAATATCTTAAGCGAATTGGGACTAGGCTGGTCGGTTATTTCATTTTCACCACAACCGTAGCCATCATTATTGGGATTGGAATTACCCTCCTGATCCAGCCCGGAACCTTTATCGACGCTGACCTTGCCCCCCAAGCTGAAGCCCCCGAAATCACAATGGAAGAAGCACCCGACACCATCGGCTTGGAAGGCCTTCCAGATGTAGTTGTCCAATTGCTTCCCGAAAATCCCCTCGGGGCAATGGTTGAGCGCCAGATGCTCCACGTGGTTCTCTTCGCCGTTTTTATTGGCCTGGCCCTTATCTCCATGCCACCAAAGCAGGCCAAGCCCCTCCTTGAATTAATGGGATCTTTACAGGAAGTGGCCATGACAGTTGTCCGCTGGGCCATGGTAATTGCTCCCCTGGCGGTTTTTGGGCTTTTAGCCCAGATCACCATAAAAGTGGGGCTTGACGCAATGCTGGGCATGGCAGTTTATGTGGGTACCGTTATCCTAGGGCTTATGATTCTCCTGGTTTTCTACCTTTTCCTGGCCAACTTCATCGGGAAAACCAGCCCCCGTAAATTCATGGGAGCTGCCCGGGAAGTTCAACTCTTGGCTTTTTCCACTTCCAGTTCTGCAGCAGTAATGCCCCTGACCATCAAAACTGCAATAGAAAAACTTAAAGTCCGACCTTCAACTGCCCAGTTCCTTATCCCCCTGGGTACCACAATTAATATGGATGGGACAGCTCTCTACCAGGGAGCAGCCACTGTTTTTCTGGCCCAGGTTTTTGGAATTGAACTCAGCATCCCTACCCTGCTTTTAATCGTTGTAACTGCTGTCGGGGCTTCAATCGGTTCCCCTGCTACCCCTGGAGTCGGTATAGTCATCCTGGCCATGGTCCTCCAGAGTGCTGGTATTCCCACCAGTGGAATCGCTTTAATCCTGGGAGTAGACCGAATTCTGGATATGAGCCGAACTGCCCTTAACGTTTCGGGAGACCTGACCGCAAGCCTGGTTCTTGACCGCTGGGTTGGCGGGAAAAAATCCTTTGAACAGCAAAAACTCGAAGAAGATCTGTGGGAGGAGCAGCGAAAAACAACTGGTGATGAAGTAATCTGTGATGAATAAGCTCTGAAGGTCAAAAAATCCGGGGGAAATTTCCCCGGATTTTCTTTTATCCATTTGGACCCGTTCTCTGGGCTATTTTTTCCCTTCCACAAAAGAAATTACTTGTTTTACAATCCCCCAGACGATTTCCCTGGTTTGCCCGCTGTCCTGATCTTTTAAAAGAGGATACCCATCATCTCCTCCTTTTACAACCTCCGGATCAAGGGGAATCCTGCCGAGAAAAGGCACATTAAGCTCTTCTGAAGCCCTCTCTCCACCTCCGTAACTGAAAAGGTTCGAACTTGTTCCACAGTTCGGGCAAACAAATCCGCTCATATTTTCAATAATTCCCGCGATGGGGATACCAAGCTGATTTGCAAAATTTACACTCTTCCGGGAATCCAGCAGGGCAATTTCCTGGGGAGTAGTTACAATAACAACCCCGTTAATATCCGGGATCAACTGGGCAATACTAAGGGGTTCATCGCCGGTTCCCGGAGGGGAATCAACAAGTAAGAAATCCAGTTCACCCCAGTTTACATCTCCCAGGAGCTGCTGAATAACCCCCATTTTCATGGGGCCCCGCCAGATTATTGCAGTATCTTTTTTCCCTTTATCGCNNCCGGTACTGATTACCTTGAAACCTTCTGCTGCCTGGAAGGGCTCAATTTTTCCATCTTTTACCTTCAATTGACTATCTTCGAGACCCAGCATGGCCGGGATACTGGGTCCATGTAAGTCAGCATCTAAAATCCCTACCCTGAAGCCACGAACAAAAAGGCCATAAGCAAGGTTGACTGCAAGGGTACTTTTCCCCACTCCTCCCTTCCCGCTCATTACCAGCAACTTGTACTTAATTTTCTTCATATTTTCCCTTAACTTTTGTTCCTTAAATTCCTGTCCCTTCTCACTTGCAGTTCTGTTTTCCTGGACCATTTTTTTCTCCTTTCCGTTATCCGGTTTTATTGGAGTTCCCAGCTGTAAAACAGCTCTCCTCCAAAGTTTTTTGTTTTAATTTTACTCTTTTTCTCCAGTATTTGCAGGTATTTAACCACTTCATTTTCATGGATAGACAAAGAAGAAGCAATTTGCCTTACAGTGCAGGGCCTTCTTTTGAGCATTTCAGCTATTCTATTCTCATTTTTCTCCATCTCTTCTAAAAGCTCAGGAGATAATTCAATATCCCTGATCATCTCTGCTTTTTGATCAATTATCCCCGCAATCTCCAGAGCTTTTTCAGAGGAGACAGGGGCGGCATAATTTTCAGCTGGCGGTCGGGAGACCGTATTCAGTTGAACCTTATCCGGTTTTATTTGATCTACAAGGGATTTAATTTCCCGAATTTCCCCGGGGCTGTCATTAAACCCTTTAACCAGCATAATTTCCAGCCAGAAGTCGCCTTTAAAGCTCCTTTGGAAAGAAGCCAGACCCTTTACCATGTCCGTAAATTCCAGTCCTTTGCAGGGGCGGTTTATTCTCTGGAAACTTTTATCATTTCCGCAGTCCAGGGAAGGTATAACCAGGTCTGCCTTCCGGATATCTCGGGAAACTTCGTCTAAAAAAAGCAGAGAACCGTTTGTTAAAACAGCAACAGGAATATCTGTTTTCTCTCTAACCCGCTCAATTAAAGTCCCAATATTTTCGTTTAAAGTAGGTTCCCCGGAACCAGAAAAAGTTATAATATCAACCTTTTTCGAGTTGATCTCCTGGATGATCTCTTTTATTATTAAATCACAATTGCCCCAGGCAAATCGGTTTATGGTTTTATCAGTCGTCCTCCCCAGCTGGCAGTAAATGCAATCATAAGAGCAGGTTTTGAAGGGAAGCAAATCTACTCCCAGGGAACGACCGAGCCTCCGGGAAGGGACCGGGCCAAAAACATGCTTCATAATCCATACCCCCTTTCAGATAAAAAAAACATATGCCCATAATTTATATTATCAAATTACGGGCATATGTCAATAATCTCTCGGCCATGAAAACCTGAGGTAAACTGATTTCTCCCTTTCAGGCTGGTTTTAGTTGATTTTCAGGCCCCCAGGTCATATTTTAGAACCCTCCAGGGTCAATTTTTTCTCTACAGGGCCGGGGGAATCCATCCCCTTTCTTCCAGGTCAGGGGCAACTCCCCTGCCCAAAACAAAAGGTTGCAAATCCTTTCCCCCGGTTCAAAACCAGGACTCCACCTTGAATAGGGCTTGATTAACCTGTGTTAGAAAACCCTCCCTTCTCCCCGGGGTTCCTTCCGGATATTCTCTTGCAAGGGCCGAACCTGCTCTTCAAACAGGTCCAGTGAGGGCTTGAGGTGATTTTCAATTATCTGCAATCGCAAAACCCCATATTTTCTATTTTCAGGCTAAATTTCCTCCCCTTCACACCAACTTTTGATACCTCTACTACCCTCAAGGATAATAACCTTTTTGCCCATCTCTTCTGCCTGTTTTAGAAATTTCAATCTCTGGTTTTTTTTCGGGGAAAATCCCAGAGAATATACCTGATCAGGGTCCAGTCCATTTCCTCTCTACCTCCCCGAGGGAGGTCTTCCCGGGGTTCATTTCTGTGTTTTAAATATCTTTTCACCGCTCGGCACAAGCAGGTCAGCCTGTTTATTTTTAGATAAATAATCGTATCGCAATTTTCCAGCCGCCCATCTTTAAAAGAAGCAGAAAACCTGTAGCCCTCAAAAATCCAGCGGACTTTTCCCAAGAAACTTTTTACCAGCTTGCTTTGTTCTTCTTCAGTCCTATAATTCCAGTTTGCCCCCCAGGAAATCTGATCTCTGTGGTAAACCGGAACAGTCAACTTCTCTCCTATCTTTCTGGCCAGGGTTCTTTTTCCCGAACCGGAAGAACCCTTTATCCAAGTTCTTTTTACTTTTTTACCCTCCAGCATCCTGGATTTAGCCCCGGATTTTCTTGATACAAAAAAAATTATCCAGGGATTTTTTTGATTTGCAGGACTTTTTGAGCGGGGAAGACAAGAAATTTATTATAGATTAAACAAGGTGGTGATTAAATGGAAAAAATCATTAAATCCCTGAATTCTTCTGGCTTAAAACAAGCGCTTGATGCTAATAATATAACTTTCTGGAGTTCTTTTGGCAGGAACCCCCGTGGCATAATCAGTTCTGACCCAGATTTTTTCTGGAGCATAGCCAATACTCCTCTTTATTCATACAATGGAGTCTTAAGCTACAACCTATCTGAACAGGAATTTCGGGATCGCTTTAAATTGTTTATGGAAAAATTCCGGGAAAAAGAATTCCCCCTGACCTGGTGGATAAACCCCAACAATCAACCTGGTGGTGTTGCCGAATATTTGGGACAGAACGGGTGGAAGGATGAAGGTTTCTTCCCAGCAATGGCTGCAGAACTGGAAAACATTAACCTCTCAAGCGCTCTCCCCGAAGGAGTTATCATCAGGACCGCTTCCTCTAAAGAAGAGAGACTGCTCTGGACCAAAATCATGTTCAGGGGGATTGGGTACTCGGAAAAAGAAATTACTGAAGCAGCAAGGATTGACTCTCTTTTACCTTCCCGGGTAATAGAAAAACAAAAAAGATTGATTGGTTTTCTGGAAGGAGAACCAATAGCAACAGCCCTTTTACTACCGGATTCCGGAGTCCTGGGAATATTTGGAGTTGCCACTTTACCCCGGGCCAGGGGCCGGGGAATTGCCACGGGAATGACCCGAAAAGCAATGCTAAAAGGTAAAAAACTTGGTTTCCATGTAGCAACACTGGTTTCAACACCCCTGGGCGGGCCAGTTTATGACAGACTGGGTTTCAAAAAACTATTCTCCTACCGTTTTTTCTCCTGGAATCATTAACCCTTTTAAATTAACTTCTCCGCTAAACTCCCTGGAAACAGGCAAAAATTATCCAGTTTTTAACTCAGCCTGCTGCTTTTAAAAACCTTTAAAAAGGAAGTAACAGTATCAATTATGAGGGCCAGGGAAAATATCCCCAGGAAAGAGCGGGGAGCAACCCTGGTTACTGTATCCAGAATTTCACCGCTTAAATCTCCATCCCTGGTAAAAAACAAAAGAAGCTCATCGCTCCAGATGCCCGGCCTGGNAAAGACATAGATAAAAANGATCATGAAAGAAATATTTAAAAGACCATTAAAACCTGCCAGGGGCAAGGTCCACCTGCGGGTGAATAATTTATAACCCTCTTTTACAATGGCCAGCACGAAGAAAACATTAAAAACAGGAAGGAACTGCCCAAAAACCTCGTAATTCAAAAAGGGGATCACGGTAACGGGGGTTTCTTCCCCGAAGGAAAAAATTCCCACACCCCTGCTGGCCGCATTGAAAAAAACCATGGCCAGGATAATAAAGATGATCCCCAGAATTGGTTCAGAAGTTTTAATATAACCTTCTTTACCATTAGCTCTGGGCAATTGGGAAGGTTCCCACGTTTTTTCTTTTCCCGGGCCAGATTTCTCAATTCCAAGCCTCTCCAAAAAGACGAAAAGAATAGTTACCCAGGCTCCGGCTTGAATTACACCTGAAATAATACTGGAAAAATAATCACCAACTCCAGACCAGAAGTTAATCGGAGGACTGAAAATAAAGCTAACCCCCAGGGCCAGGGTAAGACCGAAAAAAACAACGGCAGCAACAATTTTCAGGACCATAACATAAGTATCAAAAAAATCAGGCCCAATCAGGTACCTTTTTTGGGGATGAAATTTTTCCGCTAAAATCCTGGGATCCCCCATTTCCCTGAGCACATTTTCAACTTCTTTTTCTGAAGGAATTTCTTCCCCGAATTTTTCTGCAATCTTTTTTTCAATTAAACCCCGGACTTCTTTTTCGGCACCCTCTCTTTTTTCGGGGGGTATTTTCTTTTTTAAAGCGTTTAAATACCTTTCGGTTAAATCCATTCCCTTCACCCCATTTTCCTTTTCTGATTATTCTCCCTAACAAAAAACTATTCCGATAATCTCTGCTTCCCGGAAGGAGTATTTCCAAAAATTTCAGCTTAGATTGAATTATTCCCCTTCTAATCCCAATATATCACTTTTTAAATTTGCTGTCACCAAATAACAACCGACTTCCAGCTTTCCTTTAAAACAAAAAAAGCCCCTCCGGGGTTGCGGTGAGCTCTTAAACTTTTTTCGGGTAGCCTCCTTTTAACCTTTTAGCCCTTCCTCTTATAACTCACGGGAAAGAACTACCACCCTGCTGCCTCCTTCATTTTTTGCTTGGTAAAGAGCATTGTCTGCCCGCTTGAATAGTTCTTTAAATTCACTTTCTCCCTGAAAGGAAGCAATTCCAAAACTGGCAGTAATATTAAAATCGTTATCCAGTTCCCGGTAGAGAGTTTCTGCCTCCAGTTCCTCTTTAATTTCTTCCATTCTTTCCTGGGCACCCAGGCTATTGGTCAAATAAAGCAGGATACAAAACTCGTCTCCCCCATATCTGGCCACGCAATCAGATAACCTTACCCGGTGTTTTAGCCTTTCTGCAAAAACCTTTAAAATATTATCTCCCACCTCGTGACCGTGCCGGTCGTTAATTTGCTTGAAGTCATCTATATCCACCATAACCACACTCAGGGGAGAGGACTGTAACCCTGCAATTTCCAGCTGCTTTTGTCCAATAGCAAAAAGGGCCCGGCGGTTAAAGAGCCCTGTTAGATCGTCCCGGCGGGCCATTTCCAGGGCTTTTTCTTTTTCTTCATTCAGGGCACTGGTATGGGCTACAAGGGCCAGGGAAAGGAAAATAATCTCCAGAGTAGAGCCCAGCTGAACCCCGGAAAAAGTAATAAAGCTGTGGGGTAAAATCCCGAAACTCCTGCTAATTAAAAGCAATATTCCCCCGACTAAAAAGAGCCAGGCCAGGAAAAAATAAACTACAGAGGGGTTGTTGGCCTGCCAGGATTTAACTACACTCACTAAAAGGATAACAACGCCGATTAAAACTGTGCCAATGGATATCTGCATGGCAGGAGTATAGGAAAAAACAAAAGTTCCCGGCAGCATTAAAAAAGAAAAGCCTGCAATTCCCAGGAAAATCCTGTCCAAAACGGGAACTTTTTTCTTCAACTCTAAAACCCGGCG
>SL_8KL_010_SEDDRAFT_10000992_pt1 | contig 24543 bp, 22 predicted proteins | sample SodLakKL_010_SED_4_FD_11160 | JGI IMG/M metagenome (IMG submission 11160) | reverse complement strand
CACTATCATGAAATTACAGACAAACCAATCCGGTATTAACTAAATATTAAATCTTCATTGACTCAGCTGAGACCTGTAGAAATGTACCAAAACGTCCTGTGTGCAGTAAAGCTCATCGGATAAGGACAATACTTTGCCATTGGCTAAAAATTGGGCTTGTTAGGGATTTGAATCCTCTGGATTCTGCCTTATGCCGGGCTCTCCAAAAAAATGGGGAGCAGCTTCTCAGCCCTCCCCTTTCAGATAAGAAGATTAATTGTAATTTAGAACTTATAGCGTGCGGTAAACTGCATCTGCCAGCGAGAGCTAAAATCCCTGATGTTATACCTTCTGTCCCTGGTTATATTATCAGGATCAAAGAATACAACAGGCTTTCCATCATCGGCCGGGGTCAATCCCCTATCAGGATTAGCAGCCCTGAAATCTCCATCAACATACTGCCAGAAATCCACTGCCTGGTAGTTATTGAAACTTACGCCTCTGCGTAAGCCCCATTCGGAATTAATGAAATTAAGCACATTGATCATGCTAGCACTTAACTCAAGAGCCTGCCCCCTGAAGGTCTGAATCTCTTGTGAGATTTTGAAATCAAAGAAACTGCTCCATTCTTCGCGGGCACTGTTTCGCTCTACATGGCCACCCCTGAAATCATTCAGAGAGCTGTTATCCGAAATCCAGCCGTCAAACTCTTCCCAATTGTTGCTCATCAGAACCACTTCGTTTTCGGCTGCAGGCACATATATCAGATCATTGTCAAATCTTCCATCGCCGTTGGCATCCCCTCTGTAGATCCAGCTGTATGGCGAACCGGAACGGCCGTCATAAATGAGAGAGAAAGTTGTCGTTGTATTTCGGATAAAGGATGTGTTATATGAAAAGATACCCAAAATACGGTGCCTCCTTTCGAAATTGGCTGTTCCAAGCTCTGTATTGTTTACGTCCACATTTTCAGTAAACTGCCAGTTGGAAATGGCACGGCTGGAAGCGCCGTTGTTTACATTTTTGGCCCTGTTATAGGTATAGGCCACTTTGGTGTAAAGGCCAAACAACCATCGCTTCTCCAATTCACCGGTTAAGCTGTACTGGTAACCCTGATTTGTGTTGCTCAACACAAGTGCATCAGTAAATTCCGGATTAATCCGGGTCGGATTGCCTGAAGCATTGCCAAAATTGGGATTAAAGTTAATCTCCCCATAAATAGGACGGCCATATGCTGACTCTCCAACTCTCTGAAGGTTGATGTTCTCATATGTAACATCATTAATTGCATTAGAGTAAACACCCTCAAGTGTACCTCGTATACCGTAAGGAAGCTCCTGATCCAGAGCAAGATTGGCTTTCAGTGACTGAGGATACCTGAAATCATCTGACATTAAATTAACCTCAGTGGTTTCAATTGGGTCCAACACATCGGGGCGGCTCAACGGTGTAGGCTGATTATCCGGGTCAGGTGAAAACAAGTCCGGAAGACCCGCAGGCCTATTTCCTGTAGATACCCGGCCATAATCAACACCGGTATTCCCATACTGATTTGAAATCCAAACATATGGAGGAGTTCCTGAGAAAATACCCACGCCTCCGCGCAATTGAGTAGTTCTCAATCCGCGGCTGACATCCCAGTTAAATCCAAAACGTGGAGCCCAGAGAATATTTCCGCTCGCCACCCGGTCTGTTGAAAAACCCGGAAAGGCATCCGGCACATTCGGGTTAAAACTGGGTTCATCAGGCAGCACAGGAATATCAATCCTTAATCCATAGGTAAGTCTAAGGAAATCTGTTGCCTGCCACTTATTTTGCGCATAAAAGCCAAGCATTATCCCGTTAAAGTTGGATGTCGGGCTGCCGCCGGGCAGAAGGTAACTGTGCTGATAATTGTTGGGAGCACCGTTCTCAAGATTTTCGATACTCCAGAACGTATACGTCCCAAATGCATCCTGAACAAACAGGTTATCGAAGGTGAAGAACTGATTGCTTGTCCCAACCGTGAATTCATTTGCACCTGTAATGTAAGTGAAATTGTTGGTAACCTCGATCAGATCCTGATCCAGCCTGTTAGCTTGCGAGAATCGCTCCACCCCTGCATTTATGGACCCAAAACCACTACGGTCAGATTCAAAGGGAAGGCTCAGGGTTACACTCGGAAAACGCTGTGCCGGAATATCCCTTGAATCCCTTATTCGGGTATATACCACCCGCGCCTCGTTAAAAGAGTTATCGCTTAATCGGCTGGTCAGCTCAGCTACGAAAGAATTCTGCTGGCTGTTAAAGTCATACTGCCGGTTGCTGTAGGTAAAAGAACCTGTACTCCGGCTGATGCCCCTGTTTGCAATGGCTTCCACATAATTGTAACGGAAACTCAGTTTATGATCACGGCTGATGTTCCAGTCCAGCTTCACCAAAAGCTTATCGTTATTGGTGTCTGTATCAAGCGGTGAAGTAAATGCACCGGGATCATAATTGTATTGTGCCTGGAAAATATTGGAGATTTCATTCAATGTGGCGGATGAAAAATCGAACACATTCGGAGCCCCGCTTCCTATAATCCCGTCAGTAATCGGGCTTGTCTCCCTTTTAAACTCACCGTTTACAAAGAAGAAGAGCCTGTCTTCAACAATCGGCCCCCCAACATTTATTCCTATGTAACGCTCTGCAAAATCAGGGAAATCAGGAGATGTAAAATCATCAATCTGATAATTGCCAACAAGGTTCTGGTTTCTTGTCTGAAAGTAGACAGAACCGGTATAGGTATTGGTTCCGCTTTTTGTAACGGCATTAATCTGGCCGCCTGTAAAACCGTTATTTGTAACTTCAAAAGGAGCTATATCCACGTTAAACTCGGCAATGGCATCAATACTTAAAGGAGAACCCACCCCTGCTTGCGAGCCCGGAGTTGCATCACCCAATCCAAATACGTCATTCAGGGTTGCACCATCGACCATTATGTTGTTATACCGGTCATTGGCGCCGCCAAAACTGTTCCCGCTTGTAACTTGGGGTGTAAGGCGTGTAAAATCTCCCAAAGAGCGAAAAACGCTCGGGGTCCTTGCTATATCCTCACTCGTAATATTGGTACGTGCACCAGTCCGGTCGGCGTTAAATACCCTGTCAGCAACTGCAGTTACAGAGATCTCTCCGAGTTCAAGTGCCCCCTCTTCAAGTTCAAAATTGACTGTTACCCTTTCTCCGAGTTCAATTCTCTCAATTCCTTTAATTTGAGAACTGAACCCGATAAAGGAAACCCTGACTTCATAGGGACCGCCTACGCGAACAGAACGGATGGTGTAGCGTCCGTCAGCGCGGGTTGAAGCACCGTAATTGGTGCCCGTAGGTAAATGTATGGCAACGACATTTGCTCCGGGAAGCGGCTCCCCGTCCACATCGGTTATGACACCTTCAATCGATCCTGTTGTGATACCTTGTGAGTAGGCAATCTCTCCAAGACCGATGCAAATTGAAAATAATCCCGCAAACAGCAGGAATAAGTATTTGTGTAACATATTCTCTTAATTTGAATTCACAATTTATTTGTAAATAGAGATCAAGGCATTGACTTCTATTCTCTAATGACGCAGAACTTCACACCAGCGTTGGTATTTCGTTCTTCATTCTAAAATAAGGGGATTCCTTGTAAACTATAAGAAAAAAAGCCTTTTCAGCTCTGTTTTGGCGTCTTTTTGACAACAAAAGGCTTAATCAATTATAGATTTCTCTTTTAAGATTAACTTGCTCAGCAAATTGCACTGATTTATAATTAATTTTAACCCTCTTCTAAATTTACAAATCTATCGCAGAACGATAGAAGTGAATCAAAACCTCTTGTGAACATCCCAAATAGTACCCGATATATATAAACACAAATATGGTCTGTAGCTTTAAAACACCGTTTTCTCTGTATTTTCGTGCCGACGTTACAACCTCTTTATTCATCAGCCTGTACTCACCTGCTTTCATCAATTCCCTGACTATTTTCTGGTCTTCCATTACGAAGAGTGATTCATCAAACCCACAAACCTTTTCGAAGAGCCTTCTCTTTACAAAAAGGCTTTGATCCCCAAATTTCAAAAAGCCGCTTTTTAGATGAGTAAATTTTCCATAGAACCCAAGCAATGGGTGCTCCCAATCAAATCTCATCGGGAAAGAACCAAAATCGGCGCCACGGTTTACTGCGATTATTATATCCCGGTCAAAACCTTCAGGCGGTATGGTATCGGCGTGCAGAAAAAAAAGAATCTCTTCTTTTGCCATCCGTGCGCCCAGGTTCATTTGAGCCGCCCGGCTTTTCTTTTCTGAATGCAGCACTTTAGCCCCACTATCTGCAGCAATTTGAACTGTATTATCCCTGCTTCCCCCATCCACAACCAGGATCTCGCCTACGTATCCCGCTTGATTTTTTTTGAGTTGCTGCAGAGTTGAACCTAAAATTTCTCCCTCGTTAATAACCGGTATAATGATACTGATTTTTTGTTCAGGCATAGTCCAACGAACTGTTATTCAGATCTTCTTCAGTATCTATGTCATTGAGAATCTCAAGCTCTTTGAATAGATAACCGGATCTGTTCAATTTCTCTTTCGTCCTGCTTAAAACTTCAGCAGAGCTCCATTTTATCCCTTCAAAAATTTCAGGAATAAACGTATTCATTCCCAACAGGTAATATCCTCCATCAGCAGATGGCCCTATTACAACATCGCTCTGTTTAAGCTCGTCAAATGCCTGTTCAATAATACTGCTATCCAGTTCAGGGCAGTCACTGCCAATAATTACAACCTTGCGATACCCCTCTTCAAAACTTTTTGAAAAAGCATTCTGCATTCGCTCTCCAAGGTCACCACCCTCTTGTAATCGCTTTTCAAACAGATTGCCATCAAACAGATCGTTCTGATCTATAAAAGATGAGTACCACACTTGCCGGGCTGATTTCACCTGTTTTGCACTTTTCCCCGTCAGGTAAACAAGCTGTTTATAGATCTGAAGCGCCCTCTCATCGCCGGCAGTTCGGGCCAAACGGGTTTTCACTTTTCCCGCAACCGGATTTTTTACAAATAACAATAATAAACGCTCTTTAGACATTGGGTTTGCGTTATTTAAAAGCTTAGCTTAAGTGTGGTTTATATACCTTTCTTACACAAGTTATACCGTATCCATCTTAGCGTTCATCAGCTTGTAAATGGAACAAAGAAATAATTAACCGGTATACATTACGATTGCATAAACCTAATTAACCTGCAATCAAAAATAATCATCAAATAATAACAATCTACACATGAAATACACTATCTCAGTTCTTTTTTCGGTTTTTTTGGGTATTGCCTTTGGATTTTTAAACACAGCTGAAGCTCAGAACAGACACAGCAATACCGAACTCGGTATCATTTTGGGTGAGCCCACCGGAATCAGCCTTAAAGTTTGGCAATCGGACAATACAGCTTTCGATGCGGCCATAGCCTGGTCTTTTGGAAGACATGAATCTGTTCACATTCACGCTGATTACCTTCGCCATAACTGGCTTGATGTTGACAGAGGCAGCCTTGCACTCTATTATGGGTTGGGGGCTCGCGTACTGCTTGCAAACGAATCCAGATTTGGCGCCAGAATACCAATAGGCCTTCAGTATATTCTGCCTGAAACCCGGTTAAGCCTGTTCTTTGAAGTTGCGCCCACACTAAACCTTATGCCGGAAACAAGCTTTGGTGTGAATGGCGGAATAGGTATCCGATACTTTTTGTAACACAGAAATCAAATATATTTCATCGGAAGGGAGTCAATTGCGGCTCCCTTTTTTATTTCTGCCGGATAGGCAGCCTGATTTCACTTCTCTCTATCCTGACTTCCGCACCGTAACACCTATAACAGGATAGGAATGAATCTAATTGTATACGTACTTTTGGCTTTTCCGTAGAACTTCTAAGGAGATTTTCTATTAAAGTCATCGGGGAAGACAACCATCTTTCCTTCTTACTTTTGGCTTGACCCAAAAGTAAGCAAAAGGTCAAGGCTGTGAATTCCCAAACGTACGTGAAAGCGGTGTCGAACGAATCCAAGGCCACGCCTTAGTGGTCCATTTTCCAAGGCAATATGCCTACCCTGCGTGGCTGAGGATTCGTTAAGCACGCCTCCACTTCCCCGTACAGGGAATTCAAGGCCGAAAGCAATCAAAGTGAGGTTCCGGAATTCTAAGTAGCTATTTCCAATTTATAACTCATTGATTTCCAAAACCGGAAAATTTTAAAATAAAAAAGCGCGGAAGTCAGGAGCTCCCTTTTTTATTTCTGCCGGATAGGCAGCCTGATTTCACTTCCCTCTTTCGCCAAACAGACCTCCGAAAGCGTTGAGCNGGTATACTGCTTTAGTTTCTCATCCCTTTTAGAAAGAATGTTATCATTTGAATCGGGATCATGATGGGTAATAAATAGCTTTTTTACGCCATTCCTTTTGGCTATTTCAACCACTCTCTCCCACGCCGAATGCCCCCATCCAACTTTCTCATTGTACTGATTTAACGAATACTGACCACCGTGAATAAGCAGATCACAATCTTTAATAAACTCTTCAAAAAGGTCTAAAAATCGAATGGGCGAAGATTTGAGCGGTATTTCATTATCAGGTGCGTATACAATGGTTAAACCGTTAATTTTTAGCTTATAGATGGCTGTTTTGGTAGGATGGTTGGCCACAATATATTCGATTGTATACCCGGGAAACTGTTGCATTTCCTCTTTCTGTGTGATGTATTCGAGCTGAGCATCGAGCATATCGAGTGTAACAGGGAAAAACGTTTTTGTAAGGTGCCCCGACAGAATCTCCTGCGCTCCGCCCCTGTATTGTTCAGGAAGATGTATTGAGAATTTATTTCGGGATGAGTAAAACGGCTTAAAAAAGGGAAATCCCTGTATATGGTCCCAGTGTGGATGTGTAATGAAAATCTGACCGCTAAAGCTCTTCGAATTATGCCTTTCAAGGTAATTTCCCAGGTTTCTGATTCCCGTTCCGCTATCCAGAATGAGAAGGTTATCTACTCCCGGGGCATTAATCTCCACGCAGCTTGTATTCCCTCCATAGCCCATATTCTCAAAATTAGCACATGGAGTAGATCCTCTAACCCCCCATAAACGAATTCGAACCGATGGCTTAAGGTGTTCTGAAGCTTTTGAAAGCACCGGAACAAAATCGGATCCTTCGAAACAGTCTAAAATCCTGTAGTGATTGAGTAATGAAACAAAGTTATCGTTTGGGCTACCCAGGTAAATAAGCGGAATAAATTTCAGCGCAGGGTACAACATGGAAATCATCCCGAACTCTTCAGAATGCTGTTCCATGAAAGATTTGTCAATAACAATCAGATCTGGCTGATTCTCCGACAAGAACTTCTCAGTTTCATAAATTCCATTGGAAAAGATAAGATCTGTCTGCAAAAGGCCAAGCTGATCGCGCAACTTCTCTTTAACCGACTGATCAGCCAGCACATACGTGGTATATAAGTTTTTCTTTTGCAATAATTCTTGAGCTATTGAACGTTGAGCACTACTCTTTTACAGCTCTCTCAATTTGCACTGAGAGACCCCTGTATGTTAAGATTCATTCCTAATTGTATCGATCTCTCTTTCTAGGTCAGCCAGCCTTTTTTCCTTATTTTCCAGGTCATTCTCAGCTGTTTCTATTCGTTTTTTTACATCATCAAGAAGGCTGCTGGTCTTGCCGGCGGGCTTAAAATAGCTGAGCGATTCTTTCATTTGAATAAGTTCGCTACTGAGCTTATTAACGGTCTTTTTCAGTTTATTTAATTCGTTCTGTTTACTTCTGATATCGGAGATATCTTCCGATGAGAATTGCCCCAGGTTTTGCCGGCCAACAACTTCTACTGCTGCCTTGGCGGCCCTGAACCGTTCGTATATCACGTCGCAGGTCTCCCTATACTCTTTCCACATCCTGTTTTTATGCTTTATGGGGACATATCCTGCTTTCTTAAATTCTTCCTGAAGCGGCTTGGCAAGCTCCACAGCTTTAATCGGATCTTCATGTGATTTTAATTCAGCGAGTTTCTCAAGAGCCTCCTCTTTCTCCTTAAGATTATCTTTTCTCTCCTCCTTAACCTCTTTGAAGTGGTCGCGGCGCTTGTCGTAAAAGTGATCCATTGCGCCTTTAAATTTCTTCCAGATTTTACCTGACAGCCGTTTTGGTACGGGCCCAATATTCTTCCAGGTATTCATCAGGTTCTGAAACTCTTTGTGTGTCTTCTCCCAATCCTCCGAATCTTTCAATTCATTGGCCTTATCAATCAGTTTAAGCTTTTCATTATAGTTCTCATCTTCCTGCTCCCTGAGGACGTCGAGATTTTCAGATTTCTTATCATTAAATGCATCCGTTGCTGCCTTAAAACGATCCCACATCTCATTTTCATCCTTCTGCGGCAGGTTCCCTACTTTTTTCCACCGGCGATGGAGTTTATTCACTTTTCGGGCTGCATCAGCCAAATCATCTGAATCAATGAGTGCTTCGGCTTCGTCAATCAGTTTTTTCTTCTGTGAGAGAAATTTCTCAATGTCATTCCGATACTTCTTATCGTGCTTAAAACGCATCGAGTGAAAAGTATCCTGAGCTTTATGATAGCGATCCCAAATCTCCTGATTTTTTTCGGAAGGAACGCGTCCGATTTTTCTGAACTGTTTATTCAGATCTTCAAAATTTTTCTCTAAATCTTTCCAATCAGACTTCTCTTCCAACTTTTCCGAAAAGCTCTCCATTTTCTCGAGGATAACCAGTTTACCGGTCAAATTATCCTCTTCCTGCTGCTTTTGCTTAACCAGACGATCTACTTTATGCTCATCGAAAGTAGTAATCAGTGAATCGAATTGAGTCTGCAGTTTTTCAACTTCTTCTGATGGTATCGGTTTGATATGCTCCCATCGCCCTTTAATTCTGGCAACATCTTTAGTGCGAGTCCACTTCTTTTCGTCTATAATCTCTTTCAGCTGCCTGAGGAAATCTTTCTTTTTCTCCAGATTTTCGAGCCGGATTCTTTTTTGCTCTTCGTAATGATCCTTTTTCTTTTGTTCAAATTCATCGCGCAGAGAATCGATTTTATCTTTCAGGCTGCGTATGTCAATCTCGCCGGGATCCGGGCCCTCCTCCCACTGAAGGTCAATATTGTCAAATTCCATCGATACATACGCCCAGTCACTCATTTTCATAAGTTCTTCGGCTTTATCAGCCAATTCCTGGTAATACTTAGTGGATTCTTCATCCTTAACGGNCTCTTCTGATATTTCTTCACCGGTCTCAGCACCTGACACCTCTTCTACCGATTCAGCCTTTGCGACAGTCTCTTTCTTATCCGGCTCTGGACCTTCAGGTTTTTCTGCGACTTTCTCTTCGCCCGGGGCTTCTTCCGCAGCCTTTTCGGCAGTCTCCTCCTTAACAGGCACTTCATCTTCCGCAACAGGCTCTTCCTTATCCGGCTCTGAATCTTCAGATTTTTCTACAACTTTCTCTTCATCCCGGCTTTCTTCCGCAGCCTTTTCGACTGTTTCTTCCTTAACAGATTCCCCTGCTTCCGCAACAGGCTCCTCCTTTACAGGCTCAACTGTTTCGGAATCAGTCTCCTCCTTTTCGGGCTCATCTTCCTGAACAGGAGATTTTTTAATTTCTTCAAAGTCTTTTTTAGCACGATTTATGAGTGCCTCAAAATCACCAATGGCATCAGCCTCCGTCAACTCTTTAATCAATTCTTTAAAGTTCTGTTCAACCGCGGCTGCATCTTCAGCCAATCTCTCCTCTATTCCTTCAAAAAACTGATCCACTTTTGCTTCAAGATTTACAAAAGCTTTTGTAAAAGCCTCTATCTGTGCATCAACAGAATCGGCTTCTGTAGTGGTAAGGGTTCTCTCTTCAAAGAGCTTGGTTTTTTTGAGCTTTACTTCACCTTTCGATGTAACGTAAGAGTAGTCGTTCTCAAAAAGAAATTCATTATCGGCGGGGGATGTGCTGGTCGAATCAGTCAAAACAGATAAACCTTTAGGGTGCAAAATTACGGCTCGAAGCCTTCTACAATTAATTTTATAGTTTAATCAAGATAATTTATGGAATCAACTTAAGAGTAACGATTCCACATTAAAACAATTAAATGAATTCTAAACAGACTTCACATTATCTACGAATGATGTTATAAAATCGTACCTGCAGTATTTATCTCCAATATAGTGCCTGCTAAAAAAACCCGCTTTAAAGCGGGNTTTTTTGAGACAGTTTAATTTTCCCGGAAAAGATGTACATCGTGTTGCGGAAACGGTATGGAGAGACCTTCTTTATCAAAAGTCTTATAGACCTCTTCATTCATTTTGAAGAAAACTCCCCAATAATCCGCAGCCTCAACCCATGCTCTAACTGTAATGTCTACGGAACTATCCCCAAGTTCTTTAAGTGCCATAAATGGTTCGGGATCGCTCAAAATTCGGTCATCCTGAGATAACAGTCTTTTCAACACTTCATAGGCTTTATCAAGATCATCACCGTATCCGATTCCAAAAGTCCAGTCAACTCTTCTCCTGGGTTCTCTTGAGAAATTGGTCATTGAACCGGTTGCCAGCGGACCGTTGGGAATGATTACAGTTTTATTATCGGGAGTTGTGAGAATCGTCACAAAAATCTGAATCTCCTTAACCGTACCCATGTGCCCCTGTGCATCGATAAAGTGGCCTACTTTAAATGGCTTGAAAAAGAGAATCATGACCCCTCCGGCAAAGTTTTGCAGCGTTCCCGAAAGCGCCAGGCCAACCGCCAAACCTGCAGCAGCAAGGATTGCAATAAAGGATGTCATTTCCACACCCAACATGCCGAGTGCTGTTATATAAACCAAAATCTTTAAAAGCACAGAAACCAAACTTATCAGAAAACTTCTCAGTGTTTTGTCGGTCTCACTCTTATCCATTCCTTTTCTTACACCGGACACAATAAATTTTACAATCCACAAACCGACAACCAGCGTCAGAATTGCAAATAGTATATTCGGCCCGTATTTGGTAACAATACCTACAAAGTCGATTTGTGCCATGTCTAAATTTTCCATTGTCTCAATACATTTGGTTAGTAGTTCTGTTCATCTTCAAAAATCTTATATAAGCTTCTGTTTACATTCCCCTAAAGTACTTATAAAGATAACAGGCGCATCAGATAGCGATAAATAGAACATTTACTCCTCTGAATGTTATTCGGCTAAGTAAACTGTCAACCTATTTGAGTGCCTATTTACTGCCCATTACCCCTTTCTGAAGTATCAGATTGCACACTGTTTCAATTCTTGTACAAATCTGTATTAATTAGAAAGATATTACTGATTTTTTTTAAAAAAGGGCAACAAATTCAATCATGGATTCAAGAATAGAGGAGGCTGCTGAATGAAAAATTGAAAGGATTCAAATCAAAAACCCCCCACACAAGGCGGGGCTCATAATAACTACTTTGTTTTTTGAAATAGATGTACATCCCGTTGTGGAAATGGAATGGTTACTCCATTTTCATCAAACTTCTCTTTAATTCGCTTAGTAAGCGCATACCGGAGTGGCCATACGTTTTTGGTCTCCGTCCAGGGCCTTACTCGAATTTCTACCGAACTGTTACCTAAACTGCTTACGGCGACTAGCGGTTCCGGTTCTTCCAAAATCCGTTCGTCCTCCGCAAGCACCTCCCTGATCAGGTCAATTGCTTTATCCATGTTGTCGCCATATGAGATTGCAATCTCCATATCTACCCGTCTGGTTTCAAATTGTGAGAGATTTTGGATCTCAGTTCCCCACACTTTAGAGTTAGGCATTGAAATACCGATGTTGTCAAATGAGTGTAACTCTGTTGTAAATAAACCAATTGCGTCTACGATACCCATGGTGCCCCCAACGCTGACAGCATCCCCTATTTTGAAGGGGCGTAAAATTAACAACATTACGCCTGCTGCAATATTACTCAGCGTACCCTGCAGTGCCAGACCAACAGCCAATGCGGAAGCACCCAACACGGCAACGATACTTGTTGTTTCCACCCCAAATTGCCCTAAAACAGCAAGTATGGTAACAATAATGATAAACACTTTAACCGTTTGCCCCAGAATTGGCACGAGCGTATCGTCTACGTTTTCCGCTTTTTGTGCACGATCTATAACTTTTCTTTTGGCCCAGCCGGCCAGTATCCAGCCGGCTATTAAAATTAAAATTGCCCCAATTACACTTAGCCCATGCTGGATTATGAGCGGCATTAAATCTTCAGTATAGCTGTTAAAAAAATCTTCCATGTTTAATCTTTTATCTTTTGGTTTTTGAGCATAAAAAAAAGTCCGGCTTTTATGCCGGACTTAAAAATTGTGTCAATTTATAATTATTCCAGATGGCTTCTAAGCATCCATGCTGTTTTGGAGTGGATATCCAGCCTTTGGGTGAGCAGATCGATAGAGGCTTCATCGCCTGCTTTCTCACAGGCGGGCAATGTTTCCCTCGCTGTCCTGATGATGGTTTCATTATCTACTGCAAGGCGCCTGACCATCTCCATAGCATCGGGCTGGTCTGTGTCCTCCTCTATAGATGTTATTTCACTATACTCTCTAAATGATCCCGGTGCCCTGTATCCGATTGCGCGGATGCGTTCAGCAATTACATCAATGGCCTCTGCGAGCTCTGAATACTGCTCTTCAAACATCTCATGCAGAGAGTGAAACAGCTTACCTGTAACATTCCAGTGGTAATTATGAGTTTTCAGGTAAACCATATAGCTATCAGCCAATAGCCGCGATAAGCCCATCGCGATCTCTTTACGGTCTTCATTTGATATTCCGATGTTAATTTCCATTGTCTCTTTCCTGTTTTGTGTTAGTACTTCAGACATTACTACCTCCGATTTTTATTCACTTTGTCTATTATAAATATCACAACTTTGAAATTAAAAACATTCCAAAGAAGAGTTTTTAAACAAAAAAAGCCTCCCCGCATTACGGAGAGGCTTTTAAAAGCTAGTCACTTTAAAATCAGGATTCTATCTGATGAACTTCTTTCAGAATCGCTTTTGCGTTCTTATCATTTTTCTGCATCACACGATGCTGCAAGTTTGTAACAATTTCGGGCTCCGCTCTTTCAAAAGCCAATTCCTGAGCCTCTTTTTCAGTGCCTGTCCGAATTAATTCGTAAATATCATCGGCCCGAACTATACTATAGAGGTTGTCTTCATTAAACGCATGAGAACGATACTCTTCATACTTTTTAAAGAGTTCAGGGAATCCGTTGCTATCGTCAGCCCGGTCAATAATTTCAACATCCTGAGGCCCTTCGGCGCTTAAAGGAGTTTTGCAGAGATAGTAAAATTTTTGTTTATAGATCATCTGTTTGTCTGATATCTTTTATTTTTCTAAATATACAGTTTTTTGAGAGCAATTCTATAGTATAGAAATGCATCACATAAGAATCCATTGTCATTCACCACATACTCAATAGATGAGGCATTTAAAATTCGGGGCTTTTCTGGCAGCAGTTTTACTTATAGGCACGGCCTGCAGAATCTCTGAGCCTGTTTCAAGCGCAGGCGATCATCAGTATGTGGTCTATCCCGAAAAGACTTCCCCCGATCACTCAGGAATGTGGCTTCTGCCGCAGGTTACCGGGCAAGTTTATTCCTACATGACCACTCTAGGACTACAGATGCCGGAAGATCAGATCTACAGCCTGGATTCACCATCATTGAATCATGCTATTGTTCGGATCAATATTGGCGATTCAGGAGGCGGAACCGGATCGTTTGTATCTCAAAATGGCTTAATATTAACAAACCATCATGTGGCCTATGATGGAATTGTATCCGTAAGCAGTGCGGATCATAATTTTCTTGACTCCGGATTTTATGCAGTGGAAATAGAGGATGAAATCCCTATTCCAAACTATTCCCTTTATATCCCTATTGAACAGTCTGAAGTGACCGAAGAGATTCGCAAGAGAGTGCCAGAGGGTTTAACTCACCGCGAACAGTCGCTGATTGAAGCTGAAATCAGGCAGGATTTAATTAAACTGCGACAACATGAAGATCCCGGTACTACTGTTGAAATTTATGATTTTTGGTCAGGCAATCGACAGTTTATGGTTGTTTACCGGGTAATTAATGATGTACGCCTGGTATATGCGCCGGAGGAATCAATCGGTAAATTTGGAGGAGATACAGACAACTGGATGTGGCCGCGTCATACCGGCGATTTCACCTTCCTGAGGGCTTATGTGTCACCCGACGGAAAACCGGAATCCTATCAGCCTTCAAACATACCTTTCAAACCTGATATGTCTCTCCCGATTCGGGTGGGATCCTTGAAACCCGGCGACTTCACGCTCACACTGGGATTTCCGGGAAATACCTATCGGTTTGAGAGCAGTTATGCATTCGGATTTTATGAAAATCAACAATTCCCACCCCTTCAATATGCATTCAGTGCCTATCTGAAAGGGCTTGAACATGAAGCCTCACAAGATGAAGAGTTTGCAGTACGCAATGCTGCAGAACGTGCATCCATAGCAAACGCTTTAAAATATTATGAAGGGATCAGATCAGGATTTGAGCGATATAATGTTACCCGAAAGAAGCAGGAGAAAGACCTTGAATTCAAAAATTGGGTACAGGCCGACTCTCTTCGAAAAGTCAGATATGGACAGGTTTTACCACAACTTGAACAGAGCTATCAAATTGCAGGTCAAATGGGTGATATTCTATTCCTCACTTTTTACTCCATTCAATTTAGCAAAGTTCTTCAGATGGGTTCACTCTTCAACGACTTCTACGAATATTCACAGGCTCCCGACAGTCTCTTCTTCTCTTCTGATGATCGTCAGCGGCTTTATGATCAGGTCCGTCTGTTGGACTCCATGATGAATAAGGAATCGGAGCTAATCATTCTTACCGGGCTCATGAAAGCCATGGCAGCTTTGCCAGATGAGCGCCGGCCACTTGTCTTATGGCAATTTTTCGATTCCTCTGAACCGGAAGAGCTCAAAAATGAAATTGATCTCTTTATTAAGCGCCAATCAGAAACATCCGCGCTGACCGACACGTCCATTGCCGCTGAATGGATCTACACTGAAATGATCTATGCTGAGGAGGCCTTTAACGACAGCCTCTACCTGATCTCCCGTGATATCTACCAGATGTTTGAACAGAGCCGCGACAACTATTTTCAACACTTCAACTACCTGGAACCGGCTCAACAACTCTACGTTAAGGGAATGATGGAGATGCAGAAAGATCCCAAACCATATCCCGATGCAAATTTCACGCTCAGGCTCAGCGCTGGACAGGTGATGGGTTACCGCCCTGCAGATGGTATCTATAACACACCCTTTACAACTTTTTCGGGCATGCTTGAAAAACACACGGGTGAAGAACCTTTTAATGTACCCTCCAAACTCAGAAACTATAAAAACAATCTTTCATCCACTGAATCCCCATTCAAGCAGTATTCCAATTCATCCGGCGACCTGGTGCTCAATTTCCTCTCCTCAAATGATATAACCGGTGGAAATTCCGGAAGTCCCGTACTGAATGGAGAGGGTGAGCTGATGGGACTCGCCTTTGACGGTAATGTTGAGGGTATAGTAAGTGATTACTATGTGGTGCCCGATGTAGCACGGACTATAAGCGTTGATGCCCGCTATATTCTCTTTATGATGGATGAGATTGATAAGACAGTAAGGCTGCTGCAGGAGATTGAGGTGAGGCTTGAGTAAAGGTGGATTTACGGGCCTTAGAATGGGTTTGACCCACCCGTTTGGCAAAAAACCGATTCATCTTTAAGAGTCGGAATTAATAATCCATTACAGACTTTTCGGGCTCACCAGCCACTTCAGCCGGCAGCTACCGACACCTACATCACTCCATGATGGAACATTTACTTCAAAGCAGGCGATGGTAGCGGTAGGCACATGTTCATTGAATGGCTTGTCGGAAAGGGCAGCAATTGCGTTTTCGGTCATTGGGTTATGGCCAACCGTCATCACTACGTTCACATCTTCGCTTGCGCTTTGAATGGCATCCATGTAGGCCTTAGAACTGCCGTAGTAGAGATCTTCATTCCAGGTTATAACGCTCTCCTCCAGACCCAGTTCTTTAATCACTTCTAAAATCGTGGCTTTGGCTCTTGCAGCCGGCGAACTCACTATAAGGTCCGGAGTCATCGTGATCTCATTCAGATAACTGCCCATTTTCGGAGCATCCCCCTTGCCACGGCTGTTCAGCGGACGGTCAAAATCGCGCAGGCTGCTGTCACCCCAGGAGGATTTGGCGTGACGCATGAGAAGGATTGTCTTTTTTGATTTGGCCATGGTGTAAAACGTAATAATTAAAAACCAAAAGTACCATATTAAAGTGCCATTATCCTTGCTCGATACCGCAACGCTGAAGGACCTGCGGACGCTTCAAGGTTTATAAAGAGACCTGACAGCATCACCGATATCTTTCCCTAATCTAATATTCTCCAAAATAACTGCGTTAAGTAATTGGAGGTTTTAAAAAACTGATTCTTCAATTTAGTTATCTTAAAACAATCTAAAGCTTGTTTGTTTCTGCCCAAATTCTCTTATTTAATACACGTTTAATCAAAATAAATAACTCATGTCTGTGCAAATAAAAAAAGATTTGAAAAACCTGATTGATCGTATTGATGATTCCGATCAGTTAGAAGAATTTTACAGATTACTATCGATGCAGCAATCCGGCGATAATGATATTTTTTCCGGACTTTCTGACCTGCAAATATCAAGAGTTCTTAAATCTTTTGATGAGTACAAAGAAAGCGAAATTACTGATCATGAGACCGTGATGGAAAATGCCCGAAAATGGAGAAGAAAATAGTCTGGACAGTTACTGCTGTTGAAGACTTGGCAAAAGTAATTAGCTATCTTGACGAAAAGTGGGAAAGAGATATAACTGATCAGTTTCTTCGGCAACTACACAAACAACTGACACTTCTGAAGCAATTTCCAAAAATGGGTTCCGCTTCCAATGTAAAACCTGAAATTCGAAGGTTTGTCCTCTCTCAACATAATTCAGTCTTTTATTCAATTACTCCTTCTAATTCGATTGTTATACTCAACGTGTTTGATAACAGAAGAGATCCGGGATTTTAACTTAGACTTCATGATACCTGTCAGCATCGAACAGGTTTAAGGCAATATTCTCCTGCCCACTCTCGCTTCTCGATACCGCAACGCTCATGAAGGATCTGCGGATGCGTCAAGGTTCCTTAACAGCGCTATCAGGTTTTATTCAGGATTCTCCCCGGCAGATAAAACCCAAGAGCGGCTCCTCTCGCTATCATAAACAGCACCATAGCCAGCCATAGCCCGTGAATGGAGAAGAGCATGGTTCCGAAATAGTAGGCGGGCAGAAAGACCAGGAAAGTAGCCACTAGCATGGTATTTCGCATCGGCCCGGTTTCTGTTGCGCCAATAAATACCCCATCCAGGATGTAGCAAAAGCTGGAAACAAGCGGGGCCATCACCGTCCAAAAGAGCACTGCTTTAGCAAGAGCAATCACCTCTTCGTTATTGGTAAACATCCACAGCAAAGGATCGCTGAAAATCCAGTAAATTGCAGTACCCAGGGCGCCAAGCGCCAACCCCCACATGATATTGTGGGTAACGGCTTTTTTCAGTTTATCTGAATCCCGGCTGCCTTTATAGCGGCCAATCAGGCTCTCAGCTGCGTAGGCAAATCCATCTATTCCATAAGACGCAACCATCCAGAGCTGAAGCAGGATGGTGTTTGCGGCCAGTACCAAATCGCCCTGCTTGGCAGACATCGCTGTAAAAAACGAGAATGTAAAAATAAGGCAAACTGTGCGGATAAAGATATCACGGTTAACCGCAAAGTACTGCTTCAGGGCCTCTGTGTTGATCAGTTCCGTTTGAATATAGCTGGCAACATATCGCTTGTATCTTTTAAAGAACAGAAATAGTCCAAGAGCCAGTGCCAGGTAGGTCGAGATTAATGTACCCCATGCCACCCCTTCCACGTGCATATCGAGCACTTTAATAAAATAGAGGTTCAATAGAATGTTCAAAAGGTTGTGCACAATAGTGATGATCATCGGGTACTTTGCGTTCTGCATCCCCAAAAACCACCCCTGTAAGCCGTATAGCGCCAGAATTGCCGGGGCGGTATAGATGCGTATATCGTAGTAAACCTTGGTGTATTCCGCTACTTCGGCACTGCTCTCAATAATCCAGAGGCTGAACAGAATAATCGGGGTTTGAAGCAGAATCAAAAGCAGGCCAATTCCCAGGGCTATCAGCTGCACGCGAACAAGTATTAATATCATTTTGCCCCGGTCGCGCGCGCCATATTCCTGGGCGGTAAGCCCGGTTGTTCCCATCCGAAGAAAACCGAATCCCCAGAAAATAAAGTTGAATATCATGCTCCCCACAGCAAGTGCACCCAGGTAGTACACCTGGTCGAGATGCCCTACAAGAGCTGTATCTACCACACCCAACAGCGGCACCGACAGGTTGCTGATAATATTGGGAATAGCCAGTTTGAGGATGGTTTTATTCAACAGAAAGACGTTTTAGCATTGGAGAATCCCCGGATTTCTTTTCCGGGATACTCTGGCATATATTTCCAGAGCGTTATTTATTATGATAAATTTGATGGATCTTTTTCAGGATCAGAAACCACAAAAAGTATCGCTTAATTCTCACGATTAAAACCCGGGTATGGAACTGAGTTACTGGCAGAGCCGATGGCGAAAAGGAAATATTGGATTTCACATGGATCAGGGCTATCCGGGGCTCAAGCGGCATTGGGGTACGTTGAATATCCCTGAAAATGCTACTGTGCTAGTACCGCTTTGCGGTAAAAGCGCAGATATGGACTGGCTTGCGCAACGAGTTGAAACCGTAATTGGAGTTGAAACAGCGGAAGAAGCAATCTCTCAATATTTTTCGGAGCGTAAACTAAACCCTGATAAAACCGCTTATTCAGGTTTTGATATTTACAGTTCCGGTAATATTGAGTTGTGGCTGGGAGATTTTTTTAAATTCCCGGAAAACAGACATCCCGGTTACGACCTGATTTATGATAAAGCCTCCCTTGTAGCTCTCCCCGAAGAGATGAGAGTTCGATATGCCAAAAAAATTCTCTCTCTTTCCACCGGCAACACCCGATATCTCCTTCATCACTTTCTTTATGACAGTGCCGAGATGTCAGGTCCTCCCTTCATGGTTTCGGCTCAAGAAATTGATAAACTCTTTTCACATAAATTCTCAACCACGGTTTTGGAAGAACAGGATCTGGACATCAGCAATTTTCCAAAGTTCGAACTCAGGGGGTTGAACAGATATTTAAGAGAACGGTTGTTGCTATTAACCCCAAAGTGAGGCGATATTACCTTGAATTGTTAATATTATGCATTGATAGCATTAGAAAGTTGCATATCAAATCGTCTGCAATTATTTTCTGTCTCGCAAAATCAATTTTACATCGTTAACCAACACATACTCTCTCATGGATTTAAATACCCGTAACAACATTTTAACGATTGTTTTAGGCGTTCTTATTTTAGGGCTCTCTTATTTTCTCTACAGGTCACTTACTGATCCCTATCAGGAAGTTCTCGAAGAGCGCGAGATGGTAGAAAGAGAGCGTCATAGAATGACGTTGGTTCGCGATGCGCTCGTGCAATACCGTAACAGACAAGGAAACTTCCCCCCCACCGATGGAGGCCTCGACAGTCTGGTTCAGTTTTTAAAGACTGATGAGTTTATCGTAGAACGTGCTGATTCTCTGTTTCAATTCCGCCCTCCGTCAACCTACAGTGCCGATTCCATTGTATACTCACCACGACCGCCACACAACCGGTTTGAGTATACCCTGAATGATACGATCAGGCCACGGCTCTATCTGTTAGAAAACCCCGGCACTGACGACCGAATTGGAGATCTTGAACGAACAACACTGCTGAACGCTCCAAACTGGAATTAAATATGTCTTCTGATGGCTCTTGTCTCGGGGTTTGTTATGCCGATAATCACCTTTTTTATTCGGTAAACGACCCTGAAAAAGAGAATCATCTGAAACATATTGGGAGCATCGATTTTAACTTTGATGTTCAAAATGCCATAATAACCGGTGGCAAGCAGGGATTCTCAGCGCTCAAAACATCTCTTGAGACTCTCAAAGAGACTTTTGGCTGCACCTCCGTTAAAATCCTATCGCCGGCTACTGAAGAGTGCTGGAGTATTGTGCCCAGGGCTGTTTATGAGGACTCCTCTGAACGCGAAGCCCACCTCTCGCTGCTTATGCAGGGATTTGAACGCAGTGAGATTGAAACCGTATGGCATCCTGTTAGCAATGTAGACTACAAATTGCTTTTACTGCGAAATACAGGCTCAATGCAGGGATTCAACCATCTGCTCGGAGCTTTCCCAAATGCCGAATATGTATCGGAATTTGAGATTGGGGCCGACTGGCAAACCCATAGCAATGCCAACGGATCATTTCTTATGATTCACTGCACCAAACAGTACATCTCTGCCTCATCCTACATTCTTGGAAAGCTTCGCGGATGCACGTTTATCCGTTATGATAATGCCTCCGATCTGCCCTACCTATGGGCGCTTTATGCAGGTAAATTGTCATGGATGCAGGGGATTCACGAAGAGATTAATGTATTTGGACATTACAGCAGTATCGTTGCTGAAACCCTCACGCCCTACTGGGATGATTCAGGAGAAGTTATCCTCATGAAATCACTCGACGCAATGGGGCTGGACGCCAATGAAAAGACATATGGATTCAGACTTGAAAGTGTATTTCCCGCCATCTTGATGAGCCTGAACCTGGACGCTAAATTGGAAGAACCGGCATGAGAATAATTACCGGAAAATTAAAAGGGCGCACAATTCCGGTTCCAAAAACCGACCTCTTGCGCCCTACAACCGACCGCACAAAAGAGGGCCTGTTTTCGGTAATTGAAGCCCGTACATGGATTGAGAACAGCCGGGTTCTCGATCTTTTTGCCGGAAGCGGCAACCTGGGGTTTGAAGCCATTTCAAGAGGAGCATCTACCTGCCTTTTTGTAGACCGGGAGATCAAACACTCCCGCCATATTGAAGATCTTGCTAAAAAGTTTGAGGTGCAAAACCAGGTTCAAACGGTTACCTCCGATATCGAAACCTTTTTGGAAAAAGGCGGCCGGGGTTCATTCGATTTCATCTTTGCAGATCCTCCCTACGACTACTTCATGATGCATGAGATGACAGAAACGATTCTAAATGATAACTGGCTGAATGATGACGGTTGGTTTATCCTGGAGCATGATAAGCGGCTTGATTTTTCAGAGCATGAAAAGTGCGTCTTTTCAAAGGCCTACGGCAGAACTATAGTTGCTATTTTCAAGCACAATGATGAAGGTTTCAACTAGCAGGTTGTACTTCTTGTTGCTCGAGTCTTAAAGCTCCTGTTTTTTTAACTACAACTGATTGTGTACATTTTTCCTGATACTGTAATTCACTCAATTATCCATACATGAAACGTACGGCTCTCTATCCCGGATCATTCGACCCATTAACCAATGGCCACCTCGATATTTTAAAACGGGCGGTTCAGATGTACGATAAAGTTATTGTTACAGTAGCTGTTAACAATCAAAAGAAATCAGTGTTTACAGGTGAGGAGAGAATTGAATTGATCCGGAATTCAATTAAAGATTTTGACTGGGCCGGTCAGGTTGAAATAGAGCAGTTTACCGGGCTGCTCATTAACTTCGCCCGTAAAAAAAATGTAACCGTCCTCTTGAGGGGTGTGCGGCAGATTTCCGACTTTGAATATGAATTTCGAATGGCACTTACCAACAGAAGGCTGGCGCCCGAAATTGACACAGTGTTCCTGATGCCTGATGAACAGCTTACCTTTATCTCCGCCACCATAGTTAAAGAGATCGCATTGTGGGGAGGTGATCTTAGCAGCTTCGTACCCGATAATGTGGCTACAGCTCTTCATAAAAAGTTTTCAGACTGAAAACTTTTTATGAAGAGGTAAAACCAATTCAATGTACAATTAAAGGCCTCCTTTTTAAAAGCAGTTGCCCCATGGGTATTTTAATGTGTATACTGAAAGTCTTTTAAAGAAACGTATCGAATACAGAACGATTGAGATTCATTTCAGGGTTATGGCCCATGAATCTCAATTAAAAACTACTATTTATGATCAGCAAAGGTGAAAAGATAGATTCCGGATTTACATTACAAATTGTACAGGACGGTGAAGAGAAAGAAGTAACTTTCAAAGAACTTTTAGACAGGCCGGCAATAGTTTCTGTCTATATGAGAAACAATACCGGTGGATGCGATAAGCAGAATCAGAGTCTGGCTGAACACTCTTCCTGGTTTGACGAAAAAGGTTACAACCTTATTGCAATCAGCAAAGACACATGCGGTTCTCATAAAAAATATGCTGATAAACTGGGTATCAACTACACGCTGGCTTCAGATCCGGATTTTAAATTTGCCCGGGCTGCCGATTCTATTGTCGAAAAGAAAATGTACGGAAAAACGTTTGAAGCACCCTCCCGATCTGCATTTATAATCGACAAGGATGGAACCGTACTTGCCACTATTGAGAAGATTAATACCAAAGCACATGCCGAGGAACTTAAAGCACTGATTGAATCTATATAAATCAGACTGTTTCCGGGAATGTCATTTTAAAATTATTATATCGTATACATGAAATCGTTAGTCATCGTAGAGTCACCCACTAAAACAAAGACCATTAAGAAATACCTTCCCAAAGGATACGTAGTAGATTCTTCAATGGGTCATATTCGCGATCTGCCATCATCTGCAAAAGAGATTCCGGCAAAGTATAAAAAGGAGTCCTGGTCTAATTTGGGAATCAACGTAGACGACGGATTTACTCCGCTCTATGTAGTACCTGCCAGTAAAAAGAAAATTGTAACAAAATTGAAGGCCCTTCTGAAAGATTCGGACGAGCTTATATTGGCCACTGATGAAGATCGGGAAGGTGAAGCCATCTCCTGGCACCTGGTAGAGCTGCTAAACCCAAAGGTGCCTGTTAAAAGAATGGCATTCCGCGAAATTACCCAGGAGGCAATCAATAACGCTTTGGAAAACTTCCGCGATATTGACATGAATCTGGTTCACGCCCAGGAAACCCGGCGTATTCTTGACAGGCTTGCCGGTTATACCATCTCTCCACTGCTTTGGAAAAAAATCTCACCCGGCCTTTCTGCCGGCCGGGTACAATCCGTGGCCGTTCAATTCCTGGTAGCACGGGAGCGCGAGCGAATGAGATTCAAAAGCGGTACCTATTTTGACCTGAAAGCATCCGTTTCGAAAGAGAAGGATAAGAATAAATTTAACGCAGACCTTTCACACCTGGATGGCAAACGTCTGGCAAGCGGAAAGGATTTTGATGAAAACACCGGCAAGCTGAAAAAACCCGACAGTGTGGTTCTGCTGGATGAAAAAAAGTCGAACGATCTTCGGGATCTGTTGAACAGTGCAGAGTGGGCCGTTTCGAACATAGATGTTAAAGTTCAGAAACGAAATCCATCTGCTCCATTCATCACATCTACACTGCAGCAGGAAGCAAACAGAAAGTTCGGCTTCTCTGCCAGGGATACGATGAGTGTAGCTCAAAAGCTGTATGAAAACGGTTTGATCACCTACATGCGAACGGATTCGACCAACCTATCGGGCCAGGCAATCAATGCCGCCCGAAATGAAGTAGAAAAACAGTATGGCGAAGAGTACCTGTTTAAGCGCGTGAGAAATTTTGGGAAATCCAAAGGTGCACAGGAGGCTCACGAGGCCATTCGGCCGGCAGGGTCAAGTTTTATCCATCCCGAAAACGCAAAACTGAGCGGACGCGAGTTTAAGCTCTACGATCTGATCTGGAAACGAACGATTGCCACACAGATGGCTGAGGCTGAGCTTGAGTTCACCAATGTAACAATCACTGCCGAAAAAGACGACACCAAAGCCGACTTTAAGACCAGCGGGAAAAAGATACTCTTTCCCGGTTTCTTTAGGGCCTATGTGGAGGGAAGCGATGATCCAGAGGCAGCGATTGAAAACCAGGAGATCTTTCTGCCTGAAATGAAAGTTGGCGAATCAATTGACCTGCACTCTCTGGAAGCCATCTCTCACGAAACCAAACCGCCTGCACGATTCACCGAGGCAACGCTTGTTAAGGAGCTCGAAAAACGCGGGGTTGGCCGGCCAAGTACATATGCTTCTATCATCAGCACCATCCAGGACAGAGGATACGCCAAAAGCGATGGAAAAACACTCATTCCGTCCTACACGGCATTTGCCGTTACAGAACTGCTTGAAGTTCATTTTCCGCATCTGGTTGACAGTGATTTTACGTCCGAACTTGAAAACAAACTGGATGAGATTGCAAAAGGAAAGTACGATCCCGTAAAATACCTTGAAGAGTACTACGGTGGCGAAAAAGGATTAAAAGCTCAGGTAGATCAGCAGGAAGACAAAATTGATCCGCAAAAGGCAAAAGTC
>SL_8KL_010_SEDDRAFT_10000991_pt1 | contig 24553 bp, 21 predicted proteins | sample SodLakKL_010_SED_4_FD_11160 | JGI IMG/M metagenome (IMG submission 11160) | reverse complement strand
TGGCCACCCTGGTTGTCAATAAGCTGCGCGGCACCTTTACCTGCGTATCCGTTAAGGCACCGGGCTTCGGCGACCGTCGTAAGCAGATGTTGGAAGACATTGCCGTGCTGACCGGCGGGGAAGTTGTATCTGAAGATCTTGGTATTGAGCTAAAAAATGTAGAAATCAACATGCTCGGCCGGGCCCGCCAGGTTCGGATCAGCAAGGAAGAAACAGTTGTCGTTGATGGTTACGGCGATGCCGACGCCATCAAAAAGCGGATCGCCCAGATCCGGACCCAGATTGAAGATACCACTTCCGACTTTGATCGCGAAAAATTGCAGGAGCGCCTGGCCAAGCTGGCCGGCGGTGTTGCCGTAATCGAAGTGGGCGCCGCTACCGAAACTGAAATGAAAGAAAAGAAACTGCGCATTGAAGACGCTCTTTCGGCTACCCGGGCTGCTGTGGAAGAAGGCATTGTTCCCGGCGGCGGGATCGCCTACCTCGGTTTAATTGAAGCCGTGGAAAAAATAGAAAAAGACCTCCATGGCGATGAACAGACCGGTGTCACCATTGTCAAGAATTCCCTCCACGATCCGGTCCGCGTAATTGCCAACAATGCCGGCGCTGAAGGCACCGTTATTGTTGAAAAGTTAAAAGGCATGGAAAAGGGAACCGGTTTTAATGCTATGACCGGCGAATTTGAGAAGCTGATCCCGGCCGGTATTGTCGACCCCACTAAAGTGGCCCGTTCGGCGATCCAGAATGCGGCCAGCATTTCCGCCCTGTTCCTGACCACCGAAGCTGTGGTCACAGACCTTCCCGCTGACGACGACGGCGGAGGAGCAGGCATGGGCGGCGGAATGCCCGGCGGCGGAATGCCGATGATGTAAGCTAAACTGTCTGCTTTAGCATAAAATAGAGAAAAAGAATAATAAGGTTGCAATAACACCCAAGCCCCCTTTTTGAAGGGGGCTTTTTTGTATGGCGGGCAGTTGCAACCGCCCGTTTTGAAGACAGCTATAGTGAGGTTAAGAAAAGCGACAGTGACAGGGGGACAGGTCCACTGTCACGGGACATGAGTCACGGGATATGATAGGAGACGAAAGCGGCGTTATTTTTGCAACTCCGGCATGGTTGACCATAAAGCCTGGGACGGCCAGTAAAAAGAAGGGCTGACGGCGTATGGACGTCAGCCCTATTCTAAGGTGTTGCTCGATCCCGTTGCGGATTAGTAGACCAGCCTTAAAGGAGTTTTTCCAGCGAGGCGATGGACTGGTCGATTAACCCCTGCGGGTATTCAACATCATGGATTTTTCCGGCCAGGAAATCGTCATAGGCGGTTAAATCGAAATGCCCGTGACCGCTTAAATTGAAAAGAATCGTTTTTTCCTCGGCCGCTTCCCGGCATTCTAAGGCCAGGTCGATAACGCCCTTAATGGCATGGGCGGTCTCGGGAGCCGGCAGGATGCCCTCGGAACGGGCAAAAGTAAGGGCCGCTTCGAAGACGCCTTGCTGGCCGTAGGCCCGGGCTTCGATCAGGCCGTCTTTGCAGAGCTGGCTGACCAGCGGAGATTCGCCGTGGTAGCGCAGGCCCCCGGCATGGATGCCGTTGGGCATGAAATCATGGCCCAGGGTATACATCATCAACAGGGGGGTGTAGCCGGCTACGTCGCCAAAGTCGTAGGTAAAGGCTCCCTTGGTCAGGGTTGGGCAGGCTTTAGGTTCCACTCCGATGGCGCGGACTTTTTTATCATGGCGGATTTTATCGTGGATAAAGGGGAAGCTGATGCCGGCAAAATTGCTGCCTCCGCCGCAGCAGCCGACCACGAAGTCCGGGTAGTCATCGACCAGCTTGAACTGCTCCTGGCATTCCAGGCCGATAATGGACTGGTGGAGCATGACATGGTTGAGCACGCTGCCCAGCGAGTAGTTGGTATCATCTCTGCCGGCGGCATCTTCAACCGCCTCGCTGATCGCTATACCCAGGCTGCCCGGGGAATCAGGATCCTTGGCCAGCACATCGCGGCCCGACTTGGTTTTGTCGGTGGGGCTGGCGTAAACNTCTGCCCCCCAGACTTCCATCAGAGACTTGCGGTACGGTTTCTGATGGTAGCTGACCTTGACCATATAGACGGAGCATTCCAGGCCAAAGTAATTGCAGCCCAGGGCCAGGGAGCTGCCCCACTGGCCGGCCCCGGTTTCGGTGGCCAGCCTTTTTACTCCGGCTTCTTTGTTGTAGTAGGCCTGGGCCACGGCGGTATTTGGTTTGTGGCTGCCGGCCGGGCTAACCCCTTCATGCTTATAGTAAATGCGGGCGGGGGTGCCCAGGGCTTTTTCCAGGCTGTAGGCCCGGTAGAGCGGGCTCGGCCTCCAGAGGCTGTATATTTCCAGGACTTCTTCGGGGATATCAATCCAGCGTTCACTCGACATTTCCTGTTCAATCAGGCTCATGGGGAAAATGGGACTAAGGTCATCGGGTCCGGCCGGTTTCTTGGATCCCGGGTGCAGGGGCGGCTGCAAAGGATTGGGGATGTCGGCCTGGATATTGTACCATTTCCGGGGCATTTCCTTTTCCGATAAGATAATTTTACGTTCTTTCATGTGCATTCCCTCCAGTTAATTAGTTTTTATAAATAAAAAACTCCCGTCCTGGGACGAGAGTTGTTCGCGGTACCACCCTGGTTGCCTTTAAATAAAAAGGCCGCTTGATCAGATGCGAAAAAAGATCTTTACTTTTCTCAGACCTGCTTTCTTTTAACGGTGAAAGTTCCGTCCGGGTCTACTGGCGGGCCTTTATGGCTGGCCTCGCGTTCAGCCGGCGCCTCCAGGAGCCATTCACCAGGGGGTATCATCGCCGGAATCTCAGCTTTGGAAACTATTCGTTTCCTCCATCCGACTCTCTTAGGTGATCCGATCCGGGCTACTAGTTCCTGTCATCGGCGTTACAATATCTTCTTAGCTAAGAACTTTAGCACAGCTTCTAATGGCTGTCAAGCATTTTTTGCCTGGAATTTGATGTGATCCTGATAAATTGGTATTTGGGCCATGTTATATCATTGATTTTAACTCTATGACTGTTTGAGAAAAGCAATACCGGTTTTTAAATTTATGCTTTTATTCTTTCAGAGATCTGTCCGGTATTTATTTTAGCGGTTTTTTTAGAAGGCTATATTTTTGGCAATATACCATTAAATACATAAAAAAGAGAAGGTAAAATTAAATTTGATTGGCTAATATTTCAGCGAGGTAAGAACCCAAAAGTGAATTTATGGATAAGTTACATAACCTCTATTTCACGTATTTCTTTTCCTTTGAGTTGTTCTTCGACTACAGTGTTATATTCACTTATAGCTATCTTAATATTTTCTATTGCTTCTTCCTCAGTTGACCCCTGAGACCAACATCCCGGCAAGCCAGGTACAGAAACTGCATAGCCTTCATCGGAATAATGCAAGGCGATACGATATTTCATAATAATCCCTCCAATATTTCTCATCTAATTATAACATTTATCAATGAATGCTGGAACTTTAATAATAGATTAGTTCATAGGTTGCCACCTGGCCCGGCCCGCAATATTCAAGTTTAATCTGCAAGCGTTGCAACAAATTGGTTTAGGATGCAAAACATGATCCGCTTTCAAGTCAACCCTGAAATTACCAGCCGGCAGCGAACTAGTATTATAGGGGCCTCACTCTCAGGGGATGGGGTTATTTAACCAGAGGTGAGCCGGGTTTCCAATAATCAACGGTCGAAATAAATGCTTTTGCCGGTCGCTGAGATGGGCACGCCAATGGCTACTTCCCCTTCGATCAGGCCGGCGCGCAGGGCGGCAACGCCGATACGGTACATGATCCGGTTGTCGGCATTGAAAAGGGAGGCGGTTTTTACGGCAGAGCCCAGGGCAATGCCCAGGTCGGCCAGGCGCCAGGCGCACAGGGGACCCGCAAACTCCGGGCCCTGGGTAAGCTTGTCTTCCAGCTCGATGCAGGTATCATAACCGCAGGCCCCGCAGTTTAAGCCGAGAGCAGCCGGTTTTTTGAGAGAAAGCAGCAGGACAGCAGCAGAATCGCGCACGTTTTTCCCGTCGCGATCGAAATTTGGTTTTTTGCTCTCCAGGCCATAGTTGACCATGGCATCGGCCAGGGTTTTTATCTTGGCCCCGCTTAATACTGTGATCTCAACAAAGTCTTCACCCTTGCTCTTGGGGGCCGTCCTGGCGGCAACGGCCATCATGCCCGCTATTTCTTCCATTTGTCTTTCCAGATCCATGAAATAACCTCCCGTAGTTTATACTATTTCTCAGGGCGATCAAAATGAGTCACTCCCTTTGCGGTAATAGTTCTTTGATAAAACCGGTAAATCCTGCCCTTGAACAGGGCCGGGCCTTAAACAAGAAAGGTTTGCTCCCGTTAAAGCGCGCCGGGAGGGTTCTTTATTTGAGGCGGGCGGCTTTATTTTATTTTGATTCTTTGAAGGAATATAAATATGAACGGCGAAAAATATAAGTTGTTGATGACGGGAATAAGTGTGTATAACGAGGGAAAGTGTGTCTAGGGTTCCGCCGGGATAAGCCGGTTGACGTTGCAGCCAAAATTTCTGTCCCGGGCTGGTCCGAGTGACACAGGCATCCTGGATGACCACGAATTCTTCTGCGAATTCAGATCAAGGGTGTCACACCGGAGGGATAAAAGCCCAGGCGGGTAGGTTTCACTCGATACCTATCTGTCCGGGTTTTAATTTATATTTCCGGGAGGTGAGCCTTGCGCTGCTGATCATAAACCGGGCATAATAGTTAGGAGTTGCCGCTTCCTGTTCTGATCCTTTTCAAAAATCTTGCCAAAGACTAACGCTAAGGAGGAGCATGATGGAGAAATTCTTTAAATTCAAAGAGCACAAGACCAACACCAAGACCGAAATTACCGCCGGCGTTACCACTTTCATGACTATGGCCTATATCATCTTTGTTAACCCAGATATTTTAAGCGCTGCCGGCATGGATTTCGGCGCGGTTATGACAGCGACGATTATCGCCGCCGGGGTAACCACCATTTTAATGGGATTGTTGACCAACTATCCCTTTGCCCTGGCCAGCGGAATGGGCCTGAACGCCTTTTTCGCTTTCGTGGTAGCGGCCCAGTACGGCTGGCAGGCAGCCCTCGGGGCCGTTTTTATTTCCGGTATTGTTTTCCTGATTTTGGCCGTAACCGGCCTGGTTTCCCATTTTGACGCCGCGGTCCCCTCCAGCCTGAAGCATGCCGTGGCGGCCGGGATCGGTCTCTTCATAGCCTTTATCGGCCTCCAGAACGCCGGCATTATCGTCGGCTACGAAGCGACCCAGGTAACCCTGGGCGATTTAACCGCTCCCGGGCCGATGCTTTCTTTAATCGGCCTCTTTATTATTGCCATTTTAATGGCCCGGAAGATAAGGGGAGCGATCCTTTTAGGGATCCTTTTAACTACCGTGGTCAGCTTTATCATGGGTATTCAGCCCGTTCCGACGGGCCTGGGCGACATATTCGGCCCTCCGGCCAGCCTGGCGCCGGTCCTGTTCGAGTTTGATCTGCGGGCCACCTTCGCCATTCCCATTTTCGTCATTTTTTCCTTTGTTTTTGTTGATGTTTTTGATACCATGGGCACCCTGCTGGGCACCGGGGCCCGGGCCGGCTACCTGGATGAAAAGGGCCGCCTGCCCAAGGTCAACAAGGCCATGCTGGCTGATGCCATCGGGACCATGGGCGGCGCGATCATGGGCACCAGCACCGTCACCACCTACATCGAATCGACGGCCGGGATTTCTGAAGGGGGGCGGACCGGATTCACCTCGATCGTGGTGGGGATCCTGTTCTTCCTGACCCTGTTTTTAGCCCCGCTGGCCGGACTGGTCCCGCCGGAAGCTACCGCTCCGGCCCTGGTTATCGTCGGGGTTCTGATGATGGCCTCGGTGGTCAAGGTCAATTTTGACGATTTCACCGAAGCGCTGCCGGCCTTTTTAACGATCATTTTTATGCCGCTGGCCTACAGCATCGCCGATGGGATCGCTTTCGGTTTTATCGCTTTCCCGCTGGTGAAAGTAGTCTCCGGCAGGATTGACCAGGTCCACTGGATCCTCTATATCCTGGCAGCTATTTCGCTGCTGCACTTTTTCGGACCGATTTAAACCTGTCGACGAAATGGAGTTGATCTGTTATGCCTGAAGAACCGGCTGTTCAAGTCGGCATCGTTATGGGCAGTGATTCCGACCTGCCGATCATGAATAAATGCGCAGAAGCGCTGGAGCTGTTTGGGATTACTTACGAGCTGGTGGTTTCCAGCGCCCACCGCCACCCGGAGAAAACGGCCCGCTATGCCAGGAACGCAGAGGAGGCCGGGATGAAGGTGATTGTAGCCGGGGCGGGCGGAGCCGCCCATTTGCCCGGGGTGCTGGCCTCCATGACCCTGCTCCCGGTGATCGGGGTCCCCATCGCCATCGAACCGATGCAGGGAGTCGATTCGCTCTACTCTATAGTCCAGATGCCCCAGGGGATCCCGGTGGCCACGGTTACGATCAACGGCGCTTTTAATGCCGGGCTGCTGGCTGCGCAAATTATAGCCGTGGAGGATAATGAAGTCCGCGAAAAGCTGAACAACTACCGCCAGGAACTGGCGGCCAAAGTGGAAGAAAAGGACTCCAGGCTGAGAGAAAAAACCGGCCGGAGCGGCCGTTTGGATGAAGGTGAAGTAAAATGATTGAACGCTACACCCGGCCGGAAATGGCCCGGATCTGGAGCCTGGAAAACCGCTACCGGAAATTCCTGGACGTGGAGATCCTGGCTTCGGAAGCCTGGGCCGAGCTGGGTGTGATCCCTCCTGAGGCGGCGGAGCTGATTGCCCGTAACTCCGCTTTTGATGTGAGCCGGATCGAAGAGCTGGAGAAAGAGACCCGGCACGACGTGGTCGCCTTTACCCGCTGCGTGGCTGAATCGCTGGGGGAAGAAAGCCGCTACTTTCATTACGGCCTTACTTCATACGATATTGTGGATACGGCCCTGTCGGTGTTGATCCAGGAGGCGGCTTCTTTGATCGAAGCGGGCCTGGTGGCGCTGGAGGAGGTCCTGAAAGAGCAGGCTCTAGATCATAAAAATACCCCGGTGGTGGGAAAAACCCACGGGGTCCATGCCGAGCCAACCAGCCTGGGCTTAAAGTTCGCCCTCTGGTATGGCGAGGTGCAAAGAGACCGGCAGCGCCTGGCCCGGGCCAAAGAAGCGACCCGGGTGGGCAAGCTTTCCGGGGCGGTCGGTAATTTTGCCCATATTGATCCTTTCATCGAAGAACATGTCTGCAGGAAGCTGGGCCTGGAACCGGCCCCGGTTTCCACCCAGGTCCTGCAGCGGGATCGCCACGCCGAATTTCTAAGCGTTTTGGCCATTATCGGGGCTACCCTGGAAAAAATGGCTTTAGAGATCCGCAACCAGCAGCGCACCGAGGTCAGGAGCTGGAAGAACCTTTTTACAGCGGTCAGAAGGGCTCTTCGGCCATGCCCCACAAGCGCAACCCGGTCACCTGCGAGCAGGTCTGCGGCCTGGCCCGCCTGCTCCGGGGCTATGCCGGGACGGCGCTGGAGAATGCGGCTCTCTGGCATGAGCGCGATATATCGCACTCCTCGGTGGAAAGGGTAATCCTGCCCGATGCCACCATCATCACCGATCATATGGTCCCAGATGGTGCGGGTAATCGGTGAGCTTAAAGTTTACCCTGAACGGATGGCCCGCAACCTGGAGCTGACCGGCGGTTTGATCTATTCCCAGAAAGTGTTGCTGGAGCTGGTTGAAAGCGGAATGTCGCGGGAAGACGCCTACAACCTGGTCCAGGAATGCGCCATGGCCTCCTGGGAGAGCGGACGTTCTTTCAAAGAAGAGCTGGCCGAAAAAGAGGTGGTCCGTTCCCGGCTCGGCTCCGATAAACTGGCCGCCTGTTTCGATCCCGGCTATTACCTGCGGCGGGTAAGCCATGTTTACCGGCGCCTGGGCCTGGAATAGGGCGGGCCGGATAAGCATTTTTCCGGGGCCGTTTAAAAAAAATAATACCCTGAGAGGAAAACTGGAAGATGGAAAAACAGGAATTTATGTATGAAGGCAAAGCAAAAAAAATATACCGGACTGATAATCCGGATCATGTCCTGGTTGAATTTAAAGATGATGCCACCGCTTTTGACGGGGATAAAAAGGGCCACCTGGAGGACAAGGGAGTATTGAATAACCGCCTTTCGGCCCACTTTTTTACCCTGCTCGAAGAACGCGGTATTAACACCCATTACGTGAAAACGATCAGCGACCGGGAGATGCTGGTAAAAGCGCTGGAGATCATCCCGGTTGAAGTTATTGTGCGCAACATTGCCGCCGGCAGCATCTCCAAACGCCTCGGCATTCCAGAAAAAACAGAGTTGAAGAAAACTGTGCTCGAATTTTCTCTGAAAGACGACGAACTGCACGATCCGATGATTAACCATTACCATATTTACGCCCTCGATCTGGCCAAACCTGAAGAAATGGCGGAAATGGAGCGGGTGGCACTCAAGGTCAACGAACTCCTGGTTCCCTACCTGAAAGAAAAAAACATTGTCCTGGTTGACTTTAAGCTTGAATTTGGCCAGCACAAGGGAGAAATAGTGCTGGGCGATGAGATTTCCCCGGACACCTGCCGTTTCTGGGACAGCAGCAGCGGCGAAAAGCTGGACAAGGACCGTTTTCGCCGCGATATGGGCGGAGTGGTGGAGGCCTACCGGGAAGTTCTGCGACGCCTGGAAGGGGGCGAAGGCCCTGCAATGGATGGCGAAAGTTGAAGTCACTTTAAAGAAGGAAGTGCACGACCCGCAGGGAACGGCCGTGGAGAATTCTCTGCGGGCGCTCGGGTTCGACGGTGTGCAGCGGGTGCGGGTGGGTAAATACCTGGAGCTGGTCCTTGAAGCCGAAACCTTCGAGGAAGCCGCCGCCAAAATCGAGGAAATGTCCCGGCGCCTGTTGAGCAACCCGGTCATCGAAGATTATGATTACAGCTTACAGGAGGTTGAATGATGAAATTCGGGGTCATCGTCTTTCCCGGTTCAAACTGCGACCTCGATGCTTACCACCTGGTCCGCGATGTTTTAAAGCGAGATGTTGAATATATCGGCTATGACCGGCGAAAGTTGGGCAATTTTGACGTGGTCATCCTGCCCGGGGGGTTCACCTATGGCGATTACCTGCGGTCGGGGGCCCTGGCGGCCCGGACCCCGGTCATAGAAGCTTTGGCCGGCTTTGCCAATTCGGGCGGCCTGGTTCTGGGCATATGCAACGGGTTCCAGGTTTTGACCGAAGCCGGGTTATTGCCGGGAGCGCTGTGCCGGAACGACAGCCTCCAGTTTCGCTGCCGGCAGGTTTACGTGCGGGTAGAAACCAATACCCTTGCCTTTACGGGCAAAGCCAAAAATGGAGATGTGCTTAAAATGCCCGTGGCCCACGGGGACGGCAGTTATTACGCTCCGCCGGAACTGCTGCGGGACCTGGATGACAACGGGCAGGTGGTTTTCCGCTATGTCGACCGGGACGGCCGGATTTCGGAGGCAGCCAATCCTAACGGCTCCACCGCCAACATTGCCGGGATCGCCAACCGGCGCGGCAATGTAGTCGGACTGATGCCCCACCCCGAAAGGGCAGGGGAAAGGGCGCTCGGGTCGGTGGACGGCCTGGTTTTGTTCCGGTCGCTGATCGGGCATCTTCAGGACCGGGAGGTGGCGGGAAATGGCTGAGCGGGACAGTAAAAATAATGCCGGCAGGCAGGATAAAATCTGGCGCAAACTGGGCCTGAAAGATTTTGAATATGCAATGATTGTCGATCAGCTCGGCCGGGAGCCAAACCCGGTGGAGCTGAATATGTACAGCGTGATGTGGTCCGAACACTGCAGTTACAAACATTCCCGCTCTTCACTGAAATTATTTCCCACCGAGAGCCCGCGCGTGGTCCAGGGCCCCGGCGAAAATGCCGGGGTGGTCGATATCGGGGACGGTTATGCCGCGGTCTTTAAGATTGAAAGCCACAACCACCCTTCGGCCGTGGAGCCCTACCAGGGCGCAGCCACCGGGGTCGGTGGAATTTTGCGAGATATTTATACCATGGGCGCCCAGCCCATTGCCTTTTTAAATTCCCTGCGTTTCGGCCCTCCGGATAACGACCGCGGCCGCTATCTCCTCCGAGGTGTGGTGGCCGGTATCGGCGGCTACGGTAACTGCGTGGGCATCCCCACCGTTGGCGGTGAAGTATATTTTGAACCCTGTTACCGGGGCAACCCGCTGGTTAACGCCATGTGCGTGGGGGTCATGCCCCTGGAGCGCCTGGTGCTGGGGCAGGCCTGCGGAGAGGGCAACCTGGTGGTTTTAGCCGGCGCCCGGACCGGCAGAGATGGTATTCACGGGGTTACCTTCGCCTCCGAGGAGCTTTCCGAGCAATCGGAGAAGGACCGGCCGGCCGTGCAGGTAGGCGATCCTTTCCTGGGCAAGCTGTTAATTGACGCCACCCTGGAAGCGGTGGAGAAAAAGCTGGTGCAGGGGGTGCAGGATCTGGGCGGGGCGGGGTTGACCTGCGCCCTGACCGAGACGGCTTCCCGGGCCGGAACAGGCCTGGAAATCGACCTGGACAAGGTCCCCCTGCGGGAAGAAGGCCTGGAGCCTTTTGAGATCCTGACCTCAGAATCGCAGGAGAGGATGCTTTTTATTGTCGAACCGGAACACCTGAGCGGCCTGGAAGACATTTTCCGGCACTGGCAGCTGCCCCTGACTGTGCTGGGCCGGGTAACGAAGGGGCGGCTGGTAAGGATTTTTTACCGCGGGGAGATCGTGGCCGAGGTGCCGGCAGAAAGCGTGGCCGGCGGTGCGCCGGCTTACGAGCCGGAGGGCAGGGAGCCGGATTACTACCGGGAGCTCAGTTCTTTCGACCCCCTGAGCCTGCCGCCGCTAAAAGATCCGGGCCGGGTCCTGCTGAATCTGCTTTCTTCACCGGACATCGCTTCCAAAGAATGGGTCTGGCAGCAGTACGATTACATGGTCCGCACCTGCACCCTCCAGGGCCCGGGCGGAGATGCTGCGGTTATCAGGCTGCGGGAAAGCGGAAAGGCCCTGGCGGTAGCGGTGGATGGCAGCGGCCGCCTGACCTACCTCGATCCTTACCTGGGCGGGATGCTGGCCGTTGCCGAAGCGACCAGGAATGTTAGCTGCTGCGGGGCGGAGCCGATCGGCATTACCGACTGCCTGAATTTTGGCAACCCTGAAAAGCCCGCCGCTTTCTGGCAATTCAGGCGGGCGGTGGAGGGAATGGCCGAAGCATGCCGGGTCCTGGAAGTGCCCGTGGTAGGAGGGAATGTCAGTTTCTATAACGAAGTGGAAGACGAAGCTATTTATCCCACCCCTGTGGTTGGCGCAGTGGGCCTCCTTGAAGATGCAGGCCGGCACTGCGGCCCCGGTTTTAAAGAAGAGGGCGATGCGATCTGCCTGCTTGGACCGGAGGAGGTATCCCTGGGGGGAAGCCAGTTACTAAAGGTTGTCCACGGCAGGGTAGCCGGAAAGCCGGCCGGAATTGATCTGGGCATGGAAAAAAAGGTGCAGGCATTTTTGCGCCGCCTGGTTGCCCGCGGCCTGGTTTCTTCCGTCCACGACCTTTCCGAGGGCGGCCTGGCCGTAAGCCTGGCCGAAAGCTGCATGGCCGGCGGCAGAGGCGCTGTAATCGAGCTGCCCCTTTCGACCGATCCGGACCTGGCATTATTCGGCGAAGGCCCCTCCCGGGCCATTTTGTCCCTGCCGGAAAAAAACCGGGACCAGGTGATCGAAATGGCTGAAGAAGCCGGAGTGGAGCTCAGGGTAATAGGGCGGGTTGGCGGGGATGCGCTCGATATTTGTTGCGGCGGCGGCCGGTTTTTAAAACTGAGGCTGGACGAAATGAAAAAGGCCTTTGAGGAGGTTTTTTCGTGGATGATGAGCTAATTGGGCCCGGTAAAATCAATGAGTCCTGCGGAGTGTGCGGCGGTTTTGCCGAGAACCAGCCCCTGGCCTTTCTGACCTGCTTTTCCCTTTACGCTCTCCAGCACCGCGGGCAGGAATCGGCCGGTATTGCGGCCGGGCCCGGCGAAGGCCGCAAAATGTGGATGAAAAAGGGGCTGGGCCTGGTATCTGATGTTTTTCCGGATAGCGCCGATTTAAAAGGTATTGTCTGCCGCCTGGCCGTGGGTCATGTGCGCTATTCTTACGGCGAGGGCGGGCGCAGCCCCGAAAATAGCCAGCCGCTAAAGCTGCGCTACCGGCACGGGGAACTGGCCGTGATCCATAACGGGCACCTGCTCAACTCTGCCGAACTGCGAATGGAACTGGAAAGCCAGGGCGCCATTTTTCAGACCGATACAGACAGCGAATTGCTGGCCCATATGGTAGCCAGGCAGGGCAGCAGCAACCTGGAAGAAGCTCTGGCCGAAGTGGTTCCGCGCTTAAAGGGCGCCTTTGCCTTTATAGTTACCAACGGCCACAAGGTGATCGGCCTGCGGGACGGTTATGGTTTTCGCCCCCTTTCGCTGGCGTCCCTGGACGGGGGAGGCTATTTCATGGCTTCGGAAACCTGTGCTTTCGATACCATCGGGGCCGAGTTTATACGCGATGTTGAGCCGGGCGAGATGGTTATTCTTGATCAAGAGGGCCTGCGGAGTCGCCAGGTTATTGCCTGTCCCTCCCCAAAACTGTGCATTTTTGAATATATATATTTTGCCCGCCCGGACAGCAACCTGCAGGGCAGGAACGTGCACCTGGTTCGCCGCGAACTGGGCCGCCAGCTGGCCCGCGAACATCCGGTGGAAGCCGATATCGTCTCGGGCGTGCCCGATTCCAGTATTGCTGCGGCTTCCGGCTTTGCCGAGGAGGCGGGCCTGCCTTACGAGATGGGGCTGGTCAAAAACCGCTATATCGGGCGCACCTTTATCAAACCGACTCAAAAAATGCGCGATGAAGGAGTCGATATCAAGCTCAACCCGGTTAAAAAAATTGTCGAGGGCAAAAGCGTGGTCCTGGTCGACGATTCCATTGTGCGGGGCACAACCAGTGTGAAGCTGATCAAAATTATGCGCCGGGCGGGAGCCCGCGAGGTCCACCTGCGGATCAGCTCGCCCCCGGTGAAGGGGTCCTGCTTTTATGGCATAGATATCCCCGATGCTACCGAACTGATTGCCTATAACCGGGCGGTGGAAGAAATACCGGGTGAAACCGGGGCCGACTCGGTCGGGTATTTAAGCATAGAGAAAACGCAGGAAGCGATCAACCTGCCTGCCGACCGGCTTTGCCGGGCCTGTTTTACCGGCGATTATCCCCTTCTAAATGACTGAAGCGGGCTAAAGTTTGGCTTTCAGGAAGGATTGACCCGGCCCGAGGTGGAATATCATTTTGTATTGCAGGTTGAATAGGTTTGTATGACCTGCTTTAATAAGCGCTTTAGCAGCAACTAACTGTAATCAAGGAGGTAAAAGATGATGGAATGGTTATTGTACGTGGTTCCGGCCTGCGCTCTGGCTGCTTTGATTTTCGCACTAATCTTATGGTCCAGGCTGAGCAAGGCCGAACCCGGAAGTGAGCAAATGCAAGAGATTGCCGCCGCCATCCATGAAGGAGCCATGGCTTTCCTCAAGCGCGAATATACTTATTTAGTTATATTCGTGATAGTGCTGACGGCGGTCCTGGCCGTTGTCATTAATCCCCTTACTGCGCTGAGCTTTGTCGTAGGGGCGATCCTTTCCGGAACGGCCGGTTACGTGGGAATGACGGTGGCTACCATTGCCAATGTCCGCACGGCGCATGCCGCCCGCTCAGGGATAAACCCGGCCCTGACTACGGCATTTTCCAGCGGGACGATCATGGGGATGATGGTTGCCGGCCTCGGGCTGTTCGGCCTGGGAGTCCTTTATATTTTCATCCGCGAACCCGATGTTGTTAACGGTTACGCCCTTGGGGCCAGTTCGATTGCTCTGTTTGCCCGGGTCGGCGGCGGTATTTATACCAAGGCGGCCGATGTCGGGGCCGACCTGGTCGGGAAAGTCGAAGCGGGTATTCCCGAGGATGATCCCCGCAACGCCGGGGTTATTGCCGATAACGTCGGCGATAATGTGGGCGACGTGGCCGGTATGGGCGCCGACCTTTTTGAATCCTATGTCGGGTCAATGATTGCCACTATGACTTTAGGAATTGTTTTGTTCGGGTTCGAAGGGACCCTCCTGCCGCTTTTGGTGGCCTCGGTGGGGATCCTGGCTTCAATATTTGCCTTTTTCTTTGTCCGGGCTAAAGAGGGATCCCGGCTGGGAGCAGTCCTGGAACGGGGGATCTGGGTCAGCGCCGCGGTGGTGCTGGTCGTAGCCTTTTTCCTGGTTAACTGGTTTGTCGGCCAGGGGGTATTTCCCGATTTCGGGCCTTTCATTGCCGTAGTGGCCGGTTTGCTTGCCGGAGTTGTTATCGGCCGGCTGACCGAATATTATACCTCTGATCACTTTAAGCCGGTTCAGAATATTGCCCGGGCTTCGCTGACCGGGGCCGCGACCAATATTATCGGCGGCCTGGCGGTCGGGATGAAGAGTACCATTTTGCCGATTATTACCATCGTCGCCGCCATTTTNGTTTCGTATTACTTCGCCGGTATATACGGCATTGCCATCTCGGCGGTGGGGATGCTTTCGACCGTGGGTATGACCGTGGCGGTGGACGCTTACGGCCCGGTGGCCGACAATGCCGGCGGTATTGCCGAAATGGCCGAGCTGGAACCGGAAGTGCGCGAAATTACCGATCAGCTCGATTCGCTGGGCAACACCACGGCGGCCATCGGTAAAGGCTTTGCCATCGGATCGGCGGCCCTGACCGCCCTGGCCCTGTTTACCGCCTATTCGCAGGTTGCCGGCCTGGATGTGATCGATATCACCAGTCCCCAGGTTATCGCGGGGCTTCTGATCGGCGGGGGGCTTACCTACTTCTTTACCTCCAGGACCATGGAGGCGGTGGGCAATGCCGCTTTCTCCCTGATCGAGGAGATCCGGCGCCAGTTTAAAGAAATACCCGGTTTAATGGAAGGCAAGGCCAAGCCCGAATATGCCAGGTGTGTGGATATCAGCACAAAGGCCGCCCTGCGGGAGATGATTATTCCCGGTTTGATGGCGGTAGCGGTTCCCCTGGCCGTGGGGTTGATCCCCTTCCTGGGCAAGGCGGCCCTGGGCGGGCTGCTGGCCGGGGCGCTCGTTACCGGCGTTTTGCAGGCCATCAATATGGCCAATGCCGGCGGGGCCTGGGACAATGCCAAGAAGTACATTGAATCAGGNCACCACGGCGGCAAGGGCAGCGAAGCCCACAAGGCGGCCGTNGTCGGCGATACGGTGGGCGATCCCTTCAAGGATACAGCCGGCCCTTCGCTGAACATCCTGATCAAGTTGATGAGCATTGTCGCTCTTGTTTTNGCGCCGCTGTTCTTCTAAAGAAAAACCAGGCGCCCGGGANAAACCCGGGCGCTTTTTTATCAGCGCGAGACACAGTAAGGTGCAGCAAGGGAACGGAGCTGTTTGCTGCAGGGCAGCTATGTCGCGGGAGCGGGGCTGTTGACACATTTTCATTAAAAAGGTCCGCTCCTCTGTTTAATGACGGTTTCACGTTGCTTAACATGTTATATGTTAGACAAGCATGCCCTTTAAAAAAGAATACCATCTGATGGATGTAAATAGTAACATGCATTTTCGGGATAGATTTTACAAGGAAGGATTTGTTGATAGATCCTTTATAGAACGGGTTGCCCCTTTTCTTAAAACAGCTTCTAAAGAGAGGAGTTGTTCGCTATGAGCGATGAAATGGATTACCGCCGGGCCGGGGTGGACATTGATGCCGGCGAAGAAGCGGTGGAAAGGATCAAGGGCCTGGCCCGCTCTACTTTCCGCCCGGAAGTCCTGCAGGGCCTGGGCGGCTTTAGCGGTCTTTTTGCGCCCAATTTCAAGGATATCAAGGAGCCGGTCCTGGTGTCCGGTTGCGATGGGGTGGGGACCAAGTTGAGGGTGGCCTTTGCCGCAAAAAAGCATGACACGGTCGGCATCGACTGCGTGGCTATGTGTGTGAACGATGTTTTAGTCCAGGGCGCCGAACCGCTATTCTTTCTCGATTACATGGCCATGGGCAAGCTGGTTCCCGGGCAGGTGCAGGAAATTGTGGGCGGGATTGCCGCTGGCTGCAGGCAGGCCGGTTGCGCCCTGCTGGGCGGCGAGACTGCCGAGATGCCCGGGTTTTACCCTCCCGGCGAATATGAACTGGCCGGTTTCGTAGTCGGTATGGTTGACCGGTCCAAAATAATCAACGGTTCCGGGATTAAAGCCGGCGATGTCGTGGTGGGGCTGGCTTCAAACGGCCTGCACAGCAACGGTTATTCACTGGCCCGCAAGGTCCTGCTCGAAGAAGCCGGTTTAAAGCTTACCGATCACCAGCCCGGACTGGGCCTGAGTCTGGCCGAAGAGATGCTCAAGCCGACCTGGATCTATGTGCAGCCCGTCCTGGGAGCCCTGGAGAAGTTTACGGTCAAAGGCATGGCCCATATAACCGGGGGCGGTCTGCCCGGAAACCTGCCCCGGATCTTGCCCGCCGGCTTGCGGGCCGATATTGAAGTTGGGTCCTGGCCGGAGCATCCCATCTTTGCGATGATCGGCGAGCTGGGTCCGGTCAGGAGGGAAGAGATGTTCCGCGCTTTTAACATGGGGATCGGTTATGTCCTGATTGTTCCCGAGAGTGAGGCCGACGGCCTGGCCAAATATTTTAAGGATCAGGATCTTTGTGCCTACCTGATCGGGCAGATCAAGTCCGGTGAAGGGCAGGTTATACTGAACCACCTCTAGGTCCCGGTTAAATGGGCATGAACCGCTTAAAGGATTTACAGACCTTTAAGCGAATTCTTTTATAGCAGACCAGTAAATCTTCTATCCTGAAGGCATAAAGAAGGCAGGGCTCCAGCATTGATTTATTCCGCTATCTAAAACTATTACTGCCAGGAGGGCTGTAGTATGAAGCGAATTGCGGTACTTGCATCCGGCCGGGGCACTAACCTGGAAGCGATCCTGGAGGCGGTAGAAAGAGGAAGTATTGCCGGAGAAGTGGCCCTGGTAATCAGCGACCAGGCGGCGGCACAGGCTCTGCAGCGGGCCGGGAAACGGGGCGTGAAAGCCCTGTTTATGAACCCCCGGAATTACGGCGGCCGGGAGCAGTATGACCGGGCCATTGTCGATCAGTTAAAAGAAGACCGGATCGACCTGGTGGCTTTAGCCGGATTTATGCGCCTGCTGTCGGCCTACTTTGTCAATGCATACCCGATGCAGATCATGAATATCCATCCTTCTTTGCTGCCTGCTTTTCCCGGTTTAGACGGGGTGGAGCAGGCTTTTGATTATGGGGTTAAGGTTACCGGGTGCACGGTCCATTTTGTTGATGAAGGGCTGGATACGGGGCCGGTTATATTACAGGAAGCGGTCCCGGTAATTCAGCATGATACAGTGGAAACGCTGCACCAGCGCATCCATGCCTCGGAACATCGTCTTTATCCGACGGCGATAGACCTGTTTTGCAGGGAAAAATTGAAGGTAGAAGGAAGAAGGTGTAAGATAATTGACTGAAAAGCGCAGAGCCCTGATCAGCGTATCGGACAAAACGGGGATAACTGAGTTTGCCCGGGAACTGGCCGGTCTTGGTTTCGAAATTATTTCCACCGGCGGGACGGCCGGGACTATGCGCGATGCCGGCCTGGAGGTAACCGATGCCTCTGAAGTGACCGGTTTTCCCGAAATTTTAGGGGGCAGGGTCAAAACCCTGCATCCAAACATCCACGCCGCCATCCTGGCCCGCCCGGATTTGGAAGAGCAGCGCCGGGAACTGGAGAAGTACGGGATTGTTCCCCTGGAACTGGTGGTGGTTAACCTCTATCCTTTTGAGCAAACTATCGCCCGGGCCGGGGTAGGCCACGCGGAAGCGGTGGAGAACATCGATATAGGGGGGCCGACCATGCTCAGGGCGGCGGCCAAAAACCATGCTTACCTGGCGGTGGTGGTCAACCCGCAGCGCTACGGCCCTGTAATTGAAGAGCTTAAATCGGGCGGCAAACTGAGCGCTGAAACCCGCATCAGCCTGGCGGCTGAGGCTTTTTCCCATACGGCCGGTTACGATGCGGCCATCGCTTCTTACTTTAATGCCCGCCCCGAGACCGGGGCCGGATTATACCCGGAACGCCTGAACCTTTCCTATAAAAAGATCCAGGGCCTGCGGTACGGGGAAAACCCCCAGCAGGAAGCGGCTTTTTATGCTTCTGCCGGTGAACCGCACGGCCTGGCGGCGGCTAAACAGCTGCAGGGAAAGGAGCTTTCTTTTAATAATTTGAACGATCTTAATGCGGCCTGGGAGGCGGCGCTTGAATTCAGGGAACCGACCGCTGTGGCGGTCAAGCATGCCAACCCCTGCGGGGTCGGCTCGGCAGACAACCTGAAGGATGCTTACTTGCTGGCTTTTGAAGCCGATCCGGTCTCTATTTTCGGCGGGGTCCTGGCTTTGAACCGGCCCGTGGACGCCGCTGCGGCCAGGGAAATGAGCAAAATATTTCTTGAAGTAATCGCCGCTCCCCACTTTACGGAGGAAGCGGTTTCAGTGTTCAAAGCCAAGAAGGATATCCGCCTGCTGGAGGTGGCTTTGGAAGAAAGCGGGCGGGACCGCTTTGATATTAAAACGGTAGCGGGCGGGATCCTGGTTCAGAGTCTCGACCGGGAGGCGGTAGATGTAAAGGCCGGCAAAGTGGTTACCGAGAGAGCGCCTACCGATGAAGAATGGGCCGCCCTTGAGTTTGCCCAGAAAGTGGTCAAGCATGTGCGCTCCAACGCTATTGTTATCGCCGGGAAAAACATGACCCTGGGAGTGGGCGCCGGCCAGATGAGCCGGATCGGCGCTGCCGGCATTGCCCTTAAGCAGGCCGGCGAAAAAGCAAGGGGGGCGGTGCTCGGATCTGATGCTTTCTTTCCGTTCCCCGATACGGTCGAAGAGGCGGCTAAAGCCGGGGTGAGCGCTATTGTCCAGCCCGGCGGTTCCCAGAAAGACCGGGAATCGATCGAGCTTTGCAACCGCAATAACCTGGCCATGGTCTTTACCGGCCGTCGTTATTTTAAACATTGAGCCGGGTTTTGATTTAAGGCAGGAATGGTTTCGAAAGCAATATCAGGGAGGTGAAGGTAAATGCGTGTTTTGATCGTTGGCGGGGGCGGGCGCGAGCATACCCTGGCCTGGAAACTGGCTCAGAGTCCGCTTCTGGAAAAACTTTACTGCGCTCCCGGCAACCCGGGGATTGGCCGGGTGGCGGAATGTGTTGATATTGCCGCAGACGATATAGAGAACCTTAAGAACTGGGCCCTGGATAAAAAGATTGATTTGACCGTGGTCGGCCCGGAAGCGCCCCTGGTGCTGGGATTGGCCGACAGCTTCAGGAAAGCCGGCCTGAAGGTATTCGGGCCCGGCAAAGATGGGGCCCGGCTTGAAGGAAGTAAGGTTTGGGCCAAGCAGAAAATGAAGGAATGGGGTATCCCTTCGGCCGCCTTTGCCGTTTTTGAAGACTTTGAAGATGCCCGCAGCCACCTGGCCCGTTTTTACGGGGGAGCGGTCGTAATCAAGGCGGAAGGCCTGGCGGCCGGAAAGGGAGTTACGGTGGCCTCTGGGCCGGCTGAAGCGGAGCAGGCTTTATATGATATTATGATTGAACGTAAATTCGGCGATGCCGGAGACCGGGTAGTCATCGAGCAGTGTCTGAGCGGAGAAGAAGTTTCTGTCCTGGCTATCACCGATGGCAAAGAGCTGGTCTTTATGCCTTCCTCACAGGATCACAAGGCTATTTTTGAGGGCGATAAGGGGCCGAATACAGGTGGTATGGGCGCTTATTCGCCCGCTCCTGTCTATACGGCAGAATTGGCCCGCCAGACCGAAGAACAGGTATTTTGGCCCCTGTTGAACGGTTTTAAGAGCATGGGGATCGATTTCAGGGGTGTTATTTACGCCGGGTTGATGATTTCGGGTGAAGATATCAGCGTTCTTGAATACAACGTCCGTTTCGGCGATCCGGAAGCGCAGGCCCTGATCCCGCGCCAGCAATCGGACCTGCTGCCGCTGCTCGATGCCGCCGCCGGGGGGGATTTTGGCGGCCTGGAGGCCGAGTGGAAAGAAGAGCCGGCGGTTTGTGTGGTTATGTCTTCAAAGGGTTATCCGGGCAGCTATGAAAAAGGGCTGCCCATTGAGGGAATTGAAGAGCTGGAACGGGAAGGAGACGACCGGGTGGCGGTATTCCAAGCCGGCACGGCCCTAAAAGACGGCAAGCTGGTCACAAGCGGGGGAAGAGTGCTGGGCGTAACCGCCTGGGACAAGGATCTGCGCAAAGCCCTGGACAGGGTCTACAGGGCCTGNGNTAAAATCAATTTTGCAGGGGCCTACTACCGGAAGGATATTGCCCACCGGGCTTTAAAACGGATGTAACGAAGCTTANGAAACAAGGCATTTAGCAGATAAAAAAACGGAAGGTCGATTAANAGCTATTTAGCTACCAAACCGGGGGGTGTGCCAGTATGGAACCTGTAGTGGTGGTCGGTTTTGCCCGGACCCCATTCGGNCGNTTTTTAGGTTCGCTTGAGCCCGTGCCGGCTGTGGAACTGGGCGCCGTAGCGATCCGGGAAGCCCTTAACCGGTCCGGTGTGCCTGCTGAAAAGGTGGATCATCTTTTATTCGGGATGGTGCTCCAGGGCGGGGCCGGCCAGATTCCTTCCCGGCAGGCGTCAGTCCTGGCCGGGCTGCCTTTCACAGTTCCATCCGATACGATTAACAAAGTTTGCGCTTCCGGCCTGCGGGCGGTTAACCTGGGTGAAATTATGATCAAAACCGGCGGAGCTTCGCTGCTGGTGGCGGGGGGGATGGAAAACATGAGCGCCGGGCCGTACCTGATGCCCCGGGCCCGGACCGGCTACAGGATGGGCGATGCCGGGGTTATTGATGCCATGATCCACGACGGCCTGTGGTGCCCCTTCCACGATGTCCATATGGGTGTGCATGGCAGCGCCGTTCCGGCCGAACATGGCATTACCAGGGCCGACATGGATGAATGGGCCCTGCGCAGTCACCACCGGGCTATAGAAGCGATGGATAATGGACGTTTGGCAGAAGAAATTGTCCCGGTAACAGTAGCAGGCAAGAAGGGAAAAGCGCTGGTGGTGGAACAGGATGAGCTGCCCCGGCGCGACACTTCACTGGAAAAACTGGGTCGGTTGCCGCCAGCTTTTGAAGAAGAGGGTCTGATCACGGCCGGCAATGCGCCCGGGATATCTGACGGCGCGGCGGCGCTGGTCTTAACTGCGAAAAGCAAAGCCCGGGAGCTGGGCCTGGAACCGCTGGCGGAGATAATAGCATCCGGCGCCGCTTCGCGCGAGCCCCGTTATATTGCCACCGTGCCCTGTGATGCCGCGGCAGTAGCCCTGGAGCGGGCCGGGTTAAAGGCCGATCAGCTTGATCTGATCGAAGTAAACGAAGCTTTTGCCGCCGTAGCCCTGACCAGCATTAAACTGGGCGGCTGGGACCCGGGAAAGGTCAATGTCAACGGCGGGGCGGTAGCCCTCGGACATCCGATTGGAGCCAGCGGGGCCCGGATACTTTTAACCTTGATCAATGAATTGCGCCGGCGCGGCGGCGGCTACGGCCTGGCCACGATCTGCAGCGGCGCGGCCCAGGGTGAAGCAACCGTTATAAAGGTTTCTTAACCCGGCCCCTAAAAGGGAGGGGTTAAACATTGAAATTTGTTCTTTCAGATTACCACCATTCTAAAAGAGAAGAATTTCGCCGTTTTGCGGAAGAAGAGATCGACAGGGGAGACCACTATCCCGCAGAGAATTTGCGAAAAGCAGGTCAGAGAGGTTATATGGGTCTGCCCCTGCCTCCCGAATGGGGCGGAGCAGGCGAGGATTTCTTGACTTATACAATCATGGTCGAAGAACTGTCGCGGGTCTGCGCTTCCACGGGGGCAATTATTGCCGTTCATACTTCTGTGGGAACCTTTCCGCTTTATTATTACGGGACGGGTGAACAGAAACAAAATTACCTGGCCGGCCTGGCGGGGGGAGATTTACTCGGCGCCTTTGCCCTGACCGAAGCCGGCGCCGGTTCCGATGCGGCCTCCCTAACCACCAGCGCCGTCAAGTCGGGCGATGGCTACGTTTTGAACGGGTGCAAGCTTTTTATCACCAGCGGAGACCGGGCCGATCTTTATACCGTATTTGCCACGGTCGATCGCGAGCTCGGTCACAAGGGAATCACCGCCTTCCTGGTGGAAAAGGGCGCTCCTGGGCTTTTCCCGGGACGGCCGGAACAAAAAATGGGCTTGAACCGCTCCAATACCACCGAACTGCGCATGGAGGAACTCTATATTCCGGTGTCGAACCGTTTGGGTGAGGAAGGGGCCGGTTTTAGCATAGCCATGTCCTTGCTTGACGGGGGCCGGATCGGCATCGCCGCCCAGGCCCTGGGCCTGGCCCAGGCCGTGATTGATTATACGACTGCATTTTTGCAAGAAGCGGAAGAGCGTCACAGCCTGGAGACCGGTCAGTACAAGGCTTTTAAACTGGCGGGGTTGGCCGCAAAACTGGAGGCGGCGCGGCTTCTTGTTTACCGGGCGGCCCTGGTTAAAGAAGCGGGGCAAAAGTGCTCCAAGGAGGCTTCTATGGCCAAATATTATACCACCGACCTGGCCATGGAGGCGGCGGCAGAAGCTATTGATCTATGCGGCTTTGCCGCTGCCGGCAGCGGGACTCCGCTGGGCGGGTATTTTTGCGACGCCAAGGCGACCCAGATTTACGAGGGCACCAACCAGATCCAGCGCCTGGTAGTAGCGCGGGAATTGCTGAGATGAGTTTTCGATGTTTCCGTTCAATATTACAAAGGGATAAGGCGGAGAGCAGTTTCCGGCTGGCGGTTCTGATTTTGAGCTGCTGGGGGTTCTGCCGACCGGCTTTAAATAGGGCTTAGAACATTACCTATCAGGAGGAGGATGATTGAATGAACTTTGAGTTGACTGAAGAACAAGAAATGACAAGGAAGATGGTTCGCGATTTCGCCGAGAAAGAGCTCAAGCCGGGAGCTGAGGAGCGCGATGACAAAGAGGAGTTTTCCAGGGAGCACTTCGATAAGATGGGTGAGCTGGGTTTGGCCGGCATTCCCTGGCCGGAAGAATATGGCGGAGGCGGGTGCGATTATATCAGCTATGTCATTGCCGTGGAAGAATTATCCCGGGTTGACGCTTCGGCGGGGACCACCTTGTCTGCCCATATTTCCCTGGCCGGATGGCCCCTTTTTAAATACGGCACCGAAGAGCAGAAGAAAAAATACCTGGAGCCAATGGCCCTGGGCGAAAAACTTGGCGCCTACGGATTAACTGAAGCCACGGCGGGGACTGATGCCGCTTCTATGCGGACCACGGCCGTCCAGGACGGAGACAGCTATGTTTTGAACGGCAATAAAATATTTATAACCAATGCCGGCGATGCGGAAACCTATATTGTCTTTGCCGTCACGGACAAGGAGAAAAAGGCAAAGGGCGTTAGCGCTTTTATTGTCGAAAAGGACACGCCGGGCTTTAGTTTCGGCAAAAAGGAAAGGAAAATGGGACTGCGATCTTCACCCACCCTGGAGCTGGTATTTGACAACTGCCGGGTGCCCAAAGAGAATATGCTCGGCAAAGAAGGCGAAGGCTTTAAGATCGCCATGAGTACGCTTGATGGCGGCAGAAACGGTATTGCCGCCCAGGCAGTGGGCATTGCCCAGGGAGCGATGGAAGAAGCGGCGGAATACGCCAAAAGCAGGGAACAGTTCGGGACCAATTGCCGACTTCCAGGCCATCTCTTTCATGCTGGCCGATATGAGCACAAAAATTGAAGCCTCCCGCCTGCTGACTTACCAGGCCGCGTACCTGGAAAATGCCGGCCTGCCTTATGGCAAAGCATCGGCCATGGCCAAACTGTTCGCTTCGGAGACGGCTATGGAAGTGACCACCAATGCGGTCCAGATCTTTGGAGGCTATGGTTACACCAGGGATTACCCGGTGGAAAGGTTTATGCGGGACGCCAAGATTACCCAGATTTATGAAGGAACCAGTGAAGTGCAGCGCCTGGTTATATCCCGCTACCTGCTGGGCAAATAACCCATCAAACCATGTCAAAGGGACGGTTCTCTTGACATGCTTTTCAAAAAGGTTGCATGTCAAAGGGACGGTTCTCTTGACATACATTTCAAAAAGGTTGTTCGGGAAATGCCCTTACCGGCAGGGCATCATGTCAAAGGTGTCAAAGGTTGTCAAAGGGACGGTTCTTGTCATAGGGACGGTTCTTTTGACATGCTTCTCAATAAGGCTATTCAGAAAACAAGGCTATTCAGAAAACGCCCTTGCTGAGTGATTAATCAGCTGGGCGGGCCGGCTGGATCGAGTAAAAAAGTTGTCAAAAGAACCGTCCCATTGACATATT
>SL_8KL_010_SEDDRAFT_10000990_pt1 | contig 24573 bp, 32 predicted proteins | sample SodLakKL_010_SED_4_FD_11160 | JGI IMG/M metagenome (IMG submission 11160) | reverse complement strand
GACACTCTTGAATAAAAGCACGGAGAAGGAAAATCGTAAAACATTTTCCTTTCCCATGTCGGAGGAGTCAGATATGTCGATAGAAGAAAAAACTAATCCAAACCTGATAAGCCTGATCAATGAACTCAAAGATCAGGCGAGAGAAAAAGAAGCACCTATCTGGCGAGACGTCGCGGAAAGGTTAGAAAAATCCTCTAAACACTGGGCCGAGGTCAACCTTTCGAGCATCGAGCGGAACGTTGAAGAAGGAGAAACAATAGTTGTTCCGGGAAAAGTGCTCGGAGCTGGAATCCTAAAGAAAGAAGTAACCGTCGGGGCGTTCAAAGCTAGTAGAAGTGCAAAAGAAAGCATAGCGGAAGCTGGCGGGGAACTTTTAAATCTCCGCGAGCTGGCAGAACGAAAACCAAAAGGCAGCGATATAAAGATAATGGGGTGAACGGTATGAAAGTGTATGATGCAGAAGATAAGATTTTAGGAAGACTTGCCAGTCATGTAGCTAGTGATATCCTTGACGGAGAAGAAGTCAAAGTTGTTAACGCCGAAAAGGTCTTCATAGTAGGTAACAAGAAAAAGATATTGGAAAACTACAAAGAGAAAAGAGCTAGAGGTAAACAGATGAACGGACCTTACTTTCCGAGAAGACCAGAAAAGATATTCAGAAGAACTGTGAGAGGCATGATACCACATCAGGAACCACGTGGGCGAAAAGCATTTAAAAGGCTACGTGCGTACATCGGTACGCCCTCAGAATTAGAGAATGAAGAGATAATCAATCCAGATGTTAAGGATTCTACGGGTAAATTGGGCTTGACCTTGGAAGAAATCTCTGAACATCTTGGGGCTAAATTCTAGGTGGTAAAATATGGCAGATAAAGAACCGATAACACGAACTGGTAAGAGAAAAGAGGCGATAGCTAAAGCCACAATAAAGCCGGGAAAAGGTAGAGTAAGAGTCAATACCAAACCTCTTGAGATATATGATCCCGAGATGGCTCGACTCAAAATAAAAGAGCCCATCCAATTGGTCGGCGATAGAGCGAAAGGTATCGATGTCGATATCAACGTTCAAGGCGGAGGTATAATGGGTCAAGCAGATGCCGCGAGGACTGCGATAGCGAACTGTCTAGTAGATTACCTTGAAGACCCTGAATTGGAGGAACTCTTCAAAAAATACGACAGGAGTCTGCTCATATCAGACCCGAGAAGAAAATTACCGAAACAACCGATGGGTCCTGGAGCTAGGGCGAAAAGACAGAAATCATACAGGTGATATTATATGATTGTACCAGTCAGGTGTTTTACCTGTGGAAAAGTAATCGGAAATGTTTATGAAAACTACAAGAGTAGAGTCGAAAGCGGAGAGGATCCGGAAGAAGTGATGGATGATCTCGGTATAGAACGTTACTGCTGTCGAAGAATGCTGCTGAGCCACAAAGATCTGATAGATGAAGTGATGCAGTACTGAACTCTTTTTCTATTCTCTTTATGGGGCCGTGGGGTAGCTTGGTCGATCCTTCTACCGTGGGGCGGTAGGCACCCGAATTCGAATTTCGGCGGCCCCATCCATATCATTTCAAATATATTTTTGAATCGGTAAAAAATATAACCATTAAAAAAGCATATACACTCAAAATCCAAAACAAATCAGCAAAAAAATAATAGGAAAGGGGGGTGGGAGGGTGTTATCGTTATGTATGATGTTTATCCAAGTAGGTATCATCTATATATATTTTTTCCAGATCAGCGGTACATCATCTCTCTGCTCTTTTTCGAACCCCTTTCATCTTCATCTTTTTTCCTTTTCTTTTTCTTTATCTTTTTCTCTTGAGCAGGATTCGTACCGTGGAATTTTATATCGCTCCTTTTCAGTCGGAGATATTTCTTATCTGGAAGCTCTTGGACTTCGATTATCCCCCTAGATACCAATCCTTTGACCGCTCGTTTAACTCGTGACTTTGACACTTTTAATTCTTCAGCCGTCTCTTCTAGAGTTAAAGGTCGTCCTTCCATCAATTGTTTTACTATCTTCGCCTCGATACTATCCGCATCCATCTCTATCGGCATTTTTATCACCCAAAGTAAGTATTTTTTTCTTCCTTCTCATCTTTTGAAGGTTCGACCTGTTCTAATATATCTATATTTGCTATGGTATGGTAGGGTATTACTCTTATCATTCCTTCTTCGTCATGTGAATCGTCCAATTCTATCTTGATACCGTGATGATTCCCTATCTGTATGTAACCTTTAAAGTATCCTCTGCTAGTAAGGACTTCTTCTTTAGCCGTAAAAGATCTTACCTTATAGTGAGAACCTTCCGTGAGTTGATCTTCTATATTTTTCGACATCATCAATCACCTTCCTGAGTATCTTTAATCTTTTTGATCTCTTCGCCACAATTCGGACAGGTATGACCCGTTATTATCTTCTCGCCCGAGGATAGAGAATTTATCCTTTCTATGGTCTCTCTGTATCGTTTGAGGTTCGATTCTACGCTCAACTCCGTTATATGCCAAGCCTTCAATAGATCACCTTGACTTAACCTATAACCTTTCTTAGTCACTTCTCCATCATCCTCTATCGTCAATTCTTTCTCCTCTAATAACTGGAGAGCTTTCAGCTTGTTTAGATGTCTATAAACAGTTGGTTTGGTCGTATCTAACATGACGGCGAGTTCGTCCATGGTTCTAAATTTTTCAGGTTTATCTAAAAAACAATCGGTCCATAACCTGAACGGTACGCTATCATAAAGTTCCTCCTCGCTTTTTCTCCCCGAAAGATATCCAATATCAAGAAGAAAGTCTTCTAGTATCTCATCTAAATTGTTTGATACCTTAGGTCTATGTTCCGCAATCTGTATTTTGAAATCCATCAATATTACATTAAAGGTAGGCATATAATCATTTTGGATTCTTTCAACCATAAGTAAGAGTAAAAGTTTATATACAGTCTCGAAAAAATGGGATACGATGTCTGAAAAATCGGAAGTGTTAGTGAAATTCTTTGCCAGCGCCCGAGATATCGTTGGGAAAAAGGATCTCGAAATGGAGATCGAAAACAATTCTAAGGTTGAAGATGTTATGGAGACTATCTTCAAAGAATATCCAGAACTTGAGGAGATGGAGGACCAATTACTCATCTCAGTAAATAAAGACCGTACTGAAAAAAATGAATTACTCAAAGATGGAGATGAAATAGCTGTGATGCCGCCGGTGACCGGCGGATAGAACTATTTTATCTATTCAATAATCTTTACTTCATCTCCGTCCATCTTAACTTTCAATAAAGACTTTATTTCCAGACCAAGTTCTTCTTCTAATCTTTCTTTAGTTCCGACTTTTTCGAAGACAACCATGACATCACATATGTTCACTTCGAGTTCCTGTAAAGTTTTGATGATGCTTTTCAAAGTTCCTCCTGTACTCAAAACGTCGTCTATAAGAAAAACATTATCGCCCTTCTCTACGAAGTTAAGGTACATCTCACTTTCAGAATAACCCGTAGATTTGGATATAGGTATTTCATTGTCCAATCCGTACTTCCTTTTCCTTATGAATTTGTAAGGCAAACCGGTCTCCATGGAAAGTGCAGCAGCTAGAGGAAACCCCATGGACTGAGCGGTTAAAATATAATCACATTTTAAATCCGCTCTTTCTTCAACAGCTTTTACAACTTCGTGNAGTAAGTCCTGTTCAACGAGAGGTAAACCGTCTGAAAGAGGATGTATAAAATAATGGTAATCATCCATTTCGACTACTGGGCACTCTTTAACCGACTTTTTTAATTTTTCAAGCATCATTCCACCTTCGAAATCAAGTCTTTAGCTTTTTTGTTCGCTTTCCTTATTATCTTATCTTCCTCCTCAACTTTTCTATCCTTCATCACTATTTTACCGTCAATAATAACATCCGTTACTGAAGACCCGCTCATGGAATATATAAGATTCGATTTAGGATTATGGTCAGGCGTACCTTTAACGTCTTTCTCTACCAAAATCAGATCTGCTGCCATAGCTTCTTCGATCTTGCCAGAGTTCATACCTAAAGCTTCGGCACCCTTTTCCGTGAGCATTTCATAAGCTTCATCCGCATTCAATAAAGTAGCGTCTCCAGACATCTTCTGTTGGAGTGCGGCCGTTTTAGCCTCTTCCAACATATCTAGATTGTTGTTAGAAACGCAACCGTCTGTTGCGAGTGTTACTTTCACTCCTTGTTCCTTCATCGATTCGTAATCCATGGGTTTACCGACTCCTAGTTTCATATTAGAGGAAGGGTTATGACTGACCGAAACTTCTCTCTCAGACAAGAGTTCATAATCTTTATCTTCTAACCAAACGCAGTGTGCAACTGTCGTCCTTTCATTCAAAAGACCAGATCTATCCAAATACTCTGTAAAATAGAGATCTTGTTCTTCTTTAAAATCATCTCTTTCTTTTTTCGTTTCGGCTAGATGAGTGTGGATCATCAGATTGTTTTTCTCGGCAAAATCTGCAGACCATCGAAGACCTTCCTCTGAGACGGTGTAAACTGAATGTGGCCCTACGGCTGGTTCGACGAGATCTGATTTTTCAGCATATTCAACAAATTTTCTCGTAGCCTCTTTCTCCTGTTCGAGTTTTTCAGGGTCGTTCTGATCTATCAGACCGTAACTCAGAACCGCTTTCATGCCCATCTCTTCTACAGCGTCCAAAGCTGATTCCATAAAGAAATACATGTCGTTAAAAGCTACTGTACCTGTTTTGATCATCTCAAGACAGGCTAGTTTTGTACCCCAATAGACGTCCTCCTCAGTGAGATGTTCTTCTAAGGGCCAGACGATATTGGGCCAAGCGTCCCAAAATTCCCTATCATCCGCTACACCTCTAAACAAGCTCATAGCAGCATGCGTGTGAGTGTTAAAAAATCCAGGAGATAGATATTTGCCTTCACCCTCGATAACCTTTTCAGCTTCCTTTACCTGACCTATCCTTTTTATCTCCCCATCATCTATCAAAACGTCTTTTTTTCCCTTTTTACCTATAATCTCAACATTTTTTATTAAGATGGCCATAATCATCATCTCCTTCTCAAGAATCTGATAAGAATTTCCTGCACTTTATCCCAATTGTTTTTAGCCGTGTCAACTATCTCTTCATAATCTACCTTCTCATCTTTAATTCCATGAGCGTAGTTGTCTACAGTAACCAAAGCAGCATACTTCAAAGCGGCCTCCTTACATAGCGTAGCTTCAGAAGCCATGGTCATTCCGACTAAATCACCGAACTGTTTAAGTATCGCAACTTCCGCCCTTGTCTCCAATCGGGGTCCTTCAGTCTGAACGTACACTCCGCCAATATTTACGTTATCATAAGCCGACTCTTTAGCAGATCCTATCAATTGATCACGAATAACCTGTGATAATTCTGGTGTCACGTGTCTGATTTTCTCGTTGTAAAAGGTTATAGGATCCCAAAAGTTGACATAATCTTCCGGTATAGAGATAGATGGAACTGTGATCTCTTCACTTAAAGCTCCCGATGAACAGATTCCTATTATCTCGTCTACTTCTTTCTGCAACGCATAAATATTAGCTCTATGATTTATGCGGTGTGGGGGGATCGTATGATCCGGTCCATGTCTCATCAACAACATTATCTTTTCCTCTTCCAACCTGCCTTTGAACAGAGGTGAAGAGGGCGTACCCCAAGGTGTGTTGATCTTTTCAGTTTCTTTTATCTCGAATTCATCCCAATCTCTGAGCGCAGTTCCTCCAATCAGACCTATCCGTGACATCGAATCACTCTGCGAGAGTGGTTTACCGAATTTTAATATTTTTGCCTATTTCAATCCGAAAGCTATTTTAACTCACTTCCCTTATAATGTATAACGGTGATAAGATATGTTAGCAGAATTTTCGATAATACCTCTAGATAAGGGGGTGAGTCTTAGTGAATATGTTTCTAAAGTTATAGATATTGTAGACACGAGTGATTTGGATTATAAGTTGACTCCCATGGGGACAGTCGTAGAAGGAGATTGGGATGAAGTCATGGATTTGATCAGTGACTGCCATAAAGAGATGAGAAAATATTCAGATAGAGTAGAGACCAAGATAATAATAGACGATAGAAAGGGATCGGACAATAGACTGACAGGAAAGGTCAAGTCCGTAGAAAAAAGATTAGGTAAAGAAGTCAACAAATAAGAATCAAAAATCGGCTAAAGAGGCTTGAGATGAACCTTTTTCTTCTACTCTCTCCTTTTTCTTTTTTTCTTCTACCGGCTCTTCCTCAGAATAATCTTTTTCACTGAGTCTTTCTGCAAGTGTACTCCCTATCCCTGGTAGATCCCGTAAGTCTTCAGGTCTAGCTTTTCTTACTTCCTCCGGGTTTTCATAACCAGCTTGATATAAACTTCTAGCTCTGACTCTACCCACACCGTCTAACTCGACAAGTTCGAAAAGATCCTCTTTTATTCCGTTTTTCACCCGTTCGGTCAATTCAACAAGTTTTTCTTCTTTTGGTTTGTTGTACATCCTTGCTATCTCAGCCGCAGCGTGCAACAACCATTCAGCCGTTTCGACTTTATTATAGATATCTCCGGGCCCGATACCGAACTTATCAGCGATCTCATTTTCTGGAATCTCTTCGATCCAATCCTGAAGAAGTAAAGCAGTTTTGAAAGCTCTCAGATATTCTTCGAGTTCACCTCTATCATGAGGAAAATCTACAAACAGATCAGCACGTAAAGATTCTGCCTTTCTTTTATATTTTTGTAGTTCAGTTTTTGATGCGAAGAGATTATACATGTCGGGAGTAAGACATATCGTATGAAGATACGAGACATTCAAACCCATCTTTCCGCTCTTCACAGCCTTTCTGATTCTGACAGCTGATTGTGGATCTATATACAAATCCGAAACTCTTTTCCCGAACTTAGTGGCTTCCAAACAATCTTCTTCCCGTATCAATTCTTCCTCTTTCAACGTCTCTAAAGTTTTTCTCACTCTCTCCTCGATAGACCATATCTCGCTCTGCTGAGAGTAAAAAGTCTGTTCCATAAAATCATATATCTCCTCTTCAAAAGTACAGTGTTCTGTCGCTATAAGGGAAAGTAGGTGAGTTCTCAAAGCTGGTTCTGTCGCCATCCTCGAAACGATAGCTTCGCTTTCCCCAAGAAGATATTCATCGTAAATTTCATCGACTTGTCTTCGATTTTTCGCGACCAATATCGCCTCACCCAAATCATCATATCCCGGTCTTCCGGCCCTTCCGAGCATCTGATGAATCTCCATGACAGGTATAGGAGCGTTGTAACCCAACATCGCATCGTATCTCTTACAGTCCCTGACTATGACTTTTCTAGCAGGCATGTTTATGCCCGCAGCTAAAGTCGGTGTAGCGGTTATAAGCTTAATCAACCTATTTCTAAACGCTTCCTCCACTTTTTTCCTTTGATAATTATCTAGTCCAGCATTATGGAATGCAGTTCCTTTTCTTACCATATCAGCTAAGTTCTTACCTACCGAAGTGTTACTCCTACTTTCTATATCGTCTGCAACCTCTTCCAACCGATCTTTCTCTTTTCCGTCAAGATGCTCTTCAACGATAGAAGTCATATCTTGACTAACGGCACGTGTAGACTTTCTACTTCTAACAAAAATCAAACATTGGTCGCCTTTTTCTATAGTTGGGACGGCTAAAGTTTCCACAGCACCACTTTTAGGCTCTAGTTCTTCTTTCCCGCCGTCGGCATATTTGACTTCATTTTTGTGGAAAACTCCTTTTTTTAACTCTACCGGCCTCCAGTCGCTTTTGTGATGTTTCGCGTCTAGCCAATCCGCGATCATGTCCGAATTTCTAATGGTTGCGGAAAGAGCTATTATCTGTGACGCAGGATTAGCTTGTTTCAGCTTGGAAAGTGTGACTTCTAGTGTGGCGCCTCTCTCCCTATCATTAACAAGATGAACTTCGTCTGCTATCACACAATTCAACTGAGAAAGCCATTCTACATTATGCCTCAAAAGAGAGTCGGCTTTTTCCGACGTAGCGATTATCACATCGTAGTCTCGCAAGTTCGGATCCGGATTATCATAATTACCCATCGAAATGCCAACTTTCATGCCTAACTCTTCAAATTTTTTAAGATCATTCAATTTTTCTGATGCGAGTGCCCTCAAAGGTACTATGTAGAGAGCTTTACCACCCTCTTCTAATACTCGCTTTATTATCCCCAAATAAGCTAGAAGAGATTTTCCACTAGCTGTTGGATAAGCGAAAACACAATTATCCCCAGCAAGAACATCTTCTACACCTTTCTCCTGTGGAGGATATAGTTCTTCTATCCCATCCGATCTTATCAGCGACTTAGCTTCCTCCGGTATCTCAATATCTTCAACTTTCATGTTTCTCAGGAAATTTCAATGGGTCATTTAGATTGGATGTACTAAAACTTGGTGCTCCTAGATCTTCAATAGAACAATTCAGAAGTATTTATAGGTTTTAAATATACCCTCTATATTATAAGTCCGAAAAATGCCTCTGTTGAACTCTTACCAAGCCGCTATCGGCGGTGTATTCGTGATTTTAATTTTCGGTATTGTGGTGGAAAAACATTATGTTAGTAAATCTACCGTTTTCTACAATCTTCTCTCTTTCATCCTGCTTCTAGCTTCGATTGAGATCTCTTACCTGCTTCTTTCAGGTCTGATAATATATCTTATCTTGGGAGCGGTAATTATGAAACTCGAACTCAAACCGTTGTTTCCCGCGTTCGGTGCTAGAGCTTATGGCTCTCTAGCTCTAGTTTTACTTTTGGAAGGTAGAAAGTTCATCCCGGGAATCGAAGGAAGAGGTATTTACGAAACTTTTGGTCTATTACTCTTGCTTTGGATACTCATAACTTTCTTGGTCCATCTGATCGGACGATGGTATAGAAAACAAAGGTGGAATATATTCTGAAAAAAGCCTTGTATTAGTAAACCAAAATGATTTATACACACATTTTTTATCCAGTTTTGATGGAATTGAAAAATCAGCATCGGTTAAAGGATAAAGATGTCGAGAGATATTCAGAAGAATTGAAAGATAAACTCGGGGATTCTTTGTTCAATCCAAAGGAAGCAGTAGATATCGCAGATAGCGAGGAAGGAGAAGTGATTTTGGTAAACAACGAATTGGTAGCTACTTTCTTCGATGATGAGATATTCCCAACTATCCAAGGGCTACTCAGGATGAATGCTACGAAAAAATTCGTTACGGTCGATATGGGTGCTGTTGAATTCGTCTACAATGGAGCTGATATAATGGCTCCAGGAATATTAGATGCGGATGCAGATATAAGTGAAGGGGACTTGGTTTGGGTGAGAGAAGTTGAACATGAAAAGCCTCTAGCCGTAGGACGTGCTCTCACCAATGGAGAGGCGATGATAGAATCTAAAGAAGGAAAAGTGGTAAAAAATTTACACCACGTTGGAGACGGTAGATTTGAATGAATTATAGATTCTCCTTCAACTCATCTATTATGGCGACAGGAGAAGGATCTTTTCCTCTTAATAACGCAAGATAGATGCTGACGTAATCTCCCAGATAAACGAGATAAAGTATTCTTGCTAACTGCGTATCTGCGTCTGTCCAGACCTCTATAATGTCTTCGACCTCTCCTTCAAAAACGAGCTCTTTTGTCAGCTCTATCCGTTGATTGATCTTATCCGGTTCTTTCTCATCTCTTAAAAATATAGGTATGAATTCCTCAATATTTTCCCCGCCTTTCCAGCCAACGATCTCATTGTGATTCATCTCAGGAAAAGCTCCATACCAGGAGAGTATCTCAGAATTTTCGTTGAATTGTGTGTGCCATCTGTTCGCTACTGCATTATATATAGAGTGACCGTAAACTATCGGGATTTTTCCGTGAATTCGTTTCGCCAACTTCTTCGCTTCATTTTCTTCAGTATCGATCTCGGCTTTTATTCTGTCCCTAAGTTCTTTCAACCTTGAAACCGTGTCCAAAATATCCACTTCAGAATCATATATCAATAATTCGGATAGTAACTGAAGCACCGGTACGAACAAAAATGCAAAAGCAGCTCTAGGAGGATATCCAGTAGGTGCTTTGAGGAAAACAAATCTCTCCTCCTTACACATCTTTTCTAACTCGCCATCAGAACTTATAGCTACGACTTTAGCATCTCTTTTGAGACCTTCTTTTGCAGCGCTCAAAGTCTCCTCAGTATTACCAGAATATGAAACAACTATGAGAAGAGTTTCTTCATCTACAAAAGAAGGAAGGGTATAATCCCGATTCACATAAATAGGGACCTGGATCCTGTTGGCAAGAAAACTCTTCAAGGTGTCTCCCACTATAGCTGATCCACCCATCCCCGTGACCACGATATTATCGGGTTGGAAGGGCAAAAGATTGATCTCAGATTTCTCAACTACATCTTCGATCTGTTCTGGGAAATTTTCCAATATCTTCAGCATATCGTTTGAATCTAATTCCTCCATCTTATCAATATCATCGAGCATGATCTCACGCTGAGGGGAAATTGATTTCAAGATAAATAAATTTCCCGATAGCCGAGCTAGTTAAAATCTTAGAAATTCTTCGACCGTTACAGTACCCTAGCTGATATTCCGGTAAAAATCGATTTTATCCAACAACCAAAACTCTATTATAAATCAAATTCCTTCAATAAACGATGAACGAAGAACTCAAAAGAATCACTGAACGGTTAGAAAACGGCGATTTGGTCATGGTTTATGACGCTGATGAAAGAGAAGATGAGGTCGATCTCGTAACTCCATCCGAAAAGATAACTCCTCAGAAAATAAGGATATTGAGGAGAGATGCTGGAGGTCTTATTTGCGTTACTGTTCCTCCAAAAACCTGGAAAAAACTGGAGATGCCATATTTGAGTGAAATATTTGAAAATTCCACGGGCAAGTACTCTCTTCTAGAAGAGATGGAGGCCGACGACATACCTTATGATGAAAGATCTACTTTTTCTCTCACCGTAAATCACAGAGACACTTTTACCGGTATCACTGACATAGATAGAGCACTGACTATTCAAAGATTTGCAAAATTAGCCTCTGAGTTGGAAGAAAAATCTACCGAAGAAGCCCAAAAGTTGTTTGGGGGGGAATTTAGAACACCGGGGCACGTTTTCCTTCTAAATGCGACGGAAGGATTGACCTCTAAAAGAGAAGGACATACGGAACTGACCACAGCTCTGTTGAAGTTTACGGATCTTTATCCTAGTATGACGATTTGTGAGATGCTTTCAGATCAGGGAGATAGTTTGAGCGAAGATGAAGCTAGAGCCTACGGAAAAGAAAACGATATCCCCCTCATAGAAGGAAAAAAGATCAAAGAAGCTTTGAAGTGAAATAATGTCTAAAACTCGGGTTATGGCAGGTGGAACATTCGATCTTTTGCACCTAGGTCATCTTCATTATCTTCAGGAAGCTAAAGAGATGGGAGATGAATTAATTGTTGTGGTTGCATGTGATAAAACCGTAAGAGAGCACAAGCACGAACCTCTAATGGACGAAGAGGTGAGAAGAGAGATGGTGGGTGCATTGAAACCTGTAGATAAAGCCATAATAGGAAGTGAAGAGGATAAATTCGATACTGTTGAAGAAGTCGATCCGGACATAATAGCTTTAGGTTACGATCAAAGACATGCAGAGGAAAAATTGAAAGAAGACTTAAGAGTAAGAGGTATGGATGATATAGAAGTCAAAAGATTATCTCACCACAGCCACGAGTTGGACAGTACTAGATATATCATAAGGAAGATCATAGATTGGTACAGCATGAAGAAAGAGTTGGAGAAAGCGGAGGAGGAGGAAGATTAGATGAAAAAGATCGGCATAGCAGACACTACATTCGCTAGATTCGATATGTATAAGAGTGTAGTAGACGAACTCTCTAAGACAGGGACTGGCTACGAGATCGAAAGATATACGGTTCCCGGAATCAAGGATCTGGCCATCGCTTGCAAAAAATTGATCGATAACGGATGTGATATCGTCATAGCACTAGGTATGCCAGGACCAGAGCCGATAGATAAACAGTGTGCCGATCAGGCCTCGAAAGCTCTACTCTACGTAGAGATAGAAACCGATACTCATATTATCGAGGTCTTCGTACATGAAGACGAAGCCGAGGATGAAAAAGAACTTATGGAATTAGCCGATAAAAGGGCTAGAGAACATGCCGTAAACGTTTACGATCTGCTTTTCAGGCCGGAACGTTTAGAAGAAAAAGCCGGTAAAGGAGCAAGAGAAGGTTATCCTGATGTCGGACCTTTGAGGTGATAAGATATGGAAAAAAATATGAGATTAGGAATAGTTGTTTCGGAATTCAATTATGATATAAACCAGATGATGTTAGAACGAGCAGAAGAGCATGCGGAATTCTTAGGCGCTGAAGTCGAAGAAATCCTGCGCGTTCCAGGGGTCTTCGATATGCCTCTCGGGATCAAAAAGCTTCTAGAGAAGGACAATATCGATGGAGTCGTTACTCTAGGCACTGTAATTAAAGGAGAGACGAAACATGATGAAACGGTAATGTCTCAAGCTGCGAGGAAGATAACCGACTTGGAATTAGAGTACGATAAGCCTGTTACCTTAGGAATTACGGGACCAGGTATGAGTAGGATGCAGGCTGAAGAGAGGATTGAACGCGCTAAAAATGCAGTCGAAGCCGCAGTTAAGATGTACGAGCGTACTAAATGATCGCGGTATCCCTACTTGGATCCATTTGCAGATTAATCAGCTACAAAGGGGGTAGATACCTTTCCAGTTTCTGGTATCCTCGACAATACCTTTTACCCATAGGGTTTTTGATATGTCTAGGCATATTCATACTCATAGTGATCATAATAGCTCTTCTATTCAGAGAATTCAATAGAGAATCTACAAAAAGATGTCCTTATTGTCATGAAAGGATACCTACTGACGCTGTCTGGTGTAAATTCTGTAAAAGAGATTTGACCGAACATTTCGGACAATTAAATAATTTATCAGATTTTGAACGACCTGGAAGACCTTGTCCAGAATGTGATCACGATATGCAATTTATCCCAGAACAAAAAAGATGGTTCTGTCCTTATTGTAAAGAGTACAAATGATTTCCTAGCATGGGAGTTAAGTGATGGGATTTTCTAGGAAAACTTTTTCTCAAGGATTTCCAGGCGGTGGTGGAGGAGAATCTCTTGATTTAGTACTTTTTGGTTCCGAAGATGGTTTTTTCAGCTTCACTGCGGTTCCGTAGGCGAGTATCTCCGCACCTCCTCCAGTAATTTTGGAGGTCATGAATCTAACATTTACCACCGCATCCGCGTTAAGCCTTTGAGCTTCTTGTACCATCCTACCCAAGGCTTCTTCTCTCGCATCGGTCATAAGGTCTGAGTAGGCCTTGAGTTCGCCACCAAAAAAGTTCCTTATACCTTGGGTGAAATCTCTAAAAGCGTTTTTAGCTCTCACAGTATTTCCTCTTACCAAACCTAGATCCTCTACAATCTCTTTTCCCTCTATCTTTTCAGTATTAGTTATATGCATAGGATTAGATTTGACTAGCATTATTTAAAATCTTGTTATTGAATGATTAAAGATTTATTTGAGCAAAACTATAAGACTCATCTCGACCAAATAGATAAGTAAAACTATCCATATATACCTGCGATGTCCTACTCCATCCCGAGCGATGAGGAAGTTCAGGACGCGATTAGATACGTGATGAGGAGGAATAAGGGCATCAACTCTCTCAACAAATTGAAAGAATTGGTCACTAGTGAACTGCAGAACAAAAATCCTAATTTTACAGTCGGATTTGAACGGTTGAGGAAAATTGCCGTTACTGCTCCTTTTATAAAAACAGACATCTACGCCAGGAGGAGCGAAAAAAAAGACTCATTGAGAGGAAAATGTCCCGTTTGCGGGAACAAACTTGAGAAGAGGAAAAATGAAACTATATTCGGTGGTTCCGTAACTTTGGGCTACAAATGCCAGAAATGTCCTTATTGGACCACTCTCAAAAGAAGAATACCCACCAGGTACAGCTTTGAATACAAACAGGAGGAAAAAGAAGATGAAGATAAAACATCAAAGCGGGATAACAATAGAAAAAAACAGTAGTAGTATAATTTTAGATCCAACAAGGCAGGTAGAAAACGGTATCGTGACCCACGGACATATGGATCATCTTGTAAAAGATTCTTACATGACGCCTCCGACTCTAGATATACTTGAAGTTAGGAAGGGAGAAAAAAGAGGAAAAGAGATTTTGTACGGTTCTCCATATGAAATAGATAATTTCGAAGTTACATTATATCCCGCAGGCCACGTATTTGGATCTGCGATGGTTAAAGTGGAAAACGTACTATACACCGGTGATTTCAATCCGCACGGCGGGAAGACATGCAAGAGAGCAGTTCCCTATGATTGTGAGACTTTGATAATAGAATCTACCTACGGGAAAAGGAATTACCAATTACCGGCTAAAAAAGACGTTACTGAAGATCTGATCGCTTGGACAAAACATCAGGTTGAAGAGGGGCCGGTATTATTTGGCACCTATCAATTTGGAAAGGCACAGGAAGTTATCGCTCTATTGAATGAGATAGGAGAAATCCCCTATACTACGGAAAAAATCGCTGAGATTTCTGATGTCTACAACAGCTATGATATAGGCTTAGAATACAAAATCTGGGACCGACCTGAAGAAAATTATACGGCTGTTGTCCCACCAGGTGAATTGAAAAAACCGCCTGGTAAAATAGTCAAACATGCTAAAAAACGTGGAGGAGCTTCAACATATCTCTCCGGCTGGTGCGCTTTTTTTCCATTCTACAATTCGATGGATATCGATTCACAATTTCCTTTTTCAGACCATGCAGGTTTCGACGAACTTCTAGATTTTGTAGGCGGATGCGATCCAGATAAGGTATTTACTGTTCACGGTTCCGCAAAAGAATTTGCAAAGGCTGTAGAAAAAGAACATGGTATAGAAGCCGAGGCTCTCAAATGAGTCTTTCTATAATCTAAAGAAAGATTCCCAAATTATATTACAAAGTACCTTTTCCCGTTTTCAAGTGAGATTATGGACGACTCAGAGATGGTTTCTTGCGATCACGCTCGAAGCAAAGATAATGAAAAAAGAACACTAACGATCAAATGTAAAGAATGTGATAATAATTTCAATTTCAAAGATTGTATAAAAGGTTTGATTTTAGCTTTAAATGATGTTTACAAAATTGAATCTATAGTGATCTCGGATCACATGGAAAAGAAACTTAACAAAAAACAGGTCGATATACTCACCCAGATAAGAGATATAGTTAACGAAATAGAGAGTTTCTCTTCAAGGGTTCCAAAAGGTGAAGATTGTCAAAAATGTAAGTTTAGACCCTCTTCACTTTATCCCGAGTTAAAAAAAGAATTCATATCTAATCCGGGAATCATTTACAAGAGACTTCCCCAGCTAAAAGATAAGTTGGAGGAAATAAACAGCTGTTCAGAGTGTAAAAATGATCTTAAGCAGGAGATGAGCATCATAGGAAATAAAGCGATACAACTGAAATCAGATGTGTTTGCCACGGGATTCGGGATAAAAGGGTGAATTACCTTGGATTTAGAAGAGCTTTTCCAGGAATTAGAAGGGACGAACAGTGAGCGAATTATTGAAGGCCTAGAAAGGGCGATGGATAAGACAGAAGGAATTAGACCCGGGTTTTCTCATACTTGGCTTAAACCCAAACCTCCATCACAAGCAAAGGTAGTAGAAGAATACAAAATAGGAAATACATTGGTTCAATTGTTTAGACTGGAAGATGAGACTGAAGATCTCTACCACATTTTCCCTCCTGAATATAAGATGAAAACTGATAAGGCTAAATTGATATCAAAGATGAAAGACGCTCTCGTCGATAGTTTTTCATCTGATACAGATTTGAGTGAACAAGGCAGAATAAAAAATTATATTGAAAAAAGAGGTATGTCGTTGATACAAAGAAGTGTAGAATCTCAAGATCTAGAATTGGGTGAAAGCAGAAGCAGGGAGCTTACGGAGATAAAAAGGTTGTCTCAAATCTTGGCTAAATATACTGCTGGATATGGAGTTATTGAGACGCTTTTGTCTGATGAGAGAGTAGAGGATATCTATGTAGATGCACCTGTTGAAAGAAACGAAGTTTATGTTGAAATAAAGAGCTCTAAAAAGATCAGAAAAAAATGTAGAACTAACATACACTTATCTTCAAAAGATATGGACAGCATCCTTTCTAGATTCAGGATAGAGAGTGGTAGACCATTCTCTGAGGCTTTTCCCGTTCTAGAAGCAGACCTTTCCGAATATGATACTAGAGTAACTGCGATAGGTTCTCCCTTGAGTTCCGATGGGATCGCTCTAGCTCTTAGGAGAAGGAGCCAGATCTCTTGGACACTACCAAGATTGATCAAAGTGGGGAGCATGACTCCTTTAGCCGCTGGTCTAATCTCTTTTCTTATAGACGGTAGGAGTACTATACTAGTAGGTGGAAGCAGAGGAGCCGGAAAAACTACTCTTTTGGGTGCTATGATGATGGAATTCCCGAGATCTCAAAGGATCTTGACAATAGAAGATACTAGAGAACTTCCGAGCTCAGAAATGCAGTCCGTGGGATACAATGTGCAGAGTACTATGATAAGTTCGGGAACTTATAAGGGCGATTTGAAAGCAAATGATGTCCTCAGAGTTGCATTAAGATTGGGTGAATCCGCTATAGTTATGGGGGAAGTGAGAGGTGAAGAAGCAAAAACTCTATATGAAGCAATGCGTGCAGGAACGGCAGGCAGCGCTGTGATGGGGACCATTCATGGAAACAGCTCTCAAAGTATCTATGAAAGAGTTGTTCATGATATCGGAATCTCTAAAGAGAGTTTTTCCGCCACCGATGTGGTTATAATAGCCGGCATAGTTAGACCTGGAGGTGCACAAAAACAGGAGAGAAGGGTGATCGAGGTTTCTGAATATTCCGATGATGGATTTTCAGAATTGATGGGGTATGATAAAGGATTAGAAGCAACGGATTATTTGAAAAGGAACTCTCAAAAAATAGGAGAAATAGCAAGATCCTGGGGGCTCTCCTATAATGAAGCTGTCCAAAATATCAAATTACGAGCTAAGATCAAAGAAAAAATGGTTAAAACGGCTGAAAAGAAGGATAAAAACGAGCTTTTGAATCCAGAATGGGTGACAAAAGCTAACAGTAAATTTTGGACACTGATATCAAAGTACGGTCAAGAAAAAGATTACAGGAAAATCGGGAGTAAATGGATGGACTGGTTTGAGAAGAGGGTAAAATATGCCTGACCTTTATCAAAAAGCCTGCAGATTGGTCAATGACCGTATAGGACCAGATAGAACTGAAATAAAAAAGAGGAAAGAAAAAAGTAGAGAAAAATTTTTGAATAAAAGAAAAGAGCTTAGAAAGGCTGAAGACCGGATTAAAGAAGCTGAGATCGTCCACGGAAAAGACTCTAAAGAATACAAAAAAAGAAACAAATTATATGATAAAAAAGAAAAAGAATTAGAGAAAGTTGAAGAAAGATATAAGAAAAAAAGTTTCAAAAGAACGATGAAGTTCATTGATATGGATTTCAAATACGAGGAAATACTGGCATTTTCCATATTCACGGCTACACTAACTTTTATTGCCGTTCTCGTAGGACTTTTCTTTTTTAATACGTTCCTTGCTCTCTCTATGTCTCAAATACTCGTGTTTGGGATCCCAGTATTGACTACCTTTCCTGCTCTGGCAATGTTCATCACAGCTTATTATCCAGAATTGGTCGAGAAAAGGATGAAAGCAGACTGTATTGGAGAGGTTCCCGAGACAATAAATTTTATGACCATGTCTATGAGAATAAATCCATCTCTACATAGAGCAGTGATATTTGCTGCCGAAAATTCTAAAGAACCTATCTCCTCAGGACTAAAAAAAATATCCTGGGATGTATACATGAGAGAGCAGGCAAATCTAGAAGAATCGTTCCTCGATTTTGCCATGGAATGGGGGGAGTGGAATGAAAATCTGAAACGGTCACTTTATGCAATAAGATCCTCGATGTTAGAAAAAACTGAAGAAGGTTTTAGAAATGCATTGGAAAGGGCAAACGATATCGTGATAGAAGGAACGAAACAGGAGGTAGAAGATTTTACAAATTCTTTACAAACACCGACAACGATCCTATTTGCTATCGGTGTTCTTTTGCCGTTAATTGTAGGTGCAATGCTTCCTATGGCCGCCTTAGGAGGATTAGACATCACAGGAATGACCGGTGGGGGAACGGAATATACCAGCCCAGTGACCCTACCAATCGTTGTCTTATTGATGAATGTGCTCTTTCCTCTCATCGCTTTCCTGTATTCTTATCATATAATCGGCAAGAGGCCAGGTATGAAAAGGCCTGTCGATGTTCAAAAAAATAAAAAGAAATCCGTACATATCCTGATCTCAATGATTTTATTGGTAGGTATCGGATTAGTGATATCTTTTTTATATGCTCCGCTTCAATCCTATATGCCCTTACCATTCTTCTTTTTGTTTACAGTTCCTATAGGATATTACTGCCTTGCTACATCCTATAAAGAAAAAAGGGAAAGAAAACGTATCTCCAAAATGGAGAAAGAATTTCCCGACGCGCTCTTCCAGTTAGGCAGTAGGATAGCTGAAGGTACTTCTTTAGAAAAAGCCTTAATTTCAACTTCAGAATCGTTGAGAGATACAGAAGTTAGCGAGCTATTCGATGAAATCTCGTCCTCACTAAAAATAACTCGTCTATCTATTGAAGAAACACTATTTGGAGATAAAGGACTACTAAAAGAACATCCGTCAAAATCTATCAGAACTGCGATGAAAACAGTTATAAAAATCTCGGAAAAAGATCCTGAAAAAGCTGGAAAAACAATCATGAAAGTAGCGAATTACAAGCAGGATCTTCAAGAAATGGACAAAGAATTGAAAAATATGCTTTCAAAAAGCGTCGAGATGATGAAAGGAACTACTCTAATCTTTGCACCCATCACCATGGGTATAATCTCGTCATTATATTTCATGTTGGAGGATGTATTCACAAATCTAGGAGGTGTGGATATGATTTCGCCTATAGCATTTTCTACGGTAATAGGGATCTATCTCATCATGATGGGTATAGTGATCACTTATTTTACGAAAGGTATAGAAAATTCATTAGACACTTTAGAATTCAAGTATACTTTTGGAAAAACTATACTGATCTCGATTGCAATTTACTCGATCTCCCTCACACTTGGAAGGATGATGATTGTAGGTATGTGAGAAGGATCCCTCTTAACCTTTCTTTTCCGCTTCTTCGATCCCTCTGTTCAAAGCTTTCAAATTCATCTCTTTGAAACGACTAGGTACACTGTTCTCTACAGAAGTCTCCAATGCCTCTCTAGGTACTAGATCTCCGAGTTCATTAAACGCGCCTAACATCACTATATTAGCTACGATCGTAGCTCCCACCTCTTCAGCTATCTCAGTCGCGGGTATGCCTATGTAATCATGATCCAACTCTTTCACCAAGCCTGGATCTACAACTAATACAGCATCTTCAGCTAGATCATCGTTATACTTATCATAGGCTTCCTGGGACATCACCATCATGTAATCCGCCTGATACAATCCACAGTAACCTATTTCTTCGTCTGAAATCACAACCTCCGAACGTGCGGCACCTCCACGAGCTTCAGGACCATAGCTCTGCATCTGTACTGCATTGTAATCGTGGTAGACACTCGCTGCTTTACCTAAAATGAAGCCTGAAAGCATTATGCCCTGGCCGCCTTTACCAGATAACCGTATATCTTTCCTCATACGTGCACCTCCTCAATCAGAGCCTGAATACGTTCACTAAGTGATTCTTTTTGCTCCTGATGAAGAACGCCTATCTTTATCTTCTCTTTGAGTTCTTCCTTCTCCTCTTCAGGACCGTACTGTTCTATCCTCTCGTATTCCTCCGCAAGTATCGTTTTATCATCGTACCAGTCCCAAAATTCCTCTATCGCGCCCATCTTGTTCTGACGAGAATAAGCTGTAGTACATGGAGACATCATCTCTATAAAACTCATGCCTTTGTTCTGTAAAGCTTCTTGAATAGAATTTATTGGCTGAGTAGGCTTTTTAACACCCCATCTTGCAACGTAAGTAGCTCCGGAAGAAATAGCCATCTCGCTCATATTGAAGGGGGGTTCTATATTACCGTGAGGAGCCGTTGTAGCGTAATCTCCCTCTGGTGTAGTGGGAGCCACTTGTCCTCCAGTCATACCGTAGATGTAATTGTTAACAGCTATGACGGTCATATCTATGTTTCTCCTACAGGCGTGAATGAAATGATTTCCTCCTATACCCATGCAGTCACCGTCACCTGTGAAAACGATAACGTTCAATTCTGGATTTGTTATCTTGACTCCTGTTGCAAAAGCTAAAGCCCTACCATGAGTGGTATGAAGCGAATCTACATCGATATAACCTGGAAGTCTAGAAGAACAACCGATACCTGATAGGAAGACTGTATTATCCATATCTAGACCTTCTTTCTCCATTGCCCACAAAGTATAATCCAATACGTTGCCGATACCGCAGCCTGTACAGAATATATGCGGCATCATTTCATCTCTAAGGTATTTATCACGTATCTCCGCAGCACTTATCATCTCAACTTTTCTCTTTTCCTGTTTTTCTTCCATCATCACACCTCCGCTAGTATCTCATCCGGAGAATGCACTTCTCCGCCGATTTTATCCGCTAATGCGACTTCACAGTCAGCATATTCTACAACTTTGTGATAAATCTGACCGAGGTTCATCTCTGCGACGATTATCTTATCAACGTTATTAGATAATTCTTTTATCTCTTGGATCGGGAAAGGCCATAGGGTCTTCAATCGAAGATATCCTAACTTTTTACCTTCCTCTCTCCCTTTTTTAAGAGCACCCATAGCACTTCGGCTGGTTATACCGTAAGAGAGAAGAGCTACATCGGCATCGTCTAAGTTTCTTTTCTCGACATCCGTCAATTCTTCCCGATCATCTAAGATTTTTTCCACCTGTCTTCTAATCAATCTATCATGATCTTCTTGGTCATCGGTGGCGGGAAATCCTTTCTCATCGTGAGTCAAACCCGTGACGTAAGTATGATAGCCATCACCGAATACCCCAAATTCTGGTACTTTTTCTTTACCATACTCTCCCTTACCAAATGGAATGTAATCTTCAGGAGATACTTTTGGTTGTTTTCTTTCGAATGTATTCACTTCATCCGGTATCTGTACCATCTCTCTCATGTGACCTAAATCGGCGCTCAACATCAAAAATACCGGCGTTCTGTATTCCTCCGACAGATTGAAGGCTCTTATGGTATAATTTAGAGTTTCTTGAATATTATTTGGTGAGAGTGTTATAGCTGCAAAATCTCCGTGGCTGCCGTATCTTGTCTGCATTATATCTCCTTGTGCACCTAATGTAGGCTGACCTGTAGATGGACCAGACCTTTGAACATCAGCAAGAACAAGAGGTGTTTCACTCATATGGGCAAAACCTATATTTTCCTGCATCAGCGATAGGCCAGGTCCTGAAGTAGCGGTCATAGCTTTAGCTCCTGCCCATGATGAACCAATAACTGAGGCAATACTACCCAACTCGTCTTCCATCTGTATGTACTTTCCGCCAACCTTCGGGAGTAGCTCAGCCATAGTTTCGGCTATCTCCGAGGCAGGCGTTATAGGATATCCACCAAAGAATCTACAACCTGCCAAAAGAGCACCATAAGCTACTGCAGTATCTCCATGGATGAATTGTGACTTTTCTCCTATGGCTTTTTTAGCCTTTTCTAACTCTTCTTCTTTCATCTTATTACTCCTCTTCTTCCTCTTCTTCGACGATAGTAATCGCAAAATCAGGACATATCAGTTCGCAGAGCCGACAATTATTGCACCTATCCTCAACTTCTACAGGTGGATGTATGCCCTTCTCATTGAGCTCATCTGCCGGCTCTAACGCATCTCTTGGACAGAATTCGATGCATAGATTACATCCCTTGCAATAGTCCTCGTTTAATTCAAACATCCTATTTACACCTTCTACAATGTTACTTCGACGTCGAGATGACGATTCAATACCTCTTCACCTCTATATTCAGGCAGAAGCATAGGTGATTTTCTATCGGTTTCTATTCCCGCTTCGCTCAATTGGTTTTCGTACTTTGTGACGTGATCTAAAGTCAATTCACCTAAAGAGGTCTTTTTAGCATGACTTGCTGCGTTAATACCTGCTCTTCTACCAAATACGTTGTAATCTAAGAGAGAATTACCCATCAATCTGTTCTTACCATGGACTCCTCCTTCAACCTCTCCACCAGCAAACAATCCTGGAACAGCAGTAGAACCATCAGTATTGATCTCTAAACCACCGTTCTGATAATGAAGCGTTGGGAACACGAGTATAGGTTTTTCCGTCATGTCGATACCGAACCTTTCGTATAAGCGCACCATCGCTGGAAGGTTCTCTTCTATAGTTCCTTCACCTTTCTTCTCCTCGATCAATGGAGAGTCTAACCAAACTCCTTTCATGCCGGTCGGTGTCTTGACACCGTTGTCTTTACCGTAACATTCACGTATCAAAGACGCAGCTTCAATATCTCTAGGTTCAAGTGGATTGACGAATAGCTCACCGTCTTTATTAACAGGTTGAGCACCTAAACTTCTCACTTTCTCAGTAACTAAAAGACCAACAATCTGATCTGGATGGGCGGCTCCAGTAGGATGATACTGAACGCTGTCCATATCTCTTATTGGGACTCCTGCTCTATAACCCATAACCAAACCATCAGCCGTAGCTCCGTAATGATTTGTGGTAGGATACGATTGTATGTGAAGTCTTCCAAAGCCGCCGGTGGCCATGATCGTAGATTTAGCCCTCGCAACGTAGTACTCATTAGTTTCAAGATTCATCAATAGAGCCCCTGCAATTTGACCCTTATCATCTTTCAACAATTCGACCGCGGGTGTGAACTCCTGAACAGGTATATCTAAGTTTCTAGCTTCGTCTCTAAGAACTCTCATCAATTCCATGCCTGTATAATCGCCGGCTGAATGCAGTCTGTATCTTGAGGTACCTCCTCCAGGAAGCTCGGAGAATTCTCCATCATCTTCGCGATCGTACATCATCCCTAAGTCCTCGTGCCAATCTAAGATCTTAGGGGCGTCCATCGTCAAAGCCTTCACAAGTTCCTGTTCATTAGTGAAATGACCTCCTCCAATAGCGTCTAGATAATGTCTCACAGGTGAATCGTCTTCTCTATCTGCGACTTGGATACCACCCTGAGCCATCATGCTGTTAGAGTCACCATGTCTCAATTTAGTCGCGATCAAGATATCTTCGGGATCAATACCTTCTTTTACGGCCCATAAGGCCGACACAGTACCTGCTCCCCCACCTCCGATTATCAGTACGTCCACGTCATAATCAATTTGGGTAAGATCTATCTTAGAAGGGTCAATCAAGCTGTGCGATTCCAACATCTTCGCGACTTCAGTTGGAGCCTTTCTTCCTTTGCTCGGACCGATCTCTATCTCTTTTTTGCCTTCTTCTCTGTAATCTGGATGAAAATTGTTCAAAACTTCATCAGCTTCATCCGGATCCATCCTATCAGGGGTTTTATCTATCCTCTCGGATCTCGTCTCTTCAACTTTCTTTATACTCTCTTCCATATAATCTGGATAACCTTCAGACATATTTATCCCTCCTCCTTGATATCTCTCTCATCATACCGTTTCTTCAGCGCTTCTTTTTGCATGTTTACCAATTCCTCAATCTCATCATCGTACTTACCTTCTTTAATTTCCTGGACTCGTTTAGCCAGTTCGTCACTCTCCGGCTGATTATACTTAGCATGTATCCTTCTAGCCATCTGAGCCATATGATAATGTTTTATGTCAGCTGGACATCTGATAGAGCAAAGACCACACTGGATACAATCAAATGATAGCTCAGCGGTCCTCTCGATATCTCCTCTAAGAGCTGACTGAACGTAATCCATCACCTCTATATCCTGAGGACAAGCCTTAGTACAAGTATTACAAGAAACACATCTTGCGACTTCCGGATAATAATCTAGAAGTACGTTATCATGTTCCTCCGGATCAACTTCATCTACATCGTAATCTTCTCTTACAGCAGGCATGAACGGCAATTGGACAAGGAACATCCCGTCCTCGACAGCGGTCTGACAGGCTAGATCCATCTTCAACTTGTATTCGTCTTCCGTTCTGAACACGGTCGAACAAGCGCCACAGAAACCTCCTCGACAGCCGCATCCTCTCGTGAACTTATAACCAGCATACTCTAGTGCAGTCATTATGGTGAGGCCCTTGGGTACCTTGTATCGTTTACCCATCACAAAGATCTCGACCATTTCCACTTCTTCATTTTCTTCATCTTCTTTATCTTCATCTGGCTTCATATCATCTCACTCCAATATTCCTTTTTCTTTCAGTAAAGATCTCGGATCAATCTTATGTTTCTTCAT
>SL_8KL_010_SEDDRAFT_10000989_pt1 | contig 24584 bp, 17 predicted proteins | sample SodLakKL_010_SED_4_FD_11160 | JGI IMG/M metagenome (IMG submission 11160) | reverse complement strand
CTTGAGAAAAATAAAAATACAAGATAAAAATACCGGGAGCAAATGCTCCCGGTATTTTTATCAGGTTTTCATATTACGTTGGCAAAAAATAGCTTTCATTTTATAATTATTATGAAGGTGTAATTGTTTTTAAGGAGGGAGTTATTTATGATCGGGGCTATAGCCGGGGACATTATCGGTTCGGTTTATGAACACTTTAGCATTAAGACCACTGAATTTGATTTGTTTCACCAGGCCTCGCGATTTACAGACGATACAGTATTAACAGTTGCCATTGCCGACAGTATTATGAACAACAAAGATTATGCTGAGGCGTTAAAAGAGTACACCCGGCGCTATCCAGATGCCGGCTACGGTGGAAATTTTATCAGGTGGGCTTTTTCTGACAGCGAAAAGCCCTACAACAGCTTTGGTAATGGTTCAGCCATGCGGGTTAGCCCGGTAGGGTTTGCTTTTAGTGATACGGAAAACGTACTAAAGGAAGCGAAGCGGTCGGCTGCAGTTACCCACAGTCACCCCGAAGGAATTAAAGGTGCCCAGGCAGTAGCGATGGCAATATACTTGGCCCGCCACGAGTCTGGCAAGAAAGAAATTAAAACAGAAATCACTGAAAGATTCGGGTATAACCTGGATCGGAATCTGGAACAAATCAGACCCAACTACCAGTTTGATGTTAGCTGCCAGGGTTCAGTACCGGAAGCAATCATTGCATTCCTGGAAGCGGAAGGATACGAGGATGCTGTCCGCAATGCAGTCTCACTCGGCGGCGACAGCGATACAATTGCCTGTATTACAGGCGGTATTGCCCAGGCTTACTTCGGCGAGGTGCCCTACATTATCGAAGAAAAAGCACGGAGGATACTACCTCAGGATCTGTTGGAAGTGGTTGATAGGTTTTATGAATTTGCCGGGTTGTAGTCTTAACCTGTCTAATCGGGAATAATATGGTTTTATGCACCTCAAATGGTGCATTTTTATTTTTTATTAGCTCATGAGTGTGTATTTTCTTGAGTGCAGGAGAAGAGTAATTGATAAATGTTTCAATATTTTAATGTAGCAATAAATACAACTAATGTGGTATCATTTTAGGGCATGTAAAGGTGCTTATTTAGATTAACCTTTAACTTTAAGGCTGGTATGAATAATATATTTAAGAATCAAGGAGGAAAAAACCCCTGGAGAATAATGCTTAATTATTATACTCATTTCAAATAAGTAAACAAGCCAGGAAATGAAGTAAAAATTTAGGAGGTGTTTTAGATTACGTCTAGGAAATTAATTGAGGTTGGTTCAAGCAAGGAATTTCTTATTACAGCATTTTATATGCTTGCTCTTATAGTTGCCGGATTTTTTTATGGTTTTGAAGAAGGTATAGTTGAAGATATAAGAAAAATCATTACGGTTCCGGGGGTATTGATCACTGATTTTTTTGTGGTCGGCAGCCCGGGAGCAGCCCTGGTCAATGCCGGGTTGGTAGGGTTAGCAGGATTGATCCTCACTCTTGTAGCAAAAATTCCCGTCCGAGGCCCCATAATTGCTGCTATTTTTACAATGGCAGGTTTCTCCTTGATGGGTAAAACTATTATAAATATCTGGCCAATATTTTTAGGGGTTTGGCTATACTCCGTGATCCAGAAAGAGCAATTTAATCACTTTATCTTAAATGCACTCTTTGGAACCGCCCTGGCGCCCCTTGCCTCCAGTGCTTCTTTTGGCTTAGAACTGGGAATCTGGGGAGGATTAGTTTTTGGGGTGATGGGAGGATTTTTAATCCCTCCATTGGCCGGCCACTTTCTGGCTACCCACCAGGGAATGAACTTGTATAACGTTGGTTTTACCGCTGGATTCATCGGCACACTGTTTGCCGGTATTTTCCGGGCTTTTGGTCCGGGAAAAGAACTTTTAACAATCTGGGGAGAAGGCTTTAATCCCTCAATAATGCTGCCTTTAATTCTATATTTTGTTTCCATGCTTGTGGTTGGTTTAATACTTTCAAAGGGGAAGCTTGGCTCCTACTTGAAACTTAATAAGGAAGTTGGAGCTTTGGTCTCTGACTTTGTCAGTCAGCACGGCCCGGGAGCTGCCTTTTTCAACATGGGGGTGGTTGGTATTATCGGTACTTCCTATGTATTGGCGGTGGGAGGAGAGCTAAACGGTCCGAGCATATCTGGAATTTTTACGATGGTTGGCTTTGCTGCTTTTGGCAAACACGCTAAGAATGTATTACCCATTATGGTGGGAGCCTTTCTCTCTTTGCTGGTTTTCCAGTGGTCGCCTACGGAACCCGGTCCGATCCTGGGGGTTTTATTTGGAACAACCCTGGCGCCTATTGCCGGTAACTATGGAAGCATAGCCGGTATTGCCGCGGGCTTTTTTCATATGGCCATGGTGATGAATGTAGGATACCTCCATGGCGGTTTAAATTTATATAACAACGGGTTTGCCGGAGGCATTGTTGCTACTTTAATGGTAGGGGTGTTAAAGAATTTTTCTAATAACCGTGAGGAGGCTATAAAATGAAAAGAGATTGGCAAAGCTTGCAAGGTATTATGAATGAACTGCTAAGCAACTCTTTTAAAGCTGGAGCTTCAAATATGGAATCAAAAATAAAGATTGAAAAAGATAAATATGTTGTATGGGTGAAAGACGATGGACGTGGACTTTCAGGGGAAACTTTAGAAGTAGTGCAAAATAATTTATCACAACCCCGCCGCTATGAAATAGAAGAGTACTACGGGCATTTGGCCGGAAGAACTGTTAAGGGCTCCGGTTTAAATATTGTGGGGATGATGATAGACGACTATCATCTTAAAACCGAAGAAGGAAAGGGAACTGAGATAACTATATTTATAAAAAGATAAGCTTTGGTTGGCTAACGGAGGTGCATGATAAATATAAGATTGACTTTTTAATTTTGCTTGTTTGGCAAGACCGGATTTAAATCCGGTCATTTAGAAGAAGTAATCAAATGTGCTACTGTCTGTGCCAGTCTGGCAAGGTCCCGTTTATTTACATAGGCAATGGCGCCTTCGCTTACAAGGTCTTCGGCAAGTTCTTCTTCTATTGTGCTGGAAAACACAATAAAGGGAAGATTGCAGCCACAGGACTTTAATACTTCCAGAGCTTCCGGAGCGCTGAAAGTGGGCATATGATGATCACAAATAATCAGCTGCCACCGTTCATCTTTTAACGCGGCCATAAAATCCTCCCTGGTTTCAACCCGTTTGTAATTTGGTTGAATCCCGCTCTTCTTTAGTGCCCTTTTAGCCAAGATCAGATCATCTTCATAGTCTTCAACAAAAATTACGTTTATACTTGTCATGGTCAAAACCACCTTTGCCTCTAATTTTTCTATCTATTGTTCAATATTTTGTAGTGCCTGGGCGATGCGATCAGGCTGAAAAGGTTTGACTACAAAATCTTTGGCCCCTGCTTTTATCGCTTCCATGACCAGACTTTTTTGACCCATGGCGCTGACCATCATTATTACCGCGCTCTGGTCTATATCAATAATCTTTTTGGTTGCCTCGATGCCATCGAGGTTGGGCATAGTTATATCCATGGTAACGAGATCCGGCTTGTGTTTATTATAGATTTCAATGGCTTCCTGGCCGTCTGCTCCTTCACCGATTATTTCATAACCGTTTTCCAGCAAATGGTTTTTCAAGGTCATCCGCATAAAAGCAGTATCATCGACTATTAAGGCAGTTTTAGCCATTTTAACCCCTCCCTTTATTAAGCAGTTCAAAAACATCGATAATCAGGCTTACTGTTCCATCGCCCAAAATGGTAGCCCCGGAGATGCCGCTTGTAGAGCTGCAATAATCGGCAATTGATTTAATCATGATTTCCTGCTGGCCGATAAATTGATCAACGATGAAGCCGGCTTTTTTACCTCCTGCCTCAACGATAACTGTATTATATTTCTCCCTTTTGGCTTCGGATGTTTCATAACCCAGCAGTTCTTGAAGCCGGTAGAGGGGAATTACTTCTTCGCGCAGCCTGGATACCAGTTTGCCCTGGATTGTTTTTAAGCTATCCTGGTCAAAGCAAATATTCTCACAAACCAGTTCCATCGGAATAGCATAAACTTGATTGTTTTCTTTAACCATCAAGGCTTTAATAATGGCCAGGGTTAGAGGCAGCTTTAAAACAACCCGTGACATTACACCCGGTTTTGAGTCAAGCTCTATGCTTCCATGCAGTCCTTCTATGCTTTTTCTGACCACATCCATACCGACCCCGCGGCCGGATACGTCAGATACCTTTTCGGCAGTACTAAATCCGTTTTGAAAGATCAGGCCAAAAACTTCCCGGTCAGACATTTCGGTGGCTTCTTCTGCGCTGATCAAACCTCTATCAATAGCTTTGGCGGTAATCTTCTCCCGGTTTATTCCAGCCCCGTCATCTTCAACGGTGATGATAATTTTGCTTCCCTCGTGGTGTGCGCTTAAGTAAATGGTACCCCGGGCATCTTTGCCGGCCGCTTTGCGTGTTTCCGGATCTTCAATACCGTGGTCTGCGGCGTTGCGCAATAAATGAACCAGCGGATCAGAAAGCTGATTGATAATATTCCGGTCCAGCTCTGTGGTTTCTCCGCTGATAAACAGCTGAATATCTTTTTTTGATTCGCGGCACAAGTCGCGTACCATGCGGGGAAAACGGTCAAAGACTTTCTTGATTGGCACCATGCGCAGGCTCATAGCGGCATCCTGTAAATTGGTAATCGAATGGTTAAGCTGATCAATAATGTGATCAAGGTTTGCGGAAAGGCCGGTACCCACTTCGGTAAGCTGGGTCCTTGCCACTACCATTTCTCCAACCAGATTTACCAGCTCATCAAGCTTTTGGGTTTCCACCCGCACCGATTTGTCCGCACTGGCAGAAGAACTGCCTTTTTTTTCTGCAGTATTTTTTGCTTCGTTTTTCTGATCCGCAATTTCTTCAGGTTTTTCCTTTGCTTCAGGTTCTTCTTGCTCTTGCCCGGAAGTTTTAGCAAGAGCTGTTGTAATAACCTGATCGATATCGGTAATACTGGCAAGCGATTGTTCCAGTTCAGAAGAGGTAGTCCCGTTGGATGAAATAAAGCCTACCTGGAAGAAAAGATCGAAATTTTCATCATCCAGATCGTTTCTTGAAGGTTTGCAAAATATGATTTCACCTTTTTCTTCGAGAAGTTTTAATGCCTGGTAACTGCGCACCGATTTCATCGCAGTGCCTTCTTTGAGAGTGATTGAAAAAAGATAGGGGGCCTGCCCGTTACCTTCTGCCTGGCGGATGATCTCCTTTTCCGTTTCGCTTAAAGATCCAGTTGCCTCCGGGTCTTCCAGGCTTACTTCCCCGCCATTATTCCCGGCATTTTCGCTTCCCTCCTGTAGGGCCTGCATTTTTGCAAGCAGCTTTTTTACTTTTTCATCATCATCTGAGCTTAGCTCTTCAGGCTGATCAAGGGTGGATTGCAGTAAATCGGCAGCCTCAAAAACCAGATCCAGCACTTCAGCAGTAGGGCTGAAAGTTTCGGACTTTAACTCCTGGAGAAAGTTTTCCAACCCATGGGCAATATCGGCAACCTGGCGGTAGCCCATTGTGGCCGACATTCCTTTTAAACTGTGCACCATGCGAAAAGCCTCAAAAACAGGCTCTTTATTATCCGGTTCTTTTTCCAGGTCGAGCAGGCAGTTATTTAAACTCTGCATATATTCAGCCGCTTCCGCCTGAAAAACTTCTTTATATTCCAATGTATCAACCATTGTTGTAACCTCCTTTTGTTTGCCGGTCTTTTATCTTGCTTCATGCATACTGGCGCTCAGGCTGCCTTTTGATAAATAGCCGGTTTTACTTTGATTAAATTGTGTTGTTCCGGCTTGCCGATAAATTCTGAGCAGCCAATAATTAAATAGCCATCGGGAGCGATTATTTTACTGAGCTGATCAATAATCCATTCCTGGACTTCTAGCTTGAAATAGATAAATACGTTGCGACATAAAACCAGGTGCATCTGCGGTAATTGTTGATAAATATTTTCCAGGAAGTTATGTTTTTCAAAGTTTACCGCTTCTTTAATTTTATCCTTTACCTGGTAGCCGCCGTTATGCTGATTGAAGTAAGTAGTCAGTATTTCTGGAGGGATGTTTTTCAGTTGATAACTGCTGTAATAACCTTTTTTGGCTTCAGCCCTGGCTTTGTCGTCAAAATCACTGGCCAGGATCTTTGCCCGGTTTAGCGCATTAAGCTCACTAAGCAAAATCGCCAGGGTGTAGGGTTCCTCACCGCGAGAACAGCCCATACTCCAGATGTTTATTTTCTGATGCCTGTCCAGCAAATCATACAGGGCCTGCTGGCGCAGGTAATCATAAACCCGGGGATCCCTAAAAAATTCAGAGGTGTTGATGGTCAGGTAGCATAAAAAATCACTTAAAAAATTCGGCTCTCTTTTTAACTTGCTGATCAGAGCGCTATATGATTCAATATTTTCCTTCCCGAGCAACTGGAGAATTCTGCGCTCCATCTGCCTTTCCTTGTAGTTGTCAAGGTTAAGACCAAAGTTCTTATAGAAATCTGTTTTAAATACACTGAAATCGGCTGTCGCTGTCATCACCAGATCAACTCCTTAAAAATTATTTTTGGTAGATTATCTTTCTAATGATAACTTACAGGTAATACTGCTCACGATTCTATAAGCAACAGCCCCATTTATTCGTGCAAATTTACCCATTTATAAATACAAAACCCCGCCTCCCGGCGGGGTTAAAAAATCAAATATCTTTTTTGAAGACACCAAAGACAGCTTCATTGACTTCCATAATAGAAGCCGCAAATCAGAGGTCAGATGCCACATTGTTGGGGGCACTTAATACTTATTCTTTTGCTGTAGGAGTAAGCCCCTTAATCCTGAAATTGTGCGCAAAATTGGCAGGTCTTGTTTTAAAATCCCGGAAATGTCTTTTATTATACCTGCTTGTTTAGGCTAAGCCTGATCAAGCAGGCCGGCATTCAGAGCGAACTCCTTTAGCTCTTTTTCTGTGTTAAGCCCAAGTTTTTTTAACAGGTTGCTCCTGTGTCTGTCCACGGTTTTGGGGCTAATATTTAAGGTATCGGCAATTACCGTGCGTGTTCTCCCGCGTACCAAAAGCATAAACATTTCTTTTTCTCTGTCTGTTAGCTTATCATATTCGCTGATAGCTTTTTCTTCCGGGGTAGACTGCAGGTAACTTTTTACAACCGGCTGTAGAACAGCGGGGCTTAAATAAGGGCGTTCTTTTTTAACTGCGTCGATCGCTATTGATATCTCGTCGTAAGCGGCATCTTTATAAACATAACCTTCGGCGCCGGCTTTCAGGGCCTGATCAACAAAAACATTATCAGCATACCCGGAAAGCATAATAACCTTGATCTGCGGGTAATATTCTTTTAACTGCCGGGTGGCTTCCAGGCCGCTTTGTCCCGGCATGGTTATATCCATGATTACTAATTCCGGCGATAGTTGATCAGCCATAGCAAGGGCCTCTGTGCCATCTCCCGCTTCTCCAACAACTTCAATGGAATCGATAGATTCAAGCAGGGTTCGCAAACCCTGGCGATAGAGGGGGTGATCATCCACCAGCAATACCTTCAATTTACTCACTCCCAACCTGGTCTTCGTTAAGGGGTATTTCGATCGAAATGGTAGTTCCTTTGTCAGGGGCGGAGGAAATCTCTAACTCTCCGCCAAGCAGGGCTACCCTTTCTTGCATTCCTTGAATACCAAGATGTTTACGGTTGTCCCGCGTTGCTTCTACTTCAAACCCGGTTCCGTCATCACTGATAACAGCAGTAATTTGCTTTTCACCACGCGTTAATTCAACCAGGGCGGTCGTCGCATTAGCGTGCTTGACTATATTGGTAAAAGCCTCCTGGATACAGCGATAAAGAGATGTTTCCACTTCCGGCGGCAGCTGATCAAAGTTGCCGCTGCTTTTTACCTGAGCAGACAAACCCGTATTTTGACTCAGTTCGTTTACCATGTTTTCAAGCACCGCTAACAACCCAAGGTCATACAGTGAAGCAGGCCGCATGAAGGCAGCCTTACTGCGCACCTGGGCTACAGTATCATCAACAAGGGTAATAAGATCGGTAAATTTTTGCTGCAGATCGGTCTCCTTTTCCGGCAAATTCTTTTTAAGTAGCTGTAAATTAAGTTTAACCGTAGAAAAAGACATCCCCAGTTCGTCATGCAGTTCTCTGGCCAACCGCAATCTTTCTTCTTCGTATGCATTTAAAATTTTCCTTGAAAGGCGGCGGATTTCTTTGTAGTTTTCGGTCAGCTCTTCTTCAGCAGAAGCTCGTTCAATTTCCAAAGTGCGCAGGTAAAGCAGGTGGTTAACCCGGTGGCGCAGCTCTTCTGCGTTTATAGGTTTATTGATAAAATCCGCGGCACCGGCCAGGTAGGACTGTTCCATTTCATGACCTTCGGTGGAGGCGGTAAACATTAGAATTGGTGTAAGCTGCCCACCGGCTACCTGTTTGATCAATCGGCAAGCTTGTAGGCCGTCCATCTCAGGCATCATTATATCCATTAGAACCAGATCGGGTTTTTTCGCTATAAATTGATCGTAAGCTGCTTTACCATTATCTGCCTCTAATAAATGGTAGTCACCGGAGGCAAGGATATGAGAAATCAACTTCCTGGTGGCCCGGTGGTCGTCGGCGACAATAATTAGCGGTTTTTTTTGACTTTTATCTTTAAAAGGCATAAAATGCCTCCCTGAATAGTAGAATTGAGCTGCGCTTATCCGGCTAAAAGATCGGTTTTTTTCAGAGCAGAAAAGTAGCCCTCAAGCAAAATAGATTTGTTAAGCTTTAATTTATTCTTTAATCTATCCACCTGGTGCCAATCGCCGCGTTCGTAAGCTAAAACCAGCTGTAAGATTGGCGATAGTTCGCTGGCTTTGCCCATTAGCGCATTATTTATATCCGGCGCTAGAGGTAATTCCTTTAAGATTTCCTCCATGGGTCGTTTTAAGAAAGCATCAAGGAGGGAAAAAAGACCGACCAGGAACAAATCTTCACTGCGCGATTTGTAAATAGTCTGCAGAGCCAATTTTTCACAAAAATGCCCCCTAATTGCTGCAGTTATCAGCAGTTCGCCTGGCTGATCATGACTGATACTGCGCAGTGAAACAACTGAAGCCCATTTAATTATTTTCTTTTGCCCCAGCAGGGTCAACGCCTGGCGAATATTTTGAATGGGTAGTGGCAGTGCAAATTCCATAGAATTTATATATTTAAGCAGTTTGTAAGACAATGAAACATCTTGCTTGATAAGCATTTCTAGTTTTTCAAAGTCTATGTCTGTCTTGTGGATCTCTTTTAATAACTGCATATGATGCAGCTTAAAGGTGGGGATTTCTTTGCCGTTTAATATTTCCGGCTCACAGAAATAGAACCCTTGAAAATAATCATAGCCCAGTTCAACAGCTTTCTGGTAATCTTCACTGTTTTCAATTTTTTTGGCAATCATTTTTTTGCGTTTGTTTTTATTGAGATGAAAAATATTCTGTTGCTCTTTCAGGGTGGATTTATGATAATCGACTTTTAAGAAATCCACCAGTTCCAACAGAGCCAGTGACTTGCTGTTTAACGAAAAATCATCAAGCGTCAAAAGGTAACCCTGTTCTTTAAGGGCAGAGCAGGCTGCAATAGTGTTTTCATCGGGGGCAACGTCGCCGGTTATTTCCACTATTAACCTGGCGCCGGGTATTAAAAGTGCAGCTCCCTGATCAATTAACGGTTTGCTAAAGTTAATAAAAGCTCTTTTGTTACGGGCAATGGTATCAATTTCCATATTCATAAAACTATTAATCATTACCGCTGCTGTTGCCTTTTCACCGTTATGTTCCGTGCAGCTGTTTTTATGATCGGAACGATAAAGCAGTTCATAGCCGTAAACGGCCATCTGCCGATCGAAGATAGGTTGTCTTGCAAGATAAATATCCATTAATAATCTCCATTATTAACAGCGCTCCAGCTATTAAATAACCACTATAAGCAAGGCGTTGTTTGAGTTTGTCTTTATTTACTTAGTTTATCATAAATTTCTGCAAATGAGTGCTCAATATTTAAAAAAGTTTCATGATTGCCGTTCAAAATACTTGCCGCTGCCATCCCATTTTTCATCATAATAATGGGCAATATCAGCACTCGTATTGCCTCTGACTATATTTTTCTAAACAAGAGTCCTGGCCGGTTACCAACTGTATCCTGCAATAGTTTAAACCGGCCAGTGCTTCAAGGGTAATCACTTCATTTAAGTTTAACACAAGCAGCAGGAGTTTGCCATTTTCCTACTACCATTATCTTTGTTTAGTTTATGCTTTGTCCACCTGTTGTTGTCACCGCTATATGACTTACCGTCCAGTTTAAAGATTACCAGCTGATGTATGCTCTCCTTGGTCTTTACTTTCGCTTTTGCCAATTGCTTTTTTCTCTTTCCTATCAAATAGTGACATGACTTTTCCTCTTTGTTTTTTCCCTGCAATTTCCACTGCAGAGCCAGACTGATAGTTAATCTTCTGCAATTCCCGGTAAAGCTTATTGGCCGCGTCATTTAATTCAACAGCGGTAGAGGCTACACCCTCCATGGTAGCCGACTGCTCCTGGATCGAAGCGCTCATTTCTTCACTGCCGGCGCTTAGCTCTTCAGCCGCACTTGCCGTTTCTTCTACCTGCCGGGAAATTTCTTCTACCGACTGCAAGATTGAAGAAAAGGTTGTCCCTGTTTTAGACACTGCTTCAGTGCCGGTTTCAACATCTTTTACACCCTGGTTCATACTATTCAGTGCTTTCTGGCTCTCATTCTGGGTAGCTTTGATCATTTCCTCTATTTCACTGGTTGCTGAGGATGATTGTTCGGCAAGTTTGCGCACTTCTTCAGCTACCACGGCAAATCCTTGGCCTTGCTCCCCGGCCCTGGCCGCTTCGATGGCGGCATTAAGCGCCAGCAAGTTGGTCTGATCTGCTATATCAGTTATAACATTTAAGATCTTGCCAATCTCCTGGGAGCGCTGATCAACTTCACCGATGACCCCCTGCAGTTCAAGAACCCGTTTGTTTATAGTTTCCATCTGGGCTACTCCTTCTTCAATGGTCTTGTTGCCTTCTTCGGCCTGGGCGCTAATTGATGAGCTGGCCTCAGCCATTTTCTGGGCATTACTGCTTAAGGTCTGGGCATTGGAAGCAAACTGGTTGCTGGAAGCTGAAACTTCTTCCAATGAGGCGCTCATCTCTTCAGCCGAAGAAGCAACATTTTCAGCGCTACCGTTTACCCGGGACGTCGCTTCCTGAATCCCTTTCAGCGGGCGGGCAATTACTCCGGCAAAAACCAGGGCAATTCCTAAAATAGCTATACTGGTAATCAGACCCACAACCAGCATAGTATTGCGCAGGTCATACATGCCGGCAAAAGCTTCATCGGAATATAGTTCCACCACCAGGCCGGCTGCTTGATCACCAAGCGTAATTACTTCTCCAGCGCTTAAAACCATGTCTCCCTGGTAATCAGGAAATTCATCATTGTACTCAAAATTCATATTGCCTTCCCCGATGGGCCCGGCTAGATATTCCACCGCCTTGGTATCAATGCTTACGTTGTGGGCTGCACCGCTGGCATATTCTCCAAGCATGGTGTCTGTTAAAAGCAATCCGCTGGCATCGATCAGGTAAGAATCCGCTGATTCCCCCAAGTTTTCCACCCCGGCATGGGTCAAGTCATTAATAACTCCACCATCAAAAACGATATTAACGGTGCCTACCAGTGATCCGCTGTTTCCTTCACTGCGTACCGGCGTGGACAAGACCATGACATGCTCCTCTATCACATCGGAATAAAACATTTCTGACCAGGTGGCACTTCCGTCCAGGGAACCTTGCAGGTAATCGCGAGTGGAAAGATCGGTGCCCTCGATTTGCCCCTGAGAATCGTAAATGATTTCTCCTTCCAGGCTGGTGAGAAAGAGCTGCGAAAAACCGTACTCCTCGGCCACTACAGGCATAAGAGTGTCCAAAACAGAAATGCGTTCCTGCCAATCATCTGCTTCCTGAATCAGCACTTCCTCGCCTTCTTCGGTTTCATAAACGAGCTCTTCTCTGCCTTCCCCATGATAAATGTTTAAGCTCTGGTAAACATCACGGGTAGTGGCCAGCACCTGCCCGTCACCTTCACGTTCAGCAAAAAAAGCTTCAAACCGCTCTTCAGTAATATCGGCAAACATGTCAATGGCGCTATACACTTCATCTTCGATATTCTGGCTGGCCGCATTGTAACTGTATAAGCCTATCGATAAAGTCGAAATCAAGCCTACCACTAAAAATAAGACAATCAATTTCATTCTTAAACTCATCTTCTTAAACATGATTAACAACCTCCTTGATTTTACTTACTGCTGCCATGTTACCCGGAGCAGGGCGCAGAGTGCTATAAGCACTATGCCCATTTATAAATGCACCGGTTCTCATTTATTCATGCAAAATGCCCCATTAAAAAATGGGGCATTTTGCATGAATAATTTACTCCTACTTTTTTAGTAATCGGAATAAGCAAGACGTTGTTTTTGTTTAACTTTCTTGGTTTAATTTATCATAAATTTCTGCGAATGTGCGTTCAATATTTATAAAATGATCTACAATCTCCGGATCAAAATGCTTGCCGCTGTCTTTTTTAATGATTTCCACGGACTTAGCATGGGAATAGCCTTTTTTATAGGGCCTTTCATTACGCAAAACATCATAAACATCGGCAACGGCCATGATGCGCCCGCAGAGGGGAATATCCTTTCCGCTTAAGCCTTTGGGATAACCGCTGCCATCCCATTTTTCATGGTGATAAAGAGCAATATCAGCACCCATATTCAGGTAATCGTTCCAGGGATAACGCTCTGCTGTTAGTTTTAATATTTGGGCGCCAACGTTTGAATGGTTTTTTATAATATCAAATTCTTCAGTGGATAACCTGCCTGGTTTTAATAGTATATTATCTGGAACAGCCACCTTGCCGATATCATGAAGCGCTGCCGCCTGGTAAATATTGGCAAGGTATTCATCATCAATGGTTTTTTCGTAGTCACCATTCCTGGCAAGTTGTTCTGCCAGTGTCTTGCAATATTCTTGTGTCCTTTCAATATGATAACCGGTATCGTTGTCCCTGGACCTGGCCAACTCAACCAGACTGACTACTGTGGCTACCTGGGAAGCACAAATTTCTTTCACCTTATCATCCAGTTTTGTTTTTAAAGCAAGGTTGTGGGCCTGCAAGTTTGCTTTGCTTTTTTGCTGGTTTAACTGGGCATTAATTCGGGCTTTAAGTTCCGCCAGTTGAATCGGTTTTGTGACATAATCAGAACCGCCTAATGCAAAAGCTTTTGCTTTTTCTTCAGCTTCTTCGACAACACTGTTAAATATAACCGGTATATTTTTTAATTTACTGTCGGCCTTTAAGCGCTTGCAAAACTCAAATCCGTCCATATCGGGCATGATTATGTCAAGTAAAATCAAATCAGGCGGTTCTTTAGCTACAGCTTTCAGAGCCAGATTGCCACTTTGATAGCCCACTACTTCATAGGGCTGGTCACGCAGCTTTTCTGCCAGGAGCCGGTAGACTGTGGGTGAGTCGTCCACAACCATTATTTTTGTGTTGTCCGGTTTTATATTCATCTAACACACCTTCTTTCAGACTTTCGTAAACTAGAACATATTTTGTGCTGAGGCCCGGCCGGTTAAAAGCCGTACCTTGTTATGGCTTAAACCGGCCGGTTATTTTTCGTTTTACCGGTGCATCTGCCCGGCTTTTTTTCAACCTACATGCCATTAATCTTTCTTTTAAGCTACATTTGTAGCTTCATCTACCGCTTCATCAAGCACAGTCTTGATTTCTTTGAAGCCTGCCTGAGCTTCAGGAGTAATCACTTCATTTAAGTTTAAGATAAGCAGCAGGCGCTCGTCAGCTTTCCCTACTCCTTCAATTAATTTTGCTTTCTTCCCGCCTTGCTCGCCTGTCGATTCGTGGACATTTTTTTCTTCTATGTTAAGCACTTCCGTCACGCTATCTACAATCAAACCGGCCGTGTTCTTTGCTGTTTCTACAATAACGATGCTGCTATTGTCAAATGACTGCTCCTTTTCCAGGCCGATCCTTTTGCGCAGATCCAGTACCGGAATTACCTCGCCGCGCAGGTTAATTACCCCTTCTATGAAGTCCAATGTTTCAGGCAACGGCGTTATCTTGACCATCTTCAATACTTCCTTAACTCTGTCGATATCACAGCCATATTCTTCTCCAGAGAGCTTAAAGATTACTAACTGACGCATGTTCTCCTTGGTCTTCACTTCCGCTTTTGTCATTTGTTTTCCTCTCCTTCCTGTTTGTTAGGTCCGTTATTATCCCTTTTTGTTTTTCACCTGCATATTCCGCTGCAGAATCAGGCTGATATTTGACCTTCTGTAATTCCTGGTAGAGCTGATCGGCCGAATTGTTTAATTCTACCGCCGTAGAAGCTATACTTTCCATGGTTGCCGACTGTTCCTGGATCGAAGCGCTCATCTCTTCGCTGCCAGCGCTCAATTCTTCGGCCGCACCCGTGGTTTCTTCCACCTGCTGGGAAATTTCTTGCACAGCCTGCATGATTGAAGAAAAGGTTGTTCCGGTCTTATTTACTGATTCTTGAGTAGATTTGATCATTTCTTCTATTTCACTGGTTGCCGAAGATGATTGTTCGGCCAGCTTGCGCACCTCTTCAGCCACCACGGCAAAACCGCGGCCCTGTTCACCGGCCCTTGCCGCTTCAATGGCGGCATTAAGAGCCAGAAGGTTGGTTTGATCGGCTATATCAGTTATTACACTTAAGATCTTGCCGATATCTTTAGAACTTTGATCCACTTCTTCAATAACCTGGTTGCCTTCTTCAGCCCTGGCACTAATCGCGGAACTGGCCTCAGCCATTTTCTGGGCACTGCTGCTTAAATTTTGCGCATTGGCGGCAAACTGGTTGCTGGAAGCTGAAGCTTCTTCCAGGGAGGTGTTCATCTCTTCAGAAGAAGATGAAACCTGCTCCGATCCGCTGTTAACTCCGATAGACATTTCAACTGCCGTGCTGATCAGGCCTCGCAGGCTTTCACTCATCTTGTTAAAGGCCTGGGCTAATTGTCCTACTTCATCCTGACTATTATTATGTGTCTCCACCGTAAAATCACCATCAGCAATTTGTTCGGCCACTTTTGTAATTTCCTGTAGAGGAGTGGCAATACCGCGGGTTAAGATCCCGAGAGTTACAATTACAAAGGCTAAAGAAATTACGAGTATTGTAATTATTGAGGTTATCATGGTCCGCTCCTGGGCTGCTACTCCTTCCATCAGTAAAGCGTTTTCTTCTGCAAGTATCGTGTCAAGTTCGCCCAACAAACCCTGCACTTCAGCAATATGTGGCTGGGTTTCGTTCCGGTAAACTGCTAAGGCCTGCTCAGTCCTGGTATTTTCATCCTCACCTCTGCTGCCAAGAATCTCATCAATCTCTGCAGCGCTTGCATGCAGTAAACGGTGCGGCTCTTCCAGGGCTTCAAAAGTTTTTCTGAATTCAGGGCTGGCTTGTTCATATGCACCGCTGTTTCTAAAGTCGTAGTACCACTCACCGAATCCGCACTGGGTATGATCAAGTTCACCTTCAAAGTTTTGACCCGCAATGATTGAATCGGCAAGTTCATTTTGCCATTCCAGGTGGTCAATTTCCGACTGATCAAACATTTCAACCTGTTCATGATTAGCAGTTATATCATCAACAGATTGAGAACTGTTCATGAGGGCAAAGTAAGAAAAGCCCCCCAGAAGCAGCATCAAGATCAAGACTACCCCGAAACCGAGCATCAGTTTTTTTCTAATGTTTAATTTCATTTCGATCACCTCATTTTAATAATTTTGGTCATTTAAAAATCTTTCAATGTTTTTCCCCGCAAGCGCCCTCAAGACTCCTCATTTTAGATTTATCCCCTTATTCCCATTTAGGTTAGCCTCCTCGATTTACTTACTGATGTAATATTACAAAGGGTAGTGCGCAGGGCGCTATAAGCACTATGCTTATTATAAAATGCACCGTTTCTCATTTTTTCATGCAAAATGCCCCATTTTAAAATGGGGCATTGTAGAAAGTAGATTTATTTAGTAAACCTGGCTTTCAATGTCTTTTAAAGCCGGCTATTCTTAGTTCCTTTTGCCGCTACTGTTGTGAAAAATAGCTTTCGTATTTCGCCACGCTTTTCTTAAATCGGTCCAGGGTAGGAGCGAAGTGTTCTAAGTTTTCACTTTTAAGCATTTTGTCCAGTTCTTTGGCCAAATGGTAGGCTTCATCCATACAAAGATTGCCCAATTCGCCCTTAAAACCATGCATGATCTTGCCTGCTTTATTGTAGTCACCCTTATTGATCGCTTTTTCCAGCTCAACTGTCTCCCTGTGATAGTCTTCTAGAAAGTATTCCACCAGCTCTTTAAGCAGGTCAGTGTTGCCGTCAACCCGCTCCAGCATGGTTGAAATATCGGGTGATTCAAAAGTTACGTCTGACTGGGTCGCATCTTTTTCTGCCTGATCGGCAGTCAGTTTTGTTGCTTTTTGTTCAACTTGCTGCAAAGCCTCCGCCAGGGCTTCCTTCTTAATCGGCTTGGAGATGTAATCATCCAGGCCTGCCTTCAAAAACTTATCCCGGTCTCCTTTCATGGCGTAAGCGGTCATGGCAATAATTGTTGTGCGATGACGCCCGGACTTTTTCTCCCAGGCTCTGATTTTTTGGGTTGCCTCCAGGCCGTCCATTTCGGGCATATTAATATCCATTAAAACCGCATCAAAACGGTTTGCTTTAACTGCCTCTACCGCTTCTTTGCCGTTTGCCGCAAGTACAACCCTGTGGCCCATTTGCTCCAAGAATACTTTAACCAGCTTCTGGTTCATCGGCTTATCCTCTACCAGGAGCAAAGTGAGGATATTTTTCTCACCCTCTTCCACAACATCAATTTTTCCCGCAGCTTTCTCCTCAGCTTCGGCCTCTTCAGGCACACTAAATGGCAGGGTGAAATAAAAAGTGCTGCCCTTACCCGGTTCACTATCAAGCCAGAGCTCCCCGCCCATCAGTTCTACTAAGTTTTTGCTGATGGCCAGGCCGAGACCGGTTCCACCGCTGCCCGGGTACATACCCTGCTTTACCTGGCTGAACCTTTCAAATATATGGGGTTTATCTTTTTCAGCAATGCCCGGCCCGGTGTCTTTAACGGCAAATGTAATTATTCGCCGCTTGCTCGGGTCGTTTATAGCGCTTTTTTCATCTTCTTCCAGCCAAACGAGCAGTTCTACTGTGCCTTTTTCAGTAAATTTGATCGCATTACCAATCAGGTTCATCAGTACCTGTTTTAAGCGGGCCGGGTCTAAAAGCACTTCTTCGGGCAGCTGCTCATCGAGGTGATAAAGCAGTTCCAGGCCCTTTTGGGCTGCCTGGTTATTAAATATGGAAACTGTATTTTCTACTTCCTGGACCAGCTTAATTCTGGTAGCCATAATTTCAAGCTGATCCACCTCGATCCTGGAAAAATCTAAAATATCATCGATGATCCCAAGCAAATGATCCGCAGAATCGTTGGCCATGCAGGCATATTCATGCAGTGGATCTGCCAGGTTTGCCTCACATAACAAGCCGGTCATCCCGGTGATCACGTTCATGGGGTTGCGGATCTCATGGCTTATGGTTGCCAAAAATCTGCTTTTGGCCCGGTTGGCTTCCTCGGCCTCTTTCCGGGCCTCTTCCAACTTTTGCTCGGTTTCTTTCAATTCAGTTATATCAATTGCTATCGACATGCGTTTCATTTTACCATCAATCCAGCGTATAGCCTGGTCGCTGATCTCATACCACCTGCTGTTCAGCGTATTTTTATGCTGCCACCTGTGGATGCCGGTGCTTTGCCCGTTTTCATCCAGCAATATATAGTTGCTGCAAAAGTCACAGGGCCCGGTCTGGTTTTCCTGCAAAGCTTCCCAGCATTTCTTGCCTTCAGCATCGCCCCAGACTTCCAGGCCAAAGCGGTTGATATAAAGAATTTCATGAGTTTCCATGTCGGCAACATAGATCAGCGCATCTATGCTGTCCAAAACGGAAAGCGCTTTGTCGTATGCATCCTCTTTTTGTTTGAGCAGGCGCTTTCTTAATATAATGGTGGTGATTTTTTCACCTATGGCCCGGATGTTTTTGATCTGCTCTTCATTCCAGTGTTTTGTTTCGTTTACGGTGGTATAAGCTAAAAACCCGTACAGGGCATCCTGAACAATCAGCGGTACCGCTATAATGGATTTAAATTGCAAGCCCTTAAAAATGTCTTTTTCAGCGTTGGCTTCCGGCGGCATTAGTTCTACCTCCGGAATATGGAGGTAACCATAACGGCTGAGCTGCTCATATGTCCAGGGCAGGTCTGTTACAGGGAAGATTATCGGTGGATCGGGTTGCCCTGCTTTATCCAGTTTACACCACTGGTAGGTGTTGATCATTTTATCGCCGCCTGGAGACAACTCAAACAGGAAGCTGCGGTCGGCAGCAAAAAACTCACAGGTGCGCTGCAATGCTTTGTTAAAAGCATTACCAAAGCTTTCTTCTTCATGTTCATAAGTGTTTAAAAATGCTTCCGCAACTTCGGCTTGCAGGTTGTTGAATTGCTGCTTTTCGACCAGGGCATCTTCGGCCTGCTTCTGGGCGGTAATATCCAGCAGCATGCCGGTCCAGCAGATACTGCCATCATCTAACCGGCGGGGATTGGAAAAACCGCGAATCCATTTCTGCCCCGATGTTCTAGTGATAATGCGAAAATTATATTTCCAGGGCGCCATATCTTGGGCAGATTGTTCAATGGTGCTCCACATACCCGGGAGGTCATCACTGTGGATGTCTTCAAAGAGCCTGGTAGTATTATGCAGAGTTTCAATGGGCTTCTCGAAGATAGAAACCGCGCTATCACTAATAAAAGAAACTTCATAATTTTCATCGGCTTTTTGGATAAACTGGAATACCGCCCCGTTATCCGGGATGTTGGACAAAATATCCTGGATTTTTAATTTGCTTTCCCGCAGGGCTTCTTCCATCTGTTTGCGCTCGGTGATGTCAATAAAAGTGGCCATCAAATTTAGCGGGGCTCCGTCGGGATCATAAATCATTGTAGTCGACAGGTAGACATCAAAGGATTCACCGCCTGCGCTACGAGCAACCAGATCCCCCTGGTATGCTCCATTTTCAAACAGGGATTGCATTACTGATCTGGCATGTTGACTCTTTTCCCAAAATTCCAGTGCTGAACGGCCCAGTACATCTGCTTCATTGTCATAACCCCACATTTTCAAAAATGCCGGGTTTACATAGATAAGCTTGCCTTCCAAATCGGCAATGGCCACAGCATTTATGGATGCAGCCACTGCCTGATCTTTCATCCGCAGTTCATCTTCCGCCTCTTTGCGTGTGGTAATATCAGAAAAAGTTGCGTAAACCTGGGAAGGTTCAGTTTTGCCCGGTTGGAACAAAGGAATTGCGGTGATGCTCAACCAAACATGGCTGTTTTTGTGCGGGTGGAAGACCCCTCTTGTCACCGGGCCTACTGTTTGACCGGTGCGCAAGGCGATCATGGCCGGGTGATCGGTTCCGGGTACCGGGGTGCCGTCATCTTCGAGCATCTGCCAGCGTGGATCCATGGTGGTTTTGCCCTGCATCTGGTCAAAGGAAAGGCCAAGGATTTCTTCTGCAGCCGGGTTAGCCGATATAATTTCGCCATCAGCAGCGTGGTAAACAACTCCGTGGGCCATCGTTTCGAAGAGGCGGCGATGTTTTTCCTCGCTCTTAGCTAAGCTCTCCTCGGCCTGCTTCTTTTCAACAATTTCCCAGGCAAGATCGGCAAAAAAGGAAACAATTTGTGTATCGCGATCGGTATAATCCTGAGCTTTATTACCAACCCCCAAAAAAGCGACTACTTTATCCCGGCGTAAGATGGGCACCACCAGTTCCCGGATAACCTCGGCATGGCCGTCAGGTAGGCCCTTGCGATGCGGCAGACTGTAATAATCATTATGGATAACCGGTTTTTTCTCCTGGATACAATCAATAAACACTCCTGCTTCGTCAACACTGGCGGTCCTCCCGCTTAAACTGCCTATTGCACAAAATTCTTCAAGGGTAGCGGTTGACCAAGCTTTAAGGGTTATCTCTTCTCGATCAATGTTGACAAAATGATAAAACCCAATCGGGCTATCAACCAGGGCACATGCTTCATCAAGAGTACGCTGCAAAACAGCATCAAGATCATTTTTGGTTGAAAACTCCAACAAATCAAGCCTTGCCTGCACTAAAAGCTCAGCCTGTTTGCGTTCGGTGATATCCTGGACAGTACCCACTGAACGTACAGGGTTGCCCGAGGCGTCATAATTGGTGTAACCGCTCTCACTAACCCACTTGATGCGTTTATCAGGTAAGAGCAGGCGGTGTTCTAACTTATAAGGTAGTTTCTTTTTGACAGATTCCCGGTAGGCTTGATCAAGCAGCTCACGATCATCTGGATGAACAAATGAAATAAAGGCTTCATATGTGCCTTCAAAATTTTCACGATTGATTTCAAGCAGGTTAAAGATTTCATCTGACCAGGTTAGTGAGCCGGTTTTCAAATCTATTTCCCACCGTCCCAAACCGGCAATCCTCTGCGCTTCCCTTAGCTTAGTTTCGTTGTCGAGCATAGCCTGCTCTTTTTCCCGCCGTTCTTCGATACTAACAAGAAGTTTAATGAAAACATGGAGCAGGCTTATTTCATTTTCGCTAAAGTCTCTTTCTGCTCGCACAGCGTCGAAGCCGACAAAACCTGTATTTGTGCCCTCTCGTATAATGGGCAGCATGAGCAGAGAACGAATTTGCTGTGGTTCAAGAATCGCCCGCAAAGAGTCACCTTGCGGCAATTCGGCAACACTGGGAATATAAACCATCTCGCCTTCATAAAAATCCGTCAAAAGATCAAGGAAGTTCTCATAAGGAACAGCCTGCAGGTTGCTAATTTGTGGGGTAATCCCTTCAGCGCACCATTCATAAGTATTGATAGTAACTCTGCGCTCGACATCATTTTGGAAAACATATACCCGGTCGAGACCGGTGAAGCGACCTAGCTTTTCCAACATCCCGTTAATAGCGGTATCGACTTCCTCTAGCGGTACATTTACTAAACCGGTAGCCATAGTCATGAGCAAATTTTCAAATGCTTCTTTCTTGCGCAGCTCATCTTCAGCCTGTTTACGCGCGGTAATATCGGTATGCGTTATTACAACAAGCAGGGAATCCAGAAACTTATCTAAAAAAGAAGTGGCCTCAGCAAAAAAACATCTCTTTTTACCCGGCGCATCGCAGGGGTATTCCATGGAAAAAGAATCTCTATTCCCCTGAGTTAACTCACGAATGCCGGCGGCAAAATTATCAGCCATTTCCCGTTCTTTTCCCTCAACTTTATCGCACACTTCCAGGTAATTAACCCCGGGGCTGACCGCTTCGAGATTGCCATCATTCGATTTTGCAAAGTTAAGCCAGGATTGATTGACAGATAGAATATAACCATGATCATCAAGTACACAAACGTTTGCAGTCATAGCGTCCAGGACGTTTTGCGCCAGCTGCTGCGATTTGTGGACCGCTTTTTCCTTCATTTCTTTTTCTTTTCTATCGGTAACATCACGAAAGATGGTGGAAAAGTGTTGATCGTCTACCCGGTAAGCGGTAATTTCAAAGTAGCGGTCCAGTGGTTCAGAATATTGTTCAAAATAAGCGGTTTTACCGGTAAAAACCACCTTGCCGTAAGAGCTCACCCAGTCAAAGTGAGACTTTTCTATACCGGGAAACACTTCAGTTAAATTTTTCCCGATTATGTTTTTACCCGTTAAACCGGTCATCTCCTCAAAAGCTTTGTTCACCTCAAGGAACATATAATCCACAGGGTTGCCTTCGCTGTCTGTGACCAACCGGTGAAGGGCATAAGCATCGGTGAGGTTTTCAATTAGCAGGCGGTATTTGTCATTGTTGCTGTTCAAAACCAATCACTTCCCATCATTATGAAACTTTTTTAGCATAAGGTTAAACAGTAATAAGTGATCAGGGGTAAGCAGATGTTCCTTGCCTATCATGCCTGATGCGGCCAAATAGAAAACTGTTATAACCCGAAAAACGTAAGTCGCTTCCTTGAAAAAAAACAGTTTAAAACTAGCAAAATTATTGTTAAAGCTTCTCTTCTGTAACCGCGAATCCTTTTTTGATCGTTAAAAATTCTTCGTAAGAATATCCTAATTCTAAATCGGCATTTTTAGTTTCGACTGCTTGAGATTGATGGGGTTTTATCGGGAATATTATACCTTTGCGTATTTGTAATGTGAAGCAAACAGTGGTATATTACAGTTGTAAAACAAAAATTAGATCGATTGGAGGACGGTAAAAATGGATGTGGTCAAAGTTTCCACCAAGTACCAAGTGGTCATACCCAAAAAGGTGAGGGAACAATTTGCCCTTAAGCCAGGGAAAAAAATGCGTATTATTTCTTATAATGATAGAATTGAACTAATTCCGGAAAAACCGATAAAAGAAGCGAGGGGTTTTATTAAGGACATAGATGCCACAGTTAAAAGGGAGCGGGATCGCCTATGAATCTGGTAGATTCCACCGGCTGGTTGGAATACTTTGCTGATGGCCCTAATGCCGAATGTTTTGCCCCGCCTATTGAAGATACGGCCAATTTAATAGTACCCTCTATTATCCTTTATGAAGTATTTAAGAAAGTCCTGCAACAAAAAGATGAAGCCACTGCTCTGCAATCTGTAGCGTTTGTTTACCAGGGAAAAATATTGGATTTGAATGCAGAGATTGCATTAGACGCCGTAAGGATTTCGGTAGGTGTTTCCCTTCCCATGGCGGACAGCATTATTCTGGCGACAGCCCGTCGGCATGAAGCCGTCATTTGGACCCAGAATAGCGATTTCCAGAATATAGAGGGAGTTCGCTATTTTGCCCACAAAGGCAAGTAGCCTGCCTGTACCTTTGACCCTTGGTTTGTTATCGGTAATATTGATTGGAAATTTTATATATCTACTGATATGGAAGTGCATGTCAACCCCCACTGTTTTCGGCAAAATAAAAATACAGAACACGGCAAATAAAAATACAGAGTTCGGCAGTTAGTCATAAAACTTGAGATAGATCATATGGCGGTTGTTCTAGAATTAAAGGGATATAATTATTTTTAGCAATTGTGTTATTCAGTTTCAGGTGTATGTTTTTTCTGGTTCTTTGATTAGCAAAGAGAGGATAATCCCGACTGCGCAGAGAGCTGAGGCGATTAGAAAGGCTGTATTGTAAGATCCGGTCCAGTCCCTGACCAGCCCACCTAACAGCCCACCGAATACCCCACCTGCACCCCAGGAAGTATATAGAAGTCCGTAATTAACGCCAATATTTTTTACACCGTAGAGCATCGCTGTAGCGGCGGGAAAGATGGAGAGGCAAGCCCCATAGCTGAAACCTGCTACCATGGTGCCGATTAACAGGGTGGTTATAGTATCGTAAGTGCCAAAAAACAGGAAATTAACTGCCTGCAGGGTCAGGATGATCACCAGGGAGTAAGTTCTACCAAGCTTGTCGAAAAGGGCACCGGCAACTATCCTTCCCACAGCATTGAAAATAGCAAGTATAGCAACCAGGATAAAGCCGAGTGAAAGGCCTGATTGGTCATAAACAATGCTTGATAGTTGGCCGATAATCATTAAGCCGGCCAGGGAACCGAAACAAAAAATTAGCCAGAGTAGATAGAACTGGGGAGTTTTAAGCATTTCTTGCCACTGGAAATCTACCTTGTAGTTTTTTTCTTCTACCAACCCGTGCNCTAATGTGTCCTGTGAGGGAGCAGATGGTGGAGTATAACCGGCCGGGGGATTTTTTATAAGTTGGGCCAGGATAATGATGACGAAGAAAAAGGCAGTGCCAAGTATAATAAATGTATTGGAAAGCCCATATCTGCCAAGCAGAAAGTTGGTGAGCGGCGCGGTGTATACCGAAGCAAGGCCGGCTCCGCTTACTACGATTCCCGCTATCAACCCCCGTTTTTCGGGACTGAACCACTTGATGGCTGGAGGTGTTGCTGATGAATAGCCCAAACCCATGGCTGTACCGAAAAAGATGCCAAAGCAGATGCTAAGTCCAACAACACTGATAAAAAATCCGGAGCCGATCAACCCGACCCCGGCAAAGAAAGCTGAAGCAATAAGCGCCACCTTTGGGCCCAGTGAATCCTGGATGCGACCTGCGGGAACCATCAACAGAGCAAAAATACTGCAAGTGATCATGTAAGGAAGTTGGGAATCCATAGCCGACCAGCCTTGTGAATCGCGCAGGTAGGCGGCAATAATGCTCCAAGAATAAATAATGCCCAGGGTCAGATTAACCCCGCTGCCGGAAAATGTTACTAACCAGGCTTTTTTGTTATTTACTTTTATCTGGGCTGAATCGTTTTCAGTGGTTGATTTTGTCAACAG
>SL_8KL_010_SEDDRAFT_10000987_pt1 | contig 24606 bp, 21 predicted proteins | sample SodLakKL_010_SED_4_FD_11160 | JGI IMG/M metagenome (IMG submission 11160) | reverse complement strand
ATCAAAACCGGATTACAACCCGGAAAACTACGCCAGTTTCGATCCGCAGAACTGGTCCCTGCCGGTGTTTAGTTCTTCATTTGAACCGGGATCGACCTTCAAAATGGTTTCCCTGGCCGCACTGGTGGAAGAAGGGCTTTTTGAGCCGGATGAAACCATACACTGTTCGGGCCATGTTACCGTTGGCGGACGCCGGATTAATTGCTGGACCTCAAGTCGAGGCGGGCACGGGGAAATCAGCTTTTACGATGCCGTGGGTGGTTCCTGCAACCCGGCTTTTATTGAACTGGGTGAAACCCTGGGCAAGGAAAAATTGTTCCATTATATAGAAGGGTTTGGTTTTGGCCGGGCTACCGGTATTGATTATCCCGGTGAAAGCAGTGGACTTATTTTTGACCTTGAAAACGTGGGGCCGCAAGAACTGGCGACAACATCATTTGGGCAGGGGATCTCTGTAACACCGATCCAACAAACAATGGCCATAACAGCCATGGTCAACGGGGGTTACCTGCTGAAACCTTACCTGGTAGAAGAAATAATTGATCAGGATGGAGAAACATACTACCGGAGGGAACCGGAAGTGATCAGGCAGGTAGTTTCCGAAGAAACTTCACGGCAGCTAATTGATATGATGGAGAGCGTGATTTTAGACGGCACCGGCACGGCGGCTGCCCTGGAAAATTACCGGGTGGCCGGCAAAACAGGGACGGCCGAAAAAATAGATGATGAAGGCAATTACAGGTCCGATGAATTCATTTATTCCCTGGCCGGGTTTGCGCCGGTGGACGATCCGCAGATCGTGCTTTACGTGGCTGTTGACGGTGTCACCAGGGGGCCGCGGTTAGGAGTCCATACCAGTGCGCCCCTGTTTAAAAGGATCATGGAGGATACATTAAATTACTTGCAGGTTCCACCTTCGGAGCAGCCGGAAGAGCAGGATGCTCCCGAAGAGGAAGAATAAGTAAACCGGAAGGAGTCCGGGGTAATGAAGTTCAAAGCATCTGATGTAATTGAAGCCTGCCGCGGCAGGTTGCTCCAGGGCAGCCCCGGTCAGCCTGTGTCCGGGGTGGCCATTGATTCAAGAGAGGTCAAGCCCGGTGACTTATTCGTGCCCTTTACAGGTGAACGGACAGACGGGCACCTGTTTATAAAACAGGCTGCTGAACAGGGAGCGTCCGGTGCTTTTCATAAATTGGACCGGGAACCCGATCCGGCTTTGCCGGAAGACTTCCTGTTGATCGGTGTTGAAGATACCCTGGATGCCCTGCAGCAGCTGGCAGCGTTTTACCGCAGGCGTTTCGAACTGCCTGTAGTGGGGATTACCGGCAGCAGCGGAAAAACGACAACCAAGGATTTTATAGACGGTGTCCTTTCGGCTAAGTTCAAGGTTTTAAAAACTACAGGCAACCTGAACAATGAAATCGGTTTGCCTTTAACTATATTGCAGTTGGAAAAGGACCACCAGGTGGCTGTCCTGGAAATGGGCATGAGCGCCGGTGGCGAAATTAAAACTTTGTGTGAAATAGCGGATCCTTCCATTGGCGTTTTGACCAACATAGGAGAAGCCCACATTGAACTGCTTGGCTCGATCGAAGCCATAGCAGAAGCGAAAGGAGAATTACTCGATTACCTCGGCTCAGGCGGGGTAGCCGCTTTAAACGGCGATGATCCCCGCCTCCTAAGTTTGGGAAAACGCTTCCCGGGAAAAGCATTTTACTATGGCTTTAACCAGGGCGATATAAAAGGCTTACAGTTGTCTCAAAGGGGAGAGAAGAGCTTTTTCCGGGCGCGTTTTCCCAATAATAAAGAGGAGTGGTTTGAATCGCCACTACCTGGACGGGAGTCGGTCAGTAATGCCCTGGCGGCTCTTACCGTCGGCTATATCCTCGAACTGAGCCTGCCGGAGATGCAGGAGGGACTTAAATCGTCCCAGTCTACGGCCGGCCGGTTCCAGGTTTTGCATAACCGGCATGGGACCGGAATTATTGATGATTCCTATAATGCCAACCCCAGTTCAGTCAGGGCAGCTTTGCGGCTGCTCTCTGAGCTTGGAGGGGAAAAAACGGTGGCCGTGCTCGGGGACATGCTAGAACTGGGTCCCGGTTCCCGGGAAGCCCACCTTTCCTGTGGCCGTTATGCCGCCGAATGCGGCATCGGCTGCCTGGTTACAGTTGGTGAGCTGGCCTCTGGTTTTGCCGAAGGGGCCCGCGATGCCGGTTTAAAGGCTTATACATGTGAAGACCATAATCAAGCCCTGGATTTGCTGGCCAGGATGTCCCTTGATGAAAACTGGTTTGTCCTGGTAAAGGGATCCAGGGGTATGAAAATGGAGGTAATTGTCCGGGCCCTGGCCGGAGAAGAAGGAGGAGAGAAGTGATGGCTTACAGTGCAATCATAGCCCTGGCAGGCGCTTTCGTTATAACCGCGCTTTTCTCTCCGCTGTTCATCAAAAATATGCGCCGGCTGCAGTACGGCCAGCAGATCAGGGAAGACGGGCCGGTAAACCACTCGGTAAAAGCAGGGACACCTACCATGGGCGGGCTTGTTTTTATTCCTGCGGCGATTCTTGCCAGTATTGCCTTAACCGGGTTTTCTCCCGCTCTTTACGCAGTGCTATTGGTTACGCTTGGCTGCGGCCTGATCGGCTTTCTCGATGATTACGGTAAGATTGCTCATGGCCGCTCCCTGGGCTTGAAAGCCAGGTCTAAGATGGGGGCGATAGTAATCCTGACCGCTCTCCTGGTTCTTGCCCTGCACCGGTTCGGCCTCTATTCGACGGCGATCCATGTTCCCTTCCTCGATTTTGAAATTGATCTCGGGTTTTTTCACCCGGTATTCATATTCCTGGTTATATCAGCAACCAGCAACAGCGTTAATTTGACCGACGGCCTGGATGGTCTGGCAGCGGGAACTTCAATTATAGGGCTTGGAGCTTTTATGGCCATCGCCTGGCAGGCAGGTCTCCCTGAAGTAGGTATTTTTTGTGCCGCCCTGGCCGGATCCTGCCTGGGCTTCCTGCTCTATAACCGCTACCCGGCCCGGCTGTTTATGGGCGACATCGGTTCCCTGGCCCTGGGCGGTGCTTTTGCGGCCATCGCCGTAGTAACCGGGACGGAGCTGTTTTTAATCCTGATAGGCGCTGTATTTGTAGTGGAAGCTTTATCTGTTATTGTTCAGGTAGCCAGTTTTAAGCTTACCGGGCGGAGGGTGATTTTAATGAGCCCGCTGCACCACCATTTTGAAATGAAAGGCTGGTCGGAGTGGAAAGTAGTCTCTGTTTTTTGGGCTGCCGCAGCTTTATTTGCCCTGGCCGGGGTATTGGCCTACGGCCGCTAAGAAAACGGCCGGAAAACTAGCCTGGAGGGCCTGTAGATGATAGAGATGATTAAAGATAAAGAAATCCTGGTCATTGGAATGGCGCGCAGCGGCGTTGCTGCCGTGCAGCTGCTTGCTGACATGGGCGCGGCTAAAATTACCGTGGCCGATCGAAAACAGGCCGAGGAATTAAAAGATGAAGCATCCGGGTTGAAGCGTTACCCCGCAGTAGAAGTGGTCACCGGAGGCACTTCTCCCGGGCTGGTTACGGCAGGGCTTTCCATGATTATAAAAAGCCCCGGCGTGCCGCCGGACCTGGAAGTATTTAAAAAGGCGGAGGAATTGCAGGTGCCGGTCCTTTCCGAGGTGGAACTGGCCTACGCTTTTCTCAAGGCTCCGATGATCGGAGTGACCGGGACAAACGGCAAGACTACCACAACATCCCTGGTAACAGCGATGCTCAAAGAAGCCCGTTTCGATCCGGTTTTCTCTGCCGGCAATATTGGCAACCCCCTCAGCGGGGTGGTTTCAGGTATTAATGCCCAGGGGTTTGTGGTGGCCGAATTGAGCAGTTTCCAGCTTGAAAATATCGACAGGTTACGTCCCCTGGTAGCGGTGTTCCTGAATTTTGCCGAAGATCACATGGATTACCATAAGAGTATTGAAAAATATTTTGCGGCTAAAGCCCGGATCATTGAAAACCAGCTGGATAGTGATTATGCCGTTCTAAATGCCTCGGATGCCCGGGTTGCTTCCCTGGCGGAAAGGTGTAAAAGCCGGGTGCTCTGGTTTGATGCGGCCCCGGTGGAAAAAGGGGTGGGAATAGTTGAGGGCAGGATTACCCTGTTTAACCCGGGCTGCGAGCCTTTAACAATTTGTGCGGTTGAGGAGGTATCTCTTCCGGGAGAGCACAACCTGGAAAATGCCCTTGCTGCTTCTGCGGCCGCCTGGGCGGCCGGAGCAGAACCGGCGGCGATAGCTGAAGTACTGCGCAGTTTCAAAGCTATCGAGCACCGCCTGGAGTACGTGGCCACTATAGATGGAGCCGACTATATCAATGATTCCAAGGGGACAAACCCCGGCTCAACCATAAAAGCCTTGCAGTCTTTCCCCGGCCGGCGCAAGATCCTGATTGCCGGGGGCAAGGAAAGGGGCAGCGATTTTAGCGAGTTGGCTGAAATAATTACCGGGGAGGTAGAGAGCCTGGTTTTATACGGAGAAACAAAAGATATCCTGGCCCGGGCGGCGGAAGAGGCCGGTTTTAATAATTTGCACTACACAGCCGACCTGGAAGAAGCCGTTATAAAGGCTTATGAAATGGCGGAACCGGGCGACATAGTCCTGCTTTCTCCGGCCTGTGCCAGCTGGGATATGTTCACCAACTACGAAATCAGGGGTGACCTGTTCAAGAAACTGGTAAAAGACTTAAAAAACCGGCCGAAAGGACAGAGGGGGGTGGAAAGTAATGGGTAGCACTGCAAAGCCGCAACACTATGACCGCATCCTCCTGATGGTTACTTTAATCCTGCTGGCCATCGGCCTGCTGATGGTTTTCAGCGCCAGTTTTGTTATGGCTGAAGAAAGCAGGGGAGACCCCTATTATTTCTTAAAGCGCCAGGCAATGTGGGTCGCCATCGGCCTGATCGGCATGTATATTATCTCCCGGTTTCACTACAAACAGCTGAAGCGGTTTTCGATCCTGATTTTACTGCTAAACTTTGTCCTGCTGGGGATGGTATTTACCGGTTTTGGCTCCGAGATGGGGACCGAAGCCAGGCGCTGGCTGGCCCTGGGTCCGCTAGTGCTGCAGCCATCAGAGTTTAGCAAGCTGGCCCTGGTAATTTTCACAGCCGCTTATTTAAGCAGCCGCCGGGTAAACATCCACAATTTTTGGACGGCCAGCCTGGTTCCCCTGGTGCTGGTGGGATCGGTGTTTTTCATGATCCAGTTCCAGCCTGATATGGGAACAGCGCTGGTGGTGGTCGCCGGAAGCATGCTCGTGATCATTTTTGCCGGTATGCCCATGACCCAGGTTGCCGGCCTGAGCCTGGTTTTCTTACCCCCCATGGCCTATTTTACCTTGAAGGAAGAATACCGGATGCAGAGGCTGTTTACGTTCTTAGATCCCTGGGCCGATCCATCCAGTTCGGGTTACCAGGTTATCCAGTCGCTTTACGCGCTGGGTCCCGGCCATTTATTTGGCGCCGGACTGGGCCGGGGCAAACAAAAGTTGTTTTATTTGCCCGAGCCGCAGAATGATTTCATTTTTGCTGTTATTGGAGAAGAACTTGGTTTTATCGGGGCCGTCGCCGTTTTGATGCTTTATTTGATATTAATCTGGCGCGGCTTTCAGATCTCTCTAAAGGCGCCTGAGCTATTTGGCAGCCTGGTTGCGGCCGGGATTACTTTTATGCTTGCCGTTCAGGTCCTGGTTAATGTAGCGGTGGTAACCGGGGCTGTGCCTGTAACCGGGATTAACCTGCCTTTGATCAGCGCAGGCGGCAGTTCTGTTTTTTTCACCCTGATCGGAATTGGCATACTGCTTAACATATCCAAGTACGGCCGGGAAGCGGCAGCCCGTAAGGAGGCGGCGTAAACATGAAAATTTTAATCGGGGGAGGAGGCACCGGCGGCCATATCTATCCAGCCCTGGCTTTAGCCCGTTATGCCAGGGACCGGGACAGTTCTGTGGAAACCCTGTTTGTGGGCAGCGCCGCCGGGTTGGAGAGCAAGATAATTCCCGCTTCCGGCTTCTCCCTGGTTACTATCCCCGCTTCCGGGTTCCGGCGCAGCTTTAAGCAGCTGGGCCTCTTCATCAAAGACTTTTTGGGCGGTATCAGGAGATCTTTGAAAATCATAAAAGAGTACCAGCCCGACGTGGTCCTGGGTACAGGCGGCTATGTTGCGGCCCCCCTGGTCATGTCGGCCCTGCTGAAAAGGCGCCCGGTGGTCCTGCATGAGCAAAACGCCCTGCCGGGCATGGTTAACCGCTGGTTTGCCCCGTTTGCCCGGAAAGTGTGCCTCTCTTTCGCCGGGACGGCAAAAAAACTGCCTCCTTTTAGCAAGCCGTTATTTACCGGTAATCCCAGGGCCAGTGAAGTAAGCGCTTTAGGCAGGGAAGAAGGGCGCCGCCATTTCAACCTCGATCCCGGCGAAAAAACGATTCTCATTTACGGTGGAAGCCGGGGGGCCCTGAGATTGAACCAGGTGATAACTGCTTATTTAAAAGATAGTTACCTGCCGGAAGGAGTTAATTTAATATATGTAACCGGCGATATATACTACGATGAAGTGATGGAAGAAATCGGGAAAGTGCCGGTCCGGGTCCTGCTCTATTCTTACCTGTCCGAGATGCCCCAGGCATTAGCGGCAGCGGACCTGGCTGTGACCAGGAGCGGGGCGACGACCCTGGCTGAAATAACGGCCCTAGGGGTGCCGGCCATTCTAATCCCTTCACCCAACGTGGTTGACAACCACCAGTATTATAACGCCCGGATGCTTTCTGACCGGGGAGCGGCAGTGCTGATCGAGGAAAAAGATCTTGATCACCACCGCTTAAAGGAAGAAATTGACAGGCTGATTGGTGAACCGGGCCTTTTGGGGAAAATGAGTGAGTCGAGTAAACAGATGGGTGTTACTGATGCTGCAGAAAAGCTGTACCGGTGCCTGCAGGAGGTGGCGATGTGAATATTGAGCGGGAACTGGGCTCCAGGCTGACACACGGAATTAAAAAAGGCGAACCCATGTCGGAGCACACCTCCTGGATGGTTGGCGGGCCCGCTGATTACTTCATCTGCCCGGCAAACATGGAAGAGTTAACCGAAGCAGTTCGTTACAGCGACAAGCATAGCCTGCCCCTCTATATTGTGGGCAATGGAAGCAACCTGTTAGTGCTCGACGGAGGTATCAGGGGCCTGGTGGTCAAAATCGGCACACCTTTCAGCTATACCGCCCATGCAGGCCACTTTTTGACTGCCGGTGCGGGAACGCCGATGCCGGCCCTGGCAAATAGCGCCAGGGAAGCCGGGCTTTCCGGTCTTGAATTTGCCATCGGTATTCCCGGTTCTCTTGGCGGAGCCCTGATTATGAATGCCGGTGCTTTTGGCGGCTATGTAGGGGAAAAGGTGCATACGGTCACCCTGGTAGACTTTTATGGCCGGGCTAACAAGGTAGCACGTGAAGAGATTAGTTTTGGCTACCGGAGCAGCAGTTTGATTGGGAAAGGTATTATTGTTGAAGCTTGCCTGGAGCTTACGCATGGTGAGCCGGAGCAAATTGGCGGGGCTATGGAAAAGTATTCGGCTGAGCGCCGCAAGCGGCACCCGAACCAGCCCAGTGCAGGCAGTGTTTTCCGGAACCCTTCCGATAAACCCGCAGGCAAGATCATTGAAGAAGCCGGGGGCAAGGGGATGCGCATTGGCGGGGCGGAAGTATCCGAGAAACATGCCAACTTCATAGTGAACACAGGTGGTGCCAGCGCGGCCGATGTCCTGGCCCTGATCAGGGCGGTGCGGCAGCTGGTTAAGGATAAATACGGTATTGAACTGCAGCCGGAAGTAAGAATTATCGGTGAGGAGAGTTAGCCGATGGAACGGAAAAACGATCATTTACAACTGGTCCAGGATAAAAACCGGCCTTCAGCCTGGAAACGTTTTTTACGCTTTTTAGTAAAAGTAGCGGTCCTGGCGGGCTTTGTGGTCCTGCTGTGGCAGGGCGAAGCTTATTTCAGGGTAGCTGCTATCCGGGTGGAAGGAATGGATCAACTGCAGGCGGAGGAGATCCTGCATGCCGGGGGTATCAGTGAGGGAATGAGTATTTTCCTGCTCGGAGAAAAGGAAATATCTTCCCGGATCAAAGCACAGTTGCCCAGGGCCGAAGAAGTCAAAATCAAACGGGAACTTCCGGACACAGTGGTGGTTGAAGTCAATGAAAGACAGCCGGTCGGTTATGTAATGACTGCCGATGGGTTTTGGCTGGTTGACAGCCAGGGAGTCAGTATGGACTATACCGGTGAACCGGAAAAAGATTATCCCCTTATTTCAGGGATAGATGGGCGGAAAGTAATCCCTGGTGCGCCGATCGATTGCCCGGCCACAGTGAAAGCCTTGCAAAATTTTTTCGCGGCCTGGTCCGGCGAGGGCGCCCTGGAAGTAGAAAAGATTGATTTGCAGGAAAATTATAACCTGATTGCTTATACAGTTGATGGATTGGAAATATGGTTCGGTGAGGGGGAAGATATGGAGCACAAGATGCGTCTTATTGAAAACAGCCTTCCTTACATCGACCCGGCCACTGAAGCGCGGTTGGATGTCAGGTGCGGCAAAAGATTGGTGGTTTCTGGCAGTGCTGTAATTAAAGAAGAAGGAAAGGAGGCTGATCCGTAGAATAATAAAAGAAATAGTGGAAATGTGTAGAATAGTAAAGTAGTTATTGCACCATGCTTGGAAGGGTAAGGGGGTTTGAATGTGAATCGAAAGAGTTTTATAGTCGGCATTGACGTAGGAACAGCTGAAGTAAGGGTTGGGCTCGGCGAACCCCGCCCCGATGGCACTTTGAATATTGTTGGATTGGGCCTCAGCCCTTCCGATGGTGTTCGAAAAGGTGTAATTGTTGATCTTGAGAAAACAGTCGAATCGATTGTTTCAGCAGTTGAAGAAGCGGAAAGGATGGCTGGATTTAAAATCGATTCTGCCTATGTTGCGCTGAAGGGATTAAACATCGAGCTGATCAATAATCGGGGAGTAGTAGCAGTCACTTCTGAAGATCGGGAAATACGGGAAGAAGACCTGGAAAGGGTCATGCAGGCAGCCAGGGTAGTAGCCCTGCCAACCGACCGGGAAATTGTGGATATAATTCCCCGGGAATTTATAGTCGACGGTTTTGAAGGGATCAGGGATCCGGTGGGAATGCTGGGAGTGAGGCTGGAAGTGGACGCCCAGGTAGTAACCAGCCTGATTACATCGCTGCACAACCTGCTCCGTTGTGTGAGCCGGGCCGGTGTTACCGTCAACGGCCTTGTTTTGCAGGCCCTGGCCAACGCCGAAATATCCCTTTCCGATGATGAAAAGGAACTGGGCGCATTCCTGGTTGATATAGGTGGTGGCACGACCGAGATTGCCTTTTTCCAGAATGGAAAACTGGAAAAACTCTCTGTCCTGCCGGTGGGAGGAGACCACATCACGACCGATCTGGCCGCCGGCCTGCGTATTAACCACAAATCAGCGGAAGAGTTGAAGAAAGAGTATGGATCGGCCATGAGTTCAATGGCTGAAAGTGAACCTAAGATTGAAATAAGGACTGTAGGCAGCAACGAGCTCAGGCTGGTGTCGGAAAGAGAGCTCAGCAGTTTTATCGAGCCGAGGGTACAGGAAATTTTTCAGATTGTGAGAGAGGAAATGACTAAAATGGGCTGGACTTATTTGCCCCCGGCCGGGTTGATTATGCGCGGCGGGGTCTCCTCGATGACGGGAATGCTGGAAGTGGCCCGTATGGCACTGGAAAGTGACCAGGTCAGGGTAGCTGATTTCGATGTAGTTGGAATAAAAAATCCAATTTATTCCACTGTTATCGGGTTGCTCTACTACGTGCAGCGCCAGCAGCCCAGGATGCATATCCAGGAACGGGGCAAACCGGTTAAGAAAAAAGGACCGGGACTCTGGCAAAGGATAAAGGACTGGCTGACCGATATTGTGGATTGAGAAAGCTTATTGAAAAAATAGAAGCGCATACCAATTTAGGAGGTGCTTTTTGATGATCGAGTTTGATATTGAAATGGAACAATTTGCTTCGATAAAAGTAGTGGGAATAGGTGGAGGAGGAAGCAATGCTGTAAACCGGATGATTGCTGCCGGTTTGCAGGGAGTCGATTTCTGTGCCGTTAATACCGATGCCCAGGCCCTGTACCTGGCCAATGCCGGAACAAAACTGCAGATTGGAGAACAGCTGACCAAAGGCCTTGGAGCCGGGGCCAACCCGGATATTGGCCGCAAGGCTGCCGAAGAGAGCAGTGAAGAAATAGAGGCCATGCTCAAAGGAGCGGATATGGTCTTCATCACTGCCGGAATGGGGGGCGGAACCGGAACCGGCGCTGCCGCGGTTATTGCCGAGATAGCCCAGAAGCTGGGCCCCCTGACAGTTGGGGTAGTGACCAAGCCGTTTACCTTTGAAGGCAAAAAGCGCAAGCAGCAGGCTGAAGAAGGGATAGCCTGCTTAAGAGATAAAGTCGATACCTTGATTACCATACCCAATGACCGCCTGCTACAGGTGGTCGAAAAGAAAACCCCGATCCTGGAAGCTTTTCGGGTGGCCGATGACGTGCTCAGGCAGGGGGTGCAGGGCATTTCCGACCTGATAGCTATACCCGGGTTGATTAACCTCGACTTTGCCGATGTGCGGACAATCATGGCCGAAACCGGACCCGCCCTGATGGGTGTCGGGCAGGGCAACGGCGAAAATCGGACCATGGAAGCGGCCAAAGCCGCTACCAGCAGTCCCCTGCTGGAAACCTCTATAGAAGGAGCCCGGGGGGTTCTAATCAATGTAACCGGTGGAACAGACCTCGGCCTTTACGAGGTTCACGAAGCGGCTGAAATTGTGGCCGGGCACGCCGACCCTGATGCCAACATCATTTTTGGGGCAGTAATAGACGAAAACTTCCAGGACAATGTCCGCGTCACGGTGATTGCCACCGGGTTTAGCTCCCCCCAACAGCAGCAGGAGCAGGGCTTTAAACCCACCCTGGCCGCTGTAGGCAAAAGCGCATACGCCCGGGGCGAAAACCTGGATGCGCCGGCCTGGTCGCGCTGGCAGAGACAGCAGGAGCAGAAAGACAGGATTGTCAACGAGTAGAAATCAGGGTAATTTATAATCAATGCTTTAACTGTAAAAAGAATAATCCGGCACTCCGGCATCAGCCGAGTGCCGGATTGTTTACAGGTGCGCCCGGCTTCGATAAATGTGCCTGCCCGGCTGGGCTAAAATCTAACCGGCCTTCCCGGCTGCCGGGGTTAAGGCAGCCGGAATTCCCGAAAAGATCAAATTAACTCTTTACACACAATATATTGTGGCCTATAATAGATAAAACGCAATATATTGATGGGAGAGCTTGCTATGAAATGCCCCTACTGCGGCGAAATCGATACCCGTGTTTTGGATTCCCGGTCAACCCAGGATTCTTCCGCGATCAGGCGCCGGCGCCAGTGCGTCAATTGCTCCAACCGCTTTTCCACCATGGAAAAAACCGAGGAAGAGCCCCTGGTTGTAATTAAGCGTGATGGCCGCCGGGAACTTTTTGATCCGGGTAAAATTATCAAGGGCCTGCTCCTGGCCGGTAGGAAGCGTAATATCCCCCTCTCCCAGTGGGAAGAATTTGTCGAAAACCTCGAACAAGAATTGCGCAGCAGTTATGTTAAGGAAATTACTGCCGACCAAATTGGTGATATAATCCTCAAAAAACTGCGCACAATTGATGAGGTGGCCTACGTGCGATTTGCCTCTGTCTTCCGTAAATTTCCCGACGTGGAAGCTTTTAAAGCAGAACTGGAGGACATGCTTCGTGAAAAAAAAGAGTTAAAAGAGCAAGGGAGGCTGTAATTATGAACGACGGCACAGCACCGGTTGAAATTCAGGGAAAATCCGCTGCAGAAAAATCATTTAACGAAATTCGCAAGCGTGACGGCCGGGTAGTATCTTTTGACCGGGAAAAGATTACCGATGCCATTTTTAAGGCGGCGAAGGCGGTTGGAGGAAGCGACCGCAGCATTGCCGAAAACCTGACCGAACAGGTTACCAGAAACCTGCAGAATAAGGTTCAAAACGGTGTCACTCCTACCGTAGAGGAAGTCCAGGACGAAGTAGAGGTAGTTTTGATCGAGAACGGCCATGCCCGGACGGCAAAGGCCTACATCCTGTACCGTGACCGCCGCACCCGGATCAGGGACGGCAAATCGGAATTGATGGACGTGGTCAAGGAAATACTTGTGGAAACCAACCGGGAAAATGCTAACGTCAATAACTCGCCTTCCGCTAAGATGCTGCAGATAGCGATGGCTGCCAGCAAGCAGTATTACCTGAGCAACCTGCTTCCGGAAGAGTTTGCCCGGGCTCATGATGAGGGCGGTTTTCACATTCACGACCTCGACTATTACAGCAAAACCCTGAACTGTTTGCAGATTGACTTGTCTCGTCTTTTGCAGGAAGGTTTTAACACCGGTTACGGTTATATCCGGCCGCCCAAAAGAATTGCTTCTGCGGCCGCCCAGTCTGCAATAATCCTGCAGAGCAACCAGAATGATATGTTTGGCGGTCAGAGTTTCCCCCATTTTGACCGCAGCATGGGTGAGGTGATCAGGGGCCTTAAAAAACAGCCCGATTATGAAGAAATTTACCAGGCCATGGAAGGTTTGATCTACAACTTAAACACCATGCACAGCCGGGCGGGTGCCCAGGTCCCCTTCAGCTCTTTAAATTTTGGCACCGATACTACCGAGGAAGGCCGCATGGTAACGCAGGCGATCTTAGAATCGTTCAAACGCGGGTTGGGACGCGGGGAAAGCCCGATTTTCCCCAACCTGGTTTTCAGGGTCAAAGGTGGAGTCAATTTTAACCCCGGAGATCCGAACCACGATCTTTACCGCCTGGCCCTGGAGGTGGCCGCCCGCCGCATGAACCCGACTTTTAGTTTTATGGATAGCTCATTCAACCGGGCTTACGGCGACGAAGTCTCTTACATGGGATGCCGAACCAGGGTTATCGCCAACCGGCACGGCCCTGAAGTGTCGGCCGGAAGGGGCAATATTGCTCCTGTTACCCTGAACCTGCCCCGGATTGCCCTTGAGTGCCGCGGCCGGCAGGACCTGTTCTTTGTGCAGCTGGACCGTGTTCTGCGCCTGGCGGCCCGGCAGCTCCTGCACCGTTTTGAAGTCCTGGCCCGGTTAAAAGCCCGTGATTTGCCTTTCCTGATGGGCCAGCAGCTCTATCTTGATTCGAGTCAGCTTGCACCCGAAGATTCAATTCGTGAGGTAATAAAACACGGGACGCTGGCCATCGGCTTTATTGGGCTTGCTGAAGCACTCAACCTCCTGGCCGGCAAACATCACGGTGAGGATGAGGAAGCCCATGACCTGGCCTTGAAAATCGTGGACCACATCAGGAGGCGGACCGACAACTATGCCGAAGAATATGATCTAAATTTTGTCCTCGTTGCTACCCCTGCTGAAGGGCTGGCCGGCCGGTTTGTAGCCATGGACCGGCAGCGTTATGGTTCCATTCCTGGCGTTACCGATAAAAACTATTACACCAATTCGTTCCACATCCCGGTTTACTATGCCATGTCTATGTTTGAAAAAATCAAAGCTGAAGGCCAGTTTCACTCTTACTGCAATGCCGGGCACATTACTTACACCGAACTGGAAGCCCCACCGGTCCATAACCTGGAGGCGGTGGACAGGATTGTCCGCCAGATGGCCGAAGCAGATGTGGGCTATGGCGGCATCAACTATCCCCTGGATGAGTGCAAGATTTGCGCCCACAGCGGGGTTTTTAACGGGTCCTGTCCCCAGTGCGGCAGCCCCGATATCAGGCATATCCGCCGCATTACAGGCTACCTTTCCACCGATGAAAGGTTCAACGAGGCCAAGCTGAACGAATTAAGGGACAGGCGGGTTCATTTCCGCCCCAGGGAGTGATGACGCTGTGCTCAGGTTAGCCGGGATGTATACCGACAGCATAGTTGACGGGCCCGGAATCAGGTTCTCTATTTATGTCCAGGGTTGCCCGCACCACTGCCCGGGATGCCATAACCCGGAAACACTTGATCCGCAGGGCGGTTTTGAAGCGGAAGTCGAAGATTTAGCCGCCCTGATCAGTTCTTACCGGGACGGTATAGACGGTGTGACCATTTCCGGGGGTGAGCCCTTTGAACAGGCCTCTCCCCTGGCCGATTTCGCCTGTAAGGTGCTGGAAGAAGGTTTGAACCTGGTTCTTTACAGCGGGTACAGGTTTGAAGACCTGCTGGCAAAAAGCAGTCGTGATCAAGCTGTCCGCCGCCTGCTGGAAGCCGGTTGGCTGCTGGTTGACGGTCCCTATTTAAACGAACAGAGGGATTTAAACTTGCCCTACCGGGGATCGAGTAATCAACGCCTGCTCGACCTTAAAGCTTCACTAAACAGGCAAGAAGCGGTAGAGTGGCGTGGCAATGGCTGGTGCAGCCTGAATAGTTAAAATGGAGGGATCTTGGTACTGGAAGAGGCAGCAAGATTTAACTTGCACCGAGACGGTGAAGGACTGGCTTACCTGCAGTCCCCTCTTCTATCGGAAGCCGGGTGGCTGGATCATGCTTTTTCCACCCGCTGCGGAGGGGTTAGCACCGGCCACTTAGCCAGCCTTAATACCGGTTTTCATGTCGGTGACAGGTGGGAAAATGTTTTGGAAAACCGGCGGATCTTATTCGACCATTTCAATTACGATTACCGGGCTGTGGCCTCGGCTAACCAGGTGCACGGTACCGAAATCCGGGTTTTTGATAAAGGCAACCGGGGGGAAGGGGCTTTTCCCGATACCACCCGCAGCCGGTGCGATGCCCTCGTAACCCGGGAAAAGGGACTGCCCCTGGCTGCCTATTCGGCCGACTGCCAGCTCATTTTTTTTGCCTGCCCGGGAAAAGAACCTGTGGTAGCCGTGGCTCATGCCGGGTGGAAAGGGACTCTTGGTAATATCGGCGGCCGGGTAGCCCGGTTTTTGGAAACAAATTACTCCATTAGCCCCGGAAAGCTTTTGGTTGGCCTGGCCCCGGTTGTATGCCGCACCTGTTACCTTGTAAACCGGGAAGTGGCCGAGCGCTTTTATACCGCGGGTTGGAAAAGCGAAACTTACCTGGAACCGGCTGGAAGCGATGAATATTACCTCGATCTAAATGCAATTAATGCTGAACAATTGCTGCAGGCCGGAATAAATAAAGAGTTTCTCGCTTTAAATAATTGGTGCACTTCCTGTCATCCCGAGTTATTCTATTCTTATCGCCGGGATAAGGGGGTAACCGGCAGGATGATCGGTTTTATCGCCATAAACGATGCCGGATCCTGAGCCGGGGGTGAATCGTTATGCAGAAGAAAGACAATAAGAATAAGAAACTAAAAAAAGCGAGGCAGCGCTTTGAGGTTCACAGCGGTGAAGGGCGGCGCTTTGATTTTAGGCGGCTAAAACAGGGGTTTGTGTTCTACGTGCTCCTGCTGCTGGCCCTGGTGGTTATAGTGCAGGTTGGCTATCACTGGTTGGGCGAGCAATTCTTGGCCTGGCGCCTGCAGGTAGTACCGGCAGAGCAGGGTGTCCTGGAGCAGGAAATTGCGGTTGAGGGGCTGGTAACCCGCGATGAAAAAGTTGTAAGGTCTCCCGGTAACGGGGTAATCCTGGAGCTTGCGGAAGCAGGAGAGAGGGTTTCTGTGGGTAAAGAACTGGCCCGCATCGGGGTAACCGGCGATCCTTACCCCCCGGAACAGGATGTAGAAGAAGGCCTTGAACCTGGCGGGAACGCCGGTGATGAGGATGAACCTGGCGGGAATGAACCCGCTCCCGGTGATTTTGAAGAGATCATCACCATTTCAAGTGATAAAGCCGGCCTTCTGTCTTATCACCTTGACGGTTGGGAAAACCGGGAAGGGCCCTTTTACATGGACAAGGAAGATTTTACAGAAAACCTCCCTGAAATCTCAGTTACCAGTAGAAACGAGAGGATCGCGGCAGGGGAACCGCTTTTAAAAATAGTAGACAACTGGCAGTGGTTTTACAACATAGTCTTACCCCTTCATCCGGGGAGAACTGTAGCTTCCGAGCAGGAAATTGAATTAGCTTTTGACTTCTATCCCGGTGAGAGGGTTACAGCTGAACTTTATCAATCCGAAATTGATGAAGAGGATAAAGAAGTCCGCCTGACCTACCTGGTAGAAAGGCAGCTTGCCGGCTTTGAAAAGGTCCGCCGCTCGGAAGCTGATTTGTACTATTCCAGGCAAGAAGGTATAATAATCCCGGCTGAAGCGATATTTGAAAAAGCACATAACAAAGGAGTTTTCGTAAACCGGGGAGGACGGGTGGCTTTCCAGCCGGTTACGGTTATTGCGCAGAAAGATGACCGGGCCCTGGTTGGAGGCCTTGAACCGCAAAGCCTGGTAATTACCCGTCATGATCTGGTGGAAGAAGGGCAGAGGCTGAATTAGCACAGTTTCTTTGATCTGGCACAGTTGTTCTTGAACGACTGGCGGAGGCTGAAGGTGCAGGTTCTAGTCATGGATGAGGCTATATGCCGGATGGAAAAGAGGGATTGGATTGTTGGAATTGCTAGCTGAAAACTACCGGAAAGTTAAAACTGATCTGGAAAACGCTGCGCATAAAGCAGGGCGCAGCCCTGAAGAGATCAGGTTGATCGCGGTCACCAAGAGTGCCTCTGTAGAAGATATAAAGCAGGCTGCTGAACTGGGCGTTATGGATTTTGGAGCCAACCGGGTCCAGGAAGAAGCCGACAAGGTCAAAAGCCTCCCCGGTGTCAACTGGCATTTTATCGGCCACCTGCAAAGAAACAAGGTTAAATACGTCATGCCCGTTTACAGTACGATTCAGACCCTGGATCGCCTCTCCCTGGCGAGGGAGGTACAGCGATGTGCCGAGAGATTTGAATGCGAAATTACTGTCCTCGTCCAGGTTAACGTCTCCGGCGAAGAAAGCAAGTTCGGTTTAAGCCCGGAAGAATTAGGCCCGTTCTTGGAACAGGCGGCCGCTTTCGATCGGCTCAAGATTAAGGGATTGATGACCATGGCTCCTTTCGTCGATGATCCGGAAGAAGCCCGCCCGTATTTCAGGCGGCTGCGGGAACTGCGCGACCAAAATGCCGCGGGCGGGCTGGAACTTCCTGAACTCTCCATGGGCATGACCAACGATTATACCGTGGCCGTGGAAGAAGGGGCGACCATGGTCCGTATTGGCGGGGCCCTGTTTGGCGGCAAGTAATTTATGTTATATTTTTAATGACTAAAAATAATGGATGTTGTAGAATTGTATTAATCGCTGAAAGTATCTTAGAAAGCGTTGATCCAGCGCGGACTGCTCAACCTTTAAACACCAGGCCCGGCAAGCCTGACATTAATATTTTGCCGCTTAAAATTTAGTTTGAACGATAGCAGGTATATTTTTCACTTCAGGCTAGGCGGTAGCCGGGCGGATACGATTTAGCAGAAGTAACCAGACTGGAGAAAGCAGGTGAATGCAATGACTTTAATAGCAGAAGGATTACTGGTCTTTATCCGTATTTATTACTTTATCATCTTTGGCAGGATTATAATGTCCTGGTTCATGATGGGTGCCGGGGGTGGCGGAGGAAGTGAGACAGTTTCCTCTATCTACAGGGTTTTATACGGCTTGACTGAACCCCTGCTGGCGCCGCTGCGCAGTGTGCTTCCCACGGTTAAGATGGGCATGGGGGCCCTGGACCTGTCCCCGATCGTACTGTTGATCCTGCTAAGAATAGCTCAGCAGATCATCATAAATTACATTTACTACTAAACAGGGGGTCGATAAATGAGCTGGGGTGCGTCCCTGACAGAGGAAGAAAAAAAGTGGCAGCAGCATTTTGACCGCAAGCTTGAGGAAGTGGAAGAAAACAGGAGCTATACCACGGCATTTTTGGATCCGCGGCAGCTTGAACTGGCTGAAGCGCTGCTGCGAAAAAAGAGCAACCTGTCTTACACCGTTTACGGGGGATATCCCGAAGCGGAAAGGAACGTTATCCATGTTTTTCCCGCCCAGCACCAGGGCTCCCTGCCGCCGGTGACCGCAATTCTGGTTGAATGGCGTGGTGACAGGGATACTTTAGGGCACCGCGACCTCCTGGGTGCTGTCATGGGACTGGGTTTAAAACGGGACCAGGTTGGTGATATCATCATGATCGAAGATGGTAAGGCCGCTGTAATGGTCATGCAGTCCAAAGCTGAATATATTTGTTCCAGCCTGTCCCAGGTGGGACGGGTCCCGGTAAACTGCGAGGTTGCAGAACCCGGCCGGCTGGACCTGGCTAAAAGTAACGGTAAAGAAATCAAGGGAACAGTAGCATCATTACGGGTGGATTCGTTGTTATCGCTCGGATTTGGCCTTTCCAGGTCAAAAGTAGTCCGATTGATAAAAGGGGGATTGGTTGTAGTCAACTGGCGCCCGACTACTTCTCCCTCCCTGCAGGTGGAAGAAGGTGACCACATTTCACTTAGAGGTCGCGGCCGGCTGTTGCTGGATGCTGTGGAAGGAGAAACCAGGAAGGGTAGAATTCGCCTAAAACTAAAAAAATATAGCTAGTCAAGCAGGAAAAGATATTTACCTGTCGAACTTTTCCATGTATTGAAAAATTGGTATAAATCGGATTATGAAGGTAATTTTTCCGGCGATAGCATTAGCTTGTATTTTATTTTTCAAGGAGGGTTATCAATGCCTATTACCCCGATGGATATACAAAATAAAGAATTTGAGCGTTCTTTTCGAGGCTATGACATTGAGGATGTTGATGAATTCCTGGATCGTGTAGCCAAAGATCTTGAACAGCTGACCAGGGAGAACATGGAATTAAAAGATCAGCTCAGCCAGCTTCAGGAGAAGAATAAAAATTATCAAAAGCTGGAAGAGACCATGCATAATGCTATCGTCGTAGCCCAGGAAACAGCCGAAGAAGTCAAGCAAAATGCCAAGCGTGAGGCCGACCTGATCAGGAGGGAGGCCGAAAAAGAAGCGCAGCGGATTGTTGAAGAGGCCCGTTATCGTTCCAGTAAAATTCTTTCGGAGCAGGAGGAACTGTTTAAACAGGCCAGGGTATTTAAGATGCGTTTCCGTTCATTCATTGAAGCTCAGCTTTCTTCGCTTGAAAATGAAGATTGGTTACTGGAAGCCCATGAAGATCAAGCGCACGGGCCTGCAAGGCGTGAATTCGAGCCCCGCGAGAGCTATGAGCATGTTTCCAGGCCTGAATCTAAAGGATACGAATCGGGATCCGGGCATGAGATGCCTGATTTCGAGCCACAAGAAAGCTTTGAATCAAAAGAAAGTTTTGAAACAAGGGAAGATTTTGGTGCGGGAAGTAACTTTGAAACCGGGTCCGGTTTTGAACAAACACCGGATAATGAACAGGGCTTTGACTTTAACACCAGTCCGGGTTTTGATGTTAAGCCGGAATTTAAGCCCAAACCGGAATTCGATCCCAAGCCTGATTTTGATCCCAGGTACGATTTTGAATCTACCCGGGAAATCGACAAAAAGAAAGACTTTAAACCGAAGCGTGATCACGATTTCGACACCGACCCAGATTTGTAAATCGCTTCCTGTTTAAAGGGCCTTGTGATCCAGGCGCATATTGATTTTATTGTGGCGACATGCTAAAATCTTTCCCATAAGCTGTGAACGGGACAGTAAAGCAGATGATGCAGCCCGATCAGAGAGCCGGTAACAGGTGAGAGTCCGGCCGGGCAGCGCTGCTGAAGATCACCCGGGAGCTTCCGCCCGAAATTTCCAGAAGGAAAGAGTAGATGCGGACGGCAGCCTCCGTTACCGGTATAGCTAAAGAGGCCTTCAGGATACCTGTAAGGCCATTAGGGTGGTACCGCGGGAGAGATCTCGTCCCTTTGCAGGGGCGATTTTTTATTTATTCAGTTTGCTCAGCCATCTTTACATTAATCTGAACCTGATAAGCCTGAAATAAAAATTTAGGCGAGCATAAAGTGAAGGCTTGAAATTGCCGGCAAAGCGAGGCCTGAAGCGGGCTGGCCGACAGGATGTCGGCCACCGAGCGCGAGCTTACGATAAGCTCATCGCAAGGGAAGCCCAGGCGAAGGGCTGAAGCTGAGCCGCTGCAATTTCTGCCTGAATGATCGGCGAGCATAATTTTCATTTCAGGCAATTATAATAAAAGCCTGGTAATAGGCTGAGCAGCTATAGATTTTACACAATACCAACTTAAACTTAAACGTAAATGGAGGAGAAATGGACATGGATTACCGGGATACTTTGAACCTGCCCCAGACTGATTTTCCAATGCGGGCCAAACTGCCGCAGCGTGAGCCGGAAATAATTGAATTCTGGGAGAAAGTTGATATTAACAGGCTGGCGCGCGAAAACCGCAGCGGAGCTACCCGTTATATTTTGCATGACGGGCCGCCTTATGCTAACGGCGATATCCATATGGGAACTGCTTTGAACAAGGTTCTTAAGGATATTATCAATAAATATAAAAGCATGCGGGGCTTCGACTGCCCTTATGTGCCCGGCTGGGATACGCACGGGCTGCCCATCGAGCACCAGATTATTAAGACCAAAAAAATAAACCGCAAAGAAATTACCGATCTTGAATTTCGAAAAATGTGCCATGAGTACGCCCTGCAGTATGTCGATATCCAAAGGGACCAGTTTAAGAGGCTCGGGGTGCGCGGCGACTGGGAAAATCCCTACCTGACCCTGGCTCCTGAATTTGAAGCTCGCCAGATCAAGATTTTTGGAGCCATGGCGGAGCGGGGCTATATCTATAAAGGGATGCGTCCTGTATACTGGTGCGCCAGTTGTGAAACAGCCCTGGCCGAAGCGGAAATTGAGTACGGGGATAAGGTTTCCGATTCAATTTATGTGAAGTTCCCCCTCCAGGATGATAAGGGACTTTTTGGTGGAACAGAAAATACTTACTGCCTGATCTGGACTACCACGGCCTGGACTATTCCGGCCAACCTGGCCATAGTCCTCCACCCGGAACTGGATTACGTGCTGGTCCAGGCCGGATCGGAAAAGTATTTACTGGCCGAAGGGCTGCTGGAAGAAGTATCCCGCATAGCCGGATCGGAAGAGCCCTGGCCAATTCTTAAGCGCTTTAAGGGCAGTGAATTGTCCGGCCTGTTATGCCGCCATCCNCTTTATGACCGGGAATCGATCCTGCTTATGGGTGANCATGTGACCCTCGAGCAGGGGACCGGCTGTGTGCATACCGCCCCCGGCCACGGCCATGAAGACTTTTTTGTCGGCCGGGCCAACAATCTGCCTGTTTTGAGTCCTATCAATGATACAGGTTACTTTACGGAAGAAGCCGGCCAGTACGCCGGAATGTACTATGAAGCAGGCGGCAAGAAGGTGATTGAAGACCTGGAAAAAATGGGGGCCCTGATCGAAACCATTCCTGTCGAGCACCAGTATCCGAACTGCTGGCGCTGCAAACTGCCCGTCCTTTACCGGGCTACCGAGCAGTGGTTTGCTTCCATCGACGATTTTCGCCAGGACGCTTTGAAAGCGATTAACAAGGTTAAATGGATTCCCGCATGGGGGGAAGACCGGATTTACAATATGATTGCTGAAAGGCAGGACTGGTGTATATCGCGCCAGAGGGTGTGGGGTGTGCCGATCCCGATCTTTTACTGCACTTCCTGTAATGCCCACCTGATCAACAAGGAAACTATTGATGCGGTGAGCGACCTGTTTTCGCGTGAAGGATCCGATGCCTGGTTTGCCCGGGAAGCTGATGAAATCCTGCCCAAAGGCACTACCTGCCCCGAGTGCGGCCACGGTGGATTCAGGAAAGAGACGGACACCATGGATGTTTGGTTCGATTCCGGGTCGAGCCATGATGCTGTCCTGGAAACCAGGCCGGAGCTGCACTGGCCTTCTGACATGTACCTGGAAGGTAGCGACCAGTATCGCGGGTGGTTTCACTCTTCCCTGCTCACGGCTGTAGCCATCAGGGGCGAACCTCCCTATAAATCCGTCCTCAGCCACGGCTGGGTGGTTGATGGCGAAGGCAAAAAAATGTCCAAATCGCTGGGCAATGTTATTGCTCCCGAACACATAATCAAGCAGTACGGTGCGGATATCTTGCGGTTGTGGGTGTCATCGGCNGATTTTACCCACGATGTCAACCTGTCGGAAAACATCCTTAAACAGTTAATAGAGGTATACCGAAAAATCCGTAACACCACCCGCTTTTTGCTGGCTGGATGTTACGACTTCAACCCCGATACCCGGGCCGTAGATTACCATTCAATGGAAGAGCTGGACCGCTGGGCCCTTTACCGCCTCGGCAAACTGGTGGAAAAGGTAACCAGGGCTTATGAAAACTATGAATACCATCAATTCTTCCATGCTCTACATAACTTTTGCGTGGTAGATATGAGCAATTTCTACCTTGATGTAATCAAGGACCGCCTGTATTGCTCTGCCCCGGACGATCACGGGCGCCGGTCGGCTCAGACAGTCCTGATGACCGTCCTTGAACACCTGGTCTTGATGATGTCACCGATCCTGACCTTTACTGCCGAGGAGCTGTGGCAGCACCTTCCTGCCAGGCACCAGCAGAGCGTTCAGCTGGCCGACTGGCCGGAACCGGATCCGGATTGGATTGACGAAGACCTGGGCCGGCGCTGGCAGACCCTGCTTGAAGTACGGGAAGAGGTTACCTGGGCCCTGGAGCAGGCCCGCAAAGACAAGAAGATCGGCGGTTCCCTGGAAGGTTCAGTTACCGTTTGGGCAGAGGGTAGTGTTTATGAACAGCTGCAGTACTTTAGCGAACAGCTGTCCCAGCTTTTTATTGTTTCGGAAGCGCAGCTGCTGCCTGACACCTCGGCAGCCCCTTACGCTGCTGTCGAAGGACAGCGGTTTCCAATCAAGATCCTGGTTGAAAAGACAGAGGGGTCCAAATGCCCGCGCTGCTGGATATTTTGCGAACCCGAACAGGAGTTATGCCCCCGCTGCAGCGAAGTAGTAGCCAGGCTGACGGACGGCAGCGAGGAATAAGACCGGAGGGAAGCGCTTGCGCAATTTACTTATAATTGTCTCCTCGATCATCGTTGTTGACCAGCTGAGCAAGCAGCTGGTGACTTCGATGATGGAGCTGGGACAATCGATAACTGTGATCAGCAATTTTTTATATTTAACCTATGTTCGGAACCCGGGCGCTGCATTCGGAATGCTTCCCTACCAGACTGCGTTTTTTATTGCTGTTACCCTGGTAGTAGCTGTTCTGATCCTGTATTATTACCGGTTTTTATCCGAAGATCACAGGTGGATGCGCCTGGGGCTTTCGTTGCAGCTCGGTGGAGCGCTCGGCAACCTGATCGACAGGATTACTTCGGCCTATGTAATCGACTTTATAAATTTTACGATCTGGCCGCCTGTCTTTAACCTGGCCGATGCGGCTATTGTGATCGGCATCGGTATTTTCCTGCTTGCCTTTTGGCGGGATCTAAACTTGCAAAGTGAACAAGACGAGCAAAGCGAGAGGAGCTGATTTATTGTATCCCGAATTGTTTACCATCGGTAATTTAACCGTTCATTCATATGGATTGATGATTGCCCTGGCCGTCCTCATATCGGCGGCGGCCATATACAGGGAAGCCCCGGGTGAAAACCTCAATCCCGACCATGTCTTAGAAGCGGTTATTGCTTCTGCTTTCTTTGGCCTGCTTGGGGCCAGGCTTTTATTTGTTTTTTTGAACTGGGATTATTTCAGCGCCAACCCGGCAGAAATCCTGTTTGCCCAGTTTGCCGGCCTGTCATTCTTTGGAGGCCTCTTCCTGGGGGTTTTTATCCTGTATATCTGGTGCAGCTGGCGCAAGATTGGTTTTTTACGGTTAGCCGACCTGATGGCTCCATACCTGGCCCTCGGCTATGCCTTCGGCCGGGTAGGCTGCTTTTTAAACGGCTGCTGCTACGGCCAGGTAACGGACCTTCCCTGGGCTATGCCGGCCGGTATGGCCGATGACTTGCTGCGTCACCCGGTTCAGCTTTATGCCGCCCTGGGTGCGGTAATAATTTTCATTCTCTTGAAGTACCTGCGGCCGAAAAGGCCTTTTGTTGGTTTTATACTCCTGTCCCTGTTTGCCTTTTACGGCGTTTTGCGCTTTAGCACTGAATTTTTCCGGGAAGAACCAGCGGCCTGGCTCGGCCTGACTGCTGCCCAGAACTTCAGCCTGGTTCTGATCCTTATTTCTGTAGCAGCTATCTTTATTTTCAAAGGCTTTGCAGCCAAAAAGGGCGGCGCGAAGAGTTCAAAAAAAAAGCGTAAAGGAGCTAAAAAATGAATTCCGGGCGTGAAGATGCCGGAACAAACCCTCCCGGTGTTTCTACCAGCCGGACAGTCACGGCCGGCCTCGAAGATGAAGGCCGCCGCATGGATCAATTTTTGGCCGAGCGGGTGCCCGGTTTATCCAGGAGTCAGGCTCAAAAACTGCTGGAGTCAGAAATGGTGCAGGCTAACCGGGAAACCTGCAAAGATAAAAACTACCGTCTCCAGGCGGGTGA
>SL_8KL_010_SEDDRAFT_10000985_pt1 | contig 24650 bp, 22 predicted proteins | sample SodLakKL_010_SED_4_FD_11160 | JGI IMG/M metagenome (IMG submission 11160) | reverse complement strand
TTGAAAACATCGAAGAGGTAGCGAAAACCGGCGTTGATGTAATATCTGTAGGAGCGTTGACCCATCAAATCGAATCTACAGATATTGGGTTGGATGTAAGATAAGTGTATTTGGAACTTTTTAAGACTCTAGAGATAAAAGGATAAATGATGGTGATCGATTGAAGATAAAAACCCTCGGATTCATAGCAGTCGTCTTGGCTGTATTGAGCATAGGTGTACCTTACACTCTACTTGGAGATATAGGGCGATTCTGGGGAAGTTATCTTTACTGGACTGCTTTGACCTGTGTAACCATCATTATCGGGTATCTTCATTTGAGGGAATGGAGTGATAAGAGATGAACCCCATATACATAGCGATAGCGCTTGCGATCTGGTTCTTAGTGGGTGTAGTTATTGCATACAAAGCTAGGCAGTACCTCGGAAAAGGCATGCCCGAATTCTTTCTCGCTAACAGAAAATTGAGCGGTTTTATATCTGGGATGACTTACAGCGCAACAACGTTCAGTGCGTTCATGATGGTCGGTTTGGTTGGATTGACTTACAGTACCGGTGTTGGTGCCGTAGGTTTCGAGATGATCTATATCATATTCACAATTTTGCTTTTGATCATATTTGCGCCTCGGTTTTGGGTCGCTGGTAAAATATACGATATAATAACTCCTCCTGAACTTTTGGCAAAAAGGTTCAATAGTAAGTGGGTCGGGATCGTTTCCTCAGTGATCTGCTTGACGATGTTGGTACCATACGCCTCCGTCCAGATGATGGGGGTTGGATTTCTCCTAGAAGGTATGACTTCTGTATCTCTTCCCGCTTTCGAAGTCTTTGGAGTAACTATATCGAGCTTATATCTCATAGGTGTTTTGTTAGTCGCGGGTTTCAGTGGGATAAGTGCATTCTGGGCCGGTATGAAGTCTGTGTCTTGGACAGACGCTTTTCAAGCTATAATAATGTTAGGAGCGAGCATCATACTCGTGATCTTTGTTTTCTATCATTTTTTCGGTGGGCCGGCTGGTTTCGTGACGGAGATCACAACCGAACATACTCAACTGCTTGAATTAAACTGGGACCTTAGTATGTTCATCGGTTTGACCTTGCCTTGGGCCTTCTTCGCTCTTACCAATCCCCAGGTATCACAAAGGATGTTCGTCTCGGATTCAGTCAAGAGTATCAAACAGATGATAATCTACTTCTCGATATTCGCATTGATCTATACTGTGATAACGACATTATTAGGTCTCTCTATAGCTGGTACTGGTCTAGAGGTAGGAGCTGATGCTGACAATGCCATGCCCGTGCTCCTCGGAAACGTACCAGTTCTTCTTGCTTTGGTCGTCTTCGTAAGTATATTTGCTGCAGCGACTTCTACGCTAAGTTCTGTAACCCTTACTTTGAGCTCATTGGGTTCAAGGGATCTAGTAAAAAAAGTGAAACCGTCCATCTCAGAAAGATTGGAAGTATATTCTGGCAAGATCATAATTGTGATCATACTTCTAAGTTGCATAGTTTTCGCGAATTTGAGATTAGACATGATCGCGGTACTATCGAGCATGGCTTCAGGAGGATTGTTAGTCATGGCCCCGACGATCGTAGGATCGTTTTTCTGGAAAAGGTCTACAACCGAAGGTGCTCTATCGAGCATGGTGATCGGTGGAGTGATCACCGCTTCTCTGTATTTAGCAGGTGAGACCTACTATCCTCTTGGATGGTGGCCTTCTTTTTGGGGATTGTTGATAACTGTTGCGATATTTATCAGCGTTAGCCTTCTCACTGAGTCTCCTGAGGGAACGGAAAAATTCCTAAATGAAGTAGAAGAGGGCGTTGAGGAATATGGTATGGTGTGATAGTTTTGTTTTTTTACCGATTTAGCTTCATCAGCAGGTGACGTGAATTATCACCAGATTTTTATCCTCATCTATCTCTTCGCCCACAAGATCGCTGGTATTTTTCAGTTTGTATTCGATACCTCTTTCATCAAGATATTTCTCTGTCTCCGGAAGTAAACTCAACTTACCATATTGGCCGGTTCCTATGAGAACCTTATCTATATTTTGATTAGTTGCTGTTTCTACGTACTCTTTCATTTCATCTCTGGTGAATTTGTGGCTCGTTCCATGTTTATCCTTCGTGATCCATTTCTTTCTTTTGATTATATTGTCTGGGAATACAACTATATCGTGTTCATAGTCTTGGCCGTTTACGGTCACTTCACCGAAGTCGGTATCCTCTATCTTCAACATGTTAGGTGGAAGCCCCCTGCGATCTTCTTATCGCTTCTGATCAATTTATTATATCTTTCAGAGGCTTTTTTGGTCGGGTACGATTCAACTTTAAATCCCAACTTTTTTGGAAGGTCAGATGGTACTCTCATACGGCCTGAATTTCCAGTTCCTATTATCAAGATATCTGGATCATACGTGATAACTTCCTCTAGATCACTTTCATTGACCCTGTGTCCCCTTTCTCTCCACCATCCATCTATCACTTTATTTCCGAGAAGTATGACATCATCGTTGTAAAGTTCTCCATCTATCACGATCTTTCCGAAGGAATAATCTTCGATAAACTTCGAGTTCATATGTTTTAAAATCTTGCTTTTCCCTTAAAATCTTTTCACTTGAGTCCTAGCTAAATCGATAATCTTTTATTTAGTGTCCTTATAGAGGAGAACGAGGTGTAAGGTATGAGCAAAATAACGTTTAGTATAATAAAGGCGGATGTTGGTGGATATCCCGGTCATTCCAGGGTACATGACGATCTGATGAAAGTGGCCGAAAAGAAATTAGCTGCTTCAGATGTTCTAGAAGACTACTACGTGACGCATTGTGGAGATGATCTCGAGCTTTTGATGACACACAGAGAGGGTGAAGATTCGGAAGAAATTCACTCGCTCGCTTGGGACACCTTTCAAGAGGCCACCGAAAAGGCGGAAGAACTCGGTTTATACGGCGCGGGGCAGGACATTTTATCCGACGCCTTCTCTGGGAACGTACGAGGGATGGGACCCGGTATAGCAGAGATGGAATTCACAGCAAGGAAGGCTGAACCCATTGTAGCTTTTCTGATGGATAAGACGGAGCCTGGAGCTTTCAATTATCCCATTTTCAAGATGTTTGCAGATCCGTTCAATACCGCAGGACTCGTGATCGATCCTTCACTCCATATTGGTTTTAGATTTGAGATATGGGACATAAAGAAGAACAAAAAGATAATGATGGAAAGTCCCGAAGAGCTTTATGATATTCTTGCGCTCTTGGGCGCTAAGGGAAGATTCGTTATAAAGAAGGTCTATCCAAAGAAAGAGAGCAAACTACCTGAAGATGAGCCTGTAGCGGCTGTCAGTACGGAAAAACTGTATCAGGTCGCAGGAGAATATGTAGGCAAAGATGATCCCGTAGCTGTTGTAAGATCACAATCTGGACTTCCAGCTCTTGGAGAGGTATTGGAACCCTTTGCACATCCATACTTAGTTTCCGGCTGGATGAGAGGCAGCCACAACGGACCCATAATGCCAGTCTCAGAAAAAGATTCGCAGTGTACGAGATTTGACGGTCCTCCAAGGGTAATGGCTTTAGGTACGCAGCTTAATAACGGAAAATTTGACGAGCCCGCTGAACTCTTCGATGATCCTGCTTTCGATCCTGTCAGGGAGAAATCAGCTAAGACCGCCGATTACATGAGAAGGCACGGACCTTTTGAACCTCACAGATTACCTCTCGAGGAGATGGAATACACAACTCTTCCTGATGTGATGGATGAGCTTGAAAACAGGTTCGAAGAAGTAGAATAGTAAAAACCTTTCCTTTTTTCTTTTTCATAATATAGATGTGGCCATCTTTTCGAAAACGAGATCGTATGGTTTATCTACGGAACTCATCTCTTTATCGGTCACACCGAAGGCTTTAAGTTTTTTCTCAGTGGGTTCAAGGATAGTATCGTCTCGACTCCATCCCATGTTATCGAGAAATTGTTCTTCATCCTTGTCTATCAGTATGGCTACCTTTTCCGCTCCCTCTTTTATACCCATCTTGTCCAAGGCATCTTTGATCTGCCACTCCGCGGAAGCCCAGAGGAGAGTTTCAATCTCTAAATCATCTGCTCTATTCGTTCCTTGTTCAAAGGTTTTTTCCGCCTTTTGATGAGCCCACAATAGATGTTCTTTTCCCACAACCTTAGATTGATCGAAAAGCTGTAGAAACGCTTCTTCTTCTTTTCTGAAAGATTCAACCTTGTGTAGTATCTCATCTAAATCTTTAGACTCTTGGGTCCTGGCCCCCATGACGTGGATCATCTGTTCTCCTCCGATATTTTGATCTCTATGTTTTTTTCTTCGCCTTCGATGCCTTTCAGAGAACTGAGCATGCCCCTGATTGTCTTTTCTACCAGTTTAGAGGGGAAATCACCTAATGTGATTTTCTCTCCGTTAACGTGGACTTGGATGGTTTTAACGCTTTTCAATTCCTGACAATCTTCTAAAGCATCATCTCCATTTTTTACAGCTTTTGCGAGGTCTTCACAGTTCTCATAACCACATTTACCGCAATCAGAACCCGGTAATCTATTGATTATTTTGTTAACTTCGATTCTCTTTTCTATCGTATCGATGATCTCATCAAGATTGTCTTCATATTGGATCAAAACATCCTCTTTGAAGTCTTTATCAACAGATATTCGAGGCATTTCCTCTTCCTTCATACCTTCTACTAGGACAACATCAAAGTTTCCTAATTTATCGATTTGAGAGGTCAATCCTTGAAGATCTAAACTTTCATACATTAAAAAATCAGATTCTTTCGGTGTTGAAAATACAACGAGTTCAGCACCCGATTCAGCGTGTCTCCACGTATCTTTTCCTTCGCTGTCAAGACTAAAATCACCTCTAGTGTGTTTGATAGTAGCCACCTTATGGCCTCTTTCCTTGAGTTTCTCGATGAGTCTGCACATCAAATCAGTTTTACCCGAATCTGAAGATCCGATTATACTAAATTTAGGAATTTTTTCTTCCATCATATCTGGTTTAATTTGTGCTCAACCTTAACTTATTTTCAACTTCATCTATGTCAACTTCGGTATCCATACATCCTTCTTTAAGTAAAGATATACCTTGGACAGGGATACCATAAATGTGAGAGGCTTCGAATCCCTCCACCAGCTCGGAATGACATGCAACGGCGATCACTGCACCGGGGTCTTTTTTCTTGAGCAGCTTCTTGGCGATGCTCGAACCAGGTACGATATATAACGAGTCGTAACCTAACTCATCACCGATAGATTCGATTTCATCTATCACACATCTACCGCAGTGATTGCACACATAGCCGTACTCTTCCAGCTCGGCTTCGCACTCCTTTGGATCTCTTAAACACTGTGGAACTAAGATCATTCGGTCTTCATAATTTACCTTGGCTACCTTGCTCTCTAGAGCATTGTTTTTGATAGCAACGTAGACTCTATCGTAAGTTTCCTCGTCTATGTCCATCTTATAAAGAAATGACTTCAAAACACCTTTTTGCGAAAAATCTAGCCCTGAGCTCATCGCTTTTGAGATTATTTCTTTCATGTATAAACTAACAAAAAGAAGAGGTATAATTTAACTTATTGGGTTATTATCCTGATGGTGTCGCCTTCCGCGAGTTCGTGATCCATTCCTACTTTTTGCTTAGGGAATTTAGCGGTAGGACCCCAAACTCTAGCGTACCTAAAATTTTCTATAAAATCACTGTGCAGTTTTTTACACACGTCTTTTACAGTACTTTCTTTTTTGAGTACCATCGGTTCATCATCCGCTTTTTCGCCCTGTGGTCTTAAAAATATCCTTATGAAGTCCAGTTCGTCGAATATCCTCTGTTTGACCTTTTGTATGCCGTTTCCCTCTTCAGCCGATATGAATAGAGGATCAAACTCTTCTAGTTCGTTTTCAAGTTTCTTCTTTTCCTCTTGATCAATCAGATCTATCTTGTTTATGATAGGAAAAGCTGGAAGGTAAACCCTGTTTCTGCTTAAAAAGTCAACTAACTCTTGATCGCCGATATCGCTCCTTATCACTACATTCGCGTTGACATAGCCAAATTCTCTCAGGATGTCCATCACTGTCTCCTTCCTGATTTTATTCAGTTCTACAGTAGTGTTAATCTTGATACCGTCTTTGTCTTTTTCCTCTATCTTGATATCTGGAGGTTCCTGATTGAGTCTTATCCCATGGGATCTTAACTCTTCGACCACCTTAGAGATATTCCGTCTGTAAATATCTCCAATCATTATTATGAGATCGACATTCCTTATAACTGAAAGAATCTCTCTACCTCTTCCTTTGCCTTTAGATGCTCCCTCTACTAATCCAGGCAGGTCCAAAAGTTGTATCTCCGCTCCATTGTGTTCCATGATACCGGGAATCACGTCGAGAGTCGTAAAATGATAATCGGCTACTTCACTTTCAGCATTGGTTAACTTGTTTAATAGGGTGCTTTTACCCACGCTGGGAAGCCCTACTAGAGCTACGGTGGCGTCTCCTTCCTTTTTGATATCGTAGCCTCCCCCACCTTCTGACTTTCCCTTCTCTCTCTTTTCTTTTTTCTCTTTCAATTTGGCAATCTTCGCTTTCAAACGGCCTATATGCTGCTCCGTAGATTTGTTGTAAGGAGTATTTCTTATCTCCTCTTCGATCTTTTTTATCTGTTCATCGATGTCCTCTGACATGTCTCATGGCACCATTCATCTAAGCCCAATAAAAAATTATCGTAAGCAAGGGCTCTTCATTTCGTTCCATTCTTTTCGGAGGATTCCATACCTGATACGATCTAACCAGGTCCCTTCCCAGTGGATCACTTCTCTATCGACACCTTCTTTTTTAAAACCTAATCTTTTCGCGACTTTATTCATTCTATGATTGAAAGAATAGGTATTCAATCCAACCTTATGCACGTCTGAATTTTCGAAGAGATAATTTATCCAAAGTTCTAATGCTTCAGTACCTAGACCTGCATCAAGATGGTCGTCTTCACAGATATCTATCCCTACCAAGAACAAAGAATGGTGTTGATTCTCATGATAGCGATTCACCCAACCTATCGGCTTATCTTCTGGTAAAGTTATGATAGCCCTCTCTCTAGGCTTTACTTTTTCTTTCAGAAAAAGTTTTTCAAATCTTTTTCTCAACTTTTGTTTTGAAAGATTATCAAATTCTTCCCAAGGGGCATCGAAATCTTTCCATTCACCTTGACGCATCCACTTTATATAGACTTCGCAGTCAGATGGATTTGCATCCCTAAGCGATACGTTTTTTCCCTTTTTCAGAAAATCTTTTCCCATCTAGACACCTTCTCGACTCACCGTACACGAACCAACAGTTTTCAGAATATTTGGAGAAGAAGATGATATAAAAAGATATTGTGTTCTAGTAATTGATGATATCGAGTTGGAACTTAATTTCTACGGAAAATTTATTTACAATAGAGTAAATTATAGGTTTAGAAAATAGGATGAGATTAATGAAAGTAATCTTACCTACTCTGTTAGGCTTCTTTACTCTTCTAGGATCATCGTCTTTACCTTTAGCTCGGAAGGTAGGTTTAGAAGACATTTGTGGCCTCTCAGCTACGTTATGTGTGGTTTTGATAATAGTGATAATAATCGTAGTTGTTCTCCTAATTGTTTTTTTAATAAAGGAAGTTTTTAATTCATCAGATCAGCAGACTACCGTTGTACAGACTCCTCAACAACAGCCTCCTCCCCCTCAACAGACGCAGATGCGAAAGCCAATCCCTCCTCCCTCTTATAACAAACCTCCAAAAGATTGTCCAGATTGTGGAGAACGAATGCGTTACATAGAAGAGCATAGTCGTTGGTTCTGTGACAACTGTCGAGAATACAAATGGATGGAAAGAAGGTCAACTTAAAGAGTTTGTTTATCATGGCGCAGGTTTCTACTATCTTTGGAGCGTCCTAATCTTCGATAATGTGTGTTATATTTTATCCTTTTTTCACAGAAAGGCGACTCTATTCACTCAAAACTCATTCCAATCAGTCTCTAATTATATTTTACAATTTTTTATGATAAACTGCTAAGGCCACGAACACCGCCATCAACAATAGAGTCGAAGCGAATCCAGGTATCACATCATCTTCTCCATAAACATTTTGAGCTTTTAGCTGTTCTTCTCTATCCAACTCTTGCAGGATAGGATAACTGTCTTTAACGGCGTCTTCATCATTTTTCTCAACGGTTTCCCAGATCTCTTCGAAGTCAAAACCTTCCATGTTATCCTCTGCTTCAGCTCCGGTCATCTCTTCGGTGGTAAGCCCTGTACCGCCGTCGCTCTCCTCAATTTCAGAAGTTTTGATATCCCAGTAAGAGTAGGTGACATTGCCTGATTCGGTCAATCCAACTAGTCCTCCCACATTTTCTTCACCAGTCACTTCACCGGTCGCATAAGACGTTTTGACAGTTGAAGGAAAAGGCATATCGGGGGAACCTAGGCCAGGTCCAGCTGAATTTAATCCAACTAATCCACCTACAATTTCTCCGCCGTTAACATCACCGGTCGCATATGAATCCTCGATATCGTCTTTATTATGTCCTACAAGTCCTCCAACAAATTCTTCACCGTTAACTTCGCCGGTCGCAAATGATTGCTCAATATATGCATCCGGCCCTCCTGCATTATGTCCTACGAGTCCTCCTACTTTTTCTTCACCGTTAACGTCACCCGTAGCGAACGATTTAGATATGGTGCCACGAGTTAGGCCAACGAGTCCTCCTACAGCACCACTTCCGCTAACCTCACCGGTGGCATATGATTCGTATACCGAACTATGGCTTAGTCCTACGAGCCCTCCTACAGTCCCGCCCATACCGTTCACATCAGATGTTGCATATGAAGTCTTCACGTCGCCTTCTTGGCTTAGTCCTACTAGTCCACCTATACTACTAACTCCGCTCACCTCACCTGTTACATGGGAATCGGAAATGGTCCCCTTGTTATATCCTACGAGCCCGCCAACATATCCTAATCCTTTCACGTCAACGTCGACAAGACCGATATCTTTGATTTCAACTTCTTCACTAGTAAAACCAAATATTCCTATACCGGACGTTCCACCGCGTTTTATATTTAGATCACTTATCTCATGACCGTTACCGTCAAAAGTACCGTTAAATGGACTTTCATTGTTTCCTATCGGTTCCCAACCTACGACGGCATTCTCGAAGTTTACCCCTAAATAGTTTTCTCCAACATCCTCATCTATTGTGATCGTAGGATGGTCTACAGTATGGCTTATCAGATTCCCGTCTTCATCTTCGACTGATAGAACAGAATCGTATTCATCTTCACCATAGGGTATTTCTATAGTATCTCCATCTTCCCAGTCTTCGTCCGGCCCAGCAAAATATACTACTTCATGATCTTCTCTTTGGGCATTGTAGTCTTCATAACCATCTGTATCTTCATCAAGATCCTCAACTAGAACGTAGTCGCTGCTTAAGTCATCTCTTATCTCGTTCAATTCGTGCCAATCTTGGATCTCTGTAGCCTCAGATCCGACTCCTTTAAAATCTTCATCAAAAATTTCTCCCGCCGCCTCTCCTCCGACCGTTAACAGCAAACAGCTAAATATAAGAAATAGCGCGGTTACACCAGCGAAAAGTTTTCTTTTCATATCATCCCTCTTCTTAGCAATAGAATGTTTCTAGATAGATATATTTTTTTTGGGATAGTCGAAAAAACATCTCTTTAAGATGATGTTCGTCGGCTTAGTTTATAATTTTCTCTTCCAATGGTAGATGTGATCAAGAAAGAAGTCTCCTTTGCCTCATCATTCTTTCTTTTGGTATATCGCCACGGCTACAACAGCTCCGATTAAAAGTACAATTGAAGTGAATCCAGGCGTCTCCTCTTCCAACGTTACACTAACCATATCCTGGTCATAACGTACAGTAAGGTAGAGACCGTCAACTGCTACTGAAATATTATATTCTCCTTCTACCTCTGGTTCCCAAGTGTAGGTGCCACGGTAACTATCCTCAGTCTTTATATCATCTCCTTCCCATGTTTCATTTAGGATCCTCTCATCATTTTCTATCAACAAGCTAACTTTTATCGCCTTATCTTCTGGATTGTTCACTTCGAACTCTATTTGAATTTCATCGCCCATGGTAAATTTCTCATCATCTTTAGGTTCGATTATATCGACTTTGATTTCTTCTAAATCTGATCCTTCTCTGATCGTGATCGCCACGGAGTCCTCTTCATCTTCGCTAGAGACCTTGATCTCGAATTCTTTTTCTTCTTCGTTGTTGAGCGTAGTCTCCTGCGATTGGATAAGAGCAGATGTCTCTTCTGTTTCTAGTCCTAGGTCATTGACATTCATATCTAAATTCGATACTTTTTCTTTTAAAGTCAAGTTCGTACTAATCGTTTTGTACCTAGCTTCGTGGTTCCCCAACGCTTCCAGCTGTAAAACATACTCCCCTTTACTCTCTATTCCTTCGGTTGGTATCATCGCATCAAAAGTACTGAAATTTTCTTTCGGTGTCAACTCTATCTCTTCCGCTGGAACCTCCATGAGGATATCACCGCCAGTCTCATTCCTGATGGTGAATCTGTAATCTTCGAGATGATCCTCTGTCAAAGCCTCCTCTTCTGACTCAGGGAATTTATAGGCATAATGTCCGGTTCCATTGGCCTCGAACTCATCTCCCAGTTCGACTAGATCAGGAGCTTTCACTGAATCCAACTTCACCTCGGTGATTTCAAACTTATCTGACCAGTAACCTGCATCAAATTTATATGTCTCCGCCTTAGTCTCGCCTCCTTCAAGGGTCACTTCTGTTTTGTTGATCTTTTCATCATTGACGCTGGTCACGATTTCCTGTGTATCTTCGACCTCGCCTGTATTTTCCACCGTATATTCTATATTGACTATCTCATCCTCCTGGAAAGATTCACCTTCTTCGGGACTCGTTATAACGACTTTAAAGTTCGACGCATCAGTCAGTTCTTCCCCACTTTGTTGCTTCTCTACTCTTTCGTTCGTTCCCTCTCTAAACGTTATCGTTGTCCCGATGATCAGTAAGGAAAAGATGATAACGACAGCTATAATTTTCTTTTTCATCCTCGAAGCCATCTTGTTATTTACTATATCAATGGTCATACATAAATATTGTAGTTAAAACCTAGATTTCTTTCACCACATAGCCTTTACTATTTTTCAATGTTGTGGAAGACGTCGTTGGAGAGGGCGGAGAAAAGAATTTCAAATATAATAGGTATAGTATCGTTAGTAATATTATAAGTAATAATACTATTAATATCACTATCCCAATATGTAAACATACCAATTTAAAATATTTTTATTTTTCCCTTAAAGAAAATTGTAATATTTGATTAAAATTCGGATTGTAAATATTTATATTTATCATTCATCTTCTTTCTAATCTAAAATAGACTAATCTGTTTTATACAAAAGCGGTTTAGCTTGTTGATAAAGTGTTTTGATAGAATATCTTGTGTAGAAATCGTGGGAAAAATTGATGAGAGGAATCCAAAAAGTATACTATGTTATATGAGAACACCAAAGACCATAAAGATCGACGAAGAAACCCATCAGCGGACCAAGGAGTGTATAGACAGGAGAAGTCTTTCAACTTTCGGTGAGGCTGTTAAAGAAGATTTGGATGGAGCTAAAGGAGCTAGAACTATGAAAGTCTGTTCACATGAAAACGTTCCCGATCATGTGAAGATTAGGCTCGAAGCCGAAGGTCATGAAGTTGAATCCGCTAGGGCTATCGCAGGTCAAGCCACTCCAGATAAAGAACTGTTGAAGCTGGGTGCACAGGAACAGTGGGTATTATTAACAAATGATGGTGATTTTGATTGAATTCATGATGTTCTTCATCACGAAGGGCATATTGAGATACAGCCTGAATCAGCAGGCTAGAGAAGAATAGAACTAGATAGTATAGGGTATTGGGTTGATAGACAAACATCTCAAGATGAGAAACGAGCTTCAATGGCCGAACCAATGGTCGGAAAAGATCGAATAAAAATCTTAATGTTTTTTTGGTTCGTCATGTAGGGAAGACTTATAATAAGGAGAATAAGATGCATAGAGGTCTAATCTACGTCTCGAATAGAGATAAATGAGGAGATCTAGATGGATGAGAAGATAGTAGAAAAGCTTAAAGATGCGTGGAAGAGGCACATGAAGACAGGCGAGACCGTCAGCGAGTCGATCAGGGGAGTTAACGTGAATATATCCATCCAGGATTATCCCAAACTAGAGTCTCCGTTCGTTAGAGAGAAAAAGATGGTGGATGGAGAAGAGGAGTACGTTCTAACTCCCGAAAGAAAGGAGGATTATGAATGGATGTTCGAAGAAAACGAAGTGATAGCGACTGAGAAATTGAACGGGAGCAACGTTTGTATTTTCGTCGAGAACCATAAGATCGTAGATGTGTTCAATAGGCAGAATAGAATTGAACCCTTACACAAAAATAAGTGGAACTTTTTCGTTGTTGAGGGTATACATAACTCTCTCAAGAGAGGATATCTAGATCTTGAAGAATTAGAAGACGGAACATATTATGGAGAGCTTGTAGGACCCAATATGGGTTCAAGAGAAGTGAAGAATCCTTACGATATGGATGTTCACGTATGGCTGCCTTTCGAACTTTACTGTAAAGAGAAACTTGAGTTCAACTCTTGGGGAAGGTATCCCAAGACATTCGATTCTATCAAAAGCTGGTTTAAAGATGGTCTAATACCTCTCTTTTACTCCAAGTGGCACGGCCTGACTTATGAAGAAGCTGAAGGAGAGGGATATGTAGAAGGCATAGTGTTTCATCATCCTGACGGGAGGAAGGCCAAGATCCGATACGATATGTTCGAAGAATTTCACTCCTGTGAGTGGGATCAAGGTTGAGATCTTCGGTGAGAGCAGTTTCTTAGCTATTCATCTATTTTATCATTCTCAACATAGTAACTAAGGTCTCTTTTTGTAAAAAAGATAAAAGTTCAGGAGCGTGTTTTTAGCACGCTCTAGAACTCTTCATAATTGTGTTTAAAGTTTATTCATGCATAGTGCTCTCATCATCGGAGAATTCTTCTCCTGATGGTTGTTCTTTTGGTTCTGTATCTTCTGGTGGTTCTGGTTTAGGTGGTTGATCATCATCCATCTCAGATTGGCTTACAAGTTCTTGGTCCTCAGGAGGATACATTTCCTGCTGTTGATTTTGTGGCGCTGGTGGCGGTGTCTTTGAAGATTTATTTCTCATGGCAAAGAATACCAATCCTGCTATCACCGCGATAATTATGCTTAATAATCCAAGGATCATCGGATCCATAAAGAATGAATCTTCATCGTCATCTACATCATCGTCTTCACCTCCGTCGTCGTCATCATAATCTTCTACTGTAATCGTCTCTGATTCGTCACCCAACTCTATCGTATATGTTTCATCTTCTTCAGATTCATAGGTATACACGATGGTTTCAGTTTCGCCAGGACCAAGTGTTACACTCTTTACCTCTTCATCCGCTATTACCAGATCAATTGTATCTTCAGTGTTACCAACATTCTCAACCTCCGCATTAATGGTCAACTCGCGTCCATCCACATCAATACTAAATGTGTTTACTACAATTTCTGCTAATTGTTCTTCTTCAACTGTCACGGTCTCCGTTAAATGATCAAATTCTATATCGTATTCTCCAACTTCTTCAAAGATATAGGTGAATTCATTGTCCGCACTACCTTCAGCAGGTAAGTCCAAAGTGTACTCAACAGTACCATCGACGATAACGTCTATCGATCCAGATTCTTCTCCAACGTTCTCTACACTGACTTCTATATCGACTTCAAGAGGTTCAACCCCTTCTTCAGGCTCGACCTCTAGAGTATGATCGATCAATTCTGGACCTGGTTCACCGACAGTTATCGTTCCGTCCATTCCGGGATGGAATGTACAGTCAAGATCGTAAACTCCTTCCTCTTCTATCGTTACGAATACTGACTCGCCCGGAGAGATGACTTCATCGTATTCCGTGTCCTCTATCGTTACCGTATGATCTACATCCCCTATGTTTTCAAACTCTATCTCATCTCCTGGTTCCACTTCTATATCATCCGGATCGAAATAATTGTCACCCACCTCTACATAAAGATCCGAGGTAGGTTCAACTTGGAGAGCTGTATTTGTTTCCCCGGAAGTATAGAAAGGAACCATCGCAATCAATGAGGAAAAAACTAGTACAACAGTTAGCACAAAGGATATCAATGCTGTAGCGGATCTGTCTGTTAACATATCTTTTCACCTCTTAATTAAGTTTATAACTCCGTTATATTTATAGTTGGTTATTTGGTGATATGCCAATTATTGTAGAAACTATATTCTTAATTTTACCTTTACATCTCTTTTCAATCTCAGCCAAAAAAATCAAGGATATTTCTTCAAATCTATGTTTTAAGATGTCCTTCATAGAGGATCACAACTTCGGGGAGATAATAATAGAGAGATCGATAGTTTAAGTAAATCAAAATCTTCATTTCATGTAGTATTTCTATAAAATGTTGACAAATAAGCTTAAAGGACTAGAAGACATTATGTAAAGACAAGAGATGAAAGGCTTATTGTTCATAATAGGTTGTCCTAGAAGCGGTAAAACGACAACGCAGGATATCTTGGCTTCATCGGGTAGGTTCGCATGGATATCTAATATTCAAGACTCGTACCCCCATTTTGGCTTCATAAGTGTTCTCAACAGGAAATACGACATACCGCTATTCGGTTTGAAGGCCTACTCGAAAAAGAGAAGAACCGATCTAACCGCTCCTATACAAGGCAACGATTTTTGGAAAAATAATCTACCTAGCTTTGAGGTGAAAAGATTCGATGAAGCGGTGCCTCTAAAAGAGCGTGATCCACCGGGACTTAAAACAGGAAAGAACCTATCTGATAAGAATAAAGAAAGGACGAGGAAAGTAGTAAAAGACATCTGTAAGTGGCAGGGGAAAGAGCATCTTTTGTCGGAATACGCGCTCTGGTCCAGGATGAACTTTTTAAGCGAAGTTTTTCCGGACTCTAAATTCCTACATGTGATAAGGGACGGGAGAGCAGTTGCCCACGATTACCGTAAGATGATCGAAAGAGGCATATATCCAGAGAAAAAAGAGATGAACTGGTGGATCAAAGGATGGTCTAAGCACTGGAAAGAGGAATTCGAGGAAAAGTACGGTTCATTACTCACTTTCTGCGCATTTCAGTGGAAGTTCGTCATAAAGATGATAAGGGAGGACTCGAAGAACATACCTGACCATTCTTACAAAGAAGTGAAGTACAGAGATGTTGTAGAGAAACCTCAGAAGACTTTTCGGAGCATCCTAGATTTTTATGGAATTGAATACAATGAGAGGATAAACCGATACTTAAATTCTAAAGACTTAGATAATATGAATCATCTTTGGAAAAGTGAATTAGAAAAATCTCAAAAAGATAAGTTGAACAGGATCACACAAAAGGGCGAATACGAAGAACTTTTGGATCTCTCAGAGTGATTCTTCATCAGATATACTAAACTTTTGAGAAAAAAATTCACGGATAGCTCTTCCCTTAACTTTGATGAAATATACTACCGCTGAAAGCGTCAAAACCCGTAAAGCGCAGTACATACACATGGTCAAGGACCTCTTTACTCGTTTCAATATCAATTAACTACCCTATAAATTTTTACTCATTTCAAAGTAGGATTAGAATCTAATATAAGGGAAAAAACTGTTCCCATACCGAGAACGATCACCTCATGGTATAAAATGTAGAGTCAATATTTCGTAGTCGTCAGCCGCACCTTCTTAGGAACTAAAAAGCAAATTCTTTATTTTTCCAGATTTAGAGGAAAAATATAAAACCGGCGTATAACAATATTATATTTTGATGGAGAACAAAAACTACCTACGTATAATTTTGACGGGGCTTGTCGCTGTCGCATTGGTAACGGCCATTTTGGCAATTAACCGTCCTGGGGAGTCTGAGGAGAATACGGCTCTGGTTACTGTTGAAATTCCTGATATAGATGAAGAAGAGCAAAGTGATTATAAAACCGCCATCTTTGGTGTTTGGTGTTTCTGGGGTCCAGAGGCTAGAGTTGGAGTCGTCGAAGGTGTTATAAGAACTAGAGTAGGTTATCAAGAAGTGAAAAATTCCACCAGAGACGAGACCGGGATAAAGAGAGAGGCTTTTGAAGTGGATTACGATCCAGAAAAAATCTCATACATGGAACTCTACGATATCATAGACCAGACCGGACAGATCAGGGAACTACATTCATTAGGCGAATTCGTTTTAGCCGAAAGATATAATCAAAAATATCATCTTGGAAATCACGAGGAGATCTCTGAAGGCTATCGAGAACTATACCCGGATCTAGATGATTTTGTAAATTCTACAGCTGCTACTAGGATCAATGGTTTTCTAGGCGGTTTTGGAACCTTAAATTCACCTGAAGACCTTGAAAGGCTGGGACTAACGGAAAGAGGAAGGGAAGAAGTGTATGACGTGTGGATGTCTAGGAAAAGATAGTCAGGAGCGAAGTCAGTTTTTTCCGATGCTTAATCTAGAGATTTGGATATGAGATGGACTCAAAAAGCACTTAACCGCATCGATCACTTTCTAAGGTAAGATTGCTCTTATAAACCCAACTACTCTTTACTCGCTTGCAGATACTCATCGAACCAGTCAAGCATCTCTTCGAGTCTTTTTATCCTCTGTTTCGGCCTTCCCTGCCTAGCTAGATTATGATCCTCCCCTTCGAAAAGCACCAGCTTGGAATCCACACCGTGATATTTCAGAGAGGTGAACATCTGTATAGCCTCAGCCTCCCAGCACCTGTAATCTTCTCGCGAGGTGATCAACATGGTTGGCGTATCCACCTGATCGGCGTACTTCATCGGTGAATGGTCCCATAGTTTTTCAACATCTTCCCATGGATCCGCTCTTATCTGATCATCCACGAAGTAATATCCAATGTCGGTAGTGGCGAATTTGGAGATCCAGTTGCTTATACTTCTGAAAGAAACCGCAGCTTTGAACCTATCTGTATGGCCTATCACCCAATTCGTCATGAATCCTCCGTAGGATCCGCCGGTCACTCCTAAGCGGTCTTCATCGATGAAATCGTATCTTTCCAGAGCCTCGTCCATCACGTTCATTATGTCCTCATAATCTCGCATTCCATACTCACCGGTGATGTCGGCGAATGCGTCTCCCTGACCCGAACTACCGGATGGATTGCTGAACACAACAGCGTAACCTTCGTTCACTAACACCTGCATCTGGTGGAAATGAACCGTTCCGTAGACACACTTAGGACAGCCGTGGATCTCCAAGATGGTAGGATATTCAACTCCTTCTTCATAATCCACCGGTCTCATCACCCAAGCGTCTATCTGTCGTCCGTCGGAATCCACTTCGAAGTATTCAGGCTCGGAAAGTTCAAGATCCATCTCGTTGAAATCTGTCAATCTTTTTTCTTCTCCATCGTACAGGTAAAGTTCCTGAGGTCTCTGTTCCCGTAGTCCAACATAAATGAATTCGCCGTCGTGAACATCGAATGAATCTATCGAGCCCTGCTTCTCGATTACGGCTTCAACTCCATCTTCGATATTGAACTTGTGCAGTCCCACGCTATACCCTTCGGTTATCAGGAAATAATAATCGTTCCCTTCGACTCTCACCAGTTCACCGCCTCCGTAACGTACATCGGTTAGAAGACTATTTCCAAATGAACGGTCCATGTCGGTTAACTGTTCATACTCATCTTCCCCACGCCTATAAACATAAAATTCTCGATTGGTATTGATACCCATCCTCTCCATATCCGTGGCTTCGAACACTATATCGTCGTCAACATAACGTGCTCTATCGATGCGCAGAACTTCGTCGGTAAGCTTTTCCAGCTCATCACTACTAAGATCAAATTCATAAAGATAGTTCTCCGCTTCCATCATATCTTCATACTCGTTGACCACTAAACAGATCTTACCATCTTTCACATCGAAATTCGTAACGTTTTTGTGCCCACCGACCAGTAATCCTATCTCTTCTTCTTCCAGATCCAGCTCGTATAGATGCACACGTTTCTTATTGCTGAATCCTTCTTCGTTGGACCAAAAAGGTATCTCGTCGAGTTCGTAGTAGTCTTCTCCCTCTTTCAACTGATCTTCATCATCACCCTCTTCATTTTCCTCCTCGTCCTTTTCTTCGACTTTTTCCCAAACACTCGCAAAGATACCGCTTTCGGACTTTTCTAAACCACCTACTTTCTTATCGATGGTGAATAAATGCTCGGCTTCGCCTCCAGTGATTTTGATCTTGAAGAATTTGGTCTCCTCTTTTTCTTCCTCGTCATCTTTATCCTCCTCTACACCCATATCTCTACCGGATGTGAACAGTATCTCTTCTTCGTTCAACCAGACAAAATCTGTATCCTTACCGCTGTTAGTCAGTTTATAGATCTCTTTCGTATCGGTATTTAAAATCCAAAGCGTAGATACGTATTCATTCTCATCCTCGTTTATCTCGTGATGAGAAAAACAAACGTGTTCTCCGTCGGTTGAAAACTTTGGATTCGATAGAAAGGTATAATCGGTCAGGTCTTCGATACTCAATTTGGTCATCATATCACGATGGGGATTCATTCTAAAGATTATAAAAAGATTTGGAATCGATATCAGCACTTCTCAATCTCTTTCCTTTCTCTTTAAATGTTCGATGAATTCGTCCACTTTTTCGATGAGTTCATTAGAAAATTTTTGAGCCTCCAACTCTTCTGCGGCCTTGTTGTAAATATGTAGGAAATTGAATGGATCTTTTATCAGATCTAAGATCTCATCTCGTGATATTGAAGAAGATCGATCCATCATCTGAACCATCCTACCGGACAGGAAGTGCCCTGGAGGTATACCTCTGTTTTCCTTATCCATGGTGAATCCGCTGTAAATTTCTGAAACTTCTTCTTCTGAAAATTCAATGATATTTTCTAAGAGTTTTTCGAGTTTATCGAAAATATCTTCAATCTCCTCCTGATATTTTCTGACCATCTTATCATGCTGTTCAGTTTCTTCTCCTTCAACTTCAGTTATCGCCTTTGGAGAACAAAAAGCGTTGGCTATACCTTCTCCTACCAGGTAGGTGAAAAGTTGAACAAAATAGAATTTCTGCTTATCCTTCTTATATTGGTACCGCTGGATAAGTGGATCTTTCTCCCACCAATAGTTGGCTCCCATATGATGAAGTTCATGTGCGAAGCTGTCCTCCGATATGAGTGAAGTATCTAAATAAACCAGTGAGAGATAGACCGTTTCGTGACGGAACATACCACCGTTGAACCCATCTACGGTCAAGACTAAAACAGGTTTGAGTTCTGTCTCGTCTGGGAGATAGTCCAATGCTTTTTGAACAGTAGAGTCCCAATCGTAGGTTTTTACAGTTTCGAGAGAGTACTGCATCTGTTCTATGTTTTTCATGGCCTTTCTCAATCCAAAGTCGATCTTTTGTAGCCATAAGTTGTAGATATCCTGATCATCCGATTCGGTATCGTCGGAGGTCTCATTGGACAATCTGCCCAACAACTCTCTAAATTTATTTTTCTGGTCATCTATCCAATCGTAAGCCTTCAACCACTGTTGGATATCTGGGTGTTTTACAATCTCGTCGATCTCTTCTTCTTTTAATCGCTCGTTCTCTCCTAATATCTCTAGCTTATCGAGAAGGAGAGAGGTTCCCTCGGTTCTTATATCCATGTTTACTTATCAAGAATCGAAGTTAAATAAATTAGGTTAACAACTTTTCATTTTGACTTTGAACTCAGTGCTCTTCTAGCCCTTTCTATATAGTCCTTAGAACCGTCTAATAAAAGACCAAATTCTATTTCTTCCTTTCCCATCGCTTCGGTCACCATATTAGAGGCTAGAAAAGCCATGTTGATCTCTTCGTTGCACAATACCGTAGAATAACCAGGAGATCCTTCAACGGAAAATCCAGCTATAGACAACTCTTCTTTTTTAAAGTAAAACCAGGGCTTTTCGATATTGGCGGGAGGTATGAAATTTTGACTTTGGTGCTTTCTTTTCCAATCTTCGTACTTGCAGGGACACTCAACCACGCTACCTTCTAAAGAATCTCCCAGTAAAACGTCTATAAAGAATTCTCCGAACCAGTTCACTTCTCGCGTCTTAGGATTATCGTTGACCAAAATTATTTTGATAAGTTTCGTACCGGGTAAGGTCAAGTATTTTATCGAGAACTTTTGTCCTCTTAAATCAGGAAGTTTTTCGATGGTAAAATCTACTTTAACGCCTTTCCACATCCCGTCACTTACTTTTTTTGAAGATACCTCTTCTATCTCATAGAATGACTCGAAAGCGTCAGGTGTAATCAGCCTAGGCTCTACGCCACCGATATGATTTTCGAAGTAACTTTTTGGTCCGGGCTCGGGAAACCTATCATCGAGATATGTGTTACCTTCTGAATCTTCGAGTCTTATCAGATTTCCTCCAAAATTGTCCAAAACATCGAATCGGATCTCACCGTTGTCCACATGTAAGACTGATTCTCCCTCAACGACTTTTTCTTCAACTTCGACTTCACCATCTCTTTTGACTATTACAGGTAAATTGAAATCCAATTCCATCTCACCGCTGAAGTGAACCACGAGATTATCAACACAACTTGGATGTTCCTCACTAACCTCTATCTCAAGAGGCAATTTCATCTCTTTCTCGTCCTCTTCTTTTGATATCTCGATCTTGTCTTCGCCATCGCTGAAAGAACCGTTCATGTGTTCTGGAAATCTTATAGTGTATTCACCTGGCATGGGATAATCTACCGCCTTATCTATTATGACTGTTCTCTCTGATTCTTCTCCAGCTATCAAAACATTGTCGTCAAGCCTAGCCTCGATGTGTTTTCTGCTTTTCTTCCCGTAAAAACGTTCATTAGGACCGATATGTTCCTTGCCTACTAATCTGTTCCAAGTCTCTCTAAATGAATTCAAAGATGGTTTCTTCGCAGATATCCAAAGACGGGTACTCTCGAAACTTTCACCGGGCTCAAGTTTTTTGGATACGCTCTTCAATTCATTGAGCAGACCTCCAGCTAGTTTTATCTTTTTTACGTTCTTATCACTCCACATTAGTCCAGAAAAGGCTCCATCAGCGATGTCTTCGTAAGCTGTCCATGTTTCCTTCCATTCCTCCGGATCTGTCGGGACCAATGTTCCAGATAACATATCTGTGACTGGATCGCTTTCTATCAACTTGTCGTGGAGAGGAGTGTACAGTTTTGCTTTACTTTGGTAAGGTTCGATCTCGAAACCCCATTTTCTAGTACTCGTTTCCGAGGCCGTTTTTATGGTCTTATCACTCACGTTCTCAAGTTCGGACCAAAACTCGACTTCAGAGCAGTTCTGTTGAATTCTAATATGTTTTTTAATAAGGACACCAGGTTTATGCTGACTTTCACCATGTATAATGAGGTGAAGTCCCTTTCTATCCTCTATCAAATCATATTCGTATCTGAGTGTGGAATCTCGGGTTTTGCCGAATGGAGGCCCCACTTGTTGTCTAAGCTCGAAAGGCAATTGAGAATCTCTGCGCTCTTCACTGAATGTGATCTCTCCTCCTTCCAACTCAACCTTGACCTTCAATTCATCATTGATGAGGTAAACTTCGTCTTCCTTCTCTGCGAAGGCTAGTAAACCATCGACTTCGTTAACAAGAGGATGTTTGTAACTCTCCATCGGTAATGATCCATCTTCTTTTTCTATATGTGGTGTCAATTCGATGTACTTAACATCTTTATCATCAAAATCGATCTGGATCGGTATACTTAAGCCTGTATTTTCTTTCTTCTCTAATGTGAATTGTTTCCGATTCTCATCTCCATCTAACTCAAAAATGAGGTCGCCGCTCAGCTCTATTTCAGTACTGTTTTTCAGGTCGAAATTTATTTTCTTTTCTTTACTAGAGAACAGATAGTTCACATCTTTATAATTATCAACTTCGACTGCAGGTTTGATCTTACCGCCGGTCGTGAGTTTAAACTCTTTATCTTTTAGTTTGAAGACTGAGTCGATGGTCTCGGAAGATTTGTGAGAGGATTCATAAATCTCGGTCTCATTATTAACGATGAATTCTCTAGAAATGATCTTGGTCTCCCCCTCATCAACAGAAACTGAAGAAGGAAGATCTTCCATAAATTTCAGTCCTTCAAAAGGATCTACCTCGATATCTATCTCTTTCTTTTCTTCCGTATGATTCTCTATCTCTATGATATAACGGTTCTCTATTCCTATAAAGATCTCATGTGAATCGACTCTTGCTTTTACAGTAAATTCTTCATCCCCTATCTTCCTAGAAATGGCGGTGATGCCCCACCCGTACCTGTCGATATCGACTTCCATCCAATCATCTTCAGCTTCGAATCCATATCGGTATATCTTCATATTCTCGGCAGTTATTTCATCGGGTTCCTGTTTTATTTCTCTCTTCTGAAGCTGGTACCAATCATCGTGTATATCCAACCATTCTTTGGTCAGTTCGTTCTGATGTAATAGAGGGATGTAGTCCTGCATGTAAACGCTGGTATCCGGGACCCAAAACATACCGACCTTTTTGTAAAGAGGCATAGCGCTGATATTACCGGACCAGGTGTGAAGATCTACCCTCTCTATACCCTCTTGGATAGCCTTTTCTATTGATTTTAATAAAAGGCGTTTACCAAACTTTTTTCCCTTTGCCCTTTGAATAACTCCAAGCAGACCAACATAGGCAGCGTCTGTTTCTCTCCAATGGGGTGTGAGTTCGCAAATTCCTACTGGAATACCATCTTCATCTACCGCGATCAGGTTGGCGATAGAAGAACTCTCATCGAACCAATCCCTTATCCTTTCCTCATCAAAGGGGATGCCTCCACCAAAACCTCCTGGCCAGGATTCTTTGAACTTGTTGAACATCTCCGCTACATCTTTGGCCATGGATGGCTCATACTCTACGATATTCTCTTCGGATTCACTCACGACGGTCACCTTTTCAGTGGAAAATAAGAAGAGAGTTATATGTTTATTGTTATGGGTTTGATTAAATTTGGTTTCGAACTAGGTAATATTTTTGTGACATCCTCCCCGACCTGAACCTAACAGGAAAATAAGATTTTCCTGTGGTATCGTTTGGAATCAGAGATTCCAAAGATAGCTGGAACACGGTTCCAGCAATATAGAGGAATTTTAACAAAAATTCCTCGAAGGACGGAGCTTCCAGCCTTTCATAGGTTCTCCTCCGCTTCCCGAGAGTTATACTCGAGTGTCAGGAGGAACAAGGTTCCTCCGCTTTTCTGACTTGCTTTGCAGAGGAATTAAAATTCCTCTTATCCATCGAGGAAACCTCTGCGGATGCAGAGGTCAGGTCATCGCTATGGAGTTCGGGCATAGTCACGGATGCCCCTGCACTAAGCATTGATCTTATCTCAGATTTGCCGAGTGCCCGCTTGGATATATTCCAAGCACCATTTACATCAGCGTTCATCTCAGTACCGTTACACTTGAACAGTCCTTTCTTCCGTACACCCTTCTTACCACACTTAAAGCACCTTTGAGAGGTATAGGCTTCAGAGACCTCTTTGTACTCTATACCTCTATCTTTACACTTGTATTCAAGCATCTGCCTAATAGTGTAGTGAGGAAGCCTGTGCAGTTTCCTGTTCATCACTCTACCTTTATCCTGTTTTTGTATTCCTGTCAATTCACCGACTACTACTATCAGGTTATTTTTCTCAGCGTATTCGACCAACTCTGTAGTCAGTTTGTGCAGTTTATCCCTGACTTTGTTGTACTCTCTATCTTTCCACTTTTTACCTTTCTTGGATTGCCGTCTGAGATACGAGTATCGAGCCTGTATCTGTTTGATGGTATCTCCTTTGAAAAAGACCTCTTGGCTGGACTCTGCCACCGACAGAGCAACTCCTACAACAGGATTTCGGAGTCCAAGGTCTATACCAAGGACACCATCATACTCTTCAACAGGCTCGACTTCACGCTTTATCGTGATATTAATGAAAAACCTTCCATTCTCACGATACAACTTTGATTCTCCTATTTCAGCATCCTCAGGAATTTCATCGTGAGTGTTTACAGGTACATTTATCCCTCCATACCTACCCTTGACAGGAATATTAACGAAGTAATCACAAACATCAGATCCACACTTCTGAATATCTATCAAATCCTTCCTGATAGAGATAGGATATTCTCTATCCTCTTTTATCTTATCGTAATATCTCTCAGCTTGTTGCTTGTTAGCTGAATACAGTTCAACATCATCACCACCCTGTAGATACTTCTGAAGGTTGTTATACTCTTGATTGAGTATATTTTCCTTAGTTTTGGTCAGATTGACCACGCCCCCTTGGATGGTCTTAGTCGATTCCATTATTGTTGAATGTGTTTGATGCTATTTAAGTATCCAATTAGGAGGGGGCTTGGTAAAAGTGGAAATTTATTTACTATCGGGCTGTATTACGAGGTCTCGGACCGAGTAAGCTCAGGATTAACATCCTTTCGTCCTCGAACAGAGTTCTGCGGAAGTTGAGGAATATTTTATT
>SL_8KL_010_SEDDRAFT_10000981_pt1 | contig 24691 bp, 33 predicted proteins | sample SodLakKL_010_SED_4_FD_11160 | JGI IMG/M metagenome (IMG submission 11160) | reverse complement strand
TGTGGCTGGTGAAGATGACCCGTTGGGCAGGAAGCCGGGCGAGGCGTTGTGGCCCGAGCGGTATCCGGTGGAAACGCTGGAAGAGATTAAGACGACACTGGGTAGTTATTACTGGGAGGCATTATACCAGCAGAACCCGATTCGCCGGGAAGGCGGTATGTTTAAACGTTCTTGGTTTGAGATCGTGGACTCAGCCCCCGCTTCTAAGAACGCGGCCCGCTATTGGGATTTGGCGGCGACAGAGGAAAAGCCCGGTGCAGATCCCGACTACACGGTGGGAGCTAAGATCGTGGAAAAAGACGGCGTGTATTACATCTGTGATATCCGTCGTGAGCGGGGAACACCGAAAACTATCGAACGCTTGGTACGCCAAACGGCTGAAACCGACGAAAGGCACACACTGATTTATATGGAGCAGGAGCCCGGATCTTCTGGTAAAAACACGATTGATCATTACGCTCGGAATATTCTAAGGGGGTTTCCGTTCCGTGGTGATAAGAAAACCGGCCCTAAGGTGCTGAACGCTGAAGTGTTAGCGGCGGCGGCTGAGGCCGGTAACGTAAGGCTGGTTAAAGGTGCCTGGAACAAGGAATTCCTGGACGAGCTGGAAGCGTTCCCGCATGGCCGCCACGATGACCAAGTGGATGCGGCTAGTGGGGCGTTGAATAAACTGAACCGTCGCCCACAATATCGTGCGGCTCCGTCGTTATAGGGGAGGTGATGCTGTGGATGAGTTGATTAAGCAAAAGCTAGCAGAGCAGGATATATCCAGCGAAATCATACGGGATATTCTGAAGGTGCACAGCGATGAAATGAACCGTATGAAGGGTATGTACCGGCGTTACAAGCAGAAGGACTTGGCTATCCAGGAGCGTAGCTTTCCTGACCCGACGAAGCTGAACAACAAGATGCCGAATGACTACCGGGGCGACATTGTGGCGCAAGTGAACGGGTATTTGTTCGGGCAGCCTTTGTCTTATCAGATCGAGGGAAACGAACAAGCACAGGAAATTTTCCGGGACTTTCGGCTTCGCAATCATCTTGAAGATCTCGATGCTGAGACGGGTAAGATGATGAGCGTGTGCGGCCGGGCCGCTAGGCTGTGCTATATCCATGACGGCGAGGAATGGGTGATGAACGTCCCGCCGTGGGAAACGATATTTATCTATGATGCCAGTATTGACCAGGCGCAGTATGCTATGCGGGCATATCCTGTAGTGGTCAAAGAAGGCGACACGAAAGTGGAGCGTTGGCGTGTGGAGTGGTACGACAGCGAATATGTGACGTTCTTCATTGAGGATCGCCGAGGCGAGTTTGTTCTGGATCCGTCTAAGGAGGATAATCCGCTTCCGCACTTGTTTGACTTCGTGCCGTTAATGGAGTTTGTCAACAACGAAGAGGCATTAGGCGATTTTGAAAAGGTGGAGGATTTGATCGACGCCTATGATCGCCTGGTGTCCGATGTGCAGAATGAAATCGAAGAATTCCGGTTGGCGTATCTGCTCTTTGTTGGTGGTGCTCCGGACGCGGACGAGATTAAGAAGTTTCGCCAAACGGGTGCTGTGGAAGTGCCGGAGGACGGCGATGTGCGCTTCTTGACTAAGGACATTATCGACACGGTGATCGAGAACCATAAGCGAACGTTAAACGATAACATTTACAAGTTCAGCGGCACTGTGGATATGAGTAGCGAGGCGTTCTCTGGTACGAGTGCTTCGGGTGAGTCTCGTAAATGGCGTATGCTGGCTTTGGAAAACAAGTGTTCTGTGAAGGAACGTAAGTTCTCGAAAGCATTGCGGCGCATGTTTGAGGTCATTGCCAGTGCTTGGCAGAAAAAGGGCTATGCGATTGACCACACGGAAGTTTCGTGGGATTTCAAACGCAACGTGCCGCTGGAACTGCGGATGGAAGCTGAATTCCTGCAACTGACTGCTGGGCATGTGTCTGATAAGACACGTTTCGGGCAAGTTTCGTTTGTGGAGGATCCCGAGGAAGAACTGAACCGGATGCAGGAGCAAAGGGAAGCATACAACGTAACGCTGGAAGAGGATGACGACGATGAGGGATAAGCTGGAAGGCATTGACCGCATCGTAGATCGCATGGCGAATCAGACGGAGAAGGAACTGCAACGCCGGTATGGAGCTTCTTTGCGTAACTTGCGTAGGATCCTGCGGGAGCTATACGACCAGTACGCCCGGGATGGGATCTTGTCCATGGACGAAATGGGCCGTTATAACCGGGTGGATAAGGCGCACAAGAAGTTCGAGAAGGAACTGCGGGAACTGGTGAACGCAAAGAATCGGGAAATACGCCAGACGTTGAGGGATACGTTCCGGGAGAGCTATTACCGCTCGGCCTGGGCTGTGGAAGCGGAAACCCTGGCGAAGCTTGGGTATTCTAGCGTTAAGCGTGAGGTAGTGCAAGAAGCTATCCAAAATCCGATAAGTGGGCTGAAGCTGAACGACCGTTTGGAGCGACACCGCTCTGATATTATCGGGAGAATACAGGAGACGACCACGCAAGGTCTGGTACGAGGTGAGAGCTATAACGACATGTCTGGACGGTTGCGTGGCGAGTTGGAGGGTGATCTGGACAAAGCGTATCGTATTGTCCGGACAGAGTGCCATCGTGTTCAAGAGGCTGGAAAACACAAAAGCCTGCAACATGCCTTTGATAAAGGCGTTTCCATGAAAAAGCGGTGGGTAAGCAGTCGGGATGAAAGGGTACGGGATACACACGTCCACATGGACGGACAGACCGTCCGGTTTGATGAGGATTTCGAGAATCCTAACACGGGCGGGAGAGGGCCCACGCCAGGCCAATTGGGTGTTGCTGAAGATGATATTAACTGCCGGTGTATCTATGTTGTGGAAGAGGTACGGGCACCGGCTGATCGTCGCGAGCATCCGGAACTGGCGGATATGAGTTACGAAGATTGGCGAGGGGAAAGGGTAGCGTAGAAATGCCTCTCAGATTTCGAGAGAGCGTCTGTGCGAAGCGCATGTATATTCTAGGTGTTATACTAGGGGCCCCACACTCCAAACGCGTGTGCGGGCTCTCATGTCCAATACGCTTAAGACGTTAAACTGTGCGGAGAAAAGCCGACGGGCATAAAAACGGAGGTATGGATGATGAAGAGGTTTCGGATGATGGATTTGCAACGGTTCGCTGAGGAACCGGAAGAGAATAACGCCGAGCAGGCGGGTACTGAACAAACACAAGAGCACGGCCAGGAATCGGAGGCCGGTAAGACGTTTATGCAGGAAGATGTCGACCGCATTGTGGCGGACAGGCTTAAGCGTGAACGGGAGAAATACGAAAAACAGGTTGTGCCCGAGAAGATCAAGGCTTTCCAAGAAGAAAAGCTTCCGGAGTTGGTGGAAGAAGAGATTAAGCGTCGTTTCCCTGAGAAAACGCCTGAGGAAAAGAAGCTCGCCGAATTGGAACAGCGTCTTGAGCAAGAAGCCCAAGAGCGCAAGCGGGAGAAGCTTTTGAATATGGCGTTGAAGGAAGCGACCGACAAAGGCTTGCCCACCGACCTAGTCAACTTCTTCGTTGACGAGGACGAGGATAAGACACGGAGCAACTTGGAAATGCTGGAAGGGACGATTAAGAACCGCGAGAAGAAATTGCGCGAAGAGGCTGTGCAAGAGGTCTTTAAGCGGAATTCGCGGGACGTGGATTCGGGGCCAGATCAAGCGGAGAAAGACGAGCTTACGCGGGAGAAGATCGAACAGATGACCCCGCAGGAGATCAACGAGAACTGGGATCGGATCCAAGAATTTCTGAAAAAGCAACGATAAGGAGTGTTGATGTATGAGCCTTAACCATTTTATTCCTGAAATTTGGGCCGCCCGGCTGTTGGAGAACCTGCAGAAAAACCTGGTATACGGGCAAGAAGGCGTTATTAACCGTGACTACGAAGGTGAGATCGCCGATGCTGGTGACACGGTTAAGATCAACAACATCTCGGCCGTCACGGTAGGTGACTACAGCAAGAACAGCAATACAGGTGAGCCGGATGACTTGGACGGAACGCAAACGACTCTGCAGATCGACCAGCAGAAATATTTCCATTTCCAAATCGATGACATTGATTACGCCCAGCAACGGCCGAAAATCATGGATGCGGCTATGGAAGAAGCGGCCTATGCCTTGCGTAATGCCGCCGACCAGTATATTGCTGAGCTTTACACGGAAGTGGATAGCGATAACCGAATTGGCGAAGAAGGAGCCGCCGAGACACCGAATGCCAGCGATGCATACGAGTATCTGGTGGATCTGGCTGTTAAGCTGGACGAGGCGAACGTACCTGAAGGCGACCGTTTTGTTATCGTGCCGCCGTGGTATGAAGGTTTGATGCTGAAGGACGACCGCTTTGTGAAGGCCGGTGTTATGCCTTCCGAGGAACGTCTGGTAAACGGTCTAATCGGTGAAGCCGCCGGTTTCCGTGTGCTGAAGAGCAACAACGTGCCGTCCGATAGTGATAGCGATTATAAGATTATCGCTGGGCACCCCATCGCATGGACATTTGCCGAGCAGATTGTCAGCGTTGAGGGATATCGTCCGGAACAGCGGTTTGCAGACGCTATGAAAGGACTCCACGTGTATGGTGCCAAAGTTGTGCGCCCGAGTGCACTGGCTCTACTGACTGCTGATCGTCCCAGCTAATATGGGAGGTGTAGCGTGTGGAACGTAAAACGATAGAACCCGATGTGTTAGTGCGGGAGGGTAAAGTGGTGTCCGATTGGACGGACATTGATGTGAATGATCCGGAGCAAGCCGAGGCTGTCTTGGAAGCTGAGAGCGGGGCGGTGGTGGAGGTCACTGCCGCCTCTGGCGAAGATCTGGACGGTATAGACGGCAATGGTGTCGTGGTGAAAGTAGTTGACGAAGGGGATTCGCTGGACGCTTCTTACGAAGAGGGTGTCTTGACAGTGGATCTTGGAGGCGAGGATCGCTCTGCTGGTGATATTGCTTTCGAGATTGATGGCTTAGATGAGTTTGACGCCAGCGAGGAAGAAAGCGGCGACTTTACAACGGATGACGATGTGGGTCTGTCGGTGGAAATGGCTGGTGGCTTGGACAAGTATGGCGATTACCTGGAAATCGAAGAAGCGCAAGCGGAGCACCTCTTGATTGCTGTTGATAATGACTCGGGCGAAGATGCCCGCCTGGTGATTGAGCCGGGTGGCGAGTGGGCATTTCGCTCTGGTGTTGGCGAGAAGAAGATCGATGTAGAAGATGGCGACGAGGTGGTTGTTGCTGGTGTAGAGTCTGCCCGTCACCAGACGGTGGACGGTAAGATTCACCTGCATTTTGAGTCCGATGACTGGGACAACGTGTCCGATGGTGATATCGAATTGCGAGTGTGGCGACTGCCGTGAAGATGCGCAATTTGAAGCAAGGTACCGTGTGGGAGGTCAAAGGCGACCATTTGGAGCGTCTTTTGGCCTCCCCTGATTATGAGATCGCTGAAAGCTTGGATAAGTTGACGAAGGCGGATCTGGTGTATGTGGCACAAGTGCGGGGTGTCCGTGCGCAGGAAAACTGGCTTAAAGACGAGATTGTGCAAGCACTAAGGAGGTGAGCCGATGACTGAAGAGCAAATGGCGTGGGTCTATTGGGCCGAGGACTATTGCTGCAATGACTTCTCCAATCGGATCCCTCCCGGCGTGAAGATGTTTGCACAGAAGGCGGCTGAGTGGCAAAAGCAGGATCAGTCAATCCAGTCGGAGTCGATTGGTGATATATCCGTGACGTATGCCTCTGCCGATGTGCCTGCGGGCCTGTTGCGTCTGCTACGGCCTTATCGGAAGGTGAAGCTGCTATGATATCCGTGAAGGATACCAACCGCATACCGGAGACTGTGCACCGTCTGACGGCGTTTCGTGGTAAACAGTTGAAGGTGGGTGTGCTGGGTGATGCAGGTAGCGAGATCTTGCTGATTGCCCGGGTGCATGAGTACGGTGCCCCGTCTATCTATGTGCCAGAGCGTTCATTTCTGCGAGCAGGCTTTGATAAACACTTTGAAGAGATCGCCAGCAAAAGCGAGGAGCTTGCTAAGCAAGTGCTTCGGGGTCATTTGGATGCTGAGGCCGCCTTGGATGCCTTGGGTGCGTTCTTGGCTGGTAAGTTGCAGGAATATATCACGGATCTATCGGAGCCGCCTCTGCAAGAGAGTACCATCCGGGGCCGCCGCTTTGGTGGAGCGAACCCGCTGGTGGATACAGGGCGGCTTCGGCAGAGTATTACGTGGAAAGTGGTGGACGTATGATCCAGGACGTAATCCGCCGTTACTCCAAAACCTATACGCTGGAAGAACCCGGTGAAGGGGCGTATAGCGAAGAGGACGGCATGTGGGAAGAAGGAGAGGCGACGGAGCGGGAAATTGAGTGCGCCCTGTTGCCGTTGACAACGGATGATCTGAAGTACGATGAGGCGGGCATGTACACGCTGGATGATCGCCGGGCTTATGCCTTGGAACCACTGCCAATAAACGGCAAGCTGAAGGCTTCTGACCGCACGTTCGTGATTCACGAAGGGAAGGTATACGAGGACTTCGGCGTGTATATCTATATGCTCCGGGCAGGTGATGACGTATGATGGATTACCGCCAACTGCGGCGATTGTTTGTGCCTAAGTTGGAAGAATACCTGGACGACAAGGACTGCCGTGTGGTGTCTTTGCGCCCGGACGCGCCGAAACCGGACTATCCGTACCTTGGCTATACGTTGATTACCCCGTACTCGCCAGGAGTGGGGTTTGTGGCGACAGAGGGCGTGACTGACGGCACGGATGGCTGGGAGTATGACTTTCAGTATGACTTCGTCCATCAACCGACTGTGACGTTCTCTTTTACGGCCTGTGCGGCAGATGAAGATACGGCGACCGAAATTGCGAAACTGACTCATGAGTGGTTCGAGTTTGTCGGTTATATGTATCTGTCACAGAATGGCGTTGTGGTGGTGGAAGCGATGGACGTGGAGAACCGCGACACAATGCTGGACGACGATTTGGAATTTCGCCGCGGGTTTGATGTGCGTTTGCGGCTGACTGACCGTGTACGCCAGCGGTTGGAGACGATTGAGGAAGTCCGAACGAGAAAGGGTGAGATCGGATGATTAAAGACGTACGAATCACCGTCTCCCGTGAGACAGCACCTATTACGCAGGCTGGTTTTGGCTTGCCGCTGATCGTGGGAGTCGATGACAACGTTGATTTTAAGCTGTGCACGTCCACTGGTGATGTGGATGACGCTGGTTTTGATTCGAGCACAGATGTTTACAAGATGGCGGCTAAGATGCTAGCCCAAGAACCAGCACCACAGCAGATTGCTGTAGCTGGTGCCGAGCCGCAGGAGCGCAATGCGACTGTTGTCTTGGAGTCCGAGGACGGTGCCCGGATTCACGTGGAAGCAACCGGCGATAAATCCGGTGATGATGGTAATGATGAAGCGATTGAGATCGTTAACGAAGGCGATGAGTTTGAAGCCACGCATGGTGACGAAGGAAACGGTGGTACGATTACTGTGGATCTGGCAGGGACTGAACGCTCTGCGGCTGATATTGCCCATGAAATCGACAGTTTAAGCGATTTCGAGGCTTATGTCCTGGACGGAGGGTATTTTGACCCGGATATGGATTTGCAGGACAAGGATTTCGAAGGCGGCGAGGATTCGTCCTTGGCGGCCGCTTTGGATGAGTTGGTGGACAAGGGCCATGACTTTTATTTCATCCTGGCTGATACCCGTGAAGAGTCTGATGTGCGGGAAATCGCCAGTTGGGCCGGTGCTAATGACAAGATGTATGTGGCAAGCCCGGATCGCGGCGTTAGCGAAATGATTGACTTGCAGAAGGATATTGCTTCGGATCGAGTTGTCTTGTTCTACCATGATGATCCGGAGGAATTCCTTGATGCGGCTGTTGTGGGCCGTTGTGCACCTGAAGATCCCGGTACGATTACCTGGAAGTTCAAGACGCTTAACGACGTAGCTCTGCCTGAGGTAACGGCGACTGACATGCAAAAGTTGTATGGGGCTAATATCAACACCTATGTTGAGAAACTCGGCGTCCCACAGACGTCTGACGGCCTGACGACGGTTGGTGAGTATATTGACGTGATTCGGGGTCAGGATTATGTGCAGGTACGTTTGAATGAGGACTTGCACCAGTTGCTCTTTAACGCACCGAGGGTTCCCTTCGACAGCCGGGGCATTGCCCAGGTGAAAGCTGCGATTCGCAGCCGTTTGATTGATGCCGCGGATATGGGCATTATTGCGCAGAACGAGGATGGGCGTCCGATGTTTACGGTGGAAACACCTCGCCGGGCTGAAATACCAGAGGCGGATCTGGCAAACCGTCGCCTGCGCAACGTCGAATTTGAGTACACCACGGCCGGGGCTGTGCATTATATTGAAGTCCACGGCGTTGTGACCGTTTAAGGAGGGATGACGCATGTATACGTATGATCCCCGTGAAGTTACATTGACGGTGGACGGCGATGCTATTGTCGGCTTTGCCGAAGGCACGTATATCACGGCTGAAAAAGATGAGGATCTATACACGGAACACGTTGGTAGTCAAGGCGAAGTGACTCGTTCGCGCAATCCCCATCCCATGGGCGAAATCACGGTTACGTTGAAGTCGTCCAGCCCGTCTAACAAAAAGTTGTTTGACCTAAGCCAAAGCCAGGAGCTTTTCGGTGTCTTTGTTGTGGACGATAACACCGGTGCGTTCTCGGCTGGCGGCAATAAGTGCTGGGTGCAAAAACCCGCTGGACGGGACTTGGGACAGGAAGAAGGCGAACGGGACTGGACAATCCGTATCGCGGATTGGGATCAAGAAGAGGAATACAGAGGATAACGGGAGGGCATAAAGCATGGCTAAGCAGGACAAGGTGACGATTAATGGTACGGAATATCATTTGCAACACCCGGGTGCCCGTTGGGTATTGCGCCTGCAGACACGGGCCAAGTACCAGGGCGAACCGGATTTGGAGAAAATGGCGCAGGAATATCTGGAAAACGTTGTCGTAAAACCGAAGGTGACGCTTGACGACTTCGACGAGGACTTTGAGACGTTGGAAGAGTTGGTGACGGCGATAAACTCCTTTCTTAGGAGCTAGCGAGCATTACGACCACAGGGCCATTGCCAAAGAGGCGTGGCCCTTGTGGCGTCTTATTCTGTTCGGTCTGGATCCGGGCTGGGTGGAACAGTTGGATCTGGACGAGGTGGAAGAAGCGAACGCGGCGTTAGATCTCTACCACGAGGAAATGCAACGGCAACAGAGACGGAAAGGAGGTGGCTGATATCGCACTGCGGGAACTGGCGAATGTGATCCGCTTTGATATTGACGAAGGGCCGTTGAAAGAGGCCGACGCGATGATGGACAAGTTCCGGAGTCGCGTGGAAGAGTCGAGCGGATCCTTGGAGGAAATGGGCGAGTCGGGCGAAAGTGCCTTAGGAACGGTGGAGAGCAAGTCCAAGACAGCAAAAACCTCTTTGCAGTCCATGTCCAAGGAAAGTAGACGGGGCGGCAAGGAAATGAAAACAACATACCGCGGTGTAGGCGGCTCTTTGCAGAATCTGTCGTCTCAAGCCGGGCAAGCGTTTAGTGCTCTCCGTTCCGGTATGATGGGTATTATGGCGACCGGCTTTGCAGGTAAAATGTTCCAGGCCGCCTCCAATATTGAAACGTTGGAGATCCAACTGCGCCATGCGGCTGAAACCGAGAGCGAATGGGCATCCTTTACCGATGAAATGGAACGGCTGGAAGAACTTTCGGGCGGTATGTATCGTCAAGGTGACTTGATGGGTATTGCCCGGCAGGCCACGCAAATGGGTTTCTCTTTGCAGGAATTCGGCGAGATTGCTGAGGATGCCATGGTGCTGGCAGAAGCCCGAGGCGTGGACTTTGACCGCATGATGCGCCAATTGAATGAGACGATAGCTGCGGGCGTTGTGAGCCGCAGGCAGTTTGTCCGTTTAACGGGTATTGACTTAGAACAGGCGTTGCAGGAAGCTGGCTATTCGATGGCTGACTTCCGTTCGGAAATGGATGCGACACAGCGCAGGCAACTCTTGTATAACTTGATCCAACAGCAAAGCGGCGAACACATGGATGCTTTTGAGGAAGTTGTGGAAAGCGGCGCAGGTTCTGTACAGGCTTTCCGGGGTGCACTCGGCGATATGGTGGAGATCATGGGTGAACCTCTCCTGGATCCATTATCGACGGTTATGCAGTGGCTGACGGACATATTCGACATGATTCGTGATGACCCGATAGGCGAACAGATGCTGAAATGGATCGGATGGGGTACTGCCATCGGCGGTGTGTCCATGGGTGTATTAGGCTTGTATAGAGCGTTCCAAATGCTCTTGCCCGTGATTACAGCGGCGGCTGTGCCGTTTCTGAAGTTTGCTGTGATTGGATCCTTGATCTTCCTGGCTGTTGAGGATATTGTCGGTGCGTTCATGGGTCTGGAAGAGACGATCACGGAAGATGTGTATTACGCCATCACGGAGGACTTCCTCGGCCTTGAAGGCGACTTTGGAGCGTTCCGTGACTCGGTGATTGAAAAACTCGATGCTGTTGGCAGAGCCATGGGTGGCTTGTTTGACGGCGATTGGGATATGGTGGCCGAGGCGTATATTGACTTCCGGGGTATTGACGACGATGAATTTGCGTCTCAGATCCTAAACGACTTGATTGCTGGTTTGGCCGCCGTTGGTTTGGGCGTGAAACTAGGCCCGGCCGGTGCTTTGATTGTCCCACTGATGCTGGCTATTGACTGGGAGTGGGTTGGCGATTCGATTGTCGAATTTCTTGATGGCTGGTTGGACAGACTGCGGGACTTTACGGGGGCTGATGATCCAGAGACAGCGGCACGGGAACTGGGCCGCTTGGAAGAGGAAGAAGAGCGCAGGCAAACAATGCAGGAGCGTTGGGAAGAACTCTGGCCTCGTGATTACGGCGTTACAGGCCGCCGCCGAGTGCCTTTCGAGGACTTCGTGATCCTGAAGGAACATGGTTTGCACGATGAATTTATGGACTGGTACGAATCCCGGGAATGGGGCCGTTTTGAGGCTCCAACGTTAGAGGAATTCCTGGAAGATACGGAGCACGATATTGAAGGATATCGCGAGGGTACACCTTGGACAGGCTCAGGCCCGGCTGATCGCTTTGCTGGCTTTGTGCACAACCGTGAGGCGGTGATTCCGGAAGATACGCTTAGAGAAGGGCCGGGAGCCGTCTTGTCGTTCTTAGGTATGGCCGGGTTCCGTGAAGGATACCGTCCTGGGCTGATAGCTGGTGGAGAGGCCGACGATGATCCTTTGGACGTGCGGATTGTGGCTGACGAAATTGAAGCAGAGTGGCACAGCTTTGGTGATCCTATAGATCGCTTGGATCCGCTGAGTGAGATGGAAGCGCATCCTTTGACGGAACAACGGGTTGCCCGTGATGTGGAAGTACCGGAGGAAATGCTCGACACTTTGGAAATCTTGCCCATGGCTCCGGGTGAATTCGAGTTTGAAGGAGATCCAACGGTGGGTGAAATTTACGATCAGATGATGGCTCACCAGATAGAAGTACCGGCACCGGTTTGGATGACTGGTGCAGGGGCTCAGATTACCGGTGGCTGGCTTACGAAAATAGCTAAGGCGGGTGAGGGAGCGAATCTATTCAAGAAACTCCCGTTTTTGGCTCCGGTGTTGATCCCTATTTTGAAAAAGGTGGGGCCGTTTATAGCGGCGGCTGGCACCGGTATTCTTGCTACGGCGATGGTTTCGCGTATGTTTCCGGAAGCTCTGCGGAGTGTCGTGATGGCCGCTGGTGGTCTTATTTCGGGAATAAGCGATACAATCTTCCCGGCTGAAATCGAAGATGAAGAGTTGACGGTATTTGAACGAGCGATGCGTCTAGGTGAGCTTGAAGCACATTGGCGTGTGGCGCAACAGGAAGCCATGGAAGCGTTGGCGCACCAAACGGTGAATTTTATACTCAATTTGTTGGAGCATTGGCGAGAGTCGATTATCCGTGGCACAGTTATGGCTGTTTGGTATGGGCCGCAAGCATTGGCTGGGTTCTTGGCCGGCTATGTTAAAGAACGTTTGAAACTGGAATGGTGGGAACCCGGTATTGAAACGCTTACCAGGGACTTGGAAGCCATTGGACGAGGCGATCTCCTTGACGAAAAACCGGACATTGGCACGATTGAGGAACCACCGGATCGTCCTTGGTGGGCGGATCCGTTGCAGATGTTGCCCGGGTTCCAGCGTGGTACTCCATGGACAGGACACGGGCCATTGAGCGAGCCTGCGGGCGTCGTGCATCGCCAAGAGGCTGTTGTGCCTTGGGAAACACTGCGAGGCGGTGCCGGGGCTGTATTGGACTTTCTCGGTATGTCTGGCGGTGGCTTTGTGTTCTCCCCGCAGGTTCAGGTAACGGTCGATGCGTCTGGTGAGCAACCAGAGCGAGCCGCTGAGCGTATGCGGGAGGCTGTGGAGTATCAATTCGATGAAATGATGGAGAGGTATTATGCGCGCATGCGTAAGAAAGCTCCGCAAGTGGCGTTTTAGGAGGTGATCTCGTGGATGGCAAGGCGTTTTTGGGTGATGTGCAGATGTTGGTGGACAGTGAAAGCTTGGAAATGATAAACGAGATCACCGAAAAACCGGTGGAGCAGGGGCAGGAGGTAGCAGAGCACGTGCGCCACCTGCCCACCACTATATCCCTTTCCGGGGTTATTGCCGGTGAAGAAGCAAGCGAGCGGTTTGAAAAGTTGCAGGAATACCGGGACGAGGCTGAAGTCATTAGCTTCGTAGGACGCCAGGTGTTGGATGATCTGGTGATCCAGTCGTTTTCTCCTACAGAGGACAACCAGATCCTGGATGGATTCCGCTTCACGATTGTGCTGAAGCAGATCCGCCGGGCCGAGGTACGCCGTGAGGAAATTGCGATACCGGAGGTGGCTCCGGAGGTGGCAGAGGAAGCAGACAAGGGGCGGGACGTAGCGCAAGATGCAGAAGAGTTGGATGATATGGATGATGGGCGCCGCCGTAGTGTGGCACGGAAGATTTGGGACGGCGTTAGTGAAGGCGAGTTGCGGAACCTGATTAGCGACACTTTAGAAGGTGATGAGTGATGCGTTACATTGCTGTCGACAAGGAAGCGATTCCGTACCGCACTCGTATCCGTTTGGATGGACGGACGTTTACGCTGGTGTTTCACTATAATACCGACGGTGACTTCTTCACGGTGGATATTTCTCGGGGCGACTTTGTGTCTTATGGCAACAAGCTTGTTTTGGATAGGCCGTTGTTGCGCTTTCTGAAGCCTGGTATGCCTGACTGTGTCCTGTTGCCACTGGCTGAGGACGCAGGCGTTACCCGGGTTGGCTGGAACGAATTGGGTGAAAACGTCTTTCTGTACCTGTTTTGTGAAGATGCGATACGCCGGTTAGTGGAGGCGATAGATCGTGAAGCTTTGGATTCGTGAAATCGAGGTACAGACGGGCGGTTTGACCTTCCATTCCGATGATGTATTTATTACTTTCCAACTGCCGTTTGACGATAGTGCTGAGCCGAATACCGGCGAGGTGGTGCTCTTTAATTTAAGCGATGATTCCCTGAACCAACTGCGTTCCGAAGAAGAGATCATCGTCAAAGCAGGCTATGAAGGTGATGCCGGTGTGATCTTCTTGGGTGTTGTGGAACGGGTCTGGTCGCAATGGGAGCGGGCAGATCGTTTGGTACGCTTGTCTGTGGGCGATGCTTCAGATCGCTGGTTTGAGGGTATTATCAGCCAATCCTTCCCGCCCGGTGTGCAGGCTTCGGAAGTGGCCCAAGCGTTGCTGGACGAGTTTGGCTTAGAAGTTGGTATGCTGGATTTGCCGGAAGATATTGAATACAAACGCGGATATTCGGCTGAAGGGGCGTTAAAAGACGAATTGAAGCGATTAGCCAAGGATTGTGGAGCGAAGTTGCATATCACGCAGGGCACGGTCTATATGCACGCACCGGAGGAAGGCACGGAAATGGTCACGGTGTTGAATCCCGAAACGGGTCTGGTGTTTTCCCCGGAACGACTCGAAGATGAGGAAGAGGGCTGGAACGTCACGAGCTTGCTTAACCATCGAATACAGCCTGATGTACGGGTTAAAGTGGAAAGCGAAGCGATTAGCGGGACTTTTCGGGTGCGGAGCGGGGCACACGTATGTAATGAGGCAGACTTTCTTACGCAAATGGAGGTGGTGGAGTGAGTCATACGGTTGGATTTGTTGAGGATTTTATCGAAAATACGTTAAGCCGCCTCCATACGGCGATGATGGGCAAAATCGAGAAGTTTGATCCGGAAGCGATGAAGGCTGACGTCCAGCTTTTGGTCAAACGCAAGTATAAGAAGCACGAAGCGGCTTCTTATCCCTTACTGCAGGAAGTGCCCGTGATGACTGTGAAAACGGGTGCCTTTGTTGTGCGGCCGCCGTATCAGAAGGGCGACTTGGTGATGGTGCTATTCGCAGAGCGGGAGATCGATGCTGTGGTGCAGGAGGGCACGGAGGAAGAGCCGGTAAGCAAACGCCGCCACGCCTTGGAAGATGCTGTCGTTATTGGTGGCTGGATGCCGTTTTCCGAAGATCTACCGGAGGATAACGCCGATGATCTGGTGATTGCTAGAACGGACTTTTCAGCCCGCATTGTGATCCAGAAGGATGACAACAAGGTACACATACAGACAGACGGGCCTGTTCTCGTTGAAGCGGAAGAGGACGTAGAGGTGAAAACCGAGGGTGACGCTATCGTTGAAGCTGAGGGCGACGTGAAGGTAGAAGCAGACGGCGAGGCAGTGATAGAAGCTGCGGACGATGTAACCGTTGAAGCTGGTGGCGATGCGACTGTTACGGCTTCTGGCGAGGCTCTGTTGGAAGCTGGTGGCGATGCGATAGTAGAAGGCTCTAGTGTCCTTCTCGGCGCAAGTGCGGGCGAAGCGGCGGTCTTAGGCGATTCTCTGTTGGCATGGTTGAATGGTCATACACACTCGCATCCTGAAGGCCCGACCGGTAGCCCGCAACAGGACGCGGGCGATGATCTGGTGAGCGGCAAGGTAGAGGTGGAGGACTAATGCGGACATTAGAAGTGACAAACGGCGATTTGGTGTTTGATAGTAACATGGAACTGCGTATGGTCGACGGCGTGGACGAGAAGGTGCAGTCGGTCGAAATCCTTTTGGGGACGCCCCGAGGGCAGTACTTCCTTAATACCCGCCACGGGCTGAATTACGACCCTTTGCTGGTGAAACAGCCTGACCTGGAACGAGTACGAGCGGAGATCTTGCGGGCGTTTCGCCAAAGTCCGCGGATCGAGGAAGTTCTGGAATTAGATGTGGAGTTTGATCGCGAAGAACGGCGGCTGTACGCTGATTTCAAGATCCGCATGGAAGGTGACACGGTTGTTGAAAGAGAGGGGGTCGAGTTGATTGGCTGATTTTGGCTTAGGCCGCGACGGCTTTAAGCGTAAACGGTATGAGGACAGTATAACGAGTATGGAAGGCAGGGCTCGCTCCCTCTTCGGTAGTAACGTGAATTTGTCTGAACGCTCGCCACTGGGTATTATATTCCAGGTGACGGCGTTTTTTATTGCGCAGGTTTGGACGGTAGCCGAACGGGTGTATAACAGTGCATTTGTGGATACAGCAGAAGGCGAAACCCTGGATTATGTGGGTGCATATATCGGTATTCGCCGTTTGGACGCGTTACCTGCCACGGGCGAAGTGGAATTCACAGGGGATGATGGTACGGATATCAGTGAAGGCTTTCAGGTGGCAACAGAAGAGGGCGTGAAATTTGCTACCACAGAGGCAGGAACGATTTCTGGTGGCTCTGTGACGTTGCCTGTGGAGGCTGTGGAGCCAGGAGCGGATGGAAACCTACAGGCGGATACTGTGACCGAAGTGGTGAACCCGTTGGCGGGTATTGACTCTGTGACGAACCCCGAGGAAATGACCGGTGGACGGGAGCAGGAAACGGATCCGGAATTCCGGGAGCGGTATCGCGACTCTGTGGCTGGCACAAAGGCTTCGACACTGGAAGCAATCCGGGCCCGGCTTTTGAAAGTCACGGGTGTACGCACGGCGATTGTCTTGGAAAACAACACGATGGAAACTGTGGATGGAAGGCCGCCGAAGTCGTTTGAGCCGGTTTGCCTGGGCGGTGAACCGGAGGAAATTGCCGAGGCGATCTTTGAAACCCGGGCCGCAGGGATTGCTACACACGGCGACGAGGAAGCGATTGCAGAAGATGTGGCGGGCAGAGAGTACACTATCAAGTTTTCCTATGCTGACGAGATTGATCTTCACGTCTCGATGACTCTGACGACGGATGAGCGGTTCCCGGAAGAGGGCGAAGATCTTATCGTTTCTGCTTTGGTTCAGCTTATCGGTGGAGAGGACAAAGACGGCGAGATCTATGCCGGTCTTGGTATGAACGAAGATGTGTCTTATACGAAAGTGGTGTCTGCTGTTTATTCGGCTCCGGGTATTGTGGACGCGGACGTGGATATATCCGATGACGGTGAGTCGTTTAATAAGCAGAATATAGAAACCGACGAAACGGAAGTAGCAGAATTGCACTATGACAACGTGGTGATCGAGTATGCTGACTAAGATGCTGAACCGTATGACTGCGAACTATGACCGGCGGGAGACAAGTAACCTCGGGCGTTTAATTCGTGTTGTGTCTGAAGAGATCGAAGAAGTGCAGGATACAGTACTGAGGACGGAGCTTTGGCGGGATTTGCGGGAAGCCCGGGGTAAAACCTTGGATCGCATTGGTGGAAACGTCCAGCAGTACCGTGGGACGGCGACAGACGAGATTTATCGTATTCTGATCCGCAGTAAGATTGCCCGTAACCAAAGCACAGGCGATATGAATACGATCTTGGAAATCCTGGCGACGGCTTTGGATTCTTCCCCGGATGAATTTGAGGTGGAAGAACGACCGGAGGATGAACCGGCTTCTATACGGTTCTCCGACGTGGATATCGAGGCGATTAACAGGGCCGGGATGACGAGTGAGCAGTTCGTTACTTTGGCGAGCCAAACGGTGGCTTGCGGTATCAACGTTAGAACCGTTATGGTGATTGGCACGTTTCAGTTAGCGGATGGCGATGAAGTGCAAACGGATGACGAAGCTGGTTTCTCGGATGAGGATCAAGAAATCGGCGGGTATTGGAGCGAGGTATTTGCTCCTGGATATGATTGGGACGTACCCCTCTAAGGAGGCTTATAAATGGCTTATAATGAGGATCTCCCGAGGTGGGAGAATGAGGGCGTTGAGCCACCCGAGAGTAAGAAGGAAGAAGGCTGGGAAGTAGAAGAGAAGCCTCCGGCCTCGTGGTTTAACTGGCTCTTCAACCGTATCTATGAATCCCTTAAAGAACTACGGGAGAAGGCGCAGACGAAAGAAGATGCCGAGAGTGATTTGCAGGAAGCGAAAGACTACACGGATGATCACAAAGAACGGGATACCGATGTGCATGGCGTTGATGAGGGCACGGTCGAAAGCACTGTAGGAGCGCAGGCCAAAGCGGATAATGCTGAAACCGCCGCGAAGGAATATACGGATGATCACGAAGATCGAACCGACAATCCGCACGACGTGGATCATACGCAAGTGAATCCGGAAGGGGCCAGTGATGGTTCCAGCACAACGCAGAATAAGCACATTGCGGATATTGACTATCGAAACTGGGAAAACCACCGGAGTGATGAAGAGAACCCGCATAACGTAACGGCTGAGCAGACGGGTGCTGTGGGCACAGATCACTTGGATGACACAGATAACCCGCACGAAGTCGATCATACGCAGGTGTCTGCGGAAGGTGCTTCTGAAGGCACAAGTACGACACAGGATAAGCATATATCTGATGCTGACTACAGCAACTGGGAAGATCACCGAAGTGATGAAGAGAACCCGCATAATGTCACGGCGGAACAAACGGGTGCTGTGGGCACGGATCACTTAGACGATACGGACAATCCACACGAGGTGGATCATGGGCAAGTTGAACCGCCCGCGGTGTCTGAAGGAACCAGTACAACACGGGACAAGCATATTTCCGATGCTGATTATACGAACTGGGAAGATCACCGGGCCGCGACGGATAATCCGCATGGTGTTACGAAGTCGCAAGTTGGCTTAGGAAGTGTGGACAACTATTCCCGAAGCCATTATGACAGTCGTTATCTGCGGGAATCCAACAACCTGTCGGACTTGGATAATGCTTCCAGTGCCCGCTCTAACTTGGGTTTAGCGTCTGTGGCTTCTTCGGGCAGTTATAATGATTTGAGTAATGTTCCGTCAGAATTCCCGCCAGAGAGCCATAACCATTCTGCTGATGATATTACTAGCGGAGAATTGTCTTGGGATCGCGTGCCGGAACGTGTGTATACGGATTATTATTATGGTGACGGAGAAACGGAGTGGAAAAATGTAGCTCTTGATGGGACGGACGATCCTCCTATTTTAGTTACTATTGGGTCGTCTACGACCTTGACCATTATGCCAGGCTCTCATTCCAGCCCTGGCGGCGGTTGGACTTTCGACACTTCCGGAAACATTACGGCTAGTGGTAGTGTAGGCGTCCATGCGTGGGATCAAACGGTCAGGATAAATGAATCTCATGGAAACGGAGTTGACCGTAGTTACACACTTACTGCATTCTATAAGTAGTTGATTAGATGGGACTTAAAAGAAATCCCGCACGAAGAACATCCGCGCAATGGTGGCCCAAGGATTTATGTGCAATCGTCTGAACCTTCGTCGCCAACCATTGGCGATATCTGGTTTGAAACGTAAGGAGGACAGATACTGTGAATTGGAGTTGGAATCAAAGGCTTACAGAAACTTGGTTCAGAGAGTCTCCAGGCTGGTATTGCCCGGAATGGGTTTGGCATTATGATGGTTCTGAATGGGTTGGCAATTCCGTCCACCGAATTTGGCAGTGGGAACAGGACACTTGGCGGTTGCAAAGGGTGAATTTGGCGGCACATGACGGTAAGTTTTTTGAGGAGTGGAATACCGATTTTGACGACACAGAGATCAATGGTTATGTAAACCTTACTTCAAATGGTTATGTTTGGGGTTTTAATGATAACCTGCCGGGACAATTCCGGGCGAAGATGGAACCTAAGTCAAAGATGCAACCTTGGAATTTAGGTCCGGGGTTTGTAAAAACGATATGGTTTTATGTTACGTTTTTTACCGACCCAGTGGATTTGCTTTTCACTTATCTGACGGATACTGGTGTTGATATCTATCAAGGGGTGCAGCATTGGTATGATGATATGACACACTATCACCGCTGGGAAGATGCATATGAAAGCCAATGGTATGGTGTTGAAATCCCTGATGATGCTGGTGGTGATGTTTGGCCGGGGATTTCTTTTTACACTTACCAGGATAGTGAGATTCCAACGGGTGATTATATACGTGTCGAGAGCGTTCGGTTGGAATTTAATGTTTATGATAGGGCTAGTGGCTAACCTTATTTGAATGGAGGGTGAAAAATGACTTCAGATGACCGACGCCCGAAACCGGGCTTTGCACGCCACAACGGTAAAGAAATCCCGCACGAAGAACATCCGAGCAATGGTGGCCCAATGCCTGTGCAAAATATGCCGAAGAACCCTTTGCCGAAAAGCCGTAGGGGTGAAGAAATGCGGCCGCAACGTGCGAATGAAGCGAGGTGAAGCCGGTGGGATTGATCCGGATGAAAGCATACCTGGAATTCCGCAAACGGATGAATGGAATCTGGTGTGCTATAGCCCGAAAGCTGTTTTACAACGGGCCTATGCCCGGACGATGGGAAGAAGTGCGAGACTATGACGAAGAGGTTTTCTTCAATGAACTGAATTCCTACCCTTGGCTAAGGGATCCGATGCGCGGCAAATGGGATTTTACCCCGACCGACCCGGATCTCTTTTTCTATACCAAACCCGAATTACCGTGGTTTAAGGAACGTCGGTGGGCGAGGGATTGCGGTTCCTGGGCTGATCTTTCGTACCGCTGGGCCAAACGCCGGGGTTATAAGGCATGGGTTGTGGCTTTGTATGAACGACCCCTGAAGCGAGGACATTTGACGTGTGTTTTCTATCGGGATGGGCGTTATTATCTGGCGGACTATGGTATCCGAGGCGATTTTGACTCCATGGAAGCGGCTATGGATCACTTCCGCAAAGCGGACTGGCTGGGCAATGGGCCGTATGAAGATCCGATTTGGACAATATACCATAACTGATGGGGTAAAATCAGCCAACATGGGAGGTGATACGGTGCACTTAGAACGACACCGCAAAACAGTGGTCGGAATGTTGATCCTGTTTTTGTTGTCTTTTCTGATGTTTTCTGGTGCAGTTGGATCGCAGTTGGAGCGGTTGTCGGATTATGCGGTTGTGATAGCGGAATGTGTTGATCCTTCCTCGCCTGTGCTGGCTATACCGCCTGCCATGCAAGGAGTGGCCCATGGCTTGTGGACGGTGTATGTGACGATTTTGGTTTCGATGGGAATATTTATCTTTGTGTCTGTTGCCTTATTTCTCGGGATTGCGTTTAAGTTGCGCCAAATCAACCGCGAGACGATGCGGAATGAGTATTGAACTGCTTTTCGTTTTACAGGCTCTTGGTGTAGCTGTTATCGGAGCTTTACTCGGAGAGTGCCGACGTAGCACGGAGGCAGGATGGCAGGAGCCATGGTACGTTTATGTGATTGATATGGTGACTTCGGTTTTTCTGGCGGTATTGCTGGCGTATTGGGGATATTCGACGTTCTTGGACAGGCCCGCGGCCTTAGTGGTCAGCGGCCTTTTGGCGTTTCAAGGAGCGGAATTCTTGATAGGTCTGAGCCGACGTTTGCTGGCACGTTGGACTGACAAGGAGTGATTGGATGATCGTAATTGATCCGGGACACGGTGGCAAAGATCCCGGTGCTGTAGGGCAGGAAGGGCTGACGGAAAAAGAGGTAGTCCTGGATATATCCCTGCGACTGCAGGCGTTGTTGGATCCTGCTTACGGTGTCGAGTTGACTCGAGAGGACGACACGTTTGTGAGACTGGCAGAGCGAGCGGAGAAGGCGAACGATAAGAAGGCCGATATATTTGTATCTGTGCACACGAACGGATTCCACACGGCGGCCTACGGCGTGGAGACGTTCCATTTCCGGGATAGCGAAGAAGGAGCAGAGCTTGCCACTTGTCTGCAGGAAGCTTTGATCGAAGGGTTGCAGGAGACGGATCGCGGTGTGAAGTCTGCTCGTTTCACGGTGCTTCGCCGCACGAAAATGCCAGCCGTGCTGGTGGAGTTGCCGTTTATCACGACCCCGGAGTATGAAGAAATGTACCGGGATCCGGAAATGTTGCGCCTGTGTGCAGAGTTGATTGCGGACGGTATCTATCACTATTTTGAGGGGTGATTTNTGATGTTGAAGGGCGTTTTGGGTATCTTGGAGGCTGTGATGGCGCTGTTCCCGTTTGCGCTGACGTATGCGGCCTTGTTCCAGGAAGAGGATAAGCCGAACGAGGAGAAGCGCAAGAAAGTGGTCGACAAACTCATGGAGCACATGGAAGAATGGGATCTGGATTTGCCTGACTGGATGGAGCGGTTCAAGGAACCACTGCTCGGCTTGATCGTTGATGTAACGGTGAAAGTCGCGAAGGATAGGGGTTTTTTCGCAGACTCCAGCGAGTCCTAGAAGCGATGGAGGAGGATCCAACCTGGTGGCGACACCGGGAGTGGACGAGTAGAGAGTGGCAAGAGTTTAAGCGAAAGCTGGCTCGGTCTGAACTTCTGTGGCATGAGAGCGACCAGGAGTTGATCGACCGGCTTTCTAATACCGATTTTGACGTCAATTTCGAGTGGATCGATTCTGAGGGGTCTAGTGGCGATTCTGAGGACAACGACCCTTTACGAGGGTTATAGTAGTGGGTGGGGTCGAAAAAACGTCTCAGAATCGCTCTCTCGGCCTCACTGTACGTTTGAACCCCGATTTTCCGAGAAAGGGGGTTGGCAATGCGGGCGGCCAACTATAATTTCGTGATACAACAGGGTACAACTGTCCAACGCAGAATTGTTTGGCGGGATGGAGACGGCGAACCGATTGACTTAGCTGGGTATCGGGCAAAGATGCATGTGAAAAAAGGATACGAGGCCGAAGAACCGATATTGGAACTTTCGACGTCCGATGGCAGTTTGGAATTGGAGACGGAGGACAAGGGCGAGATATGGATCCAGATTGAGCCGACACAAACGTGGGATCTGGAACCTGATAACTACATCTACGACCTTCTGTTAATATCGGCTGATGATATGTATTATCGTCTGCTGGAAGGCGAATTCTTAATCAAACCGGCGGTGACGGCGGTATGAGTAAGATATATGTATCTTCCAAAGAAAACCAAGCAAAGTTACAGGAAACACAGCTAGTGGTCGAATCCACGGAACCAACCGAGAATATCGTGGAAATTCACGATGATTCTTCGGAGGACGCTGTGGTTGTTTCCAGAGAGGAAACCAAGGCGGTAGTGGAAGAAAAGGAGCTTGTCGTCCAGCCGTCTGAGCACCAGACAGAAGTGATTGAAGTCGGGATCCTGGGTCTGCAGGGAGCAAAGGGCAAATCGGGGGATTCTCTGCAATCGCCGACATATGTGCATGAACAGCAAACACCGAGCGAGGTGTGGGAAATCAACCACGGACAGGAGAAGTATCCAGCCGTGGCTGTAGTGGATTCTTCGGGCCGCTGGGTGATCGGTGACGTGGAATATTTTGACGATAATACGCTGAAGGTATATTTTACCGCCCCGTTTTCTGGTGCCGCTTATCTGAATTAAGGAGGGATAGAGCGTGCCAAAGTTNTTATCGAANATTGATCTTAAGCAAAACGAACTGCTTAACGCGCGGGTGCAAAATCTGCCTTCGGCGCCTTCCAATCCGGTCACCGGGCAGATTTACTATGACACCAGCGATGATACGTTTTATGTGTATAATGGCTCGAAATGGTTGTCCCTAACTGAAGAAGGCCTGGTGCAATCTGTAGAAGCTGAATTGCCGCTAGAATCCTCTGGCGGTAATGAACCGGTTATATCGGCGAATGTTGGTGAAGGCTCGGATGAGTTGGCGGCAGGCGATGATGATCGCTTTCCTTCGCATGATGAGAAAGACGCACTGGAAGGAACCGACGGATCGCCGAGTAGTACCAACCGTTACGTGACAGACTCTGATCCGCGGATGACTGATGCTCGGGAAGCGGATGGAGGCAACGCGGATACCGTTGAAGGGAAAGACGTTAATGAGATCCGGAGTGGAACGACGAAGGACGATGTAGGACTTTCTGATGTTGAGAACAAGTCGTCGGAAGATATTCGTTCCGAGATCACGAGTGAGAATGTAACCGATGCATTGAATTATACCCCGGAAGATGAGGCGAACAAAGGCGAGGCTGATGGTTATACCCCGTTGGATAGCAACGCCAAGGTTCCGCTGGGCCATTTACCGGACTTCTCTAAAACTGATGTGTACATTGTAGAGGATTCTTCGGAACGAGAAAACCTGGAAAACGAGAAAACGCTTCGTGAAGGCGATAAAGCGTATGAAACGGACACGGGCGACTCTTATATCTGGGACGGCAGTGAGTGGCTCGTCCTGGCAGAAGCAGACTGGGAAAACGTCGAACTTGAATGGACGAATATAAGCGGGCGTCCTGATTCTGATGTGGACGATATTGATGACGCCGTTGAGAAACGCCATGAACACGATAACAAATCGACCTTGGATGATATTTCGGACGCTGGCTCTGGTGAAATTATCACGGCGGCAGAAAGGACGAAGCTGACCGAAGCACCGCAAAAAGCGACGGCGGTGATTGGTGATGGTTCTTCCACAACGTACGAGATTGTGCATGACTTGGGCACCCGCAATGTAACGGTGACTGTGCGCGAGAATTCGGCTCCGTATAATGCGGTATTTACCAATGTGCAGATGGATACAGAAAACCAGATCAAGGTGTCGTTTGCCCAAGCACCAGACAACGACGCTTATGTGGTTACGATTGTTGGTTAAGGAGGCACAACGTTGAAATTCCCAATTAAATCGGATTTGGAGGTCACTGGCGGCCTCTTTCTTTCTGGCAAGGTGGAAGAAGGGGACGTTCCATGGGCACGGCTGACAAGCGTTCCTACGACGGCTTCACGGTGGCCGACGTGGGGAGAGGTAGAGGAAAAGCCAAGCGTGTTTGAGCCGGCCGAACATGATAATAATGCCCATAGCGAGGACTTTGCTACAACCGACCAGCTTTTCTCTGGTTCTTACACGGATCTGGATGATGTGCCTTCGACGTTCTCTCCTTCTGAACACGGAAACGAGGCCCACGACGAAGATTTTGCGACTACCGGGCAACTTTTCTCTGGCTCTTACAATGACTTGGACGATGTTCCGTCCACCTTTGAACCGTCTAGTCACGACCACAGTGCTGGGGATATAACAAGCGGAACACTTTCTACCTCGAGAATCCCGACTATAACGCACGATATGACGAACTTCGCTAATCAGTCGTTGAATACTAGCAGTAACGTAGGTTTTAATGTTATCGACATCGACAATCGCATTGAGTTCGATAACCAGCATCTATCTACAATCGATCA